>Ga0326727_10025318_pt1 | contig 11137 bp, 9 predicted proteins | sample MB2enrmetagenome_FD_207643 | JGI IMG/M metagenome (GOLD analysis project Ga0326727, IMG submission 207643) | Lab enriched peat soil microbial communities from McLean, Ithaca, NY, United States - MB29MY | ecosystem: Environmental > Terrestrial > Soil > Wetlands > Peat | place: USA: New York... | reverse complement strand
ATAGCTGAATGAGTTACTTATCGCAATCGAGCATTATCCCGCCTCAGGGGGACAAGCTATCCGACGAGCTCTTCGGAGAATTCAGGCAGTTCATTTATGCGAAAACGGGAATCTTCTTCGCCGATAACAAGAAGTATCTCCTTGAAAGTCGATTAAGCCGGCGGCTCACCGCGCTAGGGATGGGAACGTATGACAGCTACTTCAAGGCGGTTACGAACGGACAGAGTGTGGGCGAGCTCACCCACTTCATTAATTCCATTACGATAAACGAGACCTTCTATTTCAGGAATGAGCCGCAGTTCAACGCACTCGAATCCCTGATACTTCCCGAACTGGTCGAGAAGCGCAGAAATGATGGAACAAACAAGATAAGAATTTGGAGTGCAGCCTGTTCGACAGGTGACGAGCCGTTCACCATCGCCATGATAATTGCGGAAAAGTTGCTCCCAGCCTATCCACAGATGAAATTCGAGATAATCGCAACCGACATCAACACGCAGGCTCTCGATTCCGCTCAAAGAGGAATCTACAAGGAATATTCGGTCAGAAATATGCCGAAAAATTATCTGCAGAAATATTTCCGCAAACAGGAAGACAGGTATTTTCTCTCAGATGATATAAGAAAGATGGTCGAGTTCAAGCAGCTCAATCTGTTTGACAGATCCATTATGCGCACGATCAGAGGCATCGATGTCGCTTTCGCCGCCAATGTCTTGATTTATTTCGACTTTAATTCCAAACAGACCGTTGTCTCCTCTATCTATGACAGCATGAGCAGAGGCGGATATTTCTTTGTCGGCTACTCTGAGACTCTCTACGGTTTGACGCAAGCATTTAGACCTGTACATTTCGAAAAAGCAATTGCTTACATAAAGGAGTGAGCGATGTCAGCAAAAGTAGTGATGATCGTGGACGATTCAGAATCAATTCGGAAGTTTGTCGTGTTTGCCATTCGAGCCCAGGGATTCGGTGTAATTGCCGCGAGGGATGGGATGGACGCACTTGAAAAACTCTCCAAGAACAAGATCGATCTGGTCATAACCGATCTCAATATGCCAAATATGGATGGCTTCGAGTTTCTGAAAGCAATCCGGGAGGATCGTGAGTATCACGAAGTTCCTGTCATAATCTTGTCTTCCCTCACGGACGAGCAGGATATAGAAACCGGAATGAAACTCGGTGCAAACTCATATCTCTTGAAACCATTCGACCAGAAGAGGATTCAGTACGAAGTGGCAAAGTATCTGAGCTAAGGAGTCTGAACATGTGTCTGTTTTCGATTGACGATTTTCTCGCCGCATGCGAAATCGTCGAAAGTAGCCTGGTCAGTTGAAGCTACCGTGGTACAGCTAAGCCAGAAGATAGAAAGGATGTCGCTGCAAGATCATATTCCGATGACGAGGTTTTCAAAATCGCAAACTGGAACCTGGCGAGAATGAGGGGCTGAACCCGAGAATGCTTTCCGAGGCAAGAAGCTCCTGACCGGATCGCTTTACGAGAAGAGACGGAAAGGTATTTCGAAAAGGGAGTCTATTCTATATGAGTGAACAACACCCCATGTTTACCGACGAGATGAAAGAAATCGTCGAGAGCTTTGTCGTTGAATCGAAGGAAATACTCGAGAAACTTGGCAATGAGATCCTTGAAATCGAGAAGACACCGGAAGACAAGGAACTGATCAACTCCATTTTCAGGGCGGTCCACACGATCAAAGGCACCTCCGGGTTCTTGAGTTTTGACCAGATGAGTCTGCTCTCCCATAGGTTTGAGGACGTGCTGAATAAGTTGAGGCGCGGTGATCTGAAATATGATCCGGGGATGCTGGACGTGATGCTGGAAGCGTTCGATCTAATGAAAGTCTTGCTGAAACAAGTGATAGATCACGATATACAAGAGATCGATTTGTCCGGAACCATCGCCAGGCTTGCTGCACTCTCCAGCGGTTCGGTCCCGGTAAGTGCTACCCCAAAAGAGAGTGAGGAAAAACAGCCTGACCAAAAGCCGCCAACTCAGACGGTCGCCGTTGAGCCCTCACAACCAGAGATCATCATACAGAGAGACCATGATGAGACTCCGGGACATCAGAATGTCCAAGCGCAGAAATTGGACAAGGTGGCAGACACCACGATTCGAGTTGACGTAGGAAGGCTTGATCATCTAATGAACCTGGTCGGAGAACTCGTCCTCGGGAGGAATCGACTATCACAGATCGTCTCGATCGCCGAAGACCATTCGGAGAGTGACGATTTCACGCGTCAGTTGAATGAGACCAGTTCACAAATAGATTTTATTACAACGGAACTGCAGACCGCGGTGATGAAAACCAGGATGGTCCAGATTGGGAGGGTTTTCAACAGATTCCCCCGCCTGGTTCGGGATGTTGCCAGAGAGTTTTCAAAAGAAATTGATCTCGTGATTGAGGGTGAAGAGACAGAGCTTGACAAATCGATCATTGAAGAAATCAGCGATCCTCTTGTTCATCTCATCAGAAATGCCGTTGATCACGGCGTGGAACCGCCTGACGTAAGGGAATCTCTCGGCAAACCGCGACGAGGCACGATTCATATGACGGCAGGCCACGAGGGGAATCACATTGTAATTGAAGTTCGAGACGACGGGGCGGGAATCGATCCCGAGAAAATAAGGCAGAAAGCATTGGAAAAAGGCTTGTTGACACAGGATGAAGCTAACGAGATGAAGCCGGAAGATGCGTACACCATAATATTTATCCCGGGCTTTACGACTGCCCAGAGGATAAGCAGCGTTTCCGGAAGAGGGGTCGGCATGGATGTCGTGAAGACCAACGTCACAAAGTTGAATGGCACGATAGGAGTTGAATCTGCCGTTGGCAAAGGGACGAAATTCACGGTGAAGCTTCCACTGACTCTGGCGATTATTCAGGGCTTGCTGGTCGGAGTCGGAGAGGAGACTTTCGCAATTCCGCTGAGCAGCGTTCTCGAAGTGGTACACACCCCCAGAGAAAATGTCTCCACAGTTCACGGACGGGCAGTAATACGGCTACGTGAAACGGTTCTCCCCCTGGTCGAAATTTCGGAGATGCTTCAGGTTCCAGGGCGAGATGCGTCCGCACAGAGTTTTTATACCGTTGTGGTAGGGGTTGGAAACCATAAATTCGGAATCGTCGTCGACAGATTGGTTGGACAGAAGGAGATTGTCATAAAGCCTCTCGGTGCGTATTTGAAGAACATTCCGGGAATTGCTGGCTCGACAATTCTCGGTGATGGAAGAGTCATAATGATCCTGGATTCCGGCGAGCTCCTCAGACTTGCTCAAAAGGAGACCTCACTGCGGACTAAGGTCTCCGGGGAAATGGACGCGTAATGCCCATTAGAGTACTCGTCGTCGATGATTCAGCTTTCATGAGGAGAGCAATTTCAATGCTCTTGGAGGAGGACCAGGACATTGAAGTCGTTGGAACTGCAAGCGACGGACTCGAAGCCATCCGAAAGGCAAAAGAGCTGAATCCGGATTTAATAACGCTAGATGTTCAGATGCCGAGAATGGACGGCATTGCGGCACTGAAGCATATCATGAAGGAAAATCCAGTGCCGGTTTTGATCGTTAGCTCTTTGACGGTTGACGGCGCTCAGGCAACTGTCGATGCATTGGCAGCTGGGGCAGTTGATTTCATACCCAAACAGATTTCTTACCCATCCTTAGACATTGGGAAGATTAAAGAAGAACTAATCTCCAAGTCAAAGGCGGTTGCTCGCAGAAAGACAAAAATTACTTCCAAACCGACTTCGAACAAAGTCTCCATTTGGACGAAAGCTTCTGCCATCGGTCATTCGAACGCACAGATTGTCGTAATCGGGATCTCCACTGGCGGTCCATTCTCTCTCCAGAAGGTAATCCCTTCCCTTCCTGAAAGTTTCCCGATCCCAATTGCGATCGTCCAGCACATGCCGCCGATCTTTACAAAATCTCTGGCGGAAAGGTTGGACTCGATAAGCCGAGTTGAAGTCTGCGAAGCAGAAGACGGCATGGAGTTGGCAAACGGAAAGGTGTTTATCGCTCCCGGCGGACTTCATCTGAAATTCCGTCGAGAGGGTACTAAAGTCTATGTGGTGACAACCACGTCTCCTAACGATACCCTTCATCGCCCTTCGGTGGATATCATGTTCAGTTCAGCATATGAGACCTACGGTGGAAAGGTACTCGCTGCCGTGATGACCGGGATGGGCAGAGATGGCTTTGAAGGAGCCAAATTGATCAAGTCCGCGGGGGGCAAGATTCTGGCACAAAGTGAAGACACTTGCATCGTCTACGGAATGCCAAAAGCAGTCGTGGACGCTAATCTCGCCGACGCAGTCGTACCACTCGAGGAAATGGCATCAGCAATCGTAACCACTGTTTCGGCAGCTACCGACAGCAAGGCTTCGGTCGGATCCGAAGTCTCATGACACGCTGAAAAGGTTCGAAGTTTCTACAGACTATCTTTCTGACTAGGGACTTAAGGTTTTAGTTCTAATAACCCCGGGAGCTTTTGACAAACCGATCTGTTGCACTCTTTTCCCCTTAAAGATGTGTCGGGATTCATCAGTCGAGGTTAGATACTGGTGTTCCACACATTATTTCGGCGATCTTCCCGGTAATTCTCCGGCTAAGCTGACCGGCAAAGTATCTCGAAATGTGATTAACCTCTCGTCTGTTATACGAGGAGTTTAGAATTCTCACGCGCTCGACACAGAATTTAGCGATGGACCGACTTCTCCTCCCAACCACGATGAAATCTGATTTCCCCGACAAGATATCAGTGAGATCGAGCCACCTTTAGAGAAGTGAGTTCCTAAAGAAGCTAAGCAGAGGCAGACTCGAGATACCTTGGGAATCCTAGTCTGGATGCTAGGTCCCCTCTTAATTTTGCCAAAGATACTGCAGCTTCACGAAGAACTGCTGGACGGTTAGCGTCATGCCGTAAGGCTCGTCGAACTTTGTGAAGTTGTGATCCGATCCCACATAGAAGACAGTGAATGGATTCAGCTTGTAGCTGACGAGGGGATCCATTTCAAGTTGCTTGGCAAACTGGTCATACTGGCTTATCAGTCGCACAAATAATTCCGGTGAGAACTGGTACACCACAGTCGCACGTGCGATATAACCGTCGAAGAAGAGATCCTGACCGTAATAATCCCAGAGACGCGAGCGCGCGTAAGTAAAGTCTATGGAAAACTTGCCGGTCGGCTTCAGTACAATTTCACCCGATAAGTTGTATCCTCTTCCGAGTTCCGGTGTGTCGGTGCGGTAGATGAGCCGCCCGAGTTGCGCCCAGATATTAAATGAAAAGCCTGTGATCGGGTTGGTGCTCAGGTAAGTTTCGGTTCGATAAAGCTTGTGGAACTGAACGCCATGGAACATCTCTTCCTGCAGGGGATAGTAGTAAACATAGAAGTATGTCTGCCCTTTCAAATTTGCCTGCGCCTGAATTGAGCTTCCGACGAATTTGCGCGTGCCATCATAATTGAATTTTACATTCGAATTTGTCTGAAGGGACGCGTTCTCGACGAATGAATTATCGTAATAAACCGTATAACCCTGCCATAATGTCAATTGGCGGAAGTCGTTTGACGTGATGAAGCCATCCTGCGCTTGAAAAGTCGGAGACACTGATGAACCGCCGAGGTCGAAGCTATAGTCGCGGGCATTTCGTACTATGTCGAACTGGTAGCCAGACCCGTTGTAGCTCTCCCCATCGAAGGTGGCTGTGTACGGAGTCGATCCGAAATGCCTATCGCTGGAGAAAAGGGAAGTGTCGTTTATTTCCTTTGTGTCGCTCAAGCCTGCTTGCCCGGTCAAATAGTAATTTCCACCGAAGAGGATATTCCAATCCACTGTTCCAACATAGTTGTGCGCGTTCGTGAAATTCCTTGTCGTGACCAGCCCGCCCACGAAGGATTCCTTTCCGATGTTGTATTTTCCTCTCAAGACGTTGCTCCATGATTCTAAATTCGTCGCGACAAAATCGCTTCCCTCTTCGCCTGGGACGATAAACGGAGATTCTCTGTCTTCCGCACCGAGATATGCGAGCGAAAATGAACCCGCTTTCTCCGTAACCTTCGCCGATGCGAGCGGATCGTTTATCATTCGCGAGTAAAATATCTGTGCCGTTGTACTGAACAGGTTGGCACCTTCTAAAAAGAACGGACGCTTCTCCGGATAGAAAATTGCGAATGTGTTGTTGACACTGATTTGGGTGGCGTCGGATTCTACTTCATCAAAGTCGGGGTTCACCACTCCCGCGAGTGCGAAAGTAGATGATGGAGCATATCTTATACCGGCTCCGATTCTTCCGGTAACGGGATCGCTGGAAAATCTTGAAGATGGATCCTCTGAATTACTGAGTGAGCCGGATTGAACCCCCATGGCGTAAGGGAGGAGTTCCAGGTGGTTTGAAGATTCTATTCCTTCAATGCTGTCTATCGTACCACTTTGGCAAAAGGTGCATGGATTATTCCGGTCTATCGTTGTCCATGTCATCTGGTAGCGGCTGTCGCGCGGCATGTTCCGGACAAAGTTCGCTATCCAGTGCTGCTTGTAGTTCGAGGGAAAGCGAAGACTCTTGAACGAAATGGCCATTTCTGCTGTCCAACCTGTATCATTTACATGAGCCGCAGAGTACCACACGCAATCGAAGCTAAAATCTTCATTGTTGCCTGTCCTCGCGGCATCCATTTGAATAGCGTAAGGATTCACGAAGAATTCGTAGCCATCTTGCATGGTGCCGTAGGTGTCTAACAGTATTCCTACGAAATCATCGTCGAAAGCATTATCGCGGTCGGTGATGTGTGCCCTGACGAGCTTGGCCGCTGAGTCAAGACAGTTGAATCCAAAATATATGCAGTCGGAATTGTAGAGCACATAGACCAGTGTCTTTTGCCTGGCGGGCGTATTTTCTCCGGGTTGGATTTCATAACTCAATTCAATCGGTGTCGCCGACTTCCACATCGGATCGGACAGTTTCCCAGTCAACTCAATCTTGCGATCAACACGAACCGCCATGACGTGATACTTTTCAGGATTGACTGAATCGTGGGAGAGAGCCTTCTGCGGAAAAACTGCCATGCACACACCGGCCAAGCCGATGAACGCGCCGGCTTCCTGCAGGAGACTTACAACAGCGCGGGCGAAATATTTCTCTTTCACGGCAATAACCCTGACTTTTCAATTGATGACACTTGAGCCTACGGAAGACAGCAATGGAATGTTACTCTGACTTGGCTGTCTATCCGGCCGGACAATTTTCAGTCTGCATGGCCACCGATCACTCCACGACGGAAACATCCGCAGGTTAAGTCGCAGTCGGATCAGGGCAAGCATCTTGACCCGTCGATAAAAGATATTTATGTTGTAGTCACTGGAATTCTATTTTTTGAAATGTCCAGTTGTTCTACAGGGGCTGGGTTGTTGGGAGGATCGCAGCTCCGGAAGGTGAACCCCGGCGGAGTGAATCATCCACCGGAAAAAGTATTCGGATTTCTATGATCAGAGACTTGGGAGAGGACACAATGAATCAGGCTGCTAAAGAGTTTACCAAATCAAGAAGATTGGCAATCGTGGGAGTATCTCGCGCCGAAAAGAAATTCAGCAATAGCGCCTATGCAGAACTTCGAAACCGCGGGCACAAAGTCTTCGGAGTAAATCCTAATATGTCAGAAATTCACGGTGAGAAGTGTTACATAGACCTGAGGTCGCTCCGGGGGGAGATCGATGGTGCAGTGGTTTGCGTTTCTCCGGACAAAGTCGAAACGATCTTGCGCGAAGCGGCGTCTATCGGACTTGGCAACATCTGGCTGCAACAGGGCGCCGAGAGCCGTAGCGCGATAAAGTTGGGAAAGGACCTTGGATTAAACGTGGTTGCTGGCAAATGTATTCTGATGTATGCCGAACCGGTTCGTGGTTTTCACAAATTCCACAGATTCCTGGTCGGGCTCAGCGGGAGACTGTAATGGAAAAAGCGGTACACAATCATGCATGAGCGCCCAGCACTTGCGCGTCATTGAATGAATGCGATTGATGGACCGGGAGACGAAATCGGTTCGCACCGACTAAGACGATGAGAACAAGAATCCGTGCGTTTCCTGTTCCATCAAGGCACATCTCTTCTCTCATTTGCCCACCCCTTTTTACAAATCCTTAACATAATCTTAACGGGCACGTCAACGTGCACGATTAATTTTACTTCTAAAAAGGAGTTACAGTGCATTTGCGTAAGTTTTATACTCTTGCCGCCTTCCTGCTTCTTGCGGGAATGGCATCAGCTCAAAATCTTCCGAAATTTTCAGGACTATTTTTCGGTGACTACTATTACGTAGTGGACCATGATGCAGCGAACACAGTCAACCCGACTTCAACTTATGGAATCGCTGGAGCATTGCAGAAAGGCATGGGAGCGTTCGATTACAGACGTATCTATCTGACCGCCGATGATTCCATAGCCCAAGACTTCAGCGCAAGATTCCGCTTAGAATCTGATCCGAGCGCCTCAAATCTTGGAGGTGCCCAAATAACCACGATGGTCAAGGACGCTTTCATAAACTGGAAAAACGTAACTGACGGTGGCAACATCATCATGGGTTTGCAGGGAACGCCGCAAATCAACATGGCAGAAGGAATTTTTGGATATAGGTCTTTGGAAAAAACAATCGAAGATCTTCATGGAATATCGTCCTCAAGAGATCTCGGGGTTTCATTCAATCAAAAATTCTCTGATGCTTTCACTGGTGGATTACTCATCGGAAACAATAGCAGCAACAAAGTTCCGTCGACCAGGTACAAAGCCGCGTATCTCTATTTGCAGTACAACCCCGTCAAAGAATTCACCATCTTGTTGAACGGCCAATACAACGGTACTGGTATTGACATCTTTAATAGAACTGGTGATGTAATTGTAAACTATGCAAATAGCGACTTCAGCCTCGGTGCGCAATATTTCTTGAATGGATACAACGTTGCCGGCGGTTCCACTGTAAAGCGGAATGGACTTAGCTTGAATGGCTGGGTTGGATTGATAAGTAACTTGCGCCTTGTTGCAAGATACGATATGTACACCCCCAACAGTGACTTAAAGAACACGTTGGACTCAAAAGGATTGCCATATACATATGGCGCACAGAGCCTCATACTTGGCGCATTGGACTGGACAGTCGAGAAGAACGTCCACTTGATGCCGAACGTTGAAACTGTATCTTATGGTGGATCAGGTAGTACTGCTGATCTCCTTGCACGAGCTACGTTCTACATAACGTTCTAGAAGGTAACCCACAACGGGTGGCGCTTGATGTGATAGGAACCCCTAATTGGGGCAAGAGGATGCGGGGCCAAGGTTCACCAAAAAGGGACTACGGCTCCGCTCTTTTTTACTCCTTCCCGTCCAAGTGGGACATCTTATCACGATATCTCTAAAAGTTGTCCACAATGTTACTAACTGGAGTTCACATGTATTTAACGGAACCTTAACCGACACATCAAATGAAACAGGTAAATTTACTTCAAATAACCAAAACATTAGGAGACAGTTTATGTTAAAACGAGTTGCGGAAGCAGTTGCCATCATAGCATTGGCATTGACGGCGGCAGACGCACAAACCATACTTAACGGTGCGGGAGCAACCTTCCCGTTTCCGCTGATTTCCAAGTGGTCAAACGAATACCACAACCTGAAGCCAGATGTTCAGATCAATTACCAGGCAATCGGAAGCGGCGGTGGAATAAAACAGATGATCGCTGGCACAGTTGATTGGGGAGCAAGCGATGCCCCGCTTACGGATGACCAAATGCATGTTGCCGATTCTGCTCACGGCCCGCTTATTCACATTCCTGAGACTCTCGGCGCAGTCGTCATTGCTTACAACATTCCTGGAGTAACCGAGACGTTGAGGTTTGACGGGGAAACAATCGCAAATATCTACCTCGGCAGAATAACTAATTGGAACGATGGGAGTATAAAGAAGCTGAATCCTAAGGTCGATCTTCCCAACACCCCGATCATCGTCGTTCACCGCGCAGACGGAAGCGGAACCACATACATTTTCTCCGACTATCTATCAAAGGTAAGCTCCGATTGGAAGGACAAAGTCGGAAAGTCGACCAGTCTGAACTGGCCAGTTGGCATCGGCGGAAAAGGAAATGACGGAGTTTCCGGTCAGGTAACTCGGACACCCGGCGCAATCGGGTATGTCGAGCTGATTTACGCGCTTCAAAACAAAATTTCATATGCAGACGTCAAGAATTCGGCAGGCAAATTTGTTCACCCATCGATTTCAGGTGTCACAACAGCCCTGGCAAATGCCGCTAAGACATTGCCGGAGGATTTGAGATTCTCGATCACCAATGCCCCAGGCAAAGATTCTTATCCCATCTCCAGTGCGACATGGCTGCTAGTTTATAAAAACCAGACGGATTACAACAAAGGGAAAACCCTTGTGAATTTTGTGAAGTGGGCCGTCACGGAAGGACAGCAATATTCAGCCGCGTTGGACTATGCGCCACTTCCGAAGAACATTCAGAAGCTCGATGTGGAGAAACTCAAGACGGTCCAGTACAACGGAGAGAGTATTCTAAAGTAACAGTGGCATCGGCCAAAACTAACGGAGCAGCTGCCGCACCAGCTGCTCCATGATAGATTTTCTGTCCGGCGCTTGCTAACACATTGACTTATTTTCTTGACTCGTCGTGAGTGGGTTATAGAAAAGACAAAGGCCAGGATTACTCGGGACAATCGGATGACAACTGGCAATCATGCGCGCCATGTCCGTGGGCAGCACAAACTGGGTCGTGAGTTCTCTTCCATTGCGGCGCCTCCGTCGTGTGTCCAACACAAGATTGGCATAATGAGTTTCCCCACACGATACAAAATTGCCCTCATTGCATTCCCCCGACAACATCTGTCCTCTCCGCTCTGTCCACCTCGGCTTGTGCGATTACCTGTCAGGGAAGTTCTTCAGGATGTGGGGGAATTGATAATTCCGAGATAGGTAATCGCGTTCGTGCACTCAAAGGGCTTCAGCTAGTTTCCTAATGGATTCGAGTGCCCGTTCAACCAAGGTTTAGCTTAACTGGATGCCCTGCATTGTCCAAGTTAGCGGAGGAATGGAAGCATACCGCCGGCATAGGGACT
>Ga0326727_10025317_pt1 | contig 11137 bp, 6 predicted proteins | sample MB2enrmetagenome_FD_207643 | JGI IMG/M metagenome (GOLD analysis project Ga0326727, IMG submission 207643) | Lab enriched peat soil microbial communities from McLean, Ithaca, NY, United States - MB29MY | ecosystem: Environmental > Terrestrial > Soil > Wetlands > Peat | place: USA: New York... | reverse complement strand
CTCTTCCCCTCTGGGCCGGTCCGTCAGGCCACGCCCTGGAGGCACCTGACATTCCGAGCGATGCCCTCCAAGACGCGATCATGGCCGGTCCCGAGGAGATCAAGGCAATGCAGGATTGGGTCAGCGCCGCATTTGCCGGGAGGATGCTGCCGGGCAGCGCGGACTCTGTCGGCGTCGAACTTCGCCGCCAGGACTACGGCAAACTCGGCTTTGGCCAATCGTGCATTCGCACCCCAATCAAGATCGGTCCTCGCAGCTTCGATCGCGGGCTGGGCACTCACGCTAACAGCGAGATCGTGCTGTCCGTGCCTGCTGAGGCGAAGGAGTTCAAAGCGTTTGTTGGCGTCAACAACGACCCGGACACGGGCGGTGAGCGCGGTTCCGTGCAGTTCATCGTGGCCATCGCTGGCGCGGAAGTGTTCCGCAGCCCGACCCTCCGCGGGACCAATGGGCCTTTGGAGGTCAGGGGCACGCTGCCGGCAGGCACTCGCCAAGTCACGTTGAAGACCGACACCACCCCGGACGGAGCCAGTTTTGACCACGCCGATTGGGCCGATGCCTGCTTTGTCACCGGCAAGGGTCGGATTTGCTGGGCCGATGAAGACCGGGGGCCGCGGCCGTTCATGGCGACAGCCGTCCCGTTCTCTTTCCGTTTAGGGGGCCGGCCCTCCGCCTCCCTCCTTCCCGAATGGCGGCAGACGGCCGCAAGCAACGAGACCCCAGCCCGCACCTTGCGGGAGATCACGTGGACCGACCCTGAGACCGGCGTTCGAGTCAACGCCGCCGTGGTCACGTTCAAACGCTACCCGGCCGCCGAGTGGGTGCTGAGCTTCGAGAACCTCGGCGATCGGGATACGCCCCCGATTGAAGAGGTCCAGGCCCTGGACGTGCATCTGCGCACTAGTTGCGCCGAGGAGTCGGTGCGGCTGCACCACCTGGTCGGCGACGTGTGCAGCGAGCGTTCTTTTTTGCCCCAGGAAACTGAAGTGGAGCAAGGTAAACCTATCACCCTGGCTCCGAAGGGGGGACGCTCCTCGAGCGGCGCATCTCCTTTCTTCAATGTGCAATACGGCGATGAGGGGTTGATTACTGCCATCGGCTGGTCGGGGCAGTGGGGGGCCTCACTCGAACGGCCGGCAGGCGCATGGACCCGCCTGCGCGCCGGCATGGCGAAGGTCTCAATACGGCTGCATCCGGGCGAGAAGATCCGCATGCCGCGCATCCTCGTGCTTCCCTGGCAGGGAGACCGGTTGGCTGCCCACAACCGATTCCGGCGCCTGATGCTATTCGAATCCATGCCCCGCCAGAATGGCCGGCCGGTCCCGCTACCGGTCGCGCTGCAAAGCTACGATCGCTACATCAACGTATGCCCTGATTGGGGCACCGAGGCCTGCCAACCCCGGGCGGCGAAAACCGCGCACGATATTGGCTGTGACACGCACTGGCTGGACGCGGCCTGGTTCGAGGGCGGCTTCCCCAACGGCGTCGGAAATTGGTTCTGCCCGCCGCAGAGGTATCCCAACGGGCTCAAGCCGCTAAGCGATGCCTGTCATCAAATGGGGCTGAAATTCATCCTCTGGTTCGAGCCTGAGCGCGTCGCCGCCGGCACCCAGGTTGCGCGGGAACACCCTGAATACGTTTTTGGCGGCACCAACGGCGGGTTGTTCAAGTTGAGCGAGCCGGCAGCCCGCCGGTGGCTGGGCGATCTCTTGTCCCACCATATTACCGAGTGCGGGGTCGATATCTACCGCAACGATTTCAACATCGCCCCGCTCGGTTTCTGGCAGCGGGCCGACGCCCCGGAGCGCCAGGGCCTCACGGAGATTCGATATATCGAAGGCCATTATGCGCTCTGGGAGGAGTTGTTGGCCCGGCATCCTGGATTGTATATCGACAACTGCGCCAGTGGGGGAACGCGCATTGACCTGGAGACCTGCCGGCGCTCGGTGCCGCTCTGGCATAGTGATACGGGCGGCTCTCCGGGTCACGCGGATTGGAACCAGACCCAGATTTACGGCCTAAGTCTGTATCTGCCGTTATTCGGCGCTTGCGCCTGGACGCCTGAGGCGTACGACGTGCGGAGCGCAGCGACCGCCGGACTGATCTGCCAGTTTGGTGTGCTGGACGCGGACTTCCCCTTGGAGCAGGCACGCGCGGCCGTCGCCGAGGCAAAGGAGAACCAGAAGTATTGGTATGGTGATTTTTATCCATTGACCCCGTGCCTCCCCGGCCCGGAGGCATTCCTGGCCTACCAGCTTCATCGCAGCGACCTGGGCGCCGGCATTGTATTGGCCTTCCGCCGCAGCGACTGTCCTCACCCGGTTTTCCAATCGGGGCTGCGGGCTTTGAATCCGAAGGCGGTGTACGCCGTGGAGTTCATCGACGAAGCCCGGGCCAAGGAGCAGCGCAGGATGACTGGCCAGGAGCTTATGTCCAATCTCGAGCTGCGCCTGCCGAAGCGCGGCAGCAGTATGCTGATGCGGTATCATGCGCTCTCTGGCGCCGAATGAGGCTGCCGCCGAGCGACTGTTGAAATGGGTCAAGCGTTGCAAGGTCATGCTGCACATGGATAAGAGGGAAGCCAGTTCTGGGCCTGAGCCTCTCTCCACACCCCGCCTGTCGGGTGTTCCCCCTCTCCCCTTCCGAAGGGCAGAGGGTAAAGGGTCTGTCCGCTCGCCGGCTTTCCAGGAGCCTCTGGCACTGCTTCGGGGGTTCCGGAAGGAGGCACTGTCGGAGCTTGATCTGGAGGCGGTTCGCCGCCGGGCGTTGGCGGCGAGAAGGGACATCCTGACGATGTGCTACCGCGCCGGATCCGGCCACCCGGGCGGTTCTTTGTCCTCCATCGACATTCTTCTGCTGCTGTGGTCTTGCATGCGGGCGGGTCCAGCCTCAACCCTCAACCCTCAACCCTCAACCTTCAACCTTTCCAGAGACCGCATCGTGCTGAGCCACGGGCATGCGGCCGCGGGTCTTTACGCGGCGCTCATTCAGGTCGGCGGAATTTCTCGTGAGGAAGTGCTTGCCGGATTCCGCAGGGCTGGCAGCCGGTTTGAAGGGCATCCAGCTCTTTCAGTGCCGGGAGTGGAATGGAGCAGCGGCAACCTTGGCCAGGGGCTTTCTGTCGGATGCGGTTTTGCCTTAGGCGCTCGCCTGAGGGGAGAGGACGGGCACGTGGCTGTCGTCATGGGCGACGGTGAGCAACAGAAAGGCCCAGTTCATGAAGCCGCTCGCTTCGCCTCGAAGTACCGGCTCGGCTCGCTGATGGCGGTCATCGACTGCAATGGTCTGCAGGCGATGGGACCCACCGAGGAGGTAATGCCCCTGAGAATGGCCGAGGAGTACGCCGCCCTCGGCTGGAAAGTGGAGGAAGTCGACGGCCACGATTTCGGTGCCCTGTACGATGTGCTTCGCGGCTACTACCACCGCAAGGATGGCCCCGCTGTCGTATTGGCTCACACTGTCATGGGCAAGGGGGTTTCGTTCATGGAAGACCGCTCTCTGTATCACGGCAAGCCTCTTGGAGCAGAGGAGTATGAGCGGGGAATTCGCGAGTTGGGCGCCGAGTTGGAACAGAACGAGGCAGGCACCAATCAATCGGCGGCTGCGCTGGAACCCACCGGGGCAGAGCAGGAGCCCGCCGGACCCGTCATTGATCCCGGCCAGCCGCGGAGCTACCCGGTTGGTTCGCTGGAATGCCGCTCGGCCTTCGGCAAGGCCCTGCTGGACCTGGCAGTCGCAAACGCCGGGCGGGTTCCGCTGGCCGTCCTGGATTGCGACCTGGCCGATTCAGTCAGGACGGCTGAGCTGGCCAAGGCCTTCCCCGGGAGCCTGATTCAGTGTGGGATCGCCGAACACAACGCGGCCACCATAGCGGGTGCGTTGGCCCGGATGGGAGTGTTGACCTTCTTCGCCGACTTCGCCGTGTTCGGCCTGAACGAGACGTTCAACCAGCAACGGCTCAACGACATCAATCGATCCCCGCTGAAGCTGGTCGTCACTCATTGCGGGCTGGATGTAGGTGAGGACGGCAAGACTCATCAATGCATGGATTATATCGGCGCCACCGCGAGTTGGTATCACGCGAAGCTGCTGATTCCCGCCGATGCAAACCAGGCCGACCAGATGACACGATATGCGGCACAGGCACCTGGTTTTGTAGTTTTGGCGATGGGACGCTCGAAATTGCCCGTGCTCCTCCGAGAGGAGGGTACGCCCTTCTTTGGCGCCGATTACCGCTTCGCTTACGGTGCAGCTGACTGGCTGCGTCAAGGGAGCCAGTGCGCCATCGTGACCTGCGGAACGATGGTCCACCGGGCCGTTGCCGCGAGGGAGTCGCTGCGCGCCCAGGGAGTCTCGGCGGGAGTGTTGAATATTGGGACCCCGCTGGCTCTGGACGCCGCCAGGCTGGAGGAAGCCGCGCGCACGGGGCTTATCGTGACCTATGAGGACCACAATGTTCGCACCGGCTTGGGCGTCCTGGTGGGTGCGTTCATTGCCCGGCAGGCCTGGGGATGCCGGGTGATCTGCCTGGGGCCACAGATTACGGGGAATCGGGCAGGCCGGACGACTTGTACGCTCGCCAGGGCCTGAGTGCGAGCGATCTGGTCCGAACGGTCCTAACCAACCTGGCCCTGCGGCCGACTTGTGAACCGGGATAAGCTTCTCCACCAAGTATTTATGCTAACCACCAAAATCGGGTTCTTGCCCTCGAACTGGGACGCCTGGGACGGCCCGCTCAAAGACGGCAGCCGTTGGGCTCAGCAGATGCGAAACCGCTGTGTCAAAGTGCTTGAGACGATTCCCGGCCTCGAGTTGGTGGCGCCCACTCCGGCCCTGACCGGTGATGGCTGCGTGTCCGACCTGCCGTCCGCCCGCCGCACCCTGGAGTTGTTCCGCCAGCAGAACATCCAGGGTCTATTCATTGGCAATATGACCTTCGGCATGGAAGTCGCCGTGTCGGAAGTCATGAGCGGGCTGCCGCCGGACATTCCGATTCTGCACTTCTGCACTCGGAGCGGGCCCATCGAGGACGGGCCTTTTGGCGGGCATCGCACAACCGACACTTGGCGCGGTCAGTTCATGACCACCTCGGCCCTGCGCCGACGCGGCTTCAAGTTTCTGCACGTCCCCACGTGCAATCCGGAGGAACCTCTCTTTCGTCGGAAGGCTGAGATCTTCGTCCGGGCGGTAGCGGCCATTTCCAATTTCAAAGGAGCGCGCTTCGGGCAGTTAGGCAACCGGCCGGCACTCTTTGAAAGCCAGGCGATCAACGACCAACTGCTTCAGCGGCGTTTCCGCCAAACCATTGTCCCGATGGATCTGGATACGGTCTTCGCCCGGCTCGACGCCGTCAGCCCCGGGGATCCGCGCGTGCAGGAGATCATCGGGGAGATCACTAGCGGGGTGGAGATGCGCGATCAGAGCGGGGAGGCGCTCACGAACATCGCGCGCTACGAGGTGGCCGTGCGACGCATCGCCGAGGAGCTTGACGTGCGGGCGCTGTCAGCGAGCTGCTGGACCCGCATCCAGGAGCGATTTCACATCTCGGCCTGCTCGACCTTTGGGCGGTTGAATGAGCGCGGACTGATGACGGCCTGCGAGGTCGATATGGGCGGGGCGATGACGATGTGGGCGATGTACAACGCGGGGCTGAGGCAGACGATCCCCGATTTTATCGACTGGACTGATCTTCATCCCTCGACGCCAAATGTGTGGCTCGCCTGGCACTGCGGCAACGCCGCCCCGAGCCTTAAGCAGCCTGGGTGCCGCACGCTGTTGGACCGCAATGAGCGGATGATTCAGTGGTGCCCGACCTGCTTTGGCACCCTGGAGTTCCGATTCAAGGACGGTCCGGTGACTTGCGCCCGGCTGGTGGAGTATGACGGGGAATTCCGTACGTTCATCGGCAGCGGCGAAGTCGTGGATCTGGCGCCGGAGGTGCGCGGCGCCTTCGGCTGGGTCAAGGTTGTGGACATCGGCGACTGGGAGGAGAAGATGATCCAGGCCGGCATCATCCATCACGGAGTCTTGATTCACGACCCGAAGGTGGCGGAGGTTTTGGAGATGTTTTGTTGCTTTCTGGACATCAAGGTGTACCGGGGGGCCTGAAGCATGATGAAGATGAAACGCGTGCTGATGACCGGAATCAACCGGCTGGCGGTGCAAGAGGTTGAGAAGGCACAGGCGCAGCCCGGGGAGGCACTGGTAAAGGTAATGCGCTGCGGGGTGTGCGGCTCTGACTCGACCATTCTCCGTGGCAAACAGCCCTGGGCAATCCGTCCGTTGGTCCTGGGTCACGAGTTTTCGGGGGTCGTCGAGGAACACGGGACGGGGGTTTGCGTCCCTCCTATTGGGACCCGGGTAGCGGTCATTCCGCATCGGGTTTGCAGTCGGTGCTGGGCCTGCCGGTCCCAGCGGCACAATCTCTGCGAGCATCTGCGCTGCATGGGTGCCGAGGCGGATGGTGGCCATGCCCAGTACGTCAGCGTCCCGGCCGAGATGCTTGTTCCCATCCCCGCCGGGATGTCTTTCGAGCAGGCGGCGATGCTCGAACCGGCCTGCGTTGGGTTGCATGCGGTCAGACGGGTCGATGTTACCGGCAAGTCCGTGTTGGTGCTCGGCTCCGGCCCGATTGGTGTCTTTACGGCCCAATGCGCGCGGGCGCTGGGAGCCGGGAAGGTATATGTTGCCGATCCGGACTCCTGGCGCCTGACGATCGCCCGGAAGCCGGGCGCAACCACCACGTTAGATCTGTCGAAGGCTAACCTCGAAACGGCGGCGGCGGCCCGTCGAATCGATCTTAAACAGGTCTCGGTCTTCTTTGACTGCGTCGGGCTTGAAGGCCAGGCTTTGGACGAAATCCTCCGCATTGCTCGCCGGGGGAGCAGCGTGGTAGTGGTAGGCGTGCTGCAAATCCGCTATAAACTTCCGCACCTGCCTGACATGGTCCAGCACGAGCTGTCCCTTCACGGCACGACCATGTATGTCGCGGATGACTTCCGCCAGATGATCCAATTATTGGCGGAGAAAAGGGTCTCCACGGATGGTCTGGTCACTCATGAATTCAGCCTTGACCGGATTCCCGAAGTCTTTCGACTGATCGAGGCGCGGACGGAGCCGGTGTTCAAAATCATGCTCCGCATCAATGGTTGATTATGAGCTTGCTCGGCGTGGATATTGGCAGCAGCGCAATAAAGGGCCTAGCCTTTGGCGCCGACGGCAACGCCGTGGCGCAAGCGCAGGCGCCTTATGCAGTCCACGCGCCGAGGCCTGGTTGGTTGGAGGCTGATTGCGACGACATCTGGGAGGCGTTCGTCGAGGTAGTCCGTCGCATTGGTCGGGGCACCGACCCGGACCCGGTCGAGGCCCTGGCACTCTCTTGCCATGGCGAAACCATTGTCTTGAGCGATCGCGAGGGCCGGACGCTCGGGGCAGCCATCATGAACGCGGACAACCGGGCTCTTGAGGAATCCGACCAAATCCAGGCGATCATTGGATGGGAAGCCGAGTACCGGATTTCCGGGGTGCCGCCGCACGCGATGTTTCCCCTGGCGAAGCTGGCCTGGTTGCGCAAACACGAGCGGCACGTTTTGGATGGGGCCGCCCAAGTGCATTCTCTCGCGGATTTCCTGCTGGCACGCCTCGGTCTTCCACGGGTCATCGACCCGTCGCTGGCGGGGCGGACGCAGTTGTTCGACGTTCACACCGGGCATTGGTCCGCGCCCTTAAGCGAAGTGATCGGGCTGGACACGAGCCGCCTTGCGGAGGTGCGGCCCGCCGGCGCTTTGGTCGGTGCCTTGAATCGCAGCCAGGCGGCCCTGTTGGGGTTGCCGGACGGCGTGAAGATCGTCAATGGCGGCCACGACCAGATTTGCGGGGCTCTGGGCCTTGGAGTGGTTGAGCCGGGTCTGATGGGGGACTCCGCGGGCTCCTACGAGTGTTTGACCGTGAGTGGCCCGAGCCCGCTGCTGGGACCGGCAGCCATCAAATGCCGCCTCAACTGTTACAGCCATGTCGTGCCGGGCCAATACGTCACGTTGGCCTTCTTTCCCTCCGGATTGATGGTGAACTGGTTTATGGAGACGCTCTGCGGCGTCGGCAAGGCCGACCAGGGAAGATGGTATCAGGAGCTTGAATCGTCAGCGCAAAACGAACCGTCCGGGCTCTGGGTGTACCCGCATTTGGTCGGCGCCTGCCATCCTCAGTGGAATGCGGAGGCGAGGGCACATATCCTCGGCTTGACCCTGAATTCGACGAGGGCAACGATCTACCGGGGGATTCTTGAAGGTATCGCGGCTGAGTTCGCGAATAATCATCAAATCCTGTCTTCTTCATTCCCAGCCGCGGTGAGAGAAGTCCGCGTGTTCGGCGGAGGAACTTGCTCACGGCTCGGCCTGCGTCTGCGCGCGGCCGCTGCCGGCACGCGCATCCGGCAGGCTCGCTCCAGGGAGGCAAGCTGCCTCGGCGCTGCGATCCTCGCCGGTGTCGGCGCGGGTGCCTTCGCGGATATTCGAGAAGCTCTGGCGCACCAGCTCGGCTTTCAGGAACCGGTCGAGCCTGAACCCGCGCTGGCCGTGTGGTTCAAGGAATTCCGCGCACGCTACAACCGTCAGTTTGAGACCCTGCTCGGCCTGGTTGGCAGGCCACCGAATCGGCAATGAACACTATTCGCTTTGGAATCATCGGATGCGGGCTCATGGGCCGGGAGTTCGGCAGCGCCTGCGCCCGTTGGTGTCAACTGGCGGAGATGGACGCTCGGCCGGCGGTTGTGGCGATCTGCGACCCGAACCCTGCGGCGCACGCGTGGTTCGAGAAACATCTGGCCTCAATGGGCCAGGTTCAGAGGCCATGGCAGGTGACCAGCGCATATCATGACCTGCTAGCAAACCCGAAGGTGGAGGCGGTTTACGTCGCCGTCCCCCATGATCTGCACGAGGAGATTTACTGCGCCGTCATCGAGTCGGGGAAGCATTTAATGGGGGAGAAACCTTTTGGGATCAACCTGGCCGCGAACCAGGCGATTCTCAAGGCTTTGGCACAGCATCCGACGGTGTTCGCCCGCTGCTCAAGCGAGTATCCCTTTTTTCCCGCCGTGCAACGCCTGGGGCGCATGATTGAAAACCACGAACTTGGCAGACTGATCGAGGCCGAGAGTGGGTTCCTCCATTCGAGCGACCTGGACCCGGGGAAGCCGATCAACTGGAAGCGAAGGATCGAAACGAACGGGGACTATGGGTGCCTGGGCGATTTGGGATTGCATGCCTGCCACCTGCCGCTCCGGGCGGGTTGGCGGATCCGGAATGTCCGTGCCATCCTGTCGAAGATCATCCGCAATCGCCCCAACGGCCTGGGCGGCCGCGCGCCTTGCCTGACCTGGGACAATGCCACGCTGCTTTGTGAGGCCCGAGACTCGGAGACTTCGGTGGAATTTCCACTCCTGATCAAAACGCAGCGGATTGCGCCCGGTGAGAAGAACACCTGGTACTGCGAGATTAAGGGAACACAGGCGTGCGCCCGGTTCTCTACGAAAGATCCGAACGCGTTATGGGTGCTGGAATACCGGACTGGTGGCAGACAGGATTGGCGGCGCAGCGAGGTGGGACATGCCGTGACCTATCGGTCCATCACCGGGGAGATTTTCGAAACGGGCTTCTCTGACGCCCTGCTCCAGATGTGGGCTGCCTACATTCAAGAACTGGCTTATGGAAAGCTGCCCAACCGCTTTGCGGGATGCATAACGCCGACCGAAACCGGAGCAAGCCATCGCCTGTTCACGGCCGCGCTTCAATCCCATGAACGAGCGGCGGTCGTCGCGCTGGAGGAGGCGGGGTGTGCCCCTCAAGGGCGCCTCACCGAGTACGAGTCTGCAACGCCAAGCGCTCGCACCGATGCTGATTCTGGACGGTTGCAGCGTAGGTAAGCGCCGAGTGACGATTTTCGAGGGTTCTCCGCCCCGAGGGTTTGGCTGGAACCGCGAGGCTGGGCTGCTGCACGGGCTTCCATGCAGCAGCCCTCGCCGCTCCTGAACCACCCCACCCACCCAAGGCGCCTGAGATCTCGTCCCAACAACGGTTCCTTGCACTGCTAATACGGTGGGAAAGCGGTCGTTCTTTCAAAAATCATAGGGTTTTTCATTTAGTCACAAGTTCCTGCGTCATTGTGGTTTAGCTCAATGAACGTGTCTGGAGTTGTGCGGGAACCGGGCTGGAGCTTTGGAAAATTCTTGAAAGAAATGGTTTCCTAGCCACGTATTGATGCAGGTCGAACGGCAAGAGAATTCGAGCATGAACGAGCCAGATCGTGTTGAATTGATCCCAACGCGGCGATCATTGCTGAGTCGCTTGAAAGATTGGAACGATCAACAGAGTTGGCGCGTTTTCTTCGACACCTACTGGAGCCTGATTTACCACGTGGCTCTGAAGGCCGGGTTGACCGAGGCTGAAGCGCAGGATGTCGTGCAGGAGACAATTATCGCGGTTTCCAAGCAGATGCCAACGTTCGAATATGATGCGGCCAAAGGATCGTTCAAAGGCTGGCTGCTGCGTTTGACCCAGTGGCGCATCGCCGACCAGTTCCGGAAGCGCCAGCCGGGAATCGAGCGCCGCGAATCTGGCGCATCCACTGCCACACGAACCGCGACCATCGAGCGCGTGCCCGACCCGGCCGGCCCTGCGTTGGAGGCGGTCTGGAACCAGGAGTGGGAGGGCAACCTTGTGCGAGCGGCTCTCGCGCGAGTCAAGAGGAAAGTCAAAGCGAAGCAGTATCAGATTTTCGACTTCGCTGTCCTGAAGGGGTGGCCGATTTCAGAGGTAGCGCAAACCCTTGGAGTCAGCAGCGGGATGGTTTATGTTACTAAACATCGGATCAGCCGGCTGATGCGGAAGGAAATCGACACGCTACGAACCCGATTGATTTAGGTCGGTTGAATAAAGAGATGGAATATCCAGAATGAGCCCAAACTTCGAAGGCAGGAAGCGTCAGCCAATACGGTCAATACTGCGGGTTGCGGAGTGGATTTCACCTGCTATGCTTGCATCCTCGCGCAGGATGCACGAAGCCCGGCGCGAAATCTTACGGAAGCTGTCGCTCCGTTTGGCCAAAGAGAATTACTCGCGTCCATGAGAACCTGTCCGTCCCT
>Ga0326727_10025314_pt1 | contig 11138 bp, 9 predicted proteins | sample MB2enrmetagenome_FD_207643 | JGI IMG/M metagenome (GOLD analysis project Ga0326727, IMG submission 207643) | Lab enriched peat soil microbial communities from McLean, Ithaca, NY, United States - MB29MY | ecosystem: Environmental > Terrestrial > Soil > Wetlands > Peat | place: USA: New York... | reverse complement strand
TGATGGACAAGACCGTGCCGCGCTCCTGCACGGCCTCGGGCGGCATCTACCGGTGGACCGCCAGCAGCGACGACCGCGACGTGCCGGATTGCCTCACAGCCGTCTATGATTATGCCGATCGGTTTCAGATCAACTATAGCTGCTATCTCGGCAACGAGTTCTTCGGTTATGGCGAAGAGATCTTCGGCAACGAAGGGACTATCCGAGTGCTCAACCGGCAGGACCTCTATTTTGAGCACGAGACGTACAACGCGCGGCGCGCCGGCGCGCCAGACCGGGCCCCCGCCAACATCCAGGCGCGGCAGCCGGTCCACCTGAACGGCCGTGCCGATTTCAATGAGGCCGACGGAGCTATCAATCACTTCCGCAACTTCATCCATGGGGTGCAAGGCAAAGAGAAGGTGATCGCACCGCCTCCCGTAGGCCAGCAAGCAGCTATTTCCGGCCATCTCGCGACGCTTTCGTACAAGACCGGCAAGAAGATTCTCTGGGACGATCAAGCGAGAACTTACTCGTTCACGTAAACCGTGCAACAAATTCTGCGCAGCCTGCCGCCGGGCGCCAAAGTTCTCGATTTAGGTAGTGGGCCCGGCAGCTTCGACGCCGCGGATTGTCCTCTCACTATCGTGCGCGCGGATCTTTCCGCCGCGGGCTCGGGCAACTTTGTGCAATGCTCGTCGGATCGGCTGCCCTTCCGGGATCGCGCGTTCCAAGCTTTGATCTTGAATCACAGCTTCGAACATTTCGAACATCTCCAGGAAACCGTTAACGAGATTGCGCGAATGCTTGCGCCGGACGGTCTCCTGTATATCGCGGTACCCGACGCCTCAACCTTTACGGACCGCGTCTACCGGTGGCTCGGACGCGGAGGGGGGCACGTCAATCTGTTCACTGACCGCGACGCGGTCCCGCGTCTGATTACAGCGGCCACCGGACTGAAGCATGTGGGAACCCGCGTGCTCTGTACCTCGCTTTCCTTTCTCAACCGGCGTAACCTGCGCACTCGGCCGCAGACGAAGCTGCTCCTTTTCGCCAACGGGAACGAGGCCTTCGTGCGTGCGCTGACTTACCTGCTCAGATGCCTCGATCGGCTGTTTCACTGGCGCAGCAGTGTGTATGGCTGGGCATTTTATTTTGGCGAGGCGCTCGATCCGGAGCTCACGACATGGTCGAACGTCTGCGTCCGTTGCGGATCAGCGGAGCCGTCAGCGTTGCTGAAGCCGGCTCGCCGGCCGTTATTACCTGACGTGTATGCGTGCCCCAAGTGCGGCACCCGGAACTTTTTCACTGCCGACGAGGGGTTTGCGTACTTGAGGTAGAAGGCACAGGCTGAAACCCGATGCCACATAGTTTTCCCCGTTTGGGTCTGCTGCATAAGTTGTGGGGCGGACAATCTTGCCCGCAGCCGCCTTTCAGGCGGCCCCTCGGCCATCGGTGACTGTTCCTGCCTCGAAAGAGCCGGTTGAAAGCCGGCTGCCAGGATTGGCTGCCCCACGGGAGAATTTGCTGAAGGCTTACCTGCAACCGCCGTTTTTGCCTCGAAAATACATCCCGAGCACATCACCGGTCCGGCTACCGCGGAGATGTATTTTCTGGCTCGTGGGTGAAGGGGCACCTTCGCGGTGATTAGGTTAGGTTAAATGTGCTGAGCGCCTCTTTTGTGCGAGCAGGCCTGGCCTGCACCTCAGGCGCATCCCATGACCACGGTGTGCGGGCTCATGGGGATGGGATGCGCGGTGATGCCGGAGAAGCCTGCCTCGTGGTACATGGCGGTGAGTTCGCTCAGCGGATAGGCATCGCCGGCGGGAGTCGACGCCAACATGGTCATGGCGAAAGCCGCGGGTACCGGCGGGGATACGCGATCTTCGTTGGGAACGAATTCGAGGGTGGCGGCGCGTCCCCCGCTGCGCAGCGACGCGTGGACCTTCTTGAGCAGGCCCACGCAAGTTGGCCGATCGAAATGGTGCAGAAAGTTGGTGAGCAGCACGGCATCATACGGGCCGCCGAAATCCACTTCGAAGGCGCTGCCGGGCAGCATGTCATAGCGGTCCTGGACGCCGGCTTTACGCGCATTTTCCAGAGCCACGCGCAGCACCGGCGCCCAATCGAGGCCAGTGACGCGAGCCTGCGGGTTTTGCCGCGCGACTTCGATGCCGAACAGCCCGTGTCCGGCGGCGATATCCAGGACGCGCATGGGTCCGGTGCGGCCTTCCAAAACGACCTGGCCCAGCGGACCTACCATGGGTGCCATCATCGGCCCCATGGTCTCAGCAAACTGGACCCAGATGGGATTTTCCGGCTCCACGCTGCCGTCGCCGGGCAAATTGGTGCGGCCGGCGCGCACGATGTCCGCCAGATGATCATAAGGCTCCCGCATGGCCGGATTGCCCATGAATTGTGCAATGGACGCCAGCGACGAAGGCGAGCGGGGATCGAGAAAAGCGGCGCTCATGGGCGTGTGCCGGTAACAGCCGTTCTCCTTGGCCAGCACGCCATTGATGGTGAGGAAATCGCACAGGATGCGGATGCCGCGCTCGGATGCGGCACAGTGCCGGGCGATGGAGGCGACGTCTCCCGGGCCATCGCCTACGGCGCGAAACACATCCAGATCAATGGCCGCCTTTAAAGCGGACGTGCGCTGATGCGATTGCAACATTTCGAAAACCATGCCCGGCGTTAAGGGGGCTTCGCTGCTCTTCATGGGATGCATATGAACCATGCCAGTTTACACTGAATTTGCCCTGGCGTGCATGAGTGGGTTGTTAACCTTTCGACAGGTGTCCCGGACGTCCGTGACCTGGCAATAATTAAAGTGGACCGCTTGTCATGTCAGACCAACCAGTCATGAAAATCCTGTTGGCGGGCGCCGTCATATTGGGAGGATTGTATCTGACGCGCGACGGCAGCCTGGGACGGACCGCGCCAACGTTCTCGCTGCCCACCGACAGCGGCCACTTCGATCTGGCATCCTATCGCGGAAGGCCGGTGCTGCTGGTGTTCTGGATGACGTCGTGCGGCATCTGCCGGCGCGAGCTACCGCTGCTGAACCAGTTGGCGCCGGAGTTTCGCAGCAAAGGCGTCGCGGTCGTCGCGATTCACCTTGGCGGAGCCGACGACGTTCGCGACTACATGAATTCGAACCATATCGATATCGAGTCCCTGGTGGATGCGGAAGGTTCGGTGGGGCACGCGTACCACGTCAGCGGAGTGCCCAAGCTGGTACTGATCGGAAGTGACGGCGTGGTGAAGCGGACGACGTCGGGGATGGCCGGCGAGCGGTTGCTGCGCCGTTGGATGGATGCAGCCGGCGGGAGTTGAGCTGGAGAACATGAAAGGAAATCAGGGGTCGAGTCGGGACAGTCAGGAACAGCGTACGCATCATTTGCGCTTGCCCGCGCGCCGCCGCTTGGAATCCGCAACCAACTTGTCCTCTGTCACGCCTTGGGCGGCCAGCAAACTCCTCCATGCGGGCAGCCGCCTCGCAGAGCGCCGCCAGTCCGGTTTATTGTAGCGGAAACGCGGCGCGTAGGGATTGTTTAGTCGGCGGTAAGACGGGTCCAGGAGGACCCCGACGGACGCGGGCGTTCGCGCCACGTGGCTTGGCTGGTACGGCCGGTTTGGGTTACGAGGCTGGCGGCGATAAGGCTCAGGAGGACGATGAAGGCCAGGCCGATGCGGAGAGAAAAGGTCTCGGAGAGCAGCCCGATAGTGGTGGGCCCGACCAGGAATCCGAGATAGCCGAGGCCGCTTACGGCCGCTACGCCCGCACCTTCACTGATGCGCGGGATGCGGCCTCCGGCGGCAAAGACCAGGGGGATGATGGAAGAGAATCCGGCCCCGACCATGGCAAAGCCGGGGAGAGCCCAATAGGGATTCCGTACCAGCAGGGCCGAAGTGAGGCCAAAGGCGGCCAACAGGGCGCCGCCACGCACCGTCCAGGCGAAGCCCAGGCGATTGGTGATGCTGTCGCCGGCGAGGCGGAAGATCGTCATGGCGGCGGAGAAGACGGCGTAGCCCATGGCGGCCAATCCTGGACCGGCGAGGAGCAGCTGACGCAGATAGATGGCGGTCCAATCGGCGATGGCTCCTTCTGAGAGAAAAATGCAGAAGCCGATAGCACAAAGCGCGATGAGCGCCGAGGGCATGGCGCGCAGCCGCAGGCGCTCTACGTGGGCGGGAGATGCCGACTCGGCTTCGATGAGCAGGGGCGAAGTCGCCAGCGAGAGGAGCAGGAAAGCCGCGGCCATGGCAGAGAGATGTTCGCGGGCGGAAATTCCATGTACGGCGAGCCAGCCTCCGGCTAATGCCCCGGCGATCCCGCCCAGGCTGAACATGGCGTGGAAGCGGGACATGGTGCGGGCGCCGAGCAGTTTCTCGACGGTGACTGCCTGCGAATTCATGGCGACATCGTTGCCGCCCAGCATGAAGCCGAAGACGAAGAGGGCAGCAAACAGGGCCGGCGCGTTCCCGGCGAGAGCGGGAAGAGCCAGGGCGGAACAGAGTCCCAGGCTGGTCCAGATGGAGGCGCGGCGGCTGCCATAGCGGGTGACGCACCAGCCGAAGACGGGAATCCCGATGACCGATCCGGCGGCCGATCCGAACAGGCACAGGCCGAAAACGCCGTCGCCCAGATGCAGCCCGGCTTTGACCGACGGGATGCGCGACACCCAGGTGGAGACGGCGAGGCCGTGGATCAGGAAGCGCGCGACCACGGCCCACCAGGCGCGGCGATAGCCGTTGAACTGGTTCATTTTGTTCCCCATTTCACGGGTGCTCGGTAGCTGGGCAGACCACGAAAAACGATGGTCTGCCCCACGGGGGGAAAGGCGCCGGAGTTCATACGGGCGGCGCCGCCGTCGAAAGAGTAATGGTATCGGTGCGGACCTTGCTCCATTCGCGCATGGCAAAGCCGTTCGATTCGAAGAAGAAGCGGATGCGCGCGCTATCCCAGCCGAGCAGTTCCTCGAACACCGGGACCAGCACGCTCAAAGCGTCCTCGCAGAGCACGGTGCGGCGCGCGATCTGGGTGAGATACGGGTTCTCCGAGACCGCGATGGTGAGCCCGTCGAGACGGTTGAGATGCAGCATGACGTGCACGTCGGAGCTGCCGTCGCCCACATAGACGATGCGCTCGTGGCTGATCTCCAGACGTTCGCGCAGCTCTTCGAGAACGGCCACTTTGCCGTAGCCGGCGCAGACCCGCGCAATGGATTGAATTTCGCCGCTGGCGGGATCGTAGCGGAAGCGCGTGCCGAAGATATGGTCCGCATCGACGATGCCTTCGAGGGCGGATTGGATTACTTCCCGGGGCGCGGCGGAAACCACGTAGAACGAAAAGTGCTGACCGCCCAGATCGCGCAGCCAGGTAGAGAGAAGATCGATATTTTTCTTGAGGCGAACGCGCTTGCCCACTTCCACCAGATGCTCCTGGCGGACGCATCTGAGATCGGGATCGTGGAGAAGCAGGTAGGCGAGTTCTCCGCCCTGCTGCACCAGGTGAATATCGGCGAGCCCTTCAATACGTTCCTTGAGATTGGAAATGCCGAGAATCTCACCCAGGACCAGGCCGGAGTCGTGAAAACTCAGGGTCTGGTCGAAATCGCTGATCAACAAGTACTGCCGGGAGATGGAATTGGCTACTGTCATCCGGTTACATCCTCATTTCACAGAAGTTGCTCTTAAGCTGACGAAGGAGAGGCGAACGGGCGGGGTCGCGGAAAATTTGTTTTACAACTACTTTGATGATAGCAGAAGGCGGCGGGTTGCGTTGCGCTACGGAAAGCTGTTATAACAGCTTTAACGTGAAAGTTTCCAAGCCTAAGCACCAGCAGGTTTTCGACGCGCTCAGCCGGGAAATTCTGGCGGGCCGGTACGGAGCGGGGCAGAAATTGCCCAGCGAAGCGGCGCTGATGAAGCGTTTTCATGTATCGCGCATCACAGTGGGGCGGGCCGTGAGGGACCTGAGGGAGCGCGGGCTGGTGGAGCGATTCGCGGGGTCCGGAACGTACTCGAGCGGCGCGCGCAAGGCGCTGCTTTTCGGATTGATCATTGCGGACCTGGGCACCACGGAGATCTTCGAGCCGATCTGCCAGGGCATTGCCAATGCGCCCAACGCGGCGGGGCACGCGCTGCTTTGGCCGCAATCAGCGGCGGCGGGAGGGGATCGCGAGCAGCAGGCGGCGGGACTCTGCCAGCAGTGCGTGGAGCGGGAGGTTTCAGGAGTGTTCTTCGCGCCGCTGGAAATGACGCCGCACTGCGCGGAGGTCAACCGGCAGGTGGTGGGGACGCTCAGGAAGGCGGGGATTCCGGTAGTGTTTCTGGACCGGCGCCCGGATGAGCGGGGGCCGCGCGAGCGCTGCGACCTGGTCAGCATCGACAATCAGCGCGCGGGGTTTCTGGCGGCGGAGCATCTCGCCCGGTGCGGCGCACTGCACATCGGCTTTGTGGCACGGCGCGGGCAGGCGTCATCGGTGGCGGGGCGGATTGCCGGCTACCGGCAGGCGCTGGGGAACGCGGGCGAGGTGATCTACGGCCAGCCCGATAGCGCACAATTCGACGGCCTGGTGTGCGCCAACGATCGCATTGCCGGCGAAGTGATGCTGGATTTTTTGCGGAAAGGTGTGAGGGTGCCCGAGGATGTGCGGATGGTGGGAATCGACGACGTCACGTACGCATCGCTGCTGCCGGTGAAGCTGACTACGATTCATCAGCCGTGCGTGGAAATTGGCCACGCGGCGCTGCAGGCGATGCTGGAGCGGATTGCGCGTCCAGCGATGCCCGCGCGGGATGTGCTGCTCGACTGCGAATTGGTGGTGCGGGAATCCTGCAGCGCAGTTGCAGCCACGAAGCCGCTCGAGATTTGATCAATAATCTGTCAACTCGTGTGGCGCCGCCGACGTCCGTGATGGACGTGGCGTATGTAGACCACGTCGTCTTCCATGGTGAACAGTATGCGGTAGACATGTGGTCTACTGCCATATAGCAATTGACACAACTCGAAGGGCACCGAGGCGTTTTCCGGCGCGATGGCGAAACGCCTGGGCAACTACCACGGCAAACCGGCGTCTCACGCGCCGCGTGACAGCAGCCACCCAAGAATTTGTCTGCGTCGCTTTGCGCTTGCGGGATTACCTCAACGCGGAAGGCCATGTCTGGCGCCTAGCTCTTCGAAAAACTCGGAAGCTGGCTTCGTGCGACCTGCTTTCACGTCCTCATACGCTTCCCGCACGGCATTGACCGTCTCCTCGTAGTCCTCACGCTCCCATTCAAGGTATGTAGCCAGAACGTCATCCAAAGCGGCCACGGGGTCTTGCCCGCGGCGATGCGCATACTCTTCGAGTTGTGCCTTACGTTCGGGACTGATGGACATCACATCCATGCCTCAAAGGTACGCGGCAGGAGGGCCTCTGTCAAGGTGCGCATACCACCGATGATGGTAGGATCGGACCAATCATAGGAAACGCGGTGTTGTGTATCCTGCTCGGAACTGCCGCGCTGGGCTCCTCGCCGCTCAGCCGGCCGGTGCACAATCCGTCGACGGCTCCGCGGCGAAAGACCCTTTCACGCGCCAGGCGATCAAGGAAAGACAGCCGGACTGCTATCTGTGGCTCGCCAGAGAACTCGACCCACGTAGAAAGTCAGTCGGAGACGGCCCATTCGCCGGGCACAATGGTGCGGGTGCGGGGGAGCAGTCCGCGGTTGGCGAAGAGTCCCATGATGACCAGCACGCCGGAGAAAGCCGCTAGCTTGATGATATCTGCTGCGTGGCTGCGGGGGAGCACCTTCCACAACACACCGAGCACGGGCTCGGCGGCGCAGACTGCCCAGACGCTTCCGTAGAAATAGCGCCGTTCGGTCCCTTCGCCTTTGGTCGACGAGCGCACGCGCGGCAACTGTCCGATGGCGCCGCAGACCCATATGACGATTGCCATGGGGAAATAAGCAGCGGAATACATCTGGCGCAGACGCCATTCGCCGGTGGCGCAGGCATACGCGAGGCCGGCCAGATTCAACACGGCGAAGCAGATCATGTCGCTCCAGGCCATGGTGTAGCAGATGCGCCGGTAGAGCGGATTGGGTTTGTCTTCGGTAAAGCGCAGGATGTACGGTTTGGGCTCGACGCCGGGCAGCGATCCGCGCCAGCCGGCGATGCCACTGGCGAGCAAAACAGCGCCCAGCCAGGCGGCCATCCGGATATCGAAGCCGCGCTCGAATAAATCGAAGGTCAGCGGCCCGGGAGCGATGAAGAACACGAAGATCCAGATCGGCCAATGCGCCAGCCGGTAATGGGGTTTATTGAAAGTGCGGAATCGTGGCCCGTTCATGGGTGATATAAGGCCTATTATCCGTCAGGGTTGCGGAACGCCTGCGCTCCGTGCATAGAATAGACGCAATCATGAAACGTCTGCTCTTTTTCGCGGCCGCGCTCTGCCTGCTGGGCCAGAATCGTATGAATTACCCGCTGATATCGCAGGACAGCGGTCATGCGGCGCTCGGCCTGGCGCTGCGCAAACTTCCGGTTTCCGGCACGTTCATGCAGGTCGCGGCGCATCCCGACGACGAACATAATGCGCTGTTTGCCATGTTCACCCACGGTCTGGGGCTGCGTTCGATTTGTTTGCAGACCACGCGGGGGGAAGGCGGACAGAATGAAATTGGCCCGGAACTATTTCACGATATGGGCGTGCTCCGGACGTCGGAGCTGATGGCGGCTCACCGGCTCGACGGCGCGGAGCAGTATTTCACGCGGGCGATCGATTTTGGGTATTCGTTCGACCCGCAGGAAGTGATTAACAAATGGGGCCGGAAAGAAATTGTCGGGGACTTTGTGCGGCTCATCCGCATGCTGCGGCCGGACGTGCTGCTCACCATGAATATCCAGGGACGCGGCGGCGACCGGGCGCACGAAGCGACCACAGTGCTGACGCGCGAAGCGTATCAAGCGGCCGGCGATCCGACGCAGTATCCCGAACAGATCCAGTCCGGGCTGCGCGCCTGGCAGCCGCGGAAGCTGTATTTTACGGGCGGGTTTGGCGGACCTCCGGGCGGTGGTGGCGGGGGACGTCGTGGTCCGGGTGCGCCGCCATCTGCTCCAGCCGCGCCTGCGCCGGCTCCGGCTCTTAAACTGACGCGCGTGGATACCGGGCATTACGATCCACTGCTGGCGCGCACGTACGCGGAGATCGGCTCGGATGCGCGCAGCAATCACAAGTGCCAGGGGATGGGCGGACTTCCGCCGTTAGCGGGTATCGGCGGAGGACGAGGGGGACGCGGCGGCGGTGGGTATCAACTCGTCGATAGCATTCTTCCCGGCCAGAAAGGCAAAGACGAAACTTCGCTGTTCGACGGTGTGGATACGAGGCTCGAAGCGCTGGCGCAGTTTGCCGGACCGCATCCTCCCGAGGCGCTGACGGCCGCTCTGGCCGCGATCGTGGAGCACGCGCGGCAGGCGCAGAAGGCTTTCGATTCGGGCAATGACGCGGGGACTGCGGCGCCTGTCGAAGCGGGCCTCGCGGCGCTGCGTGGGCTGCGCGCGCGGCTGGGTTCGATGGGCCTATCCGATGACGCGCGCTATGAAATCGATTTCCGGCTGAAGGTGAAGGAGCGCGATTACGAAGACGCGGTGGTGGCGGCGCACGGGCTCACGTTCGAGGCGATTGCGGATGACGGGCTGGTGGTTTCGGGACAGCCGATCAAAGTGTCCTTAGCGGCGGTGAATCATGGAGCGTCGGAAATCGCGGTGACGGAAGTCGCGGTAGCCGGCTTTGACGAAGGCAAAGCTTGCCCGGCAGGCGCGGCGGAGAAAAATGAAGCGTACACCTGCACGGTGGAGACGCACGTTCCCAAGGATGCGGCGCTCACTACTCCCTACTTCACGGATGAATACTGGAGTAAACCGGCGAATCCGGCGATCAATATTTTTGCGCCCGACGTCCCGTTCGGGGTCTCGTTCCGGCCGACGCCGTTCCGCGTGGTTTTCCATCTGAAGGCGGGTGACGCGGAAATTACCAAGGATGTGCCGGTGCAATTCCGCTATGTGAAGGATATCTACACGGGCGAGAAACGGATGGAAGTGAACGTGGTGCCGGCGTTCTCGGTGAAGGCGACGCCGCCGCTGGTGGTGATCCCGGAGGCAGTGAAGCCGGTGGAGCGCGAGGTGTACGTGACGGTGACGAACAGCGGCAAAGGAGGCGCGCAATCGAGCGTCGCCCTCGAACTGCCGGAGGGATGGAAAGCCATGCCGGCCGAGGTCCCGCTAAAGTTCGCGCATGAAGATGAGGCGCTATCGGCGCGCTTCCAGGTGACCGCTCCGGCGCGGGCGAAGCTGGGCGATTACACGCTGCGCGCGGTGGTGACAGCGGGTCAGCAGAAGTTTTTGAGCGGCTATTACGAGATCGATTATCCGCACGTGGAGCGGCGGCAGGACATCAAGCCGGCGGAGATTTCGCTCAAGGTGGTGGATGTGAAGACGACGCCGAATGTCAGCGTGGGATACATTGTGGGGGCCGGCGACCAGGTGCCTCCGGCGCTCGATCAGTTGGGCGCGAAGGTCTCGTTCATCGGGCAGGATGAGCTGGCCTGGGGGGATCTCACGAAGTACAGCGTCATCATGACGGGGGTGCGCGCTTATGAGACGCGGCGCGATTTGCGGGCTTACAATCACCGGCTGCTGGATTACGTGGCGCACGGTGGAACGGTGATCGTGCAATACAACAAGATGGAGTTCAACCAGGCGCAGTATGGTCCGTTTCCGGCCAAGGTGAGCGGGAACCGGGTGTGCGATGAGAACGTTCCGGTGAAGGTGCTGGAGCCGTCGCACCCGGTGTTCAATTTCCCGAACCGGATCGGTCCGGCGACCTGGGCGGATTGGGTGCAGGAACGCGGGCTCTACTTCCTGGGCGAGAAGGATGCGAAGTATGTGGATCTGGTGTCCATGGTGGATTCGTACAAAGATAATCCGGGAGAGAAACGCGGATCGCTGGTAGAGGCGAAATTCGGTAAGGGGCGCTGGATTTACCTGGGATTGGGGCTGTGGCGACAGCTTCCGGCGGGGACCAGCGGGGCTTATCAATTGCTGGCGAATTTGATTAGTTTGCGGGGCGCAGGCAATGTATCGAACTGATCCGAGCATTGACTTC
>Ga0326727_10025313_pt1 | contig 11139 bp, 11 predicted proteins | sample MB2enrmetagenome_FD_207643 | JGI IMG/M metagenome (GOLD analysis project Ga0326727, IMG submission 207643) | Lab enriched peat soil microbial communities from McLean, Ithaca, NY, United States - MB29MY | ecosystem: Environmental > Terrestrial > Soil > Wetlands > Peat | place: USA: New York... | reverse complement strand
GAACCTTGTGCGGAGTGTTGAGACGGTCTATCACACTGGAAGCTATTGAGGGCTCCTTCCAAGTTCATTTGGTTTGTATTCAGTCTCCTGATTTCGGCTCTTTTTCTTCCAGCTTCAATGCTCTCTTGACCAGTTCCTTCTCATGGTCGAACTTCACAACTCGCTGGAGCATGATTTTCTGGGCCATGACAGGGCCGGCTCCGTGCCAAGTGCCCACGCCGTGTTGTCCTGCTGTCCAATGCTGTAGAAGTTTGTGGACCTTCATGATATTCGCAGTGGGTTCGTCTGATCCGAAGCTGAGGAACTCTTGGACAAAATCCTTTGTCTCGGGATTCTTCAACTCCTTTAGAGATGGCATGGTGACGATCAGCCCGCCGCCGATGTCACCTGCTAGAGTCATAGTCCGCCAGAAAGCGTTGCAAATGTTAAGCTTCGCGACGTTACCCATCACCTCGTCGGGCAGAAAGACACCGGATCCGGGAGGGTCTTCGGAACCCAGCGTTGCCGCTGCCATGCCACAGGCTCTACCGGTCTCGCGCAAAACCACCATCTCAGTAATCTGTTCGTTAATGTGGGGCACCTTGTCCAGTCCTTTGTATTCCTGGACGAGCTTGCAGGCACCGATGATCTGATTCATGAAGCCTACCTTGCAGGTGCCGCCGCAGGTCATCCGATGCGTCTTGGCAAAACGTCCCACAATCTTTCCGGAATATTTGACCTCCCCGCAGTGAAATACCCGCTTCCACGGGACAAAAACATTGTCGAAGACTACCATAGCAGTCTCACGCTGGCCGAAGACGGGATTACCGAGTTCATAGATGTCCTCTGCCTGGTCTCTTTCTGCGGAATATGGCGAATACTGGCAAATGTACGTGATGCCTTCCGCGTCGCTTGGGGTGGCGAAGGCCACAGCGTAATCTTCCTCACCTTCCGCGTGCGAGGACTGGGGCAGCACGATTAGCTCATGGCTGGCGAACGCTCCGCTGATGTTAATTTTAGCTCCGCGAACCACTATTCCGTCTGGCCTCCTCTCAACGATCTTGAGCGCGAGATACGGATCGGGCCAGTCGAGCGTCTTCATCTTACGGCTGCCTCTTGGCTCTGTCAGTGCCCCCGCGACGGAAAGGTCCTTGGTTTGTACCATTTTGAGGTAATCGATGAAGCGCTTATGATATTCGGTCCCCAGTGTTTGATCCATCTCCCACGTAGTTGAGGCCAATGCGTGAGACGCGTCGTATCCCACGCACCGGTAGATACAGGTCCCTAGCATCTCTGAAGTAAAGGTTCCTGCTCTCGCTTTGGCCGCTAGATCCTCGGTGCTGGCGCTGACGTACGTGTAGCGATTTACGTTTTCGGCCACCAGTGGCGAATAGCAAGTCATGATATCTCTATACTTGGGGTCCAGAGCCCACTCATAGCTTGCTTTGTTCGCCTCCACTACAGTGCGAGTATTCGGATTGTCAAGCACGTTTTCCACCCGCTTGCCGTTCATGAAGACTCGCGGCTTCATTCTTTTGAGGCTATCCTCGAACTGCTGTGGCGTCATCAATGCCATGATCGGCCTCCTCTCCAGTGTTCCGTCTACATAGGATCTATTGGTTTACTGCCATCTTTCAGCCATTGATGGAACTACGGCACGCTTCTGGAAAATTCAAGGAATAATACTGTGGTTTTCTCATGAATGCAAATTCTCGATTGATTGTTTTCTGCTGAACCAGACCTGATTCGTCACATCCGAAATGCTACTGAACACTGCAGGCCAAGATTTGATGCCGACGGAAAAAAACAAATAACTGGGTTGATTATTTGGGATGAAACTAAGGGGCGAGTGGTGTGGGAGGCTCGATTCAATATTGAAGCGGAAAAAGTTCCCAAGCTTCTTGAGCAGAAGTCAGGATCGTAAAAAACGTACACGCTGGACAGCGATCTGGAACAAATGTCCACGATACCTACGGCCAGTAAATGTCGTCGCAGCCAGTACTCTAATTCAAGGGTGTGAACCGGCGATGTATAAAGAAAACGCTTCAAGTTGCTCGCAGAGAGCTCCGGCCCGCAACCGTGTTGTGTTGTAAGGTAGTCCGAATAGATTTTGAATTTCTCTTTTGTGAATTTGGGAGGGCCGATTCTTACATTTACATCCTGATTCTGTCTGAGCACTCGTCTGCGTGATCTGGACAGCCGGAACTCATCTGCATTTATCCTTATAGGGCGACACTCGCTGCAATCTGCACAAACAGGCCGATAAAAGTACATCCCGGATCTGCGAAACCCTTGATTCATGAAATCGTGGCAAAGCTCGGGTGGAATTCGACCGCCCTGAATACTTCCTCGCCGGGTGTGTTTCCCGGAAGATACGGGCAAGGATGATCCTCTCTTTGCATGAGGAAATCCAGGGAGACCAGTCCGTAGAAGGGGGAACGTACAAATCCTCTCTGTTCTCGGCTTGTATCAAGGTGAATTGACTCGCTCATCGGGTCGAGGGTCTTGGGTCAATCCAGACGTCAGACCTTTTTCAGTAGCTGATTCGCAGCAGTAAGCATCGGGTCCCAGACCGGCGAAAAGGGCGGCGAGTACGCCATGTCGCATTGAAAAAATTCTGCGACGGTCATTCCAGCGTGCAATGCTACGGCCAACGCATCGATTCGGTGGGCCACCCCTTCTTTACCTACCAGGTTTCCTCCCAGCAACTTCCCGGTCCTTTTGTCGGCCACCAGATGTGCGTGGATGTCCTGATTGCCCGGGTGTCCATGTGCTCGGGAACGGCTCACGATAACTTCATCCACGGCATCGAAGCCTGCACGCTCTGCTTCAACCGGACTCAGGCCGGTATGAGCTACCTCTATGTCCAGGACTTTGAAGACCGCACTTCCCAAAATAGGGGGAACCTCAGCGTGCTGGCCCGTAACATTATCCGCCACAGCCCAGCCGCCTCGGTTAGCCCTCAGTGCGAGCGGTACCCAAACCCGCTGACCCGTAATTAAATGGAAAGAGTCGGCGCAATCGCCGGCGGCAAAGATATCGGGGTCGGAGGTGCGCGAAGTTTTGTCCACCGCTATGGAGTTATGAGGCCCCAATTCGAGCCCTGCCTCGCCGGCAAGCTCGGAATTAGGGACAACACCAACTCCCATGATTAGGAGGTCAACGTCCAGCGGACCTTCGTCCAACTGCGCCCTTAGTCGATTGCCGAGTTCTTCGATGCGGGATATGCCCGTTCCCAAATGAAGCACAACACCTTTTTCCATCAATTCTTTCTTTACGACTTCACTCATCTGGTTTGGCAGCCAGGGAAGCAATTTCGGCAAAATATCTGAAATCTCCACATGAAGGCCGCGCTCATGAAACGCTTCAGCCATCTCCAGTCCGATATAGCCGGCGCCCACAATCAAGGCCTTTTCGACATGATGCGTAGCCAGGAATTCTTTAATGTGGCGGCCGTTTTCCAGTGATCGTATGACCTTGACACCTGGCAACTTCTCACCTGGTATGTTGAGCATGCGGGGACGAGCCCCCGTGGCAATAAGAAGTTTGTCGTAATTGACTTCGAAAGATTGTCCCTGCACAGTCCGACCCGACACGATCTTCCGGGCTCGATCGATCCGTTCCGCTTCATGACCGAGCCTGAGATCGATTTTCTGCTTGTCTCGAAATACATTTGCCTGCCGAACAACTAGGTCGCTCATGTCGCGGTCCGGCATCGCAATGTTGTATGGCATTCCGCATGCCGAATAGGATACGTCGTTCGTCTGCTCCAACACGACCACGTCCATGGCCGCATCGTTGCGTTTCGCCTTTGATGCGGCGCTCATGCCCGCCGCGTCACCACCGATGACCACGAATTTCATTGACAGGCCCCCTTGTACGGAAATGGCAACCAGACAAGTGCAAGCGTTCTGAACGCTTTCAAAAGCATTGTGCTCTTGCTCGCAGCCCTATTATGGCGGATTATTACTATAACCGCCTCATAAGTCCTGGCTATTGGAATTGGTACTTCTGGTCTAAGTATTTGCCTGATCATCCTGGTTTCGGAAGAGCTCCGGAAAGCTGGGAGAAGGGCGAAACAGAGCTAGAAAGCTATAATCCGGAATTATGCGGCAGTCTTGCCATTTTGAGCGTTTGGGCCCCGCTAAGGGGTCCAAAAATAGCTCTAGTGCCCCCACAAAGGTCTCCGCACGGAGTCCCGCACGAGATGACGCAGGCAAAGCTGTTGTCATGTTGTTGACAAAGCTTGATTTTTCCCATTTTTGAGCATACCTCACCGCCCCCTCCTCAGTCAATCAATATGTGCTTGTCGCCCTCACGCGAAAACAGATCGGTAGTATCGGGACAAGGGGAAGGCTGAAGCCACACTATCGCCCGCAGCAACAGAAAACCCGTGTCAGAGGTAATCTTGGCTCCCTGAAAATCTATCATGATTGAACGGTCAAATTCAGGTCGAATGGTCTCCCTTTGCTCTTCACCACCCCCGCTCATCCGAATTCCCTCAACGTCACTTGATTTTCTTCACTATATCAAATGGTTGAGCGGAAGAACATATATTTCTTTGTTTATCCGCCGAACAATTCGGGTTAATCGCAGATCGAACTCAATTCGACAAGTACCTGGTTGACAGTTGGTGCATCATCACATCATCACTCGAATCCTGTTTCTGCCGGCAAAGGTATGGCTTCGGGGCAAGATAACAGATCTATGTTTCTTGAAACAACTGTAAGTCAGCTCGTGTGCGGGACAGAGGCTGCCGAACCTGTCCCGTTGGGCCAAAACAGCATTCAGAATTTCCGTTTGACTGGCAGACTTGTGGTGACTACTCTCAAGAAGAGGATAAATGAGGCTTTTTCGTCAATTTGACGGCGGCGTGGCTGCCGTCGAGCCTTATGGGAGGCTGGATGATATGGGGATCTTTGCGGTATCCATCATAAGACGATATCTTGACCGCTTTCCGGCCCGGATCGCTCCGAAAGGGCCACATAGCTCCAGCCCACCCATTCTGACAAAACCATGTCTCTACTCGATAAGATATTAGGACGACCGCTGGCCGCGTGGGAAGCTGTGAAGGAAAAGCTCACGGTTGCAACCGGTGTACCGGTGCTGGGATTGGATGCCTTGGCCTCCACCGGGTACGGACCCGAGGCAGGGCTCACCATCCTGCTGCCACTGGGCGTTGCGGGATTGAGCTACTTTCCCATTATCATGCTCGCGATCGTGATCAACCTCGCGGCACTCTATCTGTCATATCGGCAGACCATCGCTGCCTATCCGAGCGGCGGCGGGGCGTATGTCGTTGCCAAGGATAATCTGGGCATCCATGCGGGCTTGTGGGCGGGGGTCGCTTTGCTCCTGGATTACCTTCTCAATGTTTCCGTGGGAATCGCCGCGGGTGTCGGAGCGGTAGTCTCGGCCGTGCCTGCGATGCAACCGTACACACTCCCGCTATGCTTACTCGTCCTGTTGACCCTGACAATTGTCAACCTGCGTGGAGTTCGTGAATCCGGCTTGACTTTTGTTGCGCCGGTGGTCGTATTTATCGCATGCATCGCAGTGGTCATTCTCATCGGACTTATCCGTGCCTGGCAAAGCGGCGGCCATCCTAGTCCTGTCGTGCCGTTACCGGCTATTCCCGAGGCGAGCGCGCCTGTGAGCGCATGGCTGCTTTTGGGGGCATTCGCCAACGGTTGTACCGCCATGACCGGCGTCGAAGCGGTAAGCAACGGGGTGCCCCTCTTTCGAGAGCCAACCGTCCCCAATGCACAGCGAACCCTCACAGTGATTGTGGCTATTCTCAGCCTGTTCCTCCTGGGCCTCGGATATCTCTGCTCTGTTTACCATATTGTCGCCATGGACGAGCAACAGGCGGGTTATCAGACCGTCCTCTCGCAACTTGTCGCTGCCGTGGCAGGGCAGGGCGTGTTTTACTACGTTGCCATCGGCAGTATCTTCATCGTCCTGACATATTCGGCCCAAACCAGCTTTACGGACTTTCCCCGTGTGTGTCGGCTGCTGGCGGAGGATAGTTTCTTGCCGTCAGCGTTCGCCAACCTAGGCCGAAGGCTCGTTTTTTCGTACGGTATCATAGTCCTGGCCGTCCTTTCCGGGCTGATCCTGATCGCCTTCGGAGGTGTGACCAACAATCTCATTCCGTTATTTGCAGTCGGAGCGTTTAGCGCCTTCCTTTTCTCCCAGACCGGGATGGTGCTCCATTGGTTGCGAAGGGCCCGCCGCGGTATTCGACCTGCTCTGGTATTTAACTCTCTCGGCGCTCTGGCCACTGGTGTCGCTCTGGTGACCATCGTCGTCGCGAAATTCGTGGAGGGCGCATGGATGATCATAGTCGTAGCACCGGGATTAGTCTTCCTGCTGCAACGAATTAATCGCCATTACAAGAAGATCGCCCGTGAAGTGGGGGCAGGACTAAAATTACGCTGTTCGAAACTGGAGTCGCCGGTAGTGATCATTCCGATTGAGGGTTGGAACCGCGTCGCAGAGAAAGCCCTGCGCTTTGCTTTGCTCCTATCGGACGATGTCACTGCTGTGCATGTCAGCAGCGAGGAGAATGATTCAGGAGAACTGAGAAGACTCTGGGCAGAGAAGGTGGAGAAACCGGCAAAAGCTCAGAAGTCTGCGATTCCGCGTCTGGAGATTATCTGGTCACCTTATCGTCGGGTCCACCAACCGCTTCTGGATTTCGTGAACCGGATCAAGAAAGAGAGACCTGGCCGGCTCATTGCTGTGGTCATTCCTCAGTTGGTCGAACCCCACTGGTATGAGTACCTGCTGCACGATCTGGATGCTGCAAGGCTGAGGACATGGCTTTTCCTGGAAGGTGACCAGCGGACCGTGGTGCTCAGCATTCCGTGGTATTTGCGTGAAGAAACGTCAACATCCAAGAAATGATCGCGATCAATTGAGGGATTCTGGTGAATACGGAAGCCGAAGGCAAATAAGGCAGGAAGCTCGATTAAAGACGGTGTTCCGGCGCTCCGCAGAGATAAGCTGATATTATTCCGCCTTTTTGCCCAGGAACAAGTAATAGGGGGCTGATGCAAAAGGAAGATAAGGCAGTTTGGCTCTATGTTGACCGTAATGAAGAACTTGAAACCGGTGAGTCAAATATGGCACGTGATCGCTGCTGGGAAATACACCATCGATCTCAAACCAGATGCGCCAGAACGTTCGGGTCGCCCAATTGTGAGGCTGCTGCCTTTCGGATATGCGGAATGGATGCCCGATGAAAAAATCACATACTGCGATGTAGCCACCGGGCTTGAGTATCTCCACGGCATGATCGATTGCTGCAAACCACTGCGGCATCATGGTTAGAGAGTAAGAAAAGGAAACTGCATCGGCATATTGACCATTCGGGATTGCAAAGCTAACCGCATCTCCGTGGACCACTTCCAAATTGTCCCATCCATTGTGCTTTTTCCTTTGCTGCGCGACTGACAGTAGAGGTTCACAGAGATCGATCACGTAGGCCTTCTTCAGCAGGGTCATTTTGGGACCCAGCGCCTCGAAAGTAGCTCCCGTTCCACCTCCCATGTCAACCCAGACATCGCCCTGATTCACTGGAACGAGATTGAAAAGGTCGCTTCTGCCGGAAAGGAGCTGTTGGCGGAAACTATCGTAGTGAAGTTCCTGGCCCTTGTAAAAATTATCAAGTCTTTCTTGAAGAGAGGCGCCGTACATGCGCTTTAAAACCACGTGATAAAGCGTCTCCAGGTCGCCTGCCAGGCTTCTTAACTTGGGACCCCCGTTTATCGGGTCCATGCGGTCTCTCCGAAAATCTATCTTTTACAGATCGTTCCTACACGGAAAACAGATCGGCAACATAGAAACTCCCGTACATGTGCACGCGATCCTGTGTGTGCAGATTTCTGGCTCGTTCGGTCTGATAGGACATTATTTCCTTGAGGAGCACCGTCCTGCGGTCAACCTGCACTTCGATGGGATTTAGGAAGTCAATTTCAGTGGCGGCACTTCTCCAGATGACCCTGGCAGGCCGATCCGCGCGGCGCACCAGCCAGTGCCACTCTCGATTAAGCTCTTCCCGGCAGTTTGCCGCAAGCCAGTCCATGTGGTCCAATAAGACAAAACGCGAAATCGGGCCTTCATGCTGCATAAGAAAATCCGACACGGAACCATTGAACCACTGAATCTTATCGACAAGCCCTCGCTTGAGGCGGATAAAATTTTCGAGCTTTAGATACTCGGGACAGCAATTCCTCGAATACTTTCCGTTAAGGTAAACTTGCCAAAAGTAGTTGTCCTCGAGAGGCAGCCGGGCAAACACATAATCAAGGCAATCCTCAAGCCGCTTCTCGATTCCGCCGCTGTAAGTCCTGTTGAGTATATCCTTTTGTTGGGGCGGAACGCCGACAGGGAACAATACCAGATTACTTTTGACAAGCCGGCGCATAAATGGAGAGAAAAACCTCTTTTTAAGATGCGTCTCATAGATCCATTGCTGCTCATCCAGAGACTGTGCTTCCAGGATGGCTTCGATGTGGTCTCGGACCTTGGCAATGTAGTCAATGTAATAGTTCGCCGTGCGAGCAACTAATCCGGCAGAGCCGTGGTAGTAGAACGACGATCTCCAACCCTTGCCTGAGAAATAAGAGATCTTCTTATCCCAGAACCTCTGCGCATCAGGCTCGAGTTGATAGCGTAGAGTGTCATGGTAGATTTCATTGGACCGGGATGAATAGCCATTGCCGAAGAGCGAGAAAAAATCGTCGAACGATAAGGCTCGGATGCCTGCTATCTTGAACTGAAGCAAAAAATTCTGTCTGGGGTTCATGTCTACCGCGTAGACGCACTCGGGGTTCATCAGGACATAATCCAGGGCGTTGCACCCCCCGGAGGTTATGACCATCACTCGGTCCCGCGGAGTCAGATTCAAAGCAGCACGATCTATCCGCGGATCTTCCCAGCAGGTGTTATATACCAGGCTGTTTTCATGAATAAGATTGAAAAGCCTTCCTGTCATATAATTGACCGGCATCGGTCGCCTCCGTATGCAAGGACTATGGGCGGTCCCAGCAAAGATAAAGCGCTGGCCCTTGTTGTGGAGAATAAAAGCCATCCCGGAACCATCGTTTGCCCATAAACCAAATTGCCGCGAGTCTTCCAATTTTCGTTGCACTGAGTTTTTGCCTAACTCAGCCATATTAGGCTCTCATTAGCCGAGAATTAGTTTTCGATCAGCCGCTTCCTTATTTACGCACGATCTTATTCTTGCAATGCTGTAATTCTCTGCTTTTCTCATGGAATTTTACTCTTGACAATTATGAGCATTTGCTCATAATCCTCTCGGAGCGATTGATAATGGCCAGACCGAAATGTTGCCGCAGAGTCAGTGAAAAACCGGATTGCACGGCATTCAAGCCTGTCGGTGTGCCCGCTGCCAGCCTCGAAGAAATAATTCTCTCAATGGACGAATTCGAGGCCATCAGACTTGCCGACCTTGAGGGACTTTACCAGGAACAGGCAGCCCACCGCATGAACGTTTCACGTCAGACTTTTGGAAGAATCATCGAAACTGCGAGGCGCAAAGTGGCTCAAGTCTTGACTACGGGTATTGCTCTTCGCATTGAAGGCGGCAAAATCGAAATGCCTGAACAGCGGGTGTTTGACTGTGATCAGTGCCGGCACACATGGGGGCTGTCACACGGTACAGGCAGACCTGAAGAATGTCCGAGGTGCAAAAGTAGGTCTATCCATCGTTCCGAAGATCAAGATGTTCTTTTTAAAGAAGGATGCAACGGCCCGCGAGGGCGGTGCCGCCGTCGGGCCTAAGCGCCTGGTTTGGGGCTTATAAGAATGTAACGCCTGATATTTCAAGAGATGAGAAGGGAGATCACAATGAGAGTTTGTTTTCCAACCGAAACCTTACAGGGGATGGACAGTCCTGTTTTTGGCCATTTTGGGTCAGCACCCGGTTTCGTGATTGTCGATACGGAGAACTTGAGCGTTGAAGAAATTCGGAATGGCGATTTGCACCATGCTCACGGGATGTGCCAACCTCTCAAGGCATTAGGAGGAGTAAAAGTCGATGCCGTGGTTGTGGGAGGAATAGGAATGGGCGCATTGATGAAATTGCAGACCCAGGGCATCCACGCGTATCGTGCGGTCCAGGGAACAGTGCGCCAGAACGTCGACCTGATTCGGGAAGGGCGGCTTCCACAATTCGATGTAAGATCTTGCTGCTCCGGGCACACAGGGAACGGTTGCGCTCACTCTTAGGACGGCCGTTCACTGGGAAGCATCAGTGACGTGGGGAGGTGTTCGTGGATCGCGCACCCTGGAAGAGCTCATGCAAGTCTGTTGTCCGGACTGCGTCCTGCATCCTGCATTCAAGCGAATCGTTAGAATACTATTCCAGATGCACAATCCCCTGTCAAAGCAGTGCGGCGCAATCATATTTTCTGAGAACCGCGAGCAGATCCCTGCCATTCTAAAATTCAGGGAACCGCCCCCAAGACATGCAGGGAGATTCTCGCATCTTTTTGAACTTGAAATCATCCCTCGGAAAAATTATACTATAGCCACTGTTAAAGACGCTTTAGTGGCTTGAAATCGAATTATTACGGGCGTGGATCTGATACCAAGTGGCCGGCAGAGAGAGGCGCGACGCAACGATCGTACCTGCGGCACGATCGGCAAAGGGGAACCCGGCGACCAGCATCAGTAACCCCGCAGGTGTAGTTTGCTAGCGTGGGGGTGCTGAGGCAACCCGGCCTGATGTAAGGTCGGATTGGCGGATTTTGAAAGTAAGTTGGAACCCCGAGGCCTGAATTTCTCATCTCTTGGAAGACAATCCCTTTCAGGCACACTAGGGTTTGCGTTGTGCAGAAACTCGGCGCAAGGGCTTGCTCTTGTGGATACCAATCCACTGTTTGTGTAGGTTTGAAGGTTATGGCTATCAGAAAATATTACCTTGATGATGACGAATCGGCTTTTTCGCTGGTGGAAGAAGGTCGCTTCTACAGGCTCAGAGTGGATCGGAGCGAGATTGGCGAACAGCATGTGGAAGAGTTCCTCGATCGAACCGTGGAATGGCTCAGCAGAAACCCCAAGAAAGGGATATTAATTGATTTCAAAGGGGTAAGGTCTGTCTGCGATGAGTTCGCGTTTCACCTGGCCGCC
>Ga0326727_10025312_pt1 | contig 11139 bp, 5 predicted proteins | sample MB2enrmetagenome_FD_207643 | JGI IMG/M metagenome (GOLD analysis project Ga0326727, IMG submission 207643) | Lab enriched peat soil microbial communities from McLean, Ithaca, NY, United States - MB29MY | ecosystem: Environmental > Terrestrial > Soil > Wetlands > Peat | place: USA: New York... | reverse complement strand
TTACGGCGGCAATCAGCGCGGCCTTGTCGTTGGTAAAGTCCTGGTCCATGCTGAGGCCGGAGACCAGGCTGACGGACGCGGCCAGGTCCGCCGGGGCCATGTGGTTATTGATGTAGTCCTTTGCTGCGTCGACGGCGCGCGTGATGTCCTCGGGCTGCATGCTGCTGAGGTCGAAGAACATGACGATGAGACGGCGGTCCTTCAAATCGTCCGGGGCGGCGGCGAAGTCGTTGTTCACCAAATCCGCAATGGTCTTCTTCTTGGTGGTCGTGACGCCGGAGACGGTGGTGGCCTCGGCGAGCGTAACTGCCTCATCGACGTTCTGGTAGTCGAAGGTGGTGATGTGCTGCGGCTTCTTGTCTTCGGAGACGGTGAAGTCGGTCTCCTTCAACCCCTTGATCAGCTCCCCGGTCTTCTTGTCGCGCACCACGACGTTGGTCAGCACGCGATTGACATTCGCAACCAGGGTTGAGGTCTTCATGTTCGAGACCTGCTGCGCCATGGCTGTCACCGGAACTCCTGCCGGGGAAACCACCATTCCTGCCACCAAAGCCGCCGCCATTAATCGTCGCATCGCCGTCTCCTCCACTATTCCTAGAAACCAGGGATTGTCTGAATCAATGTCCTTGCCCGGCCCCAGTTTCCCTCAGGGGCTAAGGCCCCATTTATTTTGTAACTCATGCGAACGGGCTAAAGCCCGTCTCGTTCAAAGCCCATAACTGACAACTAACAAATCACATCTGAACTTAGAACCGGTAGTAGGCCGAGTAGGTGAACGACCTCGGACCGGTCGCGCCTGTTACCTGGCCAAAGGTCGTCGAGTTGACCGACGTGTCGACTCCGGAGTACTGCACGGTGTTCAAAGCATTGTTGGCGTTGAGGCGTGCCTCGAAGCTGCGCGTGCCGCCGAAAGAGACGGTGCGCGAGATAGAACCGCTGATGGAGACAGTCCCGGGCATCTCGATGGAGTTGCGCGAGGCGTTTCCGTAGGTAGCATCAGGCAGACAGTACGGTGACGGTGTCTGGCCTGTTGGCGTGTTACTGCACAGTCCGGCAAATGCATTGGTGTTGAACCAGGAGAGACGTGAGCCGGCGCCCTTGATGGGCTGGCTAAAGACCCGGTTCGGTCGCAGGAAGTTTGCGCCCACCTGGGTCTCAACGGTGGCTCCAGTGATCTGCGGCGAGGCGAAGCCGCCCGAGGCGAAGGTGTAGTTGCCGGAGATGGAGTAGCCGTCGAGGACCTTGGCCAGGAAGCCGCCCTTATTGAGGAAGGCGCGGTTGGGGCCAAAGGGCGGTTCGATGATAAAGTTCCCGCTGACGGTATGACGCCGGTCGAAGCTGGAGTTGCTCTCCTCGGCGGCAAGGTCCAGGTCGTTCTGGGCGGTGGAGCCTCCACTGCCGCCGACCGAACTGGCGTCATCGATGGAGTGCGCGTATGTGTAGGTTCCCTGTAGCGAGATGCCCTTGTGCATGCGCTCGCGCAGGTTGACCGCGAGTGCGTTGGAGCGCTGGAAGCCGAGCGAGTCCTCGTAATTGAACTGCCCCGAAGAGGAGTTCAGAATGCCTGCCGCATTGCGGTTGGGCACGCGCACGATGTCCTGATGGATGGCGTAGGCCCCGGTGTAGTCGATGTTGAGCACGGTGCCCTGAGGCAGGGTGCGCTGAATGCCGAGGTTGTATACCTGCACCATTCCCAGGCGGTAGTTGGGATCTGCGCCGAAGTTGCTCTGCGTGGTCTGGGTGGAGCAGTTGAAGCCGGTTGTGCCCTGATACTTTGTATTCCATGACATGTTCGCCATGGTGCAGGAGGTGGGGCTGTTGGGTGAGGTGAGCGTATTGCTCTGAGTGATGGCGAAGGGCTGCTGGAACGACATCCTCGACGCAAAGCTCGAGTAGGCCCCGGTGTTGTAGTTGATGCCGTAACCGGAGCGCACCACCATCTGCTTGGTCCACTTGAACTTCGGTGACCATGCAAGCGCAATGCGAGGGGAGTACATAGACTTGTCCGGATTGACCAGAGAAAGGGGAGTTCCAAATTGGCTGGGCGTCAAGGAGGAGCACCCAGTAGCTGCGGTGGCGCATACATTTTGGATTCCCAGAGTGGCGCCGCTACCGGTCAGGTCCAGGTTTACAAGATGGTTGTACTTCTCTTCGTAGGGCGAGAAGTACTCCCAGCGCAGGCCATAGGCGAGGGTGAGACCGCTTTTCACGCGATAGTCGTCCTGCACGTACCAGTCATAGGAGTTGCCGCGCAGGTAAATCTTGCTGAGGCCAGCGGTGATGGTGGTCTGTTGCGGCTGGCCGATAAGGAAGTCGGCAAACGATGACCCCGATGTTCCGTACTCCGTGCATTTCTGCGGATCTGTAACCGGGTTGCAGGTCTGCAGCGCCGGTTGCTCGGTCGCGAAGCCGGAGAAGGTGAACGAGCCCAGCACGTTGGTGCCACCGATAGTGTCGGCGTGGATGCGATGGAAGTCGAGGCCGGCGCGCATGTTGTGCTTCTTGTGGCTCCAACTCACAAAGTCGGTGAAAGAGATGGTCTGGTTGATCCGATCGCTGGGGGTCGCATCACTCAGCCCTGATACTCCCGTCCCGGTCACTCCGGATATGTTGAGTGAGGGAACGCCGAAGTAGAAGGGGTTGCTGTTAATGGTCGAGTTGCCGACGTAGATGTTGGGGGCTGGGAAGCTATTAGCTGGAATTCCACTGATCGCGGGATTCAGCGAACCATTGGTGAACAAGTTGAAGGACTTGCTGCGTGAGCGGTTCCATGTCAGCGTGGCGGAGCTGTTGATGCGTCCATAACCAACGGTGTAGGAGCTGGATAGATTGTAGCCGTTGGACAGCGAGGTGCCGTCCAGTTGAGGCGAGAAGCTGGAGGTTGCGCTGGCCGAATGCGAATAGGCGAAGTTTTCAGCGATGCTCTGGCGAAGCACCGGCGGAGCGTTGCGGTTCTGTCCCCTGGTTCCCGTCCCACCGCCTCCACCACCGCGTCCACCGCCTCCTCCGCCGCGTCCTCCACGCGCCGGCGCCGCGCCAAAGCTGCGGTTGTAGCGCGCGGAGAGCTGCGAGGAGTGCGAGCTTCCCGGCACATTGATCTCATAGTTCTTATACAAGGAGTTTGGAGTGATATTGGGCAGCGGGTAGTAGTACAGCAGGGCCTGCGCGGCAGGACTGAGTTCGTTCTGCGGAATGCAGGCGGTTGGGTTGGGATCGATGGCAAGGAGCGCCGTACTGCAGTGGGTATTGCCATACGGTTGCCCTGTAGCTGGATCATAGACAGTGTAATTTAATGGTTGTGCCAGAAATGACGACGTAAGGTCGCCGAGTCGCTGCGCTGCAGTGGGCACGGTGTCCGTGGGGGACGAGGGCGAGGTGTTGCGCGTCTCGGAGACGCTGAAGAAGAGGAACTGCTTCGGGTTGGGCTTGATCCAACCGGGGATGTAGGGTGTGCCGGTGACGCTGGCCGTCAGTGTGTTGCGGTCTGACGGTGGCTTCGGGAGCGAAGTTCCGGTGAAAATACGCTGCGTTGCGTTGAAATTGCTGTCCGCGCCGGTATAGGTGATGGTGCCATGCCACGCATTGGGGTTCTGCCCGCGGAATCCGCCGAAGCCGCCGCCGAATCCTCCTCCGCCGCCAAATCCTCCGCCTCCACGTCCGCCCCCACCGCCAAATCCTCCACCACCACCTCCTCCTCCTCCGAATCCACCCCCGCCGCCCGGTCCACCACCACCCGGTCCGCCGCCAAATCCACCGCCGCCGCCGGGTCCACCCGGGCCAGCAGGGAACGTACCGGACTGCATCACCCCGCTCAGTGTCCCCGCGATGTCGCCATTAGTAAAGCCATTGCGCTGCATGTCCCCAATGCGGTTCTGCAGATCGTCCTGGCTGAAGGTCGCAAGCCCGTTGATCTGGCCCTGCTGCCCGACCACCGCGATGGATTCATTCGACGATGCCGATGAATCGTCGCCGGCCACCGCGCCCAGCGATGGCAGGAGCGTGTCGCTGTTCCCCGCGCTGGTACTGGCGTCCGTCTGGTCCGATTCCGTGCTGCCCTGGACTGCCAGCGCCTGTGTGCCGCGTCCCACCCTGGCCACCGCCCCGGGAGTAGCTCCGCCCGCGGTCCGGCCTGGGACTGTCCCTGTAGCTGGTGTCGTTCTGCCTGCGCCCGCGCCGGCGATCGTCGTGGCCGTCTGCGCCGGCTCTGGTGTGACCCGCGATGCGAGGTCCACCTTAAAGTCCGCGGTTTGCGTGGGCAGGCCGCCGTTCTCGCTGGAGGCGTTCACAACCACCTCCTGTGTTACGGAGGCAAATCCGGTCAGATCTGTCTTGACGACGTAGCGGCCGTTGCGAGGCACTGCCATCTGGAATGCGCCGTCAATGCCTGTAGTGGTTGCATACTTTTTACCGGTCAGCGTGTTGGTCGCAGTAACCGCGACGCCGGGCAGGGGAACTCCGCTGGCCTTCACCGTGCCCTGAATGGTTCCACCCTGCGGCACGGCAGCCAAAACCGACCCAGCCGTGGCATCTGGCGTTTGTGCGGCTGGAGCAGCGGGGGCTTGCGCAGAGGGAGCGACCGGAGCCTGAGTAGCCGGAGCCGCCTGCACCTGCGGTGCCGGGGACACGGCGTCCTGCGCCAGAGCCATCGCGCCAAAATCACCAGTGCCAGCCAGCATCGCCGCACCCATTGCCACTACCGCAAACTGCCTCACCGCATTGACTCGCTGCACGATTACACTCCCATGACAAACCTGAAAGACTTCTGCAGATAAGCAACCGATATGCTGCTCATCGGCAATCAATAACAACTCCAGAGCGATTTGCTGCCCACGAAATCAGCTCCAAGAAATTGCAAAGGCAATACAAGCTTCCGTTCCAGGACATTCAAAACTTAGATGCTTATTACATCGGCGGTGGAGGAGGAGCGCCAGAAAGTGGTTCAGGGGTTTGCCCAGCAGGAGCCGCAGGCGCTGGCTGATCGTTCGCGCCGCGCCGTCTTGCCGCGCCGGGTGCTGCCGGCTCGGTGACTCCCATCTTCAGCACCGTGAATGCGCCACCCTTCAGAGTGCCCGTTGCCATCACCGAATCACCCACCTTGATATCCGCGAGGGTGATGTTTTCCGGCGCCGGTGGCGTAGCAGCTTGCGCGCCGCCTCCCTGTCTGCCGCCGCCCATTCCACGGCCGCCGCCCATTATTCCGCCCATCCCTCCGACCAGCCCGCCGGCTGCTGCGACGTCTGCCTGAACACCATACGTGCCTCTCTGGAAGGAGGTGCCATCATCCAGCGCGACGATCTGGGCCACGTTATCGGTCCGCAGAATGGAGAGCTTGAGATTGTCTGCATCGATGGCGGTGACCCGGCCGATGATGTAGGTCATGCCCATGTTTGCCGTGGCCTTGGCGAGCATTGCCGCGTCGACGTCGGTCAGCATCATGGCCTGGACGGTCTTCTTTGCAGTGTCCACAGTTCCTCTGGCAGTCACGTCGTCGCCCGGCTTCACATCGCTGAGCTTAATCGGCTGCCCGGCCTTCAGGATGCGGGAGGTCGAGGTTACGGTGACGTCGTAGGAATCACCGGCCTGAGTCTTGAGGGTGAGATGATCGGCTGTCACGGCGGTTACCGTACCCTGAACCGGCGGGCTCATCTGGCCCATCTGGCCTCCGCCAAAGTCGCCGCGCCCTCCCTGCCCCCCGCCCATCTGTCCGCCACCGCCGCCCCTCTGGGCCTGCAACTGCGACCCCGAAGTCATTAGGAAACACGCTGCCACAACCACGCTCACCCGCCAAAAATGTCTCATCGCTCGCCCTTCCGCCGCCTCCCAAATTGGCTTGGAATCTACTGATACAGACGGGGGTGCGCGCGGAAAGGACGCGACCGCGCCTGGATATTTTTCCACTTTTTCCGGCGCGGCGGAGTCCTTTCAGACTGGCTCCCCATCTGTCACAGAAAGCAGCAGATTCCGACCGAGCGCCGGGGGCCGGCGTAAGGACCAGAAATGAGAGTTTTCCCCGGACGATTGAGGTTTAGGATCGGCAACAGACGAGGCGCTCAAAGGTAACTTGGGTCATGGCCCACGAGTAACATCTTCCCGGGTCTACTTGACAAAATGGTTTGATTACCATTTTTTGCTTCCTGCGGGCAGAGTGATTCTCTATATTGATAGCAGCGGGATTACTACATTTCCGTTTGCGGGTTGAGATTGCATGTAGGCCAGACGCGAAAGGGCACGGATTGCAACACCAAGATGCCCAGAACGCCAGTTCCAGAATGAAACGCTTTAGACACGACTGATTGCTGCACTAAGTTGCAATACGTTCCCAGGAGTTCCACGATGCGATTAAGGACTGCCGTAATTGTCATGTCGCTCTCCCTCGCCTGCTTTCTTTCACGAGTCAGCTTCGCTGACACTCTCACAATGCAGTCCGGCTATCCCGCAGACGACCAATTCGTTGGCGCTGAGTACGTCTACCCGTATTACTTCACCTTTACCGGCCCGGGCGGCACCGACTCGCTCGTCGCAATGTCGTGCATGAATTACAATCGCGACATCGGCTTAGGGGAGTCCTGGGATGTGACCCCAGTCCTCGTGTCGACCATCAATCCCAGTTCCTCCATCGACAACGGTGCCTTCAACGGCGCCCAGGTTCTCGAGGACGCATATCTCTTTAACGAGTACGCCGCGGCCACGGGAAACGCCACGCTGACCTCCGAGATTCAATATGCGATCTGGAGCATTATGGATCCCACGGACATCAATTCTTCGAATTCCAACGTCAATTTTTTCGGCGCATTCGACCCAACTTCCCAGGGTCTGGCTGCAACGGCCATCAGCCTTGCTTCCACCGAGCCCAGCAGCTACTACAGGAATGACGTTGCGTTCGTTCCCGTTAATGGCACCCAGACCGCCGAACCTGGCGACAGCAGCACATATGGTGAGCCGCAGCTGTTCATGACCGATCCGGTCCCTCCCGCAATCACCCCTGAGCCAACCAGCCTGATCCTGCTGGGAACCGGCTTGCTGGGCACGGTCGCCTTCATGCGCCGCAAGCATGGAAAGGCTTAGCAACTGCTGAAGGGAACTACGATTCAAAGGAAAGTATTTCACCATGGCCCGCGCCGACAATTCGACGCGGGCCATCTGTTTGCTATGCCAAAGATCGCAGGATTGCGGCCCAGGGGCCTGCTCGCCGCCCTCTAACGCGTCCCGCTGTGCGAGGATGAGGAATGAGCTTCGAGGCGAGTGGGACGGGAGTTGTGGCGGGAATCTCGCGGCGCGCGACCGAGCGCTTGAGGGCAGGGCATCTCTGGGTGTATCGGTCGGATGTGGAGCGGTTGCAGCCTGCGGAGTTGGCCGGCGGGGCGCTGGTTGGCGTGGCCGACGGGCGTGGAGTTCCGCTGGGAACGGCGCTGTATAGCGATGCGTCGGAGATTGCGCTGCGGATGGTGTCGCGTCGAGTGGGAGTGGGGCGGGCGGAGTATCTCGGCGAGGTGAGAGAGCGGCTACAGGCGGCGATCCGGCTGAGAGAGCAAGTGGCTGCGGAGGCGTTCATCGGGAGTGGCGAGACGAATGCGTGCAGGCTGGTCTTCTCCGAGGCGGACGAGCTGCCGGGGATCGTGGCGGACCGCTACGGCGAGCTGGTGGTGGTGCAACTGCTGACCCAGGGGACGGCGCAGGACGATGTGCGCGCGGCGTTGGCCGAGGTTCTGGCGCAGCAGGCCTGGGTGCATACGGTGGTGGAGCGCCCGGATGCGCGGGTGCGCGAGATGGAGCGGCTGGAGCCTGCGCCGGAGGCCCCGCTCTTTGTGCGGAAGAGAAGCAAGGCGGCGCTGAAGACTGTCTTCACTATCAATGGAGTGCGCTTCCACTTCGACGCGGGCGCGGGGCAGAAGACGGGGGCGTTTCTGGACCAGAGGCTGAACTATGCGGCTGCGGCGCGATGGGCGCGGGGGCGGGCGATGGACGTGTGTACCTATCAGGGCGGGTTTGCGCTGCATCTGGCGCGGGTGTGCGAGCGGGTGACGGGCGTGGATGCGAGCCGCGCGGCGTTGGAGGTTGCGGACCGGAACCTGGCGCTGAATCCGGGGATTACGGCGCGCATGGATTGGATTGAGGCGGACGCATTCGATCTGATGCGGGATTATACGGAGGCGGGCGAGCGGTTCGACTCGATCGTTCTCGATCCTCCGGCGTTTGCCAAGACGAAACGCGCGGTGGAGGGCGCGCTGCGCGGATATAAGGAGCTGAACCTGAGGGCGATGAAGATGCTGTCGGCGGGAGGGACGCTGGTGACCTGCTCCTGCTCGCACCATGTGGGGATGGAGGAGTTCGTGGGCGTGGTGCGGGCGGCGGCGGAGGACGCGGGGCGGCGGGTGCAGGTGCTGGAGATGCGCGGCGCCGCGCCGGACCATCCGGCGATATTGACGCTGCCGGAGACGAGCTATCTGAAGTGCCTGATCTGCCGGGTTGCGTAGCTTGCGCCTCTTCTGAGAGCCTGAATTCATAGCTGGAACGAGATGGCAGAGTTCGTACAGATCGGGGTTCAGGCGCCGGGGCCCGGCACCGCGAGAGCTGCGAAGCCGCGGGCAGCGGTGCTTTGGTTGCAGGGCGTTACGCTGGCATGGATGCTGGTGGAGTTCGGGGTCTCCGTCTATGCGGCGGTAACGGCCCACAGCCCTGCGATGTTGGCCTTCGGCTCCGACAGCCTGGTAGAACTCCTCTCCGCAACCGTTGTGGTATTGCAATGGATTCCGGGCATTTCTTTTTCGGAACGAAGGGCCAGCCATGCAGCGGGAGCCCTGTTATTTGCGCTCGCGTTCGTGGTTGCGGCAATTGCGGTTGCGTCGTTGGCGCTGCGGTTGCGGCCTGAAGCGAGTCGCGCGGGCATGGCCATCACCATTGCTGCGTTGATCGCCATGCCTGTTCTGGCCACACTGAAGCGCCGCGAGGCGCACCGCAGCAAGAATGCAGCCCTGGCTGCCGATGCAGTGCAATCGGCTACCTGCGCCTATATTGCGCTCATCACGTTGGCTGGACTTGCGGTCAATGCCGCGTTCCATCTCGCATGGTTCGATTCGACGGCTGCGCTGGCAGCCATTCCCATCCTCATTAAAGAGGGCCGGTCAGCCTGGCGCGGACATGGATGCGGATGCTGTTGAGAGTCTTCCTTTCCAACAGTTAGAAGTGGTAGGCGAGTTGAGCGGAGACGGAGCGCGGCGTGACGTAGTGCGTTCCGGAAAAGGTGGAGAGGAAGTTATACAGCGCGTACTTGTTGGTGAGATTAACGATGGTCATGCTGGCGGAGAGGGTCCGCTTGTTTTCGGCTCTGCGGCGTAGCAGATTGTCCTCGCCGAAGGAGAGGTCGAAGAGGCTGCGCGGTGCGATGCGCGGCGGGTTGTGGTCGTCGTTCTCCGCGTTTATCGCGGGGATGCTGATGAGCGATGAGGTGAACTGCGAGGCGAGGCAGGTACTGGGCAGGGGATGGCCGAGCGTGGCGCGGACACCGTTGCAGGCGAATCCGGCCTGGGCCTCCTGGTCGGCGGTGAGTGCATTGCCGAAGGCGTCCTGAAGGAAGACAGCGGGTTGGCCGTTGATGGTGGTGGATTGAGGGCAGTCGTTGGATGCGAGCGCGCCGTAGCAGGGGGCTGCTCCGGCGACCAGGCCGGAGTCATATCGCCAGTTGAAGCCGACGTAGGGGCCGCGCGCGCCGAGCTGGTACTGGGCGTGGGTGGTCTGATTGAACTTCTCGTCGTGGTCGATGCGGAAAGGAATATGGGTTACGGCAGAGCCGGGCGGCGCGGGGATGGTTCCGAGACCGCTGGTCTGCGGGGTGAAGAAGCGCGCGGCGACTGAAGAGAAGACGACCTGCGCGGTGAAGTTGTGAATGGCCGGAATGTCGAGGCGGCCTTCGTAGCCGGGGATCTTGGAGTTGTGCCAGCCGATGGGGAAGGTGATGGGAGTGGCGCCGAGGACGGAAAAGTCGTAACCGGTGTGGGTGTACTTCCAGACATAATCGGCGGAGATAACGGCGTAGCGCGACATGGCCTGCTGGAATCCTGCGTGGAAGTCGTTGCGGAAGCCGGGGCGGTTAGGCGCGTTGGTGCAGGGAATGAGGGCGGCGAAGACGGCATAGTTGCAGCCTTCACTGGCCAGGACGAGGTTCTCGTTGAAGGGCGACTCCAGGGTGCGGGCGTAGGAGGCACGCAGGATCGTGCTGCTGGGTTTGATGTTATAGCTAAGGGCGAGGCGCGGCTCGACCTGATTGGCGACGGTGAGGCCGTTGTACTGGTCGAAGCGGAGGCCGAAGTTCCCAGACCAGGGGCCGAAGGTGATGGCGTCCTGGCCGTAGGCGGCAAACTCCTTGATGTCGGTGTGGCCGTGGAAGGGATAGAGCGAGCCGCCTTCGGTGAGGTCGTAGGGTTGGAGGGTGGCGCAGGCTGTGCCGGGAATTGCAGAGCCGTTGGGGTTTTGGCAGCCGAGGCCGGGAACGAGGTTGGGATCGACAATGCCAAGCTGGAAGTTTTCGGTGAGGAAGGTCTGGGTGTAGGTGAGTCCGGCCTTGATGTTGTTTCCACCGTGGGTGTAGGTGAGATCGGAGTGCAGGCCGGTGTTGGCCAGCGTGCGCTGCTGGGCGATGGTCTCCTGTTGCAGGTCGGGCGCGCCGCGGTCGGCGAAGGGATTGTTGCTGGGGTAGTAGTTGAAGCTGTCGCGGCGGAAGTAGTAGCCGGCGTTGAAGACGGTGGAGGTGTTGATGATGTGGGTGTAGGAGGGGGCGAGGTTGACAGTCTGGATCTGCGCGCGCTGGTCGGCCGGGCCAACGGGAAGATTGTTCGGCCCGACGGGCACGCCGGCGGAGTTGACAGGCCACTGGGTGGCGTACTGGCTGTCGTAGGAGTTGGGGGTCTGAAACCAGGATCGGGTGTAGTTGAGGTTGAGGCGGACGGAGTTGGCGTTGGAGATCTGATAGTCGATGCGGTCGAAGAGGTTCTCCTCGTTGCCCTTGTCGTGGATGCCGTGGAACTCCGGCGGGTCGAGGAAGCGGCCGGTGTTCATGACATTGGCGGAGATGAAGTTGCCCAGCTTGGCGGAGCCGGTGGCCAGGTTGAAGCCGACGTTGGAGGAGCCGAAGGAGCCGTAGGA
>Ga0326727_10025311_pt1 | contig 11139 bp, 9 predicted proteins | sample MB2enrmetagenome_FD_207643 | JGI IMG/M metagenome (GOLD analysis project Ga0326727, IMG submission 207643) | Lab enriched peat soil microbial communities from McLean, Ithaca, NY, United States - MB29MY | ecosystem: Environmental > Terrestrial > Soil > Wetlands > Peat | place: USA: New York... | reverse complement strand
CAATCTTGCGCTTGCGGGCATCCTCAATGACGGCCTCCGCAACAGCGGTCACGTGCTTTGCCGAGCGTGCGGACACAATGAGAAAATAGTCCGTAAGCACCGTCAGTCCATCCAGCCTTATGAGCAGGGGGTCTGTGGCCTTCTTGGACACCGCCGCACGGAGGAGAATTATCGCCTTTTCTTTAGAAGTCGGGTTGAGAGTTGCGTGAGCTTTGTTCATGAAGGGTCAATTCTGATAGAGTTTACGTTCCATAATATATTGACGAACCGACTCTCTGACAAGGTATCGAATGCTGCGCCCCGCCTTGGTAAGATTACGGATGAGGGTCGAGGAGACGTGGAGACCTTCCACGTTTGACGGAATTAGTGAAGTGGAGCTCGAGTGGAGCAAATGATCCCCTCTATCCTGAAATTCCTTGCGGAGCGACTCGGGAACTTTTTCCCAGGCGGTTCGAAAATCCACTCCGGGTCTTTTCACCACAATGAAGTGCGACAGAGAGAAGAGTTTCTCATAATCCTTCCATGTGCGAATTTCCTTGAGCGAGTCGGTGCCGATAATGAAGTACGGCTCAAGGCTTTTGTCGTTCGAAAAAATTTCCAGAGTGTTCACTGTGTACGACGGCCCCCCGAAACTAACCTCAATGTCCGAAACTTCGAAGCAAGGGTTGTCCGCGCAGGATTGGCGGAGCATCTCCAGGCGATCTTCGGCTGGAGCCGCTTCCTGTGAATTTTTGTGAGGTGGGGTAAAGCACGGGATGAAGACTATCCGTGACAGCCCGTGCAAGAACGCTACTTCTTCCGCAAGACGAAGATGCCCCACGTGCGGCGGGTTAAAGGTTCCGCCAAAGATTCCAATTTTCACCATTCCGGCCTTTTAGAAGAAAGGGCTTGTTTTCGTAGAGAAAGATTCTATATTTAATCTGAACAATTTGAAAGAGGAATTGTCGCAAAAAGTCGTAAGGGACTATTATTCCTCCAATGGAGGCTCACTTGCTGGAATATGTTTTAGGCTTCGTTATCCTACTCGGGGTATTGATCTTTGTCCATGAATTCGGCCACTTCATAGTGGCCAAGATGGCCGGCATCAAAGTGTTGAAGTTTTCACTCGGCTTTCCTCCAGCCGCTATTAAGCGCACCTGGGGTGAAACAGAGTACATTCTGAGCTGGATTCCGCTGGGCGGATACGTCAAGCTCCTCGGTGAAGATCCCGAATCCGACGAAGAGATTCCTCCAGAGGAGACCTCCAGGGCTTTCACGAGTAAACCTTTGCTTGCGCGGATGGCAGTGATAGTGGCAGGCCCTTTGTCCAATTATCTCCTTGCAGTAGTGCTGATTTGCGCAGGATACGTGGCGGGCTGGCCTGTTCTTGTCAGTGACATCGGGAAGGTCTTGGAGGGGACCCCGGCCGCGGAGGCTGGTTTCAAGGCCGGAGACCAGGTGGTCGCGATAAACGGTGAGCCCGTTTGGCGCTGGGACGACATGCGTGCAACCATTGAAAAGAGCGCCGGCCAGAAGCTTACTGTTGCCGTAGAGAGAGAGGGTTCCCGGATGGACTTGACCGTCACTCCGAGCTCGGGTGACCAGAAAGACATGTTCGGAGAACCTGCTGGGCGAATAGGCGTGGCCCCCTCCGGGAAAACCGTCAAGCTAGGTTTTGCGGCAGCCTTGCATGAGGGCGTCCGATTCACACTTTACCTGACAAAGCTGGTCGTGGTAACCCTCGTGAAGCTGGTCAAGATGGAGATCAGCGCCAAGGCTCTTAGTGGACCTATTACTATCATCCAGGCTTCGGGTGAAAGCCTTAAAGCCGGCGTGTTCAGCTTCCTCTTCCTTATGAGTTATATCAGCATAAATCTTGCCATTATTAATCTCTTGCCAGTGCCGATTCTCGACGGCGGGCACCTGCTGTTTTTCTTGATCGAAGCGGTTACCCGCCGACCCGTGACCGGGAAAGTTAGAGAGGTTGCCGTCCAATTTGGGCTGCTGTTCATCGTATTTCTGTTCGCGCTCGTTATCTATAACGATATCAGCAGGATTGTTACCAAAGGTTGGTCGCTGGCTCCATGGTGATCCTCGCCGTTCACTCGACCAGCGCTTCTTTAGGTGTTGCCGTCACCGAAAATCGGAGAGTCCTTCGCGAGATCGTTCTTCCACCTGCCCGTAGGCATCTGGAGGCTATGGCGCCTCTTATCAAGGATCTCACAACAGAGTTGGACGTGCGTTTGCCGGCCATCGACGGATTTGGGGTCGCTATTGGACCAGGCTCCTTTTCCGGCACGCGCGTTGGGCTTGCAATGATCAAGGGGATGGCCTTGGCCCTCGCAAAGCCTGTGGCAGGTATCTCCAGCCTGGAAATTCTAGGGTGGCAGGCCCTGAGGGATGGTGAATGGAGCGCCCCTGTAATAGACGCTCGGCGGGGTGAGATATACACGGCCTTATACAGGAAATCAGGGGACGACATGATTCTTGTTTCAGGGCCCGCTTTGATCAAGCAAGGAGAATTTTTGCAATATACAGATCAGGTATCCGAGAGGCTTCTCCTTTGCGGAGACGACGTAGTGGACCACCTTGTGGGTACAACAACACATAACCTGGTCCGAAGCGATGTCTATGATCCATCTGCCGTTGCTTGCGCTTTACTCGCTTATGAACGCATCAGAAGCGGCAATGGGGACAACCTTCACTCGCTAACGCCTCTGTACATCAGAAGGTCGGATGCCGAGGAAAAGAGAAGGCTGAATTAAGTCTGGTCCTAAAGCGGGTTTCAGTTAACAGCTTGGTTTGAACACTCCAGAGAACTGCTGCGGCATGTCCCGGCCTGGATATCATTCCCGTTGCCACTAGGGAAAAATTCGTAACACTTCTTCCCGACAAATTCTCCTTCGACAAACTCCCTGGGATGCACAATAATTGAAGATTGCGATAGTTCAATAAGGTGGTACACACTGTCCCAGCGTGACATGAGGGGAGCCCCGCATGACGAAACCACAACCTTGGCTTCGCGCTCGGGAAAGTTGAGCTCCATCACAGCGGAACGGTGCTTGTGACCTTGCAGTATGAGCTTGATTCCGGTCTGTGTACAGATGTTAAGGATTTCCCCGGCGTCGGAAAGGGTATGGGCCCAGAACGATGAGCCTCGTATAACCGGCAGCACGGGATGATGTAAGAACAGAACCTTGATATAATCCTCGAACAGCGGACTCTGACGCTTGAGCCAGTAACGGGTCTCACGTGAGACTGTTCCCGGCCAAGCAGGGAAGGAATGAACTGAGTTAATACCGATGAAGACCACTTTGTTGGATTCGGAGCAATAGACGATCCGGTCGCTTGCTCCGAAAAAATGATCAAAACGTCTCATTGCAAAAGAAGGCAACATCCATTCCCATACCGCCGAGAATCCTACTTCCCGATTTCCCGGCACCACGATGAATGGAATATCCAAGGATCTGAGGAAAGTCACTGCCCATCGAAATTGAGATAATCGGCCGCGATCTGTCACATCACCCGTGATAACAAGTAATTCCGGAGCCTGGGAAATCAGATCTTTTCCCAGGGAATCAAGCTTCTCAGGTGAAACGTGGCTGCCGAAGTGCAGATCTGAGAGATGAGCTGCAATCATGGGAACTCACCATAATCCCACAGGCATCCTAAGTCAATCTCTGAGGCAGTTTAAAAAAGTAGCTTGATTTTTTCGAGTGAATTCTTTAGAATTCCAATTGAAATCTTTGCTCTTATTTCTCGGGCAGTTATCATCATTGTTTCCCGTAGGGCGGCGAGAGCCCCTGAACGCGGACAAAGGAGTAGGGTATGAAAGGGTTGCCGGCTACGCTAGCGATATCAATAGTTTTTCTGATTATAGCAGGCACTGCCTTCGGGCAGGGCTATTACGGATATAGTGATCCTGGGCAGAATCAGGGATACGGATCTTACGGCGGTAATGATCAAGGACAGGCCGGCTACGAGCAATACGGGCAACAGTCCGGTTCCCCACAGGGCTACGAGCAATACGGGCAACAGTACGGTTCTCCACAGGGCTACGGGCAGTACGGCCAGCAGGAGGGCGGTTACGGCCAACAGAATGCGCCGCAAGGGTACGCCGGTTACCAGAACCAGAATTACCAGAACCAGAATTATCAGGGTTACGGGGCATACGGCGGCCAATACGGGCAATCTCCCGGTTACGGAGCACCTTCGACCTCCACGCGAAGACCGGCAGCACGCCACCGAAACCGACCGGCGCCGACTGCATCTTACAACACTGTGCAGCCCCAGACCTCGTACACCCCGTCCACGGGGAACAGAACCAGTCGAACGACAACCTTCACATCCACCGACACGGAACAAGGGACCAACAGCGAAGTATATTGGGACGGAAGAGAATCGGTGCCGAGTGAAGGCGAAGCTCCCCAGGTTCAGCAGCAGCCTGTTGTCCAGACTCCGCCGGCCGCCAGTCCGGTGGTTCGGCCTCCGAGAGCCGCTGCGAGCACTCCCGCAGTTCAGTCTCCCCGCAGAACCCGCCAAAATGTTGTGCGTCAGACTGCTGCGCCGACACCGCCTCCCCCGGCCAAGCGCAACGTGAAATGGGGGAAAGAAGAAAAAGCCGCTTCCGAGGGTTCAGTGACATGGGGCAAACAGGACAAACCCACGGCTGTTACAGCCGAACCGGGCTTTTCCCAGGGAACGCGTGTGCAAGGGCAATCCACTTCAAGCCCCGCGGCACAGATGGAATCCATGGCCCCGTCAAAGAGGTTCCAATGGGGCAAGACGAACTGATACGTCTTCACATCTCTAGCGATAAATCTTGTGACAAAGCCGGGGGAAGTTTCTCTGCGAAGAGGCTTCCCCCAGGTTTATGATTGCTTAGAATGCCACCTTGTCTAGCGCTTCCCTCTTCCGTAGTGTTGCAGGTTAAGCGGTATCCTCCCCTACAAACCCACGAATCTTATCGGCATAATCAGAAATTTCTCTGAGCAGCGGGTTTACTACCAAGGCCCATTCAGGGTGATCGGCAAACTTCAAATTACCGGTTTCCAGAACCTTGAAAACTACAAAAACCTTTGTGCGAGCCTCACTAATCTCACTGTGAACCTTTTCAAAGGTCCATTTTTCTTCCGCCATTCTATCCTCCGTTTCCACAAAAAGTTCATTGTTTTTCGATTCATGCCAATACCGTTTATAGGTTCGTTCGCTCGATTGGCGCTCAGCTTACTTCAGAGAACTGCAATAACACTTGGAGTGTTGTTCCGCAAGTAACTAGCATAATTGGTCATCTGAGCTCCTCAGGAGCTTTGACGAAGCGGAGAAGGCCGCCAGAGTCATTGCGAGCGCAGCGAAGCAATCTCAAATGTGATAGTGCCGCTGCTCATGATTGCTTCGTCGATACGCTTCTCCCAATGACATTGACTCACCTGTTGAGTAGGTCACGGATTTTGAAAGCTATTTGCAGGACACCACACTAGAGTGCAGCACGGCGGTCAAACCAATCCCAATCTTAGCTTCCTACCAGCTCCGAAACGCCGATACCCGTGGTTTGACGCACGTACATTTCATCAAATCTTTCTTCTTCCCGTTTGTTGGGGAAGAGCAGAGCAAAGATTAGAGCAGCCAAAAAGCCGATCGGTATCGAGACAATGCCCGGGTTCCTAAGGGGAAACAGCGGGCTATCCAGCCCCATAATCGATTTGCCGTTCTTGTTGGCCTCATAAGTCTTCTTCGCTTTTTCCAAATCCACCTGTTCTTTTTCTGTCAGAGTTTGGTCGTCCACCTGCTTTTTTTCGAGGCTGGAGATTTGGGTCTTGGCGCCTTCCGCAACAATCCGGGGATAGGTCATGTTGGGGGATACCAAGACCAATCCGAGAGATACGAGCGTACCAATCAGGAGCACGGCACAGATAGCGGTAGTGCTCATTCTTCTCCAGAAGAGCGAGAACACCACCGCCGGCACAACACCTGAAGACGCGATGGCGAAGGCCAATGTGGCCAGGTGTGCCACATTTACTGTTTCAGAAGCCACTCCTATTAAGATAGCTACAATGGCCACAACGAATGATGTGATCCGGGCAGCCATTACCTGTTCACGCTGCTGGGCTTTTCCGCCTCTTATGATACTTACCCAAATGTCGTGTGCAATAGCACCGGCAGAAGCAAGAACCAATCCGGACACCACGGCAAGTATCGTAGCAAATGCAACTGCGCACAAAAAAGCCAAAAGAACGTCACCGACTATTGGAGAAATGCCGGCTCCCAGCAGTTGCGCCATAAGCAGATTCGCCATATTTCCTCCCTTATCTACGGCAAAAATCGCTTGCGGAGTGACGATAACCGCTGCACCAAGCCCCAACATGGTGACCATTACGAAGAATGCGCCTATGATAATCATGGCCACAACCACTGATTTTCTTGCAGCTCTGGCATCAGGCACCGTGAAAAATCTCATGAGGATATGCGGCATACCCGCGGTTCCCAGCAAGAATGCAATACCGAGGGATACTTGATCCCACACATTCTTCTGTAAAAGAGCGGGTTCCAGGAACCTTCGGCCATATTCGAATCCCGGTTTGGCTACAGGCTCTTTCAACAAGATTAGCTGGACCCATGACTGGATCTGTTCGCTTGAAACAACCGCCGAAAACAAACGGAGAGGATTAAAATCGAATCTTGCAGCCATCAGAGCGAAGAGCACGATCACCCCGCTCATGAGAAGACCGGCCTTGATGATCTGCACCCACGTTGTGGCAATCATTCCGCCGAAGACGACGTAGATTATCATAAGCACGCCTACACCGGTCACAGCCCACGAATACGGAATGCCGATCAACAATTCCATGAGCTTGCCGCCGCCTACCATTTGTACGACAAGATACATAATTGACAGCAGAACAGCCGCAAATGCCATTGTGGCTCGAACAGGCACCGGAGAGGCCCTGAACGATAGAATATCGCCCACAGTATACTTACCTATATTTCGACAAGGTTCCGCCACAATGAGCAGCACAGTGATGTAGGCGAAGCTCGTACCGATCGCATACATCATCCCATCCCATCCGAACAGCGATATCAGGCCTGTAACCCCCAAGAAGGATGCAGCCGACATGAAGTCGCCCGCCATTGCCCACCCGTTCTGCGTACCGGTGATAATCCCCGATGCAGCATAATAATCGCGCGAAGTCGTGGTCCGTTTGGCAGCCCAATAGACAATTCCGAGAGTGATGGCAATGAAAATACAAAACATGGTTATTGTTATTCTCTTGTCCGCTTCAACCTTCACGGGAGCTTTTTGTTGCGGCGCGGAAGACGTACCGGTTTGAGCCACCAACGCCTGAACAACGTGGGAGTCGGGGCCGGCCAGGACCTGCGTGGGCATTAATGCCAGAGAAGAGGTCAACAGGGCCAGAACCAATGCGAGAATGACGGATCGTTTCTTCATTTCTCGATCCCTCCTTTTTTGAACCCCTCAACCAGTTCGGTCGTGATCTTGTCCGAGACTCTGTTTGCCCAGGAGGCATAGTATCCGGCCACGATCCAACAATAGACAAACAGGGAAAGAACGCACAAATAGCCAAAATTAATATCGCCCATGACACGCCACGCAAAAAGTCGCGAGACGAGACTTGCACACACAAGGAAGACCACATAGATTACAGTGGAAGCTATCCACCATCCAAAAAGAAACTTGACTTTCCTGCGATGTAATTCCACGAACCTGGGATTCATGGCAACTTGCGCCCAATCAGTCTGTTTTCGCCCCACTGGTCGATCCACTTTCCTTACTCCTTTCTTCTACATGAAGAACCGCGCGCCGGGTCACCGGCCGCACGATTCCTTCTAAACCCGCAGTACCGCCGTAACAGGACCTGTCTTTTTGCCTAGCCTTTTCCCGGATTTACGACACTAACCCTTAGGGATTACACTAGATGTCAACAAAAATTCCTCAAGCCGAAAATCATTTTTCAGTTACCTGACGTGTCTGTGAGACTTAGATTTTTGAGATGTTTCCTCTGGGCTGCCAAGCCCGCGAAAGCCGACGTTATGCCAGGAACAGTTGACTTATGGTACAGAGGGAAAAAGTAAGAGTGGGAATATTCGGAAGATGTCTGGAAGGGAAGGATTTCGATTGAAAACATCCTGATTGACAGCGTATGGTGCGTCACGATTTGCAACTCCACTTTGTTGTTCGCTTTACTGATTTCGTAACAATGGGTCCATAGAACAATAGAATTATGCGCGTTTGCCCGGCAAACGAAAATACCATCACCCTTTACCCGGCTCTGAAAGCGATCCCAGTTGATTCCGTGACTGCCTCAACACAAATGATGGCAAACGTGCTCGCTGTCGTGACCTCGGGCACTTGCCTTCTGCTGCCGTGAGAACTTTTCACAAAGGAGAATTATCGGGCCAATTGCGTGAAACAGCAGTCCATCCCAAAAACCCTAGAGTACGCCGCCTCTGTTGTCAACATTAAAGTTCAAGGGGCTGGCGGCCGGGCCTTTGGTTTCATATTTTAAACGATCCAACCATACGATGGATTGCCGGGGTCCGTGACGAGAACGGTGAAGAGATTTTCATCAGCTACGTTCCACGACGCTCTGCCATTATAGTCAGGGAAGCGCCAATGGTAGATGCCAAATTCTTAGCAGAAACCTATGCGGTCGAATATGACAGAATCAGTTTTTTGTGAAATAATGTATGATACGTTTCTAATTATTGATGCAATCGACCCGTTGAGTCATCCTTTAACACGAGCCAGACATACTTGCATATATGAAACTGTCTCAAAGGTCGCACATGAATTGCTGGTGAGATAAATGCTAAAGAGACATTATTTATCATACCTGAATTGGATAGACGCTCAGGAAGGTCGAATGGTCGATCTTCTCACACGCTGGGCCAACGTGAATTCCGGCACCCATAATCTTCCCGGTTTGCGAGAGATGCTCAATCTCCTGGAGCAAGAATTCAGCATGCCTGGCGTTGAGACAGAAAACGTAGAACTCGAGCCTCAGCAGCTGGACCATTCTACAGGTCGCGACATTCGAGTGCCATTGGGCAAGGCTCTTCTAATTCGCAAGCGTCCCACCGCCCCATTGCGGATTTGCCTGTGTTGTCACATGGACACTGTATACCCAGCAGATCATCCTTTTCAAACGAGCGCTCGCATTGCGGACAACATGCTCAGGGGACCAGGGGTTATCGATGCTAAAGGGGGCCTCCTCGTAATGCTCATAGCATTGGAGGCATTCGAACGAAGCTCTTGGGCAGAGAAGCTGGGTTGGGAGGTTCTCATCAATCCTGATGAAGAGATAGGCTCGCCGGGCTCGACGCGGCTGCTGATCCAGGCCGCAAAGAGAAATCACCTGGGGCTGGTTTTCGAGCCTTCCTTACCGAACGGGAACCTGGTAGGAGCACGCAAGGGTTCTGGAAATTTCACGGTAATTGTCAAAGGCAAGGCTGCTCATGCCGGGCGGAACCCTCAGCTAGGACGAAACGCTATTGACGCGATTGCACGGTTCATCGTGGAGCTGGCCTCTCTGGCCGATTCGGAGGGGGGGACAACCACGAATGTGGGTTATGTTCAAGGGGGTGGACCTGTGAACGTGGTACCTGATCTGGCAGTCTGCCGGCTCAATGTCCGCGTGGTGACGCAGGTTGATCAGAGGTCTTTTGAGGACGGCCTCAATCGCCTTGCAGACGAGATCAACCGGATTGACGGCATTTCGCTGGAGCTTCACGGCAGCTTTGCAAGACCTCCAAAGCAGTTGGACATCAAGACTCTCCAGCTCCTGGAACAAGTCGCCGGATGCGGTCGCGACCTGGGTCTATCTCTCCAATGGTTTCCGACCGGAGGCGCTTGTGACGGCAATAATTTGGCTGCCGCCGGGCTCACGACAATCGACAGCCTCGGTGTAACCGGTGGTGGCATTCATAGTTCAGAGGAATTTATTCTGCTCCACAGCCTGGTGGAACGCGCAAAGCTGACTGCCCTGCTCCTGATGAAACTGGCGGCAGGAGAGGTGCAAGTGTAAGGGGAGCAAGGGGAGCGCAGGCAATTGAGATTCGTTTGATGCCAACCGCGGAGAAATTCCTTGTCCTGAGATGTGATCGGCAAATACAATGGAGCCTAAGGGCTCGGCACGAAACAGGTCCCCTATAATGAAGAAAACCATAGCCGCGGGGTTGGCCTCTGACCCACGAATTGAACAGGCAAAGAAGCTCCTGCTGGAGACCATTGCAGATCATCAGCGCAATATCACCGGAATTCGGCCCCCCTACGCTGAATCAAAACAGTCCTACGAGGAGTCACTGTGTCAATTTCAACAGGTGCGGGGTGCACCGCTATTTTATCCCTATATTGGGAGCGGAATTGGAAGAGGCCCGTTTGTAGAGTTGGCTGACGGGAGCATAAAGTACGACTTCATCTCCGGTATAGGGGTTCACCATTGGGGTCATAGTCATCCTTCCGTAATCGAGGCCTCGTTGGATGGGGCTCTGGAAGACACGGTGATGCAGGGGAATCTTCAGCAGAATGCCGAGAGCCTTGAGGTGGCAGGGCTCTTGGTGGAAGGGGCTAACCGCAAAGGAGCCCGCCTGAAGCACTGTTTCCTCTCCACCAGTGGGGCTATGGCCAACGAAAACGCTTTCAAAATCGTTTTCCAGAAAAAGAGCCCGGCAGATCGAATACTGGCATTTGACGGCTGTTTTGCGGGACGAACGCTGGCGCTGGCTCAGGTAACGGACAAGCCTCTTTACAGGTCCGGGGTGCCGTCGTTCCTGTCCGTCGATTACATCCCTTTTTTCGATCCTTCTCGTCCAGCCGAGAGTATCAAGACAGCATGCGGACAACTGGTACGCCACCTGGAACGTTATCCCGGCAAACACGCTGCGATGGTTTTCGAGCTGATCCTCGGCGAAGGCGGGTTTTATGCGGGGAACAGAGATTTCTTTGTTGCTTTAATGGAGATCCTGAGACAACACGGAATTGCTATCCTGGTGGACGAAATTCAGACCTTCAGCCGTACCACGGAGCTTTTTGCGTTCCAGCACTTTGAGCTGGATGATTACGTCGATGTGGTAACTTTGGGCAAATCCGCCCAGGTCTGTGCGACTCTTTTCACGGCCGAGTATAATCCGAGGCCCGGACTC
>Ga0326727_10025310_pt1 | contig 11140 bp, 10 predicted proteins | sample MB2enrmetagenome_FD_207643 | JGI IMG/M metagenome (GOLD analysis project Ga0326727, IMG submission 207643) | Lab enriched peat soil microbial communities from McLean, Ithaca, NY, United States - MB29MY | ecosystem: Environmental > Terrestrial > Soil > Wetlands > Peat | place: USA: New York... | reverse complement strand
CCGAATGTGGCGCTATTACCTATTGAGCAGTGCAGGCTCTTTCCGCTCGCAGCAGAGTCAGCTCTGGCAAATCGTCCTGTCTCCTGTCAAAGCTGCAAGGGTCTATGTGAGCATCCGCGAATGACGGTCAACTATTCTGGCCGTAGCTTTTAGACCTTCGGGTGCAGTCAGAAGCCGCCGTCCTCGGGGCGCTGAGGGCCAAGATCACAGTTCGATGTGTTTCCCGAGGGTAGAGAGCGGAAGCCACGGTAATTGTCATCGAAAACGGTTTCGGCGCTCCTGGAGAGGTCCATTTCATTCGTGCAGGCAACCGGCTCTGCTAGAAGCAACCAGGCCTCGGATCCGCTCACCAGTCCAGAAATCGACCCGTTCGCCGGCTAGAGCTAGAAGGTGCAAGCTTCTTACTCCTGCGGCATTGATGATAGAGGCGACCGGGAACGTTTCACCTACGCTCATTCCCTACCTCCTGCAGGAAGGCGAGCAGGCGATTTCAAGCGATCTGCCGACCCTGGGATCCCTCCGCGGCCAGGCCGGTAGGCTCTTTTGTTGACGCAGGGGATCGTCCAGGTTGAGCAGTACTGCGATGCATTGTTCGGTGAGTTGGATCGTTTGAACGGCTCTTCCGGCTCGTTCTTTCTTTGGTCAGGAACGACAGGCTACCGCTACGCTGCCGGCCAGCCCGAGGGCACAAACCGCTGGCCGAAGAAAATTTTTTGCTTTGAGGCCCACTATGGGCCTCCGGTGAGTTTTTGGAAGGTCTGCCGCGTTTTTTTTTGGAGGTCCGAGAATCGACTTATATCGACGGAAGGGCTGTTGAAACCGATAAGTTTGGGATCTGCTTGAAATGCTCGTCGGAAGAAACGATGATAGCTCCAGCCCGCATGGCACAACAAGCAATCATCAAGTCTGTAAGCGGCAGCACAATGCCGCGGCGATCCAAAGTCCACGCAAGATCGGCGGCTTCATTCCACATCGTGTTGTCAATGTCTATCGACGTCATTGGATCGCGCATGCGCTCGTGTATCTTCTCGCTGACAACACTGCGAAGCACCTCGCGATGGGACCGAAGCCCCCGAAGACGTCGCTGCGTTCTTCCAGGGAAAAGTGCGTACGCACGGCCGTCATCAAGCTGGGTGAAAGGGGTTGTTACGTTAAGCACCGTGCCGAACCCGGTTTCTTCACCTCTTCATTTCGGTCGCAGGTTGTGGACACCACAGGGGCGAGTGATTCATTCATCGCGGGATTCCTCAGTTTGTCGGGAGGTAACTCATCAGCGGCGAATCCCCAAGGCAGCGGTCCAACCCCAGCTACCCCTCCAGGGGGTTCCACCCTCCCGCTCCATCACGGAACTTGTAGCATCGCCGCGGTTGCGCGAGCACCATCGTGCCACCAAAGCGATTACGAAATCTCAAGTTGTGTTTGCCGGCAGACACAGCCCTGCGCTCACCCACCCGAACACTGTTCTCGTGCGTTGGATCTTGCACACCCGCAAGGACCTCTCGTTCCAAGGCGTTGCCCAGTTCATAGAGGAAACTCGGGATCGGTGGATGCCTCGAAGCAAAAGTCGAATGAAAAGGAGGGATAACTTGACGCGGACCGTAGTAGTAGTGAAAAAGCGAATTGTCGTTGCTGCAGTTCTCTGCATCCCACTATCCCTCATGGCTACTTCCTGTGGCACAGTACCGCCTTCAGACGCTTTGTCCGACGATCTCACGATTCTGAATGTTGATCCCTTGGAATGTACTGGTATTTCCTTGAAGAAGGATATCCCCATTAAGAGGGAAGTAGTCTACGAATCATCTGTTACGCCGAATCGATTCATGCTTGTACTGCGCTACCGAGAGGGCGGAGACGAAAAGGAGGTCACTCCCGGTCTGATGCCAGGATATATAAACATTTCATATGTCAGTGAAGTCGAACAGACGAAAGGTATGCCGTTGATCGTATATCAACGCTACTGCGTGATCGAAATATGGAGACTCTACCCAAAAAGCGATCGGAAAGTCTGCTACCTCTGGAAAATAGGAGACAGGGAAATAGCTATGAAGCTGATGCTAGAAGACCTCGGTGCAAAGTTTCTTTCAGAGCGACAGATTTCTCTCAGTGAAGATGAGAAGTCCAAACTGAAGGCGTACTCCCTAAAGCTCATCAAGATATTTGTAGCAAGTCTGAAAGAAGCGCCACCGACATCATAAGTCTGAGTCGGAATTTCACCTAGACTAGTCCGTCCTGATTCACAAGCAACTCGAAGAAGCGTCCAAGTAGGCGTTCCCTAATCGCTTAAGTACAACTCGCGACTGCCGAAAAGATAGACAAAAATCCTTTCCACATACGGCCCCGGGTTTTTGCACTGTAAGTGAAGGCTTGAATATCGGAAGACCACGCCTTCTATTAGACTACGGCAATGCAGAGGTTCTAAAGATTCGCAAGGAAGATCACGGGGCGAAGTATATCGCCCACGCGCTCGGCTACAGTCGCACCGTCGTTCAACGTTTCTTGCGGGAAGTTGAGAACGCGTACTCCGAGGAATATCCGCGCTACTACACACGAGGTCTGGGAGCTGTCCAGACCTCGTCAGCCCGATCCTGCTCCAGCTCCGAGGCCTACGCCCATCACAGGTCCCCGCGCTATGGCCAAGGGAGAGATGGAATCACGCGAGCGAGCAAGGGCGCGGCTCCGACAGCGACGGGCGAACACAGGCCCAGACTCCCGTCGATGGTGATCGGCTACAAGGGCCTTGCTGAATGTTGCACTACGGCGTGCCACGAGCGACGTTTCTGGTCGGGCAATTGTAAACGCTGTGAGACGTAGTATAATCCATGAGTCAATCCTTACTAAAATATGATTAAAGGAATAACGTGAATAAGAGAATAGTTGTTGCTATGGCTTTTGCGGTCCTCCTGGAAGCCTCGGCGCACGCACAAACGGCGGATTTCGTTGAGCTAGTAACGACCAGGACGCCACAGGATGTACAAACCATCACCCAACAGAGTGCGAAGGGCTTGAGCACCTCAGTAGTATTGGCCACTGGAAACAACCTGAACCCCGAGGTGATTACCACGTTCTTGAAGGCTGGCGCCGACGCCCTTGAGTAACTCGCAGAAGCGCCTTAAATAAGAAGGATCTGCTTGTGGTTGTAATCAGATGGCAGGCCCGTCGAACGTTGCGCAATGGTTCCCGAGACAACCACTGGAATCAATCAAAGTTGAGCGTTTCGTCGTATGCAACCACACACTCAGGCAGGAGATGGAGCATATGGTAAGAACCTTCAGTGGTATTCTATCATTCCTAAGCACCCTCGTGCTTCTGTCTTTTCTCGTTGCATGCAGCAAGCCTAGACCATCGGGTCAGCCCCAAGCCCCCACGCAGCTTAAGGCGGAAATTCCCGCCGCCACCTCTACTGCTGAGCCGCCGGCTCAGAATATCAAACCAGAAATTGTTGTGGCAAATTTCGTGTCCGGCGACGTGCAAGCTCGGAAGCTTTCAAGCTGGGACACGGTTGAAACGGGCGCGTCACTCGAGAAATACGAGTCGGTCAAGACCGGCGTCCAATCCGAATGTGAACTGCAGTTCGGAAGAACTGCCGTTGTGAGGATCCGTGAGAAAACTGTCATCGAGCTGAAAACAATAGCCATGACGGCGGCGAAAAGCCGCATCGCGTTGGGTCTCGACAGGGGTGCGGTACTCTGTAAGGTGCGTAAGCTGGCCAAAGATGAGAGCTTTCGTGTGCAGACCGACTCCGCCGTCTGCGGTGTCCGGGGCACTGAGTTTCTGGTAGGTGTCAGCGGGGACAAGACGACGGTCATCGCAGTGAAGGAAGGGGTTGTCGCTATCCTTCCCGCGTCTGCCGATGTCACCGCCGCGGAACAGGCTGCTGATGAGGGGGTTACGGCTGTGGATGACATGCTGGATACGCTCCAGGCCTCAGCACCTGTGGTCAAGGACGGCCAGCAGATCCCCTATACTCCACAGGCTGCGGCAAACTCATCCACCATCTTATTAGGGATGGGCGAGGTTGTGCAGAAAATCGTCGAGGAAAGCCACAACAATCAGCCGGTGGCTGCCCAAACGCGCCAGCAGACCAACCAGTTCATAGAGAAGGCAGCCTCGGCACTGCTCGGAGGGGCGGGCAAGCCCATCCCGATATCGGCGCAGAACGTCCTGCTCATGAAACCCCTGGACACCATGGAGATCCGCGAAACTCCTCAAAGTTCTGCGGCTCCACTGACTCCGCAATCCCAAAAGAGCCTGGTAACTCCACCTGCACTTCCTCTGCAGCCAATTGAGAGTAGGATCACCGCCAGCTCGCGGGCCCTTGTCGGATCGGTCATAGCTTCAGGTCAGATCTTCGTGGCAGCGGATGCATCGGGGCTGCTTGTGGCAACCAGCAGAAAAGGTCGAGTGCTTTGGACCATTCAGACCGCAAACTCACCGAACGAGAACTCCTCTCCTGTCGTTGCGGGAGGCAACGTCTATTTCACAGGGGCAAAGGAGTTTGTCATCGCAGGGCTGGCGACGGGAGCCGTGCTGTCGCGGACACCGTTGGATAGCACCTCGGCTCATCTCTTCGGTCAGCGCGTTCTTGTTGCCCCCCCGCTGGGGCTTTTCCCGACGCGCACCTCACTTCGTGTGTTTGATCCCGCCAGCGGACAGCCGACGCGCGAGATTGAGATTCCCGGAGGCTCCTTGATGACGCCTACGCTTGCCGACGAGAAGATTCTCACCGTCAGCCAGTCTGGCGTTCTGCTGGTCGTGGACGCCACCAGCGGCTCAATCGATGCGCAGATTTCCACGGGAGCCACGCAGCCCGTCGCGCTTTCGGTTAGCCTGCTGGGGCAGAGGGCATTCTTTGCGGATAGGAAGGGATTGGTCGTCGCCGTGGACCTGGGGAGCAAGGAGATGCTCTGGTCAACGCCTCTGCCCGCGGGAGGCACCGCTGGGGTTTTCCAGGACCTTGAAGTCAGCGAAGTGGGGGTCTACGCGTTCGCGCGCAATACCCTGTTTGCTCTTTCTGTGGCTGAGGGAAAACCTTTGTTCGAGCCCATTCCCGAGGTGACCACTCCGCCGCTTCTGTCCGGCGGCAAACTGTACATCGGAAGCGCACAACAGAAACTGCTAGTGTTGGACCCGGCCACGGGAAAAACGATTGTTACCCTCGCTATAGGGGCGAAGCTCACCACGCGGCTAACGGCTGAGGGAAGCAGGATCATCGCTGGAACCGACGACGGGAGGATATTTGTCATCGACACCAGTGCGGTAAAGTAGCGGAGGTAAAGAGGTGGCCCATTTAGCTAAGCGGCGACTGGCGCTGGTCCTTGTCGTCGGAACGTGCTTCCTTTCGACTCTCCAGGCCCAATCCGACAGCGGGCGCGCACGCATCGCGCTGTACGAGCCCGCTGGGCAGAAACGGGACACGACACTGACGGCAGTGCTGTCCACGGTGGCCGACAGCGTGGAGTTGAGCCTTGTGGTGCTTCAGCGCTACGAGGTGAGACGGCTCGCGGCGGCTGATCCCGTACGGGACATGGCCCGGGTCCGTGCCTACTGCGACAAGAACCACATCGATCAGGCGATCCTGGGCAGCGGCAGTGCGCGCAAGGGAGGGGGCTATGACTTTCGGCTTGTCATCTATGACCGCCAGAAGGACTCCATCACGGTGGATCGCACAGGGTCTTCCACGGGCGCCCTGGACATGTTCGATGTGACCGACGCCCTGGTGGCATCGCTGTTGGACGGTCTAAGCGGCACGCACCTGCTTTTCGGCTCTCTCATGGTGGAGACTGACCCTTCGGGGGCGATCGTGACGCTGGATGGCAAGACTGTGGGGGCGGCTCCGGTGACGTTGCACGGCCTGCCAGTGGGCACGGTGAAGGTTTCTGCCAGTAGCGAGGGACGCGAGGATGCGGGGGCAACAGCGACGATTGCTGATGGGGAGACGACAAGAACTTCGCTCACTCTTGCGCGCAGTGTGGGGACACTTTCGCTGAAGATGCCAGCCGATGGGGTGGTATCAATTCGCAGTACGGAGATCGGGAATAAAGAGGTTACGGGCGCCGGGGCGGCGGAGCTGCCGACGGGGAACTATGATGTGGAGGCGAGCTGCCCGGGGCTTCCCGGGGTGACCGCGAAGGTCACGGTCAACCGCGGTGCGAATACAAGCTGGCTGCCATGGCCGAAGGGATACCTGGAGGTGCAGGCGGTGCCGGCCGGGGCCACGATCATGGTGGATGGAGTTGAGAGAGGGGTGAGCCCTCTTGTGGTGGAGGTAGAGCCTGGGACGCTGCTGCATCGAGTCGAGCTACGGAAGGACAAGTACGAGGTCTACCGTACCGATGTCTCGGCCGCGGTTGGTGACAAAACGAGCGTAGCGCCCGCGCTTGTTCCGCTTCCGGGATCGATTCGGGTGGAGACCTCTTTGGTGGGCGCCAATGTCCAACTTGAAGACCAGCGCGGCAAGACACCCTACCTGTTTGAAAACGTTCAGCCAGGACAACACCTCGTACAAGTTTTCGACCTCAGAGTTGGCAATCGCATGTACACAGTCGGCGACCCGGTCCAGGTTGAGGTCAGTCCTGGTGAGACCGCCGTCGTGTCGAGAACTTTCGTGGAGGGAAAGGGGCACCTCACAATAACAGATGCTCCGTCTGGGAGCATCGTTACTATTGATGGGAAGAGTGTAGACTCGGAGAAAGCTCTCACGACCGGCTTGGATGTGCCGGCGGGGTGGATGGATGTCGTTGTCCAGGGGCCCGACTCGCAGAAGTGGACCGGAACCATTTTCGTGGCAATAGGCAGCATCAGTCGACGATCGGTCAACAATAAGTTGAGTTTGGTCCTTCCCCGTCGGACTATTAAGATTGACGGTTCCTTCAATGATTGGAACGGCATTGTTCCCGCTTTCACGTCTGGAACCCTATCGCCCAAGGATGTGAACTTGGCGATTGACAAGGTTTACCTAGCGGTTGATGAAAAGAACTTGTACATGAGATTTGATATTAAGGATGTCACGAAAAGCTCATTCTTTCATCAGAATAATTTCATGACAAGCCATAGATCCTCGTACGGGCTTGATTTGGAAAGTGGTATGAACCATGTAGTAGTCAAGCTGTATTATAACATCGGGGGATCGAGAACAGGCTGGCAGGTTCAGGTAATAAAGCTAGTTAATGGACCGATCGTGCAAATCGACATGACATCCGGGAAGTACGCTATGAAAGGCCCGACGCTCGAAGCATCTTTCCCGTTGGAACCAATCAAGAAGAATCTCGGTACTCCATCAGGTCCATATATTGCATTCGCTCGCACTCATTATGACGACGATCGGGGGCAAGCTGTTGCAGGTACGGGCGATGTAACTGAGGAAAAGCTGTTCACCTTCTGAAGGTAATCACCCTGAAGGCCGGCACATTTCCATTTGCACCTCCGAGCTGCTGTGGGAGCACCAGAAACTTTTCACCGCGCGGAATCAACTGCAGAGACACGAGCTTCGGAGCTCTCGCGACCTATTCGCCAAAGGCATGCACGATCTCATCAATTGCAAGATCCTTGACTGATTCTCGTTGCATGATTTCTTCAAGGCGGCTCAAAGATGTGACCCCCTACGAAATGGGCGCCGCGCGCGGCAGCCCTTGTTTTAGGGTACCGCGTTTGCCCACCGCTTATGCCTGTCATTATATTGACGCAGGAGCCTCCAATGAACGCGTCCGAGCAGATCGACAAAAAGATAGCCGACCATCCAGACTGGCGAGGCAATCTCGTCGCTATTGTTCGCCGACTTGTCCGCGAGGCGGACCCGCAGATCCTTGAGGAGTTCAAATGGAGGGGAGCGCCAACCTGGTCGCACAACGGTCTGGTGTGTGTGGCCAACATCTTCAAAGATACGGTGAAGGTAGTCTTCGGTAGTGGAGCGAAGCTGGCCGACCCGGATGGCATTTTCAACTCAGAGCTGACGGGAAACGCCTGGCGGGGCATCACGTTCACAGAAAAAGATCAAATCAACGAACCTGCATTCAAGAGGATAGTTCGGTCGGCGGTCGAGCTCAATAACACTAAACAAGGCAAGAAGTCAAAGCCCAAGACCACAACGACTGCGAGCAGAAGGCGTCGGAAATAGGCTGTTTGGTACTTTTGCTCTCTGAAAGGGAGAAGGCGTTGCTCCATCCGCAGCGGCTAGGGTGCGAGAGTAGAACGGCAACCCGACCGGCATTGAGCGCATAGGGCAGCCATAAATTGTGAAAGACGCGACTTCACTCATCAGACAGCTAGAATGGCCGCAATCTCATCTGATGATATCTATAGCGGGATGATGTCGTAGTGGATGGAAACGTAGCACGGTGGGCCCTGGTGCCACGAAAAAAACCAGGCGCGCCTGTCCCTTTCCCCCTTCCCCATTCGACTACTCAGGTGAAAACGCGATCCCGCGGGACGGGTATCCCGACGGACGACAACACTGTTTCAAAGGAGTGCGCATGAAGACTAACCTCGTCTTTCTTGCTTCGACTTTCGCTTTGGCTGCCTCGACCGCAGCCAATTCTCAGCAGCTCTTTGACAAGATTACGATGACCCTTATGGCCGTCAGCAATATGGACAAGGCAAAGGAGTTCTACACCGAGAAGCTGGCCTTCAAAGCCACGACGGACTACAGCCAGGGCGGCCAGCGATGGGTGACTGTCGTACCGCCTGGAGGCGGCACAAGCATCACTCTGTCGACGTATTTTGGGAACCTCAAGCCGGGCACAATGCAACTTTACCTTTCAACTCCGGACATCCAAGCGGCCTACAAGCAGCTCAGCAATAACGGCGTTAGAGTCAACGAAATCAAAGACGACCTATTCGGCCCTGGGTCAGGGGTGAAGTGGTTTAATGTTTTTGACCCTGATGGGAATCAGTGGCTGATATGGCAGGAGTCAAAGCGATAGATCTCAATCAGCCGCGGTTCCCGCGAGGGGCCGCGGCTGAGTTTGAGGTACGCAAGCGAGAATCTGAGCATGGAGGACACGATGAAGCTGTCGAGCAGAACGACGAAGAGGCGTATACCGTATGACCAGGCAGCTCACGAGTGTCCGCGGTGGCTGGGTTTCCTTTTGCCTACGAACCCACGCCGGCGCCGGCCGTACACTGCGAACTCAGTCCATAGACCCTATCTCTCCGCCGACATGACAGTCTTCGGCTTCGTTACATTCCGAGCTGGCTGCCTCTCGTGAGGGGGATGACGCAATCAGGCCTTGAGCGGTTTCAGAGCGCTGCGGACCGCTGAGGCGATGATGGCCGCTGCCACCACGGCGCCGCAGACGACCGCCGCCAGAAACACCACGTGGCTTGCGGCGGACGAGTCGGCTGATCGTTTGATGCCGATCCCCACTAGCGCCCAGAGCACCACGAGGCCGTATCCCGCGTCCCGGCGGGTCACGAGGATTGCCACCGTGAGGAGGGCCGCTACGATGATCACCGAGACCGCCCACACCTCGGGTCGCAAGCCGAAACCGTTCCAGCCAGCCTTCACCAGGAAGGCCGTCACATTTGCGATGGTCGCGACTGTGATCCATCCGAGGTAAACGCTGAAGGGGACGCGGAAGAGCCATCTCTCCGCCGAGCCGGCGCAAGTGCGACCTATTTGCAGCCTTACGTAGATCGCCAGCAGAGCCCCAAGGATCACTATCATCGCTAGGACCGAGAATCCGACAAGCTCGTAGTGCCACAGCAGAAGCCATGCGACATTGGCTACACATGACAGGACAAACAGCCAGCCGATCCGCCGGGTTCCCTCGGGACCATTCTGGCCCGCAGAAAAGAGACCGTGCGCTTGGGCAATTGTGAAAAGCAGGAGCAGAAGATAGATCACCCCCCAGATCGAGAATGTAAGCCCCGCGGGTACGAAGAGATTGGGAATATCGTCAGAGAGCGCGCCGGTGAGCCGACCGTTGATACCGATGGTCGACGCGAGTGTGTTCACTACGAGGACAGCAAGGAATGAAAGGATGTTGACGATTTGAAGGATCTTCATGCTCGTTTTCATGCCAAGAGAGTACCATTGCCAACCCCTTTCCGGGTACCCCCAGATTGTATATGACTTGTTGACAGGATCATCCGAATCGGCAGGGGTTGTGCAGTGCTCTACTCCGCGCACACGCTCTTGTCTGCTGCGCGGATCGCTTGCCGAAAGAACACGTTCCATGAACGACCCTCGTCCCTATCGGCACCAGATCCGGTTCATTCCGATGTCGATTGAAGGGTAGGAGTCGAAGCGGCTTCTGCCTCTTCCCTACGACTATTTACTCATGGAAAACGAAATTCACCTCGGTTGTTGTGACGAACACATCGGACGAAATGCTTACCCCTGCTGCAGTCTCTACTGCTGCCGATGGAGCAGATCCCCTGGGTCCCCAGTCCCCCACGCCTTTTCCCACGAATCGCTAAAGGCGATCTCTTCCAAGCTCTTGCGCTGACGTGGGCCATTCTCACGTATTCTTTGGCCTTCGTTCAGGAGGGCATCGTCTCCCGGCTTTCCAACTATGATGAGGTTGAGGGGAACGAAATCCTCGGGAAGCCCTACTGCCTTTGCCACTTTCGACGGTGTATAGCCGGCGATGGGGTGTGCATAGAGCCCTTCGCGCGTGGCCTGAAGCATGAGGGCCAGAGCCGCCATACCTAGATCGAAGTAAGCATAGTCCCGTCCCGCCTCCAGCCGCATGTCCAGGGAAGGCTTGGTGGCCATCACGACAATGAGAGGCGCCCTCGTGGCCCACCTGTTGGCTTCACTCAGAGCCTGACGGACAGCGGGAAGGCGTTCACCCGTTACGGCAAAAATACGCCAGGGCTGGGTGTTTGCACAGGACGGGGCGAGGGTCGCCGCATAGAGCAGCCGCTGAACTTGCTCGACGGGCAACGGGTCTGCCGCAATGCTGCACCGGGCGCGACGCGCAACGAGCTCAGGGAGAATGTCCATTGAATATCTCCTGCTATGTTCAAGTCTTAATGGTACCAATAATAACATATGTGCACTCCTGAATCGGTGCAAGGACGCCACCTTTTCTTCGGCGATCTGCAGATCTGCAAATGATGAACCTTGCGGACTTCCTCCAGCCCCTCTCGGAGATCAAACGGTGCCGTTGGCAGATATGAGTGTTGGCGGCGAGGGCCA
>Ga0326727_10025309_pt1 | contig 11140 bp, 8 predicted proteins | sample MB2enrmetagenome_FD_207643 | JGI IMG/M metagenome (GOLD analysis project Ga0326727, IMG submission 207643) | Lab enriched peat soil microbial communities from McLean, Ithaca, NY, United States - MB29MY | ecosystem: Environmental > Terrestrial > Soil > Wetlands > Peat | place: USA: New York... | reverse complement strand
GATGAAACCTGTGCAGACTAATTATTAGGCTCTTTTCTTTTCAGTATCCGATCAATGTTGACCAGATATCTAAACATTTACGCAGTGTGACGCCGGACATGGAAGAAGCACCGGGCTGCTAAAATCCCCTGATCGCAGCGAAATGGCGGTCTTGGCGGCATCCATGCACTAACCTTGCCCATAAACACTCTGTGAGCCCTCTCTGAAGGTCGGGTGAGGGCTGGGTACTGCGAGCGGCTGTAGCGAGGGATAGCGCAAGCCAGATCAAGTCGTGTACTGGATTGCCGATGACAGCTTGGTCCAAGTCACAAATTTGAATTTCAACTTTACCCTCCAAACTCGCCACGGGGTCCAAATTCCCAACGTGGCAGTCACCGCAGATCCAGACCGCAGGCCCTCTGGCAGCGATCCGCGTTGCAAGCACTCCAGACACTCGTAGAATTTCAACGCATTGCCCCGGACATAGGCATGAGCCGACGTCGCCATCTTCAATTTACGGCGTTGGTTGAGTACGTCTTGTCTCTGCGATGGACGCAGTTTGGGAGGTTTTGGCACGGAAGTTTTCACATTACTAACCCGCGTACGCAGCTGGGAAATACTGCTCCGGTATTCTCGCATCGCCGTTTGTTTGCGTTCCCACGTCCCACTCTCAAAACCCTCCTCTTCTCATACGGATGAGCGTGTGCGAAGAGTTGACGTCCGCCGGTTGCCGCGGTATCTGAGCGGAAAACAGCGGCACATCAATCTTCCAGAACGCAGAAACATTCCCGGGCAGAGCACGCCTCATTTAGTTCTCGAGCACCTTTTCAATCTGCCCGACTTTCTTTTCGACTTTGCCTGCGGCGTGTTCAGCATTACCTTTTGCCTCTAAGTCAGGATTGTTTGTGACTTGGCCGGCCTTCTCTTTGATTTTGCCTTTGATTTCGTGAAGGGTGCCTTTGATATCATGTTTTGTACTCGGCTTCATCTGTCTTCTCCTTATCGCTTGAACTGCATTCTTTTTTAGCGCGCCGGAGCTAATCCGTCTGTGCAACATTGATCAGTAGGGTGAAGTCCGGACAGAAAACCGACTCGTCACGTTCCTAATCCGGGACGCAACATCAGCCCGAAGCTCGGCTGCGCACATCTCCGCGTTATTGCTGTCTCTAAGGTCAACTGGCAGTTCCAAGAATAATCATCCATAGTGTCTAAAAGTGATCAGATATCCGCCTGAAGTTTCCCTAACATGGAGGCTGTGACGAAGGAGTGACGGGCTCGTCCAGAGGACAAGCACGTTCACACGCGCTGTGCTGAGCAGGTATCCACAACAGTGCCAATGTGAAGCAGGTCGTGATCGATTTGCAAGTCGAAAACCAGAAAACCAGCTCGTCGCAGAGTTGCGGGTTATTCCCAAGGAGATGCTATGTCGTTCGGACTTTACTCGATTGGATTCGCGATCGTTATCGGTGGCCTTATGTATGCGGCGCACCTGCTGCACATTCCTGCGCACTGGATTGCAGTAGGTGCAATCGTAATGATCGGAGTTGGGATTCTGAAGGGCGTGAAAGCAACCCGTCAGAAGGACCCCATGGGGCAGTAGATGCCGGGCAGCCGAAGCCATCTTACCTCAGCAAACACGGGTAATCCCGCCTGTGTTTGAGTGCGTGCCGTAATTCAAATTGCGGCTTAAGTTGCCACTTTACCCCACGGGCGGCGCTGCCCAGGCCAGGGTGTCCTAGCGTTTTCGGATGCGTACACCGTCCCACCAATGTTGCAGATCATCAAAATATAGATACACGACCGGCGTTGAATATAAGGTGAGCAATTGGCTCATGATCAGCCCTCCAATGATCGTTATGCCCAGCGGGCGGCGGAGCTCGGATCCAGTACCGGTTCCCAGGGCGAGCGGCAAGGCTCCGAGAAGCGCTGCCATCGTGGTCATCAGGATAGGACGGAAGCGCAGCATGCATGCTTCGACAATGGAATCATATGAGTTCTTGCCTTCGTCCCGTGCGGCGGCCAGGGCAAAGTCGATCATCATGATGGCGTTTTTCTTCACAATGCCAATGAGAAGGATGATGCCGATGATGGCGATAATGCTGAGGTCAGTGTGTGTAAATTGAAGCGCTAGCAATGCCCCGACACTCGCCGCGGGAAGACTGGAAATGATGGTAATGGGATGGATGCAGCTCTCATATAATATTGCGAGAATGAGGTAAACGGCCACCAGTGCCGCGGCAATCAGAATTGGTTCGCTGGAAAGTGAGGACTGGTAGGCCTGTGCCGTACCGGCGAATTCAGTCTGGATCGTGGGCGGAAGGCCGATCTTTGCGGCAACCGCAGTCGTGGCATTGACAGCATCGCCTAGCGCGACGCCTGGCTTCAGATTGAAGGAAATTGTCACCGCCGGAAATAGACCCTGATGGGTCACCGTCAGGGGAGCGGTGTCAGGGGCGAAGCTGGCGAACGCGCTTAAAGGAACCTGTTGTCCGCCCGGCGCGCTTACATAGATTTGCCGCAGAAACAGTGGGTTCTGCCAGAACTCCGGTGATGCCTCCATCACAACGTGGTATTGATTCAGCGTGTTGTACATGGTTGATACCGGACGCTGGCCGAACGCGTCGTAGAGCGTATCGTCGATCAGTTGCGGCGTGATACCAAAGCGTGCGGCAGTTCCGCGGTCATACTGGATCATGGCTTGCAAGCCGCGGTTCTGCTGGTCACTGCTCACGTCGGAAATGATCGGTATCGTCTTAAGCTGTTCGACCATCCTGGGTGCGAAGCGATTTAGATCGTCCAGATTGTCGCCGCGCATCGTGAATTGATATTGAGCGTTGCTCTGTCGGCCGCCGACGCGCAGATCTTGCGCGGCTTGCAGATAGAGGGTTGCGCCGGGCACCTTGGCCAACTTAGGCCGCAGCCGCGCGATAACGAGGTCGGCGGAGATTTTCCGCTGATCGAGCGGTTTCAGCGAGACGAACATACGGGCAGTGTTGTAAGTGCTGCCTCCGGTGAACCCCGCAACCGTGTCAACGGCCGGGTCATCGGCAACAATCTTGACCATCGGCAGCATGATTTTGTCCATTGCCTGAAACGAAGTGTCCTGGTCGGCAGTAATCGACCCCTGAATTCGTCCGTTGTCCTGTTGCGGAAAGAATCCTTTGGGCACCCGGATGAACAGGTACGCATTCAGGCCAATCGTCGCCAGTAAAACCAAAAGCGTAACCGCCCGAAAACGGAGAGCGACGGACAGAGTGCTCCCGTACAGATTCACCACCCAATCAAAGGCGCGTTCGCTGGTGCGGTACATCCAGCCATGCGACTGGTCATTGTTCAGCAGATAGGCGCACATCATGGGAGTCGCGGTAAGCGAAACAACCATGGAAACCGTGATCGCGATGGAGAGCGTCACAGCGAATTCTCGAAACAGTCGGCCTACGATGCCTCCCATGAGAAGCAGGGGAATGAACACCGCAATCAGCGAAACGCTGATGGTAAATACCGTGGAGCCCACTTCCTGAGCGCCTTTGAGTGCGGCTTCCAGGGGAGCCATGCCTTTTTCCAAATAGCGCGAGATGTTTTCGATTACGACAATCGCGTCGTCAACCACAAAACCAGTCGAGATGGTCAGCGCCATGAGAGAAAGATTGTCGAGGCTGTAGCCAAGCAGATACATCACGCCGAAAGTTCCCACCAACGACACGGGAACAACGACGCTGGGAATAAAGGTTGTGCGCAGGTTTCTAAGGAATACGAAGACGACCAAAATTACGAGCAACACCGAGATCATCAAAGTCTTCTCGGTATCGTGTACAGACGCCCGGATGGTGACCGTTTGATCCATGGCCACCTTCACATCGATTGAATGCGGGATCGAGGACTGAATCTGAGGAAGAACTTCCCGGATGCGATCCACGGTATCGATGATGTTCGCGCCGGGTTGGCGGAAGATGATGACCAGAACGCATTGCTTGCCGTTCGCGTAACCCGAATTGCGAAGGTCTTCCACCGAGTCGTCCGCATGGCCAATATCGGAGATCCGCACGGCCGATCCATTGCGGTACGCAACCACCAAGGGCTCATAGTCACTCGCCTGGAAGATTTGATCACTAGCGCCCACCTCCCACATGCTGAGGCCGTCCGAGAAATGTCCCTTGGGCGTATTGGCATTCGCGCTGCTCAGTGCCGTCCGGACTTGCTCCAATCCAATGCCATACTTATTCAGAGCCGTCGGATTCAGCTCGACCCGTACACCGGGAAGTGAGCTTCCTCCCACCGTCACCTGTCCCACGCCGCTCACCTGGGCCAGTTTCTGCGCCATGATGGTCGAGGCGGCGTCATACATTTGGCCTCTCGTGAGAACGGGTGAGGTGAGGGCCAGCATGAAGATAGGAGAATCGGCTGGATTTACTTTCCTGTACGAAGGATTGTTGGGAAGGTTGGATGGTAGATTACCGCGGGCAGCGTTGATCGCGGCTTGTACGTCGCGCGCCGCCGCGTCGATGTCTCGATTCAGATCGAATTGCAACGTGATGCTGGTGGAGCCCAAGGCGCTTGATGAGGTAATCTCTGTGACCCCAGCGATCCTCCCAAACTGGCGTTCCAGCGGCGTCGCAACAGAGGAGGCCATGGTCGCCGGACTTGCCCCGGGCAAACCGGCGCTAACGGAGATCGTGGGAAACTCCACTTGCGGGAGAGGCGACACAGGGAGTAGCCGGTATGCCGCGGCACCAGCGAGTGTGATTGCAACCAACAGGAGCGTGGTCGCGACAGGCTTCCGGATAAATGGTTCCGAGATATTCATCGATTACTCTGCCGAAGCCGCTACGGCGGCAACCGGGATCTTGGCAGCCGCGGGCCGCCGTGAGAGCCGAGCCGACAACCGATCGAACCAAATGTAGATAACTGGCGTCGTGTAGAGCGTCAACAGTTGGCTGATGAGCAATCCCCCGATGATCGTAATTCCCAGGGGCCGTCGTAACTCTGAGCCGCTGCCGCTGCCGAAAGCCAACGGTACCGCGCCGAGCAGTGCTGCCATCGTTGTCATCATGATCGGACGGAAGCGGAGCAGGCACGCCTGATAGATGGCCTCTTCCGGCTTCATGCCATCCTTGCGCTCCGCCGCGAGGGCGAAATCGATCATCATAATGGCGTTCTTCTTTACGATCCCTATGAGCAGGACGATTCCGATGAGAGCAATGACGCTGAAATCGTTCCGGCAGATGATGAGTGCAACCAAGGCGCCCAAGCCTGCGGAGGGTAATGCGGACAGGATCGTCAGTGGGTGAATGTAGCTTTCATACAGTATGCCGAGGACGAGATAGACCGTAATCAGCGCCGCGGCAATCAGTATCGGCTCGTTGGACAATGATGCCTGGAAGGCCTGGGCCGTACCCTGGTAAGCGGTTTGAATGCTCGGCGGCATACCCATTTGATCCTTAACTTTGTTCACTGCCGCGACGGCTTCACCCAGGGATACGCTCGGAGCCAGATTGAAGGAGAACGTAACTACGGGAAACTGACCCTGGTGGCTCACGGTGATGGGAACCGTCGATGTTTCCACATGAGAGAAGGCGCTGAACGGGATTTGGCCCCCATTCGGAAAGGCGTTGGAAGATTGAATAGAAGGAGCGCCGGATGCAACGGTGCCAGACTTGATGAACAAGTTACCCAGATCAGAAGGATTCTTGTCGAACCCGGGCTTCACTTCCAATACAACGTGGTACTGGTTCAACTGCGTAAATATAGTCGACACTTCCCGCTGTCCGTAGGCGTCATATAACGTCTGGTCGATCGCTGATGCCGTGATCCCTAAACGCGCGGCAGTGTTACGGTCGAACACCAGTCTTGCCCGCAAACCAAGGGTTTGTTGATCGCTTGCCACGTCGCTCAATTGCGGCAATTGTTTTAGCTTGGCAAGCATCTGGGGCGCGAAAGAATTCAACTCGTCTACGTTCGGATCTTCCAGCGTGTACTGGAATTGCGTACGGCTGACCCGGTCTTCCACCGATAGGTCCTGCACCGGCTGCATGAACAGAGTGATTCCCGGCACCTTGGCTAATTCCGGTTGCAAGCGCCGGATGACGTCGCTGGCACTGATTTTTCGCGCTGCGAGCGGTTTCAAATTGATGAGAACGCGCCCGCTATTCAAGGTTGTGTTGGTTCCGTCTATTCCGATGAAGGACGACAGGTTATCAACGGCCGGATCTTTCAGAATGATCTCGGTCAGTTGCTGCTGCTGACTCGACATTTCCGGAAAGGACACCGACTGCGCCGCTTCGGAAACTCCCTGGATCACGCCCGTGTCTTGAATGGGGAAGAATCCTTTGGGGATTACAAAGAACAGGAAGATGGTAAACGCGAGGGTCGCGGCCGCAATCAGCAGCGTCGCGACCTGCCAGCCAAGCACCCACTTCAACGTCTTGCCATAGAAGGCGATGACGGAATTGAATGCGCGCTCCGAAGCGCGATAGAAGCGTCCCTGGTCCGCCTCGGGCGTGTGCTTCAGGAGCTTGGAGCACATCATCGGAGTCAAGGTAAGCGAAACCACAGCCGAGGCCAGAATGGTGACGCCCAGAGTTACGGCGAATTCGCGGAACAAGCGGCCCACGATGTCGGCCATGAATAACAAAGGAATAAGAACAGCAATTAAGGAGACGGTCAACGAGACGATCGTGAAACCAATTTGCGCTGAACCTTTGAGCGCGGCCTCAAGGGGAGAGTCGCCGGCTTCGATGTAGCGGCTGATGTTCTCGATCATGACGATCGCATCGTCCACCACGAAGCCCGTTGAAATGGTCAAGGCCATCAGGGTCAAATTGTTCAAGCTGTAGCCGAGCAGATACATCACTCCGAATGTTGCGATAAGCGAAAGCGGAACGGCGATTCCGGGAATGATCGTTGCTGCAATGTTGCGCAGGAAGAGGAACATGACCATTACCACCAGCGCCACGGTCAGCATCAGCTCGAACTGTACGTCGCTCACCGACGCCCGAATGGTTGTGGTTCTGTCAGTGAGGATTGAAACGTGGATCGATGAGGGCAACGTGGATGTGAGTTGGGGCAGCAGTTGCTTGATTCGATCGACGACCGAGATGATGTTCGCTCCCGGCTGCCGCTGAACGTTCAAGATGACCGAAGGAGTCGTGTTCATCCAGGCAGCCTGGCGAACGTTTTCCGTGTCATCGAGAACGGTGGCAACCTCGGTCAATTTGACGGGAGCTCCGTGTCTATAGGCGATGATGAGTGGAGCGTAATCGCTGCTGGAGAGCAACTGATCGGTGGCTCCAATCTGGAAGGCCTGATGCGCTCCATCGAAGTTGCCTTTGGCTTGATTCACGTTGGCGGCAGTGATGGCGGTGCGCAGATCCTCCAGATTGACACCGTAGGACGCCATCGCCGTGGGATTCGCCTGAATCCGGACCGCAGGCTTCTGCCCGCCGCTTATGCTGACCAACCCGACCCCGGGCAACTGCGAAATCTTAGGCGCCAGCCTGGTGTCGGCAAGATCTTCGACCTTCGAGAGCGGAAGATCCGTTGAAGTCAGCGCGAGTGTCAGAATCGGGGTATCGGCGGGATTGGTCTTGCTGTAAATCGGAGGAGCGGGAAGGTCGGCTGGAAGGTAGGTGCCGGAGGCATTGATCGATTGCTGCACTTCCTGTTCCGCCACATCGATGCTCAGGCTGAGGTTGAATTGTAGCGTGATGACCGAGCTTCCGTCAGAACTGACGGAAGTCATCTGCTGGAGACCCGGCACTTGTCCGAACTGGCGTTCGAGCGGCGCGGTCACCGAAGACGCCATCACATCCGGGCTGGCGCCGGGATAAAACGTGACGACCTGAATGATCGGATAATCCACCTCCGGCAACGCCGAAACGGGTAGCTGCTTATACCCCACCAAACCCGCGAGCGTGATGCCCACCATCAGCATTGCGGTAGCCACTGGCCGTTGGATGAAGATCCGGGACGGATTCATCGAGCTCGCCTTTCGCTACTTGCTGCGCTTATCGGAAAAATCCGTTTATGGTTGCCGAGCCGCAATGGCTTGCCTGGTTGGTAATTGCGACGCATTCCATCCTCCGCCCAACGCTTCGATCAGCAACGCGCTCGCTGTCAGGCGGCGGGTCAAGAGATTTACCTCTGCCACCTGCGCGTTGAGCAGGGTTGCTTGTGAGGTGATAACTAGGAGATAACTTGCCGTTCCGGCCCGGTACTGTGCCGTTGATATGTCGAGGGTACGGTTCGCCGCTTGAACTGTCTGTTGGACCTTTTCCGTTTCCGACGCGAGAATGCGCAACGCGGCGAGGTTGTCTTCCACCTGCTGCATCGCCGTCAGAACAGTCTCCCGATAGGCAGCCACGGTTGCGTCATAACCGGCCTGTTGCTCCGACACCACTCCGCGCCTGCGCCCCGCGTCGAAAAGCGTCTCCGCCAGCTGCGCCCCAACCGACCAAAAGCGGCTGGGCCAGGTGAACCACGTCGCCAGGCTTGAACTTTCCAACCCAGCGTTCCCCGTCAAGTTCAGATTTGGATAGAAGGCCGCCATTGCGATTCCAATCTGCTCGTTCGCCGCCGCCACTTGCCTCTCCGCGTTGGCGATGTCAGGCCGGCGTTCCAACAACTCTGACGGAACCCCCAACGGCACTGGCGGAGGAGGCGTGTTCAAGGTCGCAAGCGGAATCGTAAGTTCCGCCGGTGCTTTGCCGATCAGGATGGCGATGGCGTGTTCAAACGCCGCACGTTGTACGGAAAGGTCCATCAGTTGTGACTGAACCTGGTACAGTTGCGTTTCGGCCTGGGCAACGTCGAGGTCGGACGCGACTCCGGCGGAGACTCTGTTTTTTGTCAGCGCGAGATACTCCTCGTACGATGCCTCCGTGCGAGTGAGCAGTTCCGCTTCGCCGTCGTTGCCATGAAGACCGAAGTAGTCTTGCGCGAGTTCGGCTTGGTAGAGCAACCGGGCGTTTCCTACGTTCGCCGCTGCAGACTGGGCCGTCGCGGTGGCTGAAGTCACTCCTCGGCGAATGTTTCCCCATAGATCCGGCTCCCACGCAACGTTGAACGGCAGATTGAAGCTTGTTTGGGTGCCGGATACTCCCGAGCTGTTTCCGGCGATCGTCCCTCCACCAGCCCCCGCTGCGGATATCGCCGGAGCAGTGGTCACGGTCGGAAGCAGCGCGGCTCGGGCCACGCTCACCGCAGCCTTGGCTTGCCGATATTGCGCCTCAGCTTGCAGAACGTTCTGGTTCGAAACGTCTACCTGCTCTTCTAGCGCATTCAGTGCCGTATCGTTGTAAAGTTCCCACCATCGCCCTTTCGAGTATGCGTCGGCAGGCTGCGAGTGCTTCCAGTCGGACGCTTCCGCCTCCTTGAAGTTCACGGGCGGCTGCTCTTTGAACGTCGGCGGTGCGACGACTGCAGGCCGTTTGTAGCGCGGCCCCACCATGCATCCGCTCGAAGCCAGCAGCAGGACGAGGAGCGCCATCGCTGGAAGGCTCGGAGACAGTTTCATCGAACCTCCCCTCCGGGCATTGGCTGTTTGGCGGCGGAGGGCTTCATCAGGGAACTTACCGAGGGGCTTGCCGACGGGCTGCCAGGGGAGTTCGCGGCGGGGACCTTGGCGCTGACCTTGCTGCCTTCCTGCAGTTTGTCGACGCCGGTCATGACTACAACCTCTCCCGGCAGCAGTCCCGACGTGACCTCAGAGTCATCGCCTTCCGTAGTGCCGATGGTCACCGCACGCACCGTCACCGTTGAGTCTGGCTTCACGATGTACATATAAGTCGCTTGAGAATTACGTTGTATCGCCGCAGTTGGCGCCAGGGTTACTCCGTGCTTTTCCTGCACCAGCAGCCGCACATTTACGAATTGATTGGGAAACAGCGTTCCTTTCGCATTCTTGAACGTAGCGCGCAGCTTGAGCGTGCCGGTGGTCGGATCGATCTGATTATCGAGAGTTGTCAACGACCCTTGCGCGAGTTTCGTCTTGGCGTCACGGTCGTAAGCGTCCACTTCAAGTGTCCGCCCGCCGGCCATCTTCGCGAGTACGACCTGAAGCTGATCTTCGGAGATCGTGAAGATCGTACTGATTGGGTCCATCTGTGTGATGACCACCAATCCGGTGGCGTCAGCCGCATGAACGATATTGCCGAGGTCAATTAGCCTTAAGCCGACACGTCCAGTCAGAGGAGCCTTGATTTTGCAGTACGCCAGATTGACCTTGGCGCTCGCGATCTGACCCTCATCGAATTTCACCACGCCCTCGCCCTGACGCACCGTTGCCTGTTGGGTGGCGAGTTGTTGCTCCGGAGCGGCTTTTTGCGGGACCAACCGCTGATAACGGACCAGATCAAGGCGCGCGTTCTCCAGTGTGGCTTGGTCTCTGATCAGTTGCCCTTCGGCTTGGGTCAATGCCGCCAGGTAAGGTCCGTTATCAATTTCCACCAACAGATCGCCCTTGTGAACGGTTTCTCCTTCACGATATCGCACGCTCATCAACTGGCCGTCCACGCGGGCCCTAACCGTAACCGTAGCGAGAGGCGTGACGGCGCCAAGCCCCGAGTAATACACGCCGATGTCCCCTTTGCGGGGAATTGCCACTACCACGGGTATTGGAGCCGGACCTGCCTTGGCAGCTTTGGCCGCTACGCTAGCGGAATCTGTCCCAGTTATTTTTGACCAAAAGAAATAACTACCTAAACCCAGCAGCAGAAGAACGGCCAGCGAAAGCCATAGCCAGCGCCGCCGGAGCATCCTGGGTCGAGTGCTCCCGTTGGAGCCGCAGTAACAAGTGGGACCGTTATCGGGTCATGAGCTTCGGAAAACTCTTCTGTCGGCATGCTTGGACTATCGGGCATATCGTTCCTCGAACAAAGTGCAGCGCCGACCTGCTCCCCAAGCCCAAATGCGGATCCCTGGCCGTGCAGAGGGAGGATAAGCCGCGAGAAAGTCGATCTGCCTGGATTGCGAAGGGGCGGACAGAGGCGGTTCCATCTCAGATTGAACCTCTCGACCTTGGTTGTGTGGCTCTTTGGACCATGGCGTTTTGCCATGACCGGTTTGCGTTATTAGGCAGCTGGGAATCCACGATTCGGTAGTGAGCCGCCCTCAGATCGCCCAGTATTGTGGATGCTACAGAGTGTGGTGATCAGAGTCTGTGCAA
>Ga0326727_10025308_pt1 | contig 11141 bp, 9 predicted proteins | sample MB2enrmetagenome_FD_207643 | JGI IMG/M metagenome (GOLD analysis project Ga0326727, IMG submission 207643) | Lab enriched peat soil microbial communities from McLean, Ithaca, NY, United States - MB29MY | ecosystem: Environmental > Terrestrial > Soil > Wetlands > Peat | place: USA: New York... | reverse complement strand
CCACTCTCGCCTACGTAGACCTGAGGCACGTCATCAGTCCACGGCTCGTATTTGAGCAGCAGGGTGGAGGCTCGTTCGTTGTCACGTGTGGCGGTTACTGATACAGCGCTATCCTTGGCAAGTGTGTCGCAGTCGGTGCGCGTAACCGCAAAAGTGATTCCAGCCGGATCATGAATCTGAGCAAGCGATGTGGATGAGCACGCCGGTGAGCAGCCATTTATAGCAGGTGCAAACACCAAATACAGGACATGCCACCGGCGCTTCACGAATTACCTGCCACAGACGCGGCGACGCATCTCATTGGTACTCGGCTGGCGTAGATTCTTCGTGAACCAATTTGAAGTCGCGACTCAATTCCAGGGTTTTCAATACGAGATAAAATCCCGCGTATTTCTTGTTCGAGCGATCACTCTCTGGAACCATCTCTTCTTCTACATGGGCGTAGTTGATCGCTTTCGCGTTAGCGGCAATCGGTCGAGGCAGTGGCTCGTGGTTGATAATCACGCGTTCCCCTTTCTTGAGTGTCCCCGACCCACCTCCGGTGAAGGGAGCAGACCAGGAAGTGAGATAGTTCACCTTGAGGTCTCTGGTCGCCTCGTACACATCTCCCTTCTTAGGAAATCTCGTCCCCGCTGGAATAAGGCTGCGTTCGTAGTCTCTGGCCCACTCGACTTCTGGCGGCCCTACCGCTGATCCGGCTATTCTTGATTCATCAAAGAGGTCTTGGATTGTCTTGTTCCAACCTGGCGGCGCGGGCGGTGTTTGGCTATTCATTGCTTAAGTTCAATCAAGATGTCGCTCATCGACTGCCTTCGACCAGGTATCAGAGCCACGATTCGCTCGAATGACGATAGTTAGGTTCACCGCCAACTTTAACTCATGCCCGGCCCTTCGCCCAAAGCGCCAGTTGCCAGATAAGTTAGCTCTTCCTCAGTAAGAGGAGTCGCGTCCAATATCGCTTTGGCGCGATCGAAGTGCTCGTCTTGTACCCACACCTCGAATCCAAGGGGAGGAGCATCCACCACGTCCGCCGGGATTAGCTCGTCCGCCAGTATATCCGCGAGGCGATTCGCGACCCTTGCGTCAAATATTTTCGCGACTGACCGGAGCACTTGGTCCTGGGTGGTTTGGAATCTAACTATAAATTACACGACGGAACCGTCGTGTAACAGCGCTGAATACGTGTAAAGACATCCCTGATCCGTCCTTCTGCCCTCCGGGTTCCTTGGGCATTAATGTTAGTTTACCGCAGAACCGTGAACGGCCGCTGTCCCGCCGACAGTTCGGTATCGTCACTGGCCGGAAGTGGCCGGCCAGAGACCATCGCCCGGCGTCAGTTGCCATTGCGAACTGTCGACCGGTAGCCGCTAAGTCGCGTCCGGAGGCTTGGATGTCAGTCATCGGGCCGGCCCGAGAAACACCGTCAGGGCGCGATTTAATCTTACGATATCCTCGTGCTTGCGCGCGGCGCTGATGAACGATCGCGCACGTACATCTGGCACCCCTATTTGCACCGGCTACTCAAAGCTCATGCGGATGCGTTCGTGGTCGATCGCTTACGCCGCGCGAAAGGCGCCCTTGATCCACTCGATTCTGTGTGGACCCTGCGGGGTCCCTTGCAGGGCCAGCACATCGAAGCGCATCGCATGGCCGCGCCACGCCGCCTGCCGCTGCCAGAAGAACTGGGCGGCGCGAATGATCCTGCGCTGCTTGCGCCAGGTGACCGAGCCCAGCGCTCCGCCGAAATCCTCGCGGCCGCGTTGCCGCACTTCGATGATGGCGAGTACGCCGTCGTCGACGCCCACCAGGTCGAGCTCTCCGGCCCTGCAGCGCAGGTTGCGCGCGAGAATCAGCACGCCGCGCGCTTGGAGGTACTGCGCCGCAAGCTGCTCCGATGCGGCGCCACGCTGTAGAGGGGATTCGATGCACGACATGCCCGCCAGTGTGCGCCGGTGGCAGGCGCACGTGAGCCCGGATTTCTGTCGCATTTTAAATGATACAGGCGAAGGCGGGAAAGCGGGAAAGCGGGAAAGCGGGAAAGCGGGCGCTTCGGGAACCGAAGCGGCTCATCCCACTTGAGGGACTCCAGCATCTTACGGCGCAAGATGGCGTTGATAAGGGACTGGCAGCCCTTGCCCTGCGACCGCAGCCATGCCAGGACATCCAATCGATCCGTACGGTGGTCGACTTTTCATTGCGTGGTCTCAGGAGACGGGCTTGGTGCCTGAAGCGCGTTGGGCACTCCATTCCTGATCTGCATCCAGTCCAGGTCGCGGCGGATGCGGTTGTGGTCGTCCAGGTACAGTTTGCCGGTCACGCCCGAGATCTCGCTGGCCTCGGCGGGGGATTTCGAGCGCAGCGCCGGCACCAGGCGATAGGCGTCGAAACCAAAGGCATACAGGCGGTCGAGCCTTGCGGTTCGGGACGGCCACGCCGCGCGTATTGCGTCGCGAATCTGCGCGGTCACCGGATCGTTCGCCACCATCCAGGGCATGTCCGGAAACTGCATGCCGTCCAGATCGCCGTTGGCGCCCGGATCGGGCTCGAAGCTGTCGGAGGTCGAATACACGGGCACATCCCCGGCGTAGTGAAATCTCAGCTGCGGCAGAATCTGGCGGACCATGCCCGCGGTGCCGTCCACGAATATGAAGGCGGCATCGGAGCGATGCGTGACGGGCTCCCCCCTGCCACCATGGATCTGCAGGACCTCCTTGATGAGGTCGGCGAAATCCACCTGAGAGGTGTCGTAGTGCTGGCTGTCGAGGACGCTTCCGCCGAGAATCGACAGCTCGTCCGCAAAGGCGGCGGCGACGCGCCTGCCGAGGTCCGTGTTGGGCACGATGGCCACTCCATGGAGCTTGCCGTCGGCGGCCACGCGCCGGGCGACGATGCGCGCCTCATCCTCGGGCGAGAGGGCAAACTGGAAAAAATTACGCGGGGTGCTCACCGAATCGCCCAGAAAATTCAGGGCAAGCACCGGCGTGTGTCCGCCGCTCAGGGGCACCACGGCGGCGACGTCTTCCTTGGTGAGCGGACCGACGACGAAGCTGGCGCCCTCCGAGACGGCATGGGCGTAGGCACCCGCCACGGATTCCGCGGCCACATCGTAGATTCTCAAGCGCGGCCGGGCTGAGGGATCTTGCTGGAGATAGGCGGCGATGAATCCGTCGCGCACGGCGACTCCGGCGGACTCGGCACGGCCCGACAGCGGCAGGAGCAGCGCGATCTGATCGGGAAATTCCATCGGGACGCTGACTCGGGGGGAGGCGGCGGTGGCAGCCGTCGTGAGCACGACGTCGTTGGCAGGATGCTGCGGGAAGAGGCGTTTCCAATTGGCCAGCGGCGCGGCGGCGCGCGCGGGGTTGCGGGCGAGTCCGGCCGCGACGGGTCCCATCTCCAGCCACCCGGCGACGATGGGGTCGGCGTTGTCGGGCGGCTTCAAAGATTGGCCGTGTTCGCTGGCGGTTCGAATCCTATTGTAGAGTTCCACGTGGTTGGCGCGCAGGCTGGCCGGATCGTGGAGCCAGCGCTCGCGCTCGACCAGGGCGCGCGTGCCCTCGATCGGATGCCCCGTGAGAAATGCGCTGCGGCCGCGGATCCACCAATAGTTCTGTGCCTGATCGCCCAAGGTCGGCACCGCGATCTGATCCAGCTCATGAAGGGCTCCGGCGCCGTCGTTCTGTGCGTAGGCGATCTCCGCCGCGACCAGCGCGCACGCGGACGGCGTCTTGCGCCGAGCGTCCGCCGAAACGGCCGCGAACGCCTGCTTGGCGGCCTCGATATTCCCCGCCGCCACCCATTGCTCCGCGCTCAGCAGCTCGTAGTCGTCATGATGGGCCGGCTGCTCCGCGCCGAGTTCTGCGTAGGCCTGTGCCGCCTCCGCATGCTTGCCGTCCTGACTGAGGCGCAGCGCGCGCGCTTGCTCATCCTCCGGGGCCTGCTCCTGCCTCACCAGGCTGCACGCAGCCAATATCATCGACGCCGAGATGGCCGATACCGCAACGGCCGCGCAAAGCGCGGATCGTGGACGTCGAGGAATCGCTGCCATACTCTTGAGCTCCGGATACCAACACAGGCGCCCATTATAGTGGTTAACGACAGTGGCTAATGACACGGCAGGGCGGCTCTACGTGGTAGCGACTCCGATCGGCAATCTGGCCGACTTGAGCCCTCGGGCGCGTGCCGTGCTGTCGGAGTGCGCGCTGATTGCGGCCGAGGACACGCGGCACACGGGAGTTTTGCTCAAGGCTTTCGGCATCCAGACGCCGCAGCTGTCCCTGCACGCCCACAACGAAGCGCAACGCGCCCCGGACATCATTGAGCGCCTGCGGCAGGGCGCTTCGGTGGCGCTGGTCAGCGATGCCGGCACGCCCGCCATCAGTGATCCTGGATTCGAGCTCGTGCGCGCCGCGGCGGCCGCAGGCATTGAGATCATTGCAATCCCGGGGCCCTGCGCGGCGATCGCGGCGCTGTCGATCGGCGCGCTGCCGACGGATCGATTTTGCTTCGAGGGGTTCTTGCCGGCGCGCGGCGCGGCCCGCCGCAAGCGGCTGCAGTCGCTCGAGGCCGAGGTGCGCACCTTGGTGCTGTATGAGGCGCCGCACCGTGTGCGCGAGACGCTGGAGGATTGCACCGAGGTTTTCGGCGGCGAGCGCCGCGCCACCGTCGTGCGTGAAATCACCAAGATGCATGAGATGACGTATCGCGGCTCATTGCGCGAACTCCTGGAACGCGCCGGCGCGGATGCGGATTTCGGCCGCGGCGAAATCGTCCTGCTCATCGGCGGAGCAACGCAAACGCTCGCCGACGAGGATCGCGGCGCCGACGGCCACGGCGGCGCGCTCGACGGCGTGCTCAAAATCCTGCTGGCGGAATTGCCGCTCAAACAGGCGGCTCGCCTGGCCGCGAGAATCACCGAGACGCGCGACAACGAGGCCTACAAGCGGGCGCTGCACTTGAAACAGCAATCCGCCTCGCATTCATAGCCGATTGTGCGTATGGTGCGCCCCAAGAGTCGGCCAGGCAGTCGCTGTGTGCGCAAGCGCATGGAGGAAAGTCCGGGCTCCACAGGGCAAGGTGCCAGGTAACGCCTGGGGGGCGCGAGCCCACGGAAAGTGCAACAGAAAGATACCGCCTAAGTGCCGCGCAAGCGGCGCCGGTAAGGGTGAAATGGTGCGGTAAGAGCGCACCGCGCGGGTGGCAACATCAGCGGCACGGCAAACCCCACCTGGAGCAAGACCAAATAGGGAAGCGCGCGGTGCATGCAGGCCGCACATGTGGCCCACATGAGGCTTCCGGGTAGGTCGCTTGAGTTGCGCGGCGACGCGCATCCCAGAGGAATGACTGCCCCAGACAGAACCCGGCTTATCGGCCGACTCTTTTCTACCGCGCGGGGCGCGGGGATTAACGGGGTCGAAGCGACCCCGTTGGACAGGCGCTCGCGGAGCGAGCGGGAAGAGAAGACACGAGAAAAAAAGAAGAAGAGATGGGAGGGGGCAGGGAAACCCCGAGTGAAAGCCTCCTGCTGGGCGAAAAAAACGGATCCAGCGTCGCGCGGACGCTGAGACTGCGCTCAAGGTCAGCAGTTTGGCAGCATGATTGCGGAAGTTCGCCGAAAATCGCGAAAATTCCATCCTGCTGCGAATTTCAAGAACATCCTCTAACAGATTGATTCAACACAAACTCGATGCCGGGAGGTCTCGGCGTTGCTCACGATGTGACCTAAGTCACTGTCGGGTCGGGTTTTTTTTAACTTAAAGCGTTGACAGTGCGTCTCGGCGATCCCTATAGTGGTGCCTGGTGGGAAATTGTGGGAGAGAATGGGTCGAAAGTCCCATCCAAACATGTTTCGGGGAGCCAACAAACTCACTCTCGATGTCAAAGGCCGGATGGTCATGCCGACCCGGTATCGAGAGCGGCTGCAGGAGCTTTGCGGAGGCAAGTTGGTGGTCACCGTGGACAAGGATCAGTGCCTGCTCATTTATCCGCTGCCCGACTGGGAGGAGATCGAGCGGAAATTGATGCGCCTGCCGACCTTGAATCCCCAGGCGAGGCGCCTGCAGCGGTTGATGGTCGGACACGCAACGGATCTGGAGCTGGACGGCCATGGGCGGGTCCTTCTGCCGCCGAATTTACGGGAGTTCGGCCACCTGACGCGCGACGCCATGCTGATCGGTCAGGGATTGCGGTTCGAATTGTGGGATGAGGCGCGGTGGAACGAACGGCGTGACGAGTGGCTGGCGGGCGAGGACGCCACGGCCGATCTGTCCACCGAACTTGAAACGCTGTCGCTGTAGCCGGTCGGCGCGGTGAATGAGACAGCAAGGGGACACACGCCGGTACTGCTACCCCAAGTACTGGCCGCGTTGAACATACGGGGGAGTGGCACCTACTTGGATGCCACTTTTGGTCGAGGCGGACATGCAGGGGCGATTTTGCAGAACCTCAATGCGAACGGTCGTTTGCTTTGCCTCGACCGTGATTCCGCAGCCGTTGCGGACGCACGGGCCAGCTTCGCGTCGGACCCTCGGGTGGCGGTCATGCAGGCTCGGTTCTCTTCCCTGGCGGATTGTGCGGACCGCATCGAACCCGGCCTCGAGTTCGACGGCATCCTGTTCGATCTGGGCGTGTCCTCGCCGCAGCTCGATGATGCGACGCGCGGCTTCAGCTTCATGCAGGACGGGCCGCTGGACATGCGCATGACGCCGGGTGTGGGCATGAGCGCCGCCGACGTGGTCAACGGCGCACCCTTGAGCGAGCTCATTCGAATCTTCCGCGAGTATGGCGAGGAGCGCCTGGCGCCGCGCATCGCGCGCGCCATCGTCAAGGACCGGGAGTCGCAGCCCTTCACGAGCACCGTGCAGCTCGCCGAGATGATTGCCCGAGTGGCCCACAGCCACGAGCGGCACAAGCATCCGGCCACCCGCGTGTTCCAGGCCCTGCGCATCCACGTAAACGGCGAGCTGCGCGAGCTCGAGGCCGCGCTCGACGCCGCGCTCGCGCGCCTGGCGCCCCACGGGCGTCTGGCGGTGATCAGCTTCCACTCGCTCGAGGATCGCATGGTCAAGCAGTTCATGCGCCGCCACTCCCTGGCCGACCCCATGTATGCCGGCCTGCCCGACATGCCGGCGCATGCACGCCCGAAGCTCAAGCTCGTCGGCAAGTCGATCCGGCCGGACGAGAGCGAAACCTCCGCCAATCCGCGCGCGCGCAGCGCGCATCTGCGCGTCGCCGAACGCCTCGATGAAGGAATAGCAGCATGAAAAACGTCCGTTGGTTGCCGCTCGCCCTGCCCCTGCTGTGGCTCGCCGTGCTCGGCTCCGCCGTGCAGGTGATTTACGCGAGGCACAAGGCCCGCGACATGTTCGTGCGGCTCGAGAAGCTCAATGCCGAACGCGACTCGCTCGACATCGAGTGGGGGCGCCTGCAGCTGGAGCAGAGCTACTGGTCCTCGCACGCCTTCGTCGAGAGAGTGGCCAACGCCAAGTTGCAGATGAACCTGCCGCAAACCCGCGATGTAAGGATCGTGCGGCAGTGAAATTGCGGACCTGCGACAACGACGCCCAGGCAAAAAGCTATCGCTGGCGCTCGACGGTGGTTCTGGGCCTGGTCGTGCTGGGCGCGGCCCTGCTCGTGGCCCGCGCAGTGGAGCTGCAGCTGCTCGATCACGGCTTTCTCGCCAAGCAGGGCGACGAGCGCTCCATGCGCGTGGTCAAGATCGCGGCACATCGCGGCGCCATCACGGATCGCAACGGCGAGCCGCTGGCGGTCTCGACGCCGGTCGACAGCGTATGGGTCAACCCGCAGGAGCTCAACGACAACATCGATCAGCTGCCGAGACTCGCCAAGGCCCTGAAGGACGAGCCGCAGTCGCTGGCGCGGCGGATCACCAGCAATCTGGATCGCGAGTTTCTCTATCTGGTGCGCAACATGCCTCCCGAGCAGGCGGAGCACATCAAGGCCCTGGGGATTCCGGGCGTGTACCTGCTGCGCGAGTACCGGCGCTACTATCCCGCGGGCGAGGTTGCGGCGCACGTGGTGGGATTCACGACCATCGACGACAAGGGCCAGGAGGGTCTGGAGCTCGGCTTCGATCAATTGCTGAACGGCGAGGACGGCGCGAAGCGCGTCATTCAAGATCTGTACGGACGCTATGTCGAGAATGTCGAGAGCATCCGCAGCCCCCGTCCGGGCCGCGACCTGGTCACCAGCATCGATCTGCGCATTCAGTATCTCGCCTATCGAGAGCTCAAGGCGGCGATGCAGGAGTATCGGGCGCATGCGGGCTCGGTCATCGTCATCGACGTCGACACGGGCGAGGTGCTCGCCATGGTGAACCAGCCCTCGTACAACCCCAACGATCGGGAGCAGCTGAAGGCGGGCCTATACCGCAATCGCGCGGCCACCGATATTTTCGAGCCGGGCTCCAGCATCAAGCCCTTCATCATGGCCGCCGCGCTCGCTTCCAAGCAGTATCGTCCCGACAGCGTGGTGGATACCTCCCCCGGATTCTTGAAGGTGGGCACCAAGGTGTTCGAGGATGAGCACAATCTGGGCGCGATCGATCTGGCGACCATCCTGGCGAAGTCCAGCAATGTCGGCACCGCCAAAGTGGCGCTGTCGCTGCAGCCCGAACAGATCTGGAACACGCTGACGGGCCTGGGGCTGGGCCAGGTGACCGGCAGCGGTTATCCGGGCGAGTCGGCCGGCATGCTGAGCAATTATTCGCACTGGCGGCCCATCGGCATCGCGACGCTGTCGCACGGCTACGGCCTGTCGGTCACGCCGCTGCAATTGGCGCATGCCTACGCGACCATCGGGGCCGGCGGAGTGAGGCGCCCCATTTCCTTCGAGCGCGTCTCGGGTCCGGTTCCGGGAGAGCAGGTCCTCGATCCCAAGGTGGCGAGCTCCCTGGTGCAGCTGATGCAGCAGGTGGTCGAAAAGGGCGGTACCGCCACCCGCGCCTCGCTCATCGGCTATCGCGTCTCCGGAAAGACGGGCACCGCGTTCAAATCCATCGCGGGCGGCTATTCCACCGACCGCATCATGGCGGTGTTCGCCGGCCTGGTGCCGGCGTCGCATCCCAAGCTCGCCACGGTGGTGGTGATCGACGAGCCGAGCCGGGATGTGCAGCAGGTCGGCACGCTGGCCCAGGGCGGCACGGTGGCGGCGCCGGTGTTCGCGAGCGTGATGTCGGGGGCCTTGCGCCTGATGGATGTGCCGCCCGATGACCTGCAGAACGTGCCGGCCGCGACGCTGGTGCAGGCGAACGACACACCATGAACGTCTCACTCAACTGGCTGCTCGACGGCATCGCGGCCGCGCCTGCCAACGAGTCGCGCGTGCTCGACATCACTCTGGACAGCCGCGAGGTGCGTCCCGGGAGCCTCTTTCTGGCATTGCCCGGCCGCACCGTGCACGGCTTGGCGTATGCCGCGCAGGCTGTGCAGCGTGGCGCGAGCGCGGTGCTGTGGGAGCCCGACGCCGGCCTCACGCCCCCCACGCTGCCGGGCACGGTATTCGCGGCGGCGATACCGGGGCTCAAGGATTTGGCGGGCCGCATTGCCGATCGCTTTTTCAACCGGCCCTCCTCGCATTTGCGCGTCACCGGCATTACGGGTACCAATGGCAAGACCACCTGTGCCTACCTGCTGGCGCAATGCCTGGACATGCTGGGATCCCAGGCCGCCTACATCGGCACCATCGGCTGGGGCCGCATCGCATCGCTCGATAAGTCGACGCTGACCACGCCCGATGTGGTCACCGTGCATCGCGAGCTCGCCGCCCTGCGCGCCTGCGGCGTGCGCGAGGTGGCGATGGAAGTGTCTTCGCAGGCGCTCGATCAGGGGCGCGTCGATGGGGTGCGGTTCCACGGGGCCGCGTTCACCAATTTGACCCGCGATCACCTGGACTATCACGGAACCATGGCCGACTACGGCGCCGCCAAGGCCCGCCTGTTCGAGGCGCCGGGCCTGGAGTTCATCGTCGTCAACGTCGGCGATCGGTTCGGCCGCGAATCTGCGCAAAAACTGGCGGGACGGGTGCCGCTCACCGCCATCTGGATCGGCGCGGGGGACTCGGGCTGGCTGGCCGAGCGCACTCTGCATGCCACCGACGTAAAGCTGGGCTTGCACGGCATCTCCATGCAGCTCGGCGGCAGCTTCGGCCAGGCGGACGTCGCCACCCGGTTGCTGGGCCGCTTCAATGCCGAGAACTCATTGGTGGTCATCGCCTGTTTGCTATCCTCGGGCGCCTCGTTGGCCGATGCGGCCGGGGCCTTGTCCCAGTGCGTGGCGCCTCCCGGGCGCATGGAAGTGGTCGAGCCCACGGCCGGCGGCAGGCCCGTGGCCGTGGTCGATTACGCGCACACGCCCGATGCGCTGGCCCAGGCGCTGGTCGCCTTGCGGGAGCACTGCAAAGGATCGCTGTGGTGCGTATTCGGTTGCGGCGGCGACCGCGATCCCGGCAAGCGCGAACCCATGGGCGCCATCGCCGACGAGCTGGCTGATCGCATCATCGTCACCGACGACAATCCGCGCACGGAGGATCCGCGGGCCATTACCGCCGCCATTACCCGCGGCATCCAATTGCGCGACGCGCGGGTCATTCACGACCGCAGCGAGGCCATCGGCACGGCGCTGAAGGAGGCGGGAGCCGCGGACATCGTCCTGATCGCGGGCAAGGGCCACGAGGATTACCAGATCTACGGCGAGACCCGGCGCAGCTTCAGCGACCGGCTCGAGGCGCAGCGTTTCTTGGGAGTCGCCGCATGAAGGGCGGGGTGCACGCATGAAGCGGACCCTGAGCGAGGCGGCGCAGGCGGTCGGCGGCCAACTGGTCGGCGAGGACCGTCCCTACGGCGCGGTGTCCACGGACAGCCGCACGCTGGCGCCCGGCGCGCTCTTCGTCGCGTTGCGCGGACCGAATTTCGACGGGGGGGAGTTCGTCGCGGCGGCGGCGGCGCGCGGCGCCATCGGCGCCATGGTCGAGCGCGCCGTGCCCCATGAGCTGCCGCAGGTCGTGGTTCCCGATACCCTGCGGGCCCTGCAGCAACTGGCGCAGGCGTGGCGGGCCGGTTTCAGCCTGGCCCTGGTGGCCGTCGCGGGCAGCAACGGCAAGACCACCGTCAAGGAGATGACCGC
>Ga0326727_10025306_pt1 | contig 11141 bp, 9 predicted proteins | sample MB2enrmetagenome_FD_207643 | JGI IMG/M metagenome (GOLD analysis project Ga0326727, IMG submission 207643) | Lab enriched peat soil microbial communities from McLean, Ithaca, NY, United States - MB29MY | ecosystem: Environmental > Terrestrial > Soil > Wetlands > Peat | place: USA: New York... | reverse complement strand
CAGCAGAGTAAGAAGAATGATGAGGAGCAGCGCGATGCGTTGGCTCTTCGTATGGGCCGCACAAGGCTGCATCTTTGCACTCTCCGGACTCATAGCGTTTCTGTTACGGTTCGACCTGGAGCTTCCGCAGACGGGCCTGCGCTATTTCGTCTATGCGCTTCCGGTATGGATTGTGGTCAAGAGTGCGGTATTCCAGATCTCAAGTCTGAATCGCCGTGGATTGCGGCATGTAACGATTGTCGATGTCTACAGGATTGTCATTGCAAACTGTGCCGGAGCCCTCTTCAGCTGGGCGATCATTACTTACATTGCTCCCGCGGGTTTCCCGCGCTCAATTTACTTAATCGACCTCATCCTTTCTCTCCTCGGCACGGCTGGACTACGTGTCGTGGTTCGCATGGTAGCCGAAGCCATACATGGCGGACAGGCAAATGGCCAGGAGAAGAGAACGCTCATCTACGGAGCCGGAGACGCAGGCATCACTCTGCTCAGAGAGATTCGGAACAATCCGAAATTGGCGTATCACGTTTGTGGATTTCTTGACGACGGCCTCGACAAAAAGGGCTTGCTTATTGGTGGTATAGAAGTGCTGGGTGGCGGGGCTGAAGTGGAGTCACTCGTAACAAAACACAATATAGCGATCATTCTGATTGCGATCCCCTCTGCGACGGGTGTCGAGATGACGCGGATATTAGAGTCATGTCATACGGCGGGAGTGGAGTACAAGACCGTGCCCGGGCTTGGAGAGGTGGTCGAAGAGTGTGGCTTGGTTGGCCAGATTCGCGAGGTTGCAGTCGAAGATCTCCTTGGTCGAAACCCGGTCCGGCTTGAAGTGAGTCAAATTCGCGATGTGCTCAAGGGCAAGATCGTGCTAGTAACCGGCGCTGCTGGCTCCATTGGATCTGAACTTTGCCGGCAGATTGCGCGCTTTCACCCTGCCGGAATCGTGGGATTTGAAATTTCCGAGTCTCCACTGTTCGAGATCGATCGCGAAATGAAACTGAGATTTCCGCAGGTTCCCTTCTACCCTGAGATCGGGAACATTCAAAACCGCGCGCGCCTTGACGACGTTCTCTGCCAATACAGGCCCACCATCATTTATCATGCCGCGGCGTATAAGCACGTTCCCCTCATGGAGACGCATATCTTCGAGGCCGTGGAGAACAACGTCCTCGGGACCTACAACCTCGCCATCTCCGCAACGAAACATGGTGTCGAGGATTTCGTCCTGATTTCGTCCGACAAAGCTGTCCGTCCCACCAACATCATGGGCACCACCAAGCGCGTCGCTGAGCTTATTTTGCTGGCGCTTCAGAACGGCCGAACCCGTTTTGTCGCGGTCCGCTTCGGCAACGTACTAGGCTCGAACGGCAGTGTGATTCCGATCTTCAAGAAACAGATCGCGGCCGGGGGGCCAGTTACTGTGACGCATCCGGAGATGCGGCGTTTCTTCATGACGATTCCCGAGGCGTGTCAGCTGGTTTTGCAAGCATCGGCAGTGGCAACCGGCGGCCAGATGTGTGTTCTGGATATGGGCCAGCCGGTCAAGATCGTCGATCTGGCCAGGAATCTGATTCTGCTATCAGGTTTGAAGCCGGAAAAGGACATCAAAATTCAATTTACCGGGATGCGGCCCGGTGAGAAACTCTACGAGGAACTTAGTACTCTTCTCGAAAATACGATCCCAACCGAGCATGAGAAAGTGCGCATCTTCGTAGGCAACGGGGTGCCCGAAGGGAACATCCACAGATGGCTGGACGAGCTTCGCGACCTATGTGCGGCCCGCGATACAGGCCGCCTGATGATTGCTCTCAAAGAAGTGGTTCTAGACTATAGCCCGAGCGCCGAATTGCTAAGACGCGTTGTTGAAGCGAGGGACAGCGAACAGCACGCATCCAATCTTGATCGGTCGCATATAAGTCATCAGGCAAAAGCGCCTATTTGTTGAAGGTATGCGGGCGCTCGGTATCACTGACATAGACACCTCCTGCCAGAGACACCGCTTCCTGGTGACCAAAAGGCAGAAGTGTCCGAAACGGCCCACGGCACCGCGGTGAATGCTTGAGCAGGAGACTATGAAGGGGCAATGCCAGAGGGCGCAATCATAGTTTCCACCAGGGTGAAGGGCCCTGGTACCTTCACGCAGCAGCTTCCTGTCTTTGCTTCGGTGCTTTCGCAACCGACATTGACCGGAGCTGTTTTCGGCTCTAACTACTGATAAGATATCCAACGATGACCGAAATGCCTTCACAGTTCAAAGAAAGCCGCGTTAGCGTGGAAGAAGATTTTACTCCTGGACCGGAGAGCGCCCTTCTCGGGGCGAGAATCATTGAATTCTTCACATTGCTTGCCCTACACAAATCAAGTCTTGCGAAGATTACTGGAATCGCGATCCTTGCCGGGATCATCACGAGCCTACTGTTGCCCGTTCGTTACACGGCGACAGTCAAAATCCTACCCCCACGCCAAACCCAATCAGAAGCAACTTTGCTTGCGGCCCAGTTTGTCAACTCCGCCGCCGGCTCCTTGGGCATCGGCGCGACCGGAGCCATGAGCCTTCTTAAGAATCCAGATGAGCTTTACGTCGGGTTGTTAGGCTCGCGGCCGATCCCGGACTCACTGATTCGAGAGTTTGATCTTGCCACGGTGTATCACGCCAAGAATATGACCAACGCCCGCGCAGCCCTGGCAGATCATACCAGCATTGTTATTGACGGCCGGAGCGGGCTGCTCATGGTTTCTGTAACAGATCAAGACAAAGGACGTGCGGCCAGAATTGCGAATGCATATATAGAGCAGCTACGCATTCTTACACAGACGCTCGCCGTGACCGAAGCTTCTCAGCGAAGGCTTTTCTATGAGGAGCAGTTAAAACGAACTCAGGATGCTCTCGTTACGGCCGAACGATCTTTTCAGCAGGTCCAGCAAACGAAGGGCATGGTTCAGCCTGATGCCCAGGCCAGGGCTCTGATAACGGGACTCGCGGACTTGCGCGCGCAGATGGCGGCAAAAGAAGTTGAATTGCAGGCGCTACGGTCGTATTCTACGGAAAACAATCCGAGCGTAAAACTGGCCGAAAACCAACTGTCCTCCTTGGGAGAAGAAGTTCGCAGTTTGGAGCAGCGCGGCCACTCATCGGACCCGCCGGATCTCGGTATGGAAGATCTTCCAGTATCCAGTCTAGATTTTCTCCGTGCTCAACATGAATTACAGTACCAGCAGACACTCTTTGACCTATTGATCAAGCAATATGATGCCGCGCGGCTAGACGAGTCCAAGGAAGCCACGATTATCCAGGTCGTCGAGCCGGCAATTCCCCCTGATCAAAAGTCCTCGCCGCACCGAGCAGAAATCATCATTCTCTTCGCCGTTTTAGGGCTTGTCGTTGCTTGCGCTTATGTCTTGACTGCCAATTATATCCAAAACAATCCTGAGTTATCGGAGCGCCTCGGAGAACTTAGGTCGGCGGCACGTTGGCGGAGTGGCGCCGACCGCAAAGTGTCCAATCCCGTCGCACCTGTTCCACTATAGCCGAACAGGATGAGCGGGGCGCCACATCGGAATAATAGATCGGAGCCTGGTGTACTAACTGCGCTGCGATTGGAACCGGTCTTGTATTTCGAAGTATCGGCTTGACGTACTTGGGAAAAGGACTCGGACCCACTGGTGGACTCAAAAGGGAAAATGCGAGTAGTGCTGATCTGTGAGACATTCTCCAAGAAAATGGGATATCTCAACAACACGCTTCCAAAGTACTTGGCTCGCCTTGGCGTGGACGTACACGTGCTCACGACGAATCTGCCCCCCTACTATCAACTTCAGGAGTTTGACCAAACATTTGGCGGTTTCAACTCCTTCGGGGCACTCAATGACGGCGCTGTAGAAAGCTTCGATGGCTATACCATCCATGTCCTTGCGCACCGTCGGGTTCTGGGGTACGTGCGAATGGTGGGCTTACCGGCAAAGCTTAAAGAGCTTCGTCCTGACGTCGTACAAACATATGCGGCCATCGGCTGGCTGGCCTTGGATGCGGCTATATGCAAGTTGCGCTATGGTTACAAGCTGTTCACAGGCAATCATAACGCAGCGAGCACCTTCCCGCTGGCGCGGCGACGCGCGCCCTGGTGGGACCGGGAAATGTTGCGATGTCTCGTAACTCGGTTTCTTCCTGGACGCATGGTCAGCCTGGTTACAGAGAAGTGTTATGCGGTTGCCAAAGATCGAGCATATATTGCTTCGCAACTATTTGGCGTGCAACGGCGCAAGGTAGAAATTCAGCAGCTGGGCACCGATGTTGAACGCTTTGAGCCGGCGAGCGGACCAGCGTTGGAGGCGGAGCGTCTTACACTACGGGAGCAGTTGGGTTTCGGTGAGGGCGAGGTTGTTTGCATCTACACCGGGCAGTTGACGGAAAAAAAGAATGCGATCATCCTGGCCCGTGCGGTGGAACGTCTGCGATCGCATGGCCACACATATAGTTCACTTTTTATTGGTGGCGGCTGCCAATTTGAAAAGATTGCAGCATGCGACGGCGCGACTTGTCTGCCGTTCTTGCCCTACGTTGAATTGCCCCCTTATTATCGAGCTGCGGATATTTCTGTTTGGCCCGTAGATGAAAGTATCTCGACCTTCGATGCAGCGGCTTCGGGATTGCCGTTGGTAGTAAGCGATTTTGTGGGTGATTTTTCGCACGTGAATGGTAACGGTCTAGTATACAAGCTAAACGATATTGAATCGCTGATGGACGCGCTCTTGACGCTCCGCGATTCACAGGTGCGCCGCAGAATGGGTGCTCTCGGCGCGGAGAAGATGAGACGCGACTTCAACATCGAAGCGGTTGCAGCTTCACGCTTGCGAGACTACGCGCGAGCATTGCGTGCGTAACATAGCAGCCTCAAGCTCTGAGTTGGCAATCACCTCACGGAAAGCTCGGGTACGGGAAATATTTCCAGCTATCTTGCGTCGTCTGCTAAGAAGCCGTTTCGTTCGTAGCACTGGTGTGATGGTGGGAGGGACCGCCATCAGCCAGATCATCGGGGTGGCTGCTGCGCCGGTTCTAACGCGGATGTATAGTCCGTATGACTTCGGAGTCTATCAAAGCTTCCTGTCGTTGCTGGGCTGCGGCCTCGTTATGGCATCGCTTCGTTACGAAATTGCCATCCCCCTCGCACCTAATTCCCGGCGTGCGGCACATGTTTTGGTGCTGGCACTTGCTGTTGCTTTAGCTTCCGCCGGAGTCACTTTACTGGTGGGCGTTGTAGCTGTCGGGTCCGGCAGATGGACATTGGCGCCGGGCCTCAAGGCGCAAATGTATTTTATCGCGCTTGGTTTAGGCGTTAGTCTTCTGTTCGGGGGCGTGGCGAAAGTCTTCAATTATTGGGGTATTCGTGAATTGGATTTTGGAACTGTCGCGCAAGGGAACGTCTGCCAGGTAGGTGTGCAGACTGGCACTGCGATCGCTGCCGGCCTTTGGAAACCAGCTGCTCTAGGTCTTATTCTGGCTGACGCTCTTGGCCGGACTGCATCTGCTGCGTGGTTGGGGCACCGGTATTTCGGCACGCTCTCCGGTCTCCTTCGAAAGCTTAGAACGTCCCATCTTAGGGCCGTGATGCGACGATACAAAGACTTTCCTCTCATTTCTTCGCCCAGTTCGCTGGTTAACACCGTCGGCATCGTTGTCACGCCTCTCATGCTGCTGCGACTTTACGGAGCAAGTGCCGCAGGCTTCTTCGCTCTGGCAGATCGTGTCGTAGGCGCTCCGTCTATGTTGATCGCGACAGCCCTATCGCAGGTGTTTGCAGCAGACTTAGCACGGCTCCGGACTGCGCCTGGCCGGGAGCGGGTTCAATTCGTGAAGAAGATTGCAATCGGTCAAATACTACTCGGAACCATACCATTTGGCCTTTTTTGGACGCTCGGACCGCGCATATTTGTTTTTGTCTTCGGCCCGAGCTGGAGCGAGGCCGGCGAGTACGCCAGAGTCTTGGCCGCTCTCGCTTTTGTCTGCTTTATATCGGCGCCTCTGAATCTGACTTTGTCGATTTTGGAGCGACAGCGCTGGCAGTTTGGGTGGGATCTCGGCAGGCTCGTGCTGGTGGTTGCTGTATGGTTCGCCGCGTGGGCTCTCCATTTTGACGCCCGCTCCGCCATGACCCTTTACGTTCTAGTAGGATCACTGACTTATATTGCATTCTTCTGTCTCTGTGTAATCGCCTTGACGCTGCCTCGACAGAGAGCTGTGATTGCGTGATTGGTCGGGGGAGTAGTTATCGCAATACCGCACGTTACGCTGTCGGAATCAAGAAAAGAGATGGGTATTCACTTGGTGGACTGGGAGAACGGTCTGCTGAGCGTTGCGCACTCCTCCTGGTCACGAAAGACGTGTCTGGGATGAGCGTTCCCGAGCTCGCAACCTGGTCAGAAGTGGTTGTGACATCTCTGGACTCTTTGATCTCTGGCCTTGAATTCGCTAATTATCCTCTTGCAGGAAGGGGTATTGATGGATTTATCAGCATATAGGAAGTCTGTGGATAGTCACATTCCATGGCTAGGACTCCTGTTCCGCAGATTTCGCGATGTGGCAAGCAATCGCAGGCGAAGGAGCACATCCTTTGGATTCAGCCTTGCGGGCTCTGCGATCATGGCTACCGGACAATATGAGCAAGATTTTACGAAGGCGTTTTTGAATGAACTCGCGACTCATGATTCGGTGATAGACATCGGTGCGAACATTGGATTTTATACGTGTTTAGCTGCAGTTCACGATAAACGTGTAACGGCGGTTGAGCCCCTCGGGAGGAATCTCGACTATCTACTTGCCAACCTTTGGGCAAATCGAATGTTAGGCGTGGAAGTTTATCCGATTGGACTTGGCAAGATTCACGGAATAATGCCGATCTATGGATTCGGCGGAATTGCGTCATTCGTCAAGGACTGGGCCCAAGCGCCACGTTCCCGGTTTTCGATAGCCCCGGTAAATACACTTGATGCCATTTTGTCAGGAAGATCACCCGAAGAAAGGCTTCTGATTAAGGTGGATGTGGAAGGATTCGAAGCAGACGTTCTTGCCGGCGCAATTGCAACTTTGGACCGACGACCGAAGCCGACATGGATGGTAGAAATATTCTCTAGGTATGAGGGAATTCCGGGCGGCGTAAACACCCAGTTTTGCGACACCTTTGATTATTTCTGGCGGCACGGGTACAAATGCAAGAAGGTGAATGCAACCGGAGAAGCTGTTACGGAGGAAGACGTGAAAAACTGGGCAACTTCTGGTTCTGCCGAACTAGACACAAGTAACTTCCTCTTTTTTGCGGGTGAACGTACTGAATGAGCAAGACTCCGCGCATCCGAATGAGTTTAGACTTCGTCAGCGTCAACCGGAAAGGTATTGGATGTGCGAGAGCTAGCAGAGTGCGATCGTGCCGTTCGACCGATGAGTATGCCGATGGGCGGCTACGTGCCTTTAATCTCACGATTGTGTGGACAATTGTGAGTGGTGAGTTCTTAATCGCGGTGCGTCATGGATGATTCCCATCTGCAACCCAAAATGCGTCCAGGAATTCGCGTATCCCATTCTGTGCCGGCGAGAAGGATTAAGTCCGAGGATTTCCGTGATCGCGCGTTTCTTGTTGTTGGTGTACTTGCTTTTGAAGTAGTGTTTCATGTCGCCTATGTGCGATGGCTCTTTCCGGTGTTCGGGTATACGGGATTCAACTATATTCCACTGCGTGGGATTTATGTCATAGCGCCGTTTGTTTTCGGTGTCATTCCGGCTCTCTGGATGCCGATTCGATTCACACGGCCATCACAGTTTTTCTATTGGACGCTCTATCTCGTGGTCTACCTGCCGTCCGATTTCGCCTTGATGTACGCTGGGCTATCTTCATCTTCGAGAGCCTGCGCCGTCATCGGAGCTCTTTTCCTTGGATTAGCCGTGATGGGACTGCCGTACCTGCTACCCTTAATCCCACTTCGCCGGCGTCCTATCAGCGGTGCGCTCTTTTGGCGCTTAATAGCCCTAGCGACGATCGGGATGACACTATGGGTGCTGGTCTTTTTTCACGGCCGCATGCGGTTAGTCACGTTTGACCAAGTGTACAGCGAGCTCAGATTTGATTCGGCGGATTTGACCGAGGGCAGCAATATCGGATATGCGGTCATGTGGTTGGCGACCGTCATCAATCCTCTTTTTATGGCGTGGGGCCTCTGCCATAAAAGGCTGCCGCAAAAGGTGCTGCTGTTCATGGCAGGTGCGGGAGGGCAGGTGCTGTTGTATAGCACAGCCGGTCTAAAGAGCGACGTTCTTTCCGTAGTCGTCCTCCTGGCCGTTTATTGTGCACTTCGACGGCATTTGGCGATTGCAGGCCTCATTTTTACCTGGATGGCCGCGCTGTGTATTACGGTAACGCTGCTCGGCACGTACTTCTTCAACTCACCTTTGGCATTCCTGATTGCTGCGCTTGTCCTCGCGCGGACTTTCGGAATCCCAGGGCTCACGACGGCTCTATACGACAACTTTTTTGCGGATCACCCGACAACTCTGTATTCGCACGTACATGGAATTAGCTCTCTAATCCGGTACCCTTACACCGACAGCATAGGCCAGGAGGTCGGATATTATTTTTTCGGCGATCCCAGGAACAATGCAAACGCTAATCTATGGGCTGTGGACGGATTGGCGGCTTTTGGGATTCGCGGAATCGTCCTGGTCTCTGTGCTGTGTGCCATCGTCTTTTGGATTCTCGATAGCGTGACACCTCGTCGTCAGATATTGTTCGCCGTTCTACTGATCAGCTACGCATCGATTAACCTGGCCAATGTATCCTTGTTTACCACTCTTATAACAGGTGGTCTACTATTTCAGATCGTCATTCTATACATTCTCCCCGCACCCAGTGCGGCAACACGCATCGATACCTGTTGACGGCCTGACACAAGTCGAATATCACGCAAGGGCGAGTAAAGTCAGAAGGCCTGCTGAAGGTGGAGAATGAACGCTGACGCACACTAATCTCGTCGATGTATAGTCATGTGGCTGCGATTTCCACATATAAGCTTTAGGATTAAGGAGGAAGATTTGCTCGAAACTGCCGTCCAGCGGAGATGCATTCCGGTTGCCGCACCGGATCTTTCGGAATTGGAAGAAACGTTTGCGCTTGAAGCAATTCGCAGCACCTGGATTTCTTCGACTGGTCCGTTCATTTCAAGATTTGAAAGACAGTTTGCTGAACTCTGTGAAGCCTCGCATTGCTTGAGCGTTTGTAACGGTACACTAGCTTTACACTTGGCATTATTGGCACTTGGCGTCGGTCCGGGCGACGAGGTATTGGTCCCATCCCTAACTTATGTGGCCACGGCGAATGCGGTTCGCTATGTTGGCGCGGAGCCAGTTTTTGTAGATGTCGACGTTGAGACATGGTGCCTCGATCCGAGACTGATCGAAGCAAATGTGACGCGGCGAACAAAAGGAATCATTCCAGTCCATCTGTACGGGCATCCTGCGGATATGGATCCGATTAATCACGTGGCCGCAGTCCATGGCCTATGGGTGCTTGAGGACGCAGCTGAGGCGCACTTGGCACGGTACAAGGGGCACACTGTTGGGAGCCTGGGAGATATGGCGACCTTCTCGTTCTACGGTAACAAGGTTTTCACATGCGGTGAAGGCGGGGCAATAACGTTGAACAGCGCGCGCAAGGAACTGCGCTTACGTACACTCAGGAGTCAGGGAATGGATCCCCAAAGACGCTATTATCATCCAACCACCGGATATAACTTTCGCCTCACCAATGTCGCTTGCGCAATTCTCTGTGCGCAGCTACAACGGCGCGAGGAAATACTCGCGAGCCGCGTGAAGGTGTTCTCGGCCTATCGCGAACTTTTGGAAGAAATCCCTGGCATTGCCTTTCAGCCTGTCGCCTCCTGGGCTATTCCTGCACCGTGGCTTTTTAATATAACGGTAAACAATCGCGAGTACGGGCGTTCACGCGATGAGCTCATCGATTTGCTTGCGAGAAACGGCGTTGAAACGCGTCCGTTTTTCGTTCCATTGCACACAATGCCGCCGTTCCAAGCCGAATCAAAAGGAAGGAGAGAACACCTACCTGTAACGGATTCAATCTCAGCACAAGGTATGAACCTTCCCACCCATAAAGGATTAACCAAGGGAGAGCTTGAGTATATTGCCTCGGTTATCAGAAAGGCGAGAAAGTGAGACGTCATCAGCGGTTCCGGCGATTCGGAGAGGTGCAAGGGGCTTAGAGAAATGAAAATTGCGGTGTACTTAGGCGACATTTCCTCTTCCGAAAGCGGAGCGTTCACGTTTCAGGACGACATTTTTTCCGCTCTTTTGAATTGCGAAGGCGCAAAGCAGCACACGTTCGTGATTTATAGCAACTTGCCGAAGCAGCAAACCTCCGGCCGTGGTTATCCAAACCTAGAATGGGAGGCACGATGTACGGAAAAACGGGAACGCATTCTACGTTTCGTATCGACTTGCTTCGAAGCCAGCGTTTTCATCGCGGACAGCTTGCATTTTTCGGGATGGTTTGACCGCAGCCTACGCAAGCACGCAGCTGAGATGGTCTGGTTCCTGACTCCTAGTTTTCACCGGACGGAACTGCCTTACATTTACACCGTCTGGGATTTGCAACATCGAATGCAACCATGGTTTCCCGAGGTGGCGTCTTACGGGCGTGGGTATTTCCGCGACAAGTCCTTTTCACGCGCAATCGCAAGAGCAACGACTGTGGTAGTCCCAAATGAGGCGGGACGAGAACAATTGACACATCTCTACAGTATTCTTCCCGACAGAGTGTTGATGCTTCCCGAGCCGACGCCGTCATTCGCACTTGAGGCGTCAGCAGAAAGAGGAACGGGCGTGTTGCGGAAGTATGGTCTGACGGATAACTATCTCTTTTATCCAGCTCAATTGTGGCCCCATAAGAATCATGTAAACTTGCTCGCGGCAACAAAGCTTCTAAAGGAAAGGTCGGGGATAGTACTATCCTTGGTATTTGTTGGGGGCGACCAAGGCAACGAAGCGCACATAAGGGCGATGGCTGACGACTGGAAGTTATCAGAACAATTGTATCTTCTAGGGCATGTGTCGCGTGAGGATCTGATCGGACTCTACCGCA
>Ga0326727_10025304_pt1 | contig 11141 bp, 7 predicted proteins | sample MB2enrmetagenome_FD_207643 | JGI IMG/M metagenome (GOLD analysis project Ga0326727, IMG submission 207643) | Lab enriched peat soil microbial communities from McLean, Ithaca, NY, United States - MB29MY | ecosystem: Environmental > Terrestrial > Soil > Wetlands > Peat | place: USA: New York... | reverse complement strand
TACGCCGACCTGCGTCGCCGCTGGCGATACTGGTCGGTGATCACGGCGGCGATGATGACGGCGCCCTTCATGATTTCCTGATAATGGGCGCCGACGTTGAGGAAGGTGAATCCGGAGGTGAGGATGCCGAGGATCACGGTGCCGATCACGGTTCCGGTCATTCGGCCGACGCCGCCGGCGAGCGAGGTGCCGCCGATCACCGCGGCGGCGATGGCGTCGAGCTCGAAGCCGACGCCGACGCCGGCCTGCCCGCTGATCGCGCGCGCCGTCTGCACGACGCCGGCGAGGCCCGAGAGCCCGGCGGCGAGCGTGTAGACGATCACGGTATGACGCTCGACGTTGATGCCCGACACGCGCGCGGCGAGCGGATTGGCGCCGATGGCGTAGGTGAACTTGCCGTAGCGGGTGTAGCGCAGCGCGATATGGAAGATCGCCGCCACGACGAGGAAGATCACCACCGGCCACCAGCCGGAGCCGATCGCGGCGAAGGAGTCGGTGAGATTGCCGATCGGTTCGCCGTCGGTGTACCAGTCGGCGACGCCGCGCGCCGACACCATCATGCCGAGCGTGGCGATGAACGGCGGAATCTTGGTGTAGGCGATCAGGCCGCCGTTGATCAGGCCGGCCAGCAGGCCGCAGAGCAGGCCGGCGGCGACCGGAATGATCGGGTTGAGGCCGGTCAGACCGGGATAGATCGCGTGGCTGTAGCCGGCGGTCTGGGCGAAGCTGGCGGCGATCATCGCCGTCATGCCGACCAGCGAGCCGGACGACAGGTCGATGCCGGCCATGATGATCGTCTGGGTGACGCCGATCGCGATGATGCCGATCACCGCCTCCTGCAGGATCATGATCTTCAGGCGCAGCGGATTGGCGATGAAGCTCTGGCCGACGAAAATCCAGCCGAGAACCTCGAACAGCAGCATCATGCCGATCATCACGCCGAGAATGTTGACCTCCGGCGGCAGGCGGCGGCGGCCCGCTCTCGGCGCATCGCTCGGGGCGGCGGCGTTGGCGGCGTGTAGGATGGCCACGATTTTCGTTCCTCGTTGAAAGTGCGCGCGCTATTGCGACGCGAGCTCCATGATCTTGACCTGGGTTGCGTCCTGGCGATCGACGATGCCGGTCATGCGCCCCTCGTGCATCACCAGGATGCGATCGCTCATGCCGAGCACCTCGGGCAGTTCCGAGGAGATCATCAGCACCGCGACGCCTTTGGCCGCCAGCTCGCTGATCAGCCGGTGGATCTCCGCCTTGGCGCCGACGTCGATGCCGCGCGTCGGCTCGTCGAGAATGAGGATGCGCGGATGGGTCATCAGCCAGCGCGCGACCAGAACCTTCTGCTGATTGCCGCCGGAGAGATTGAGCACCGGCTCGTCGAGATCGGGCGTGCGCACCCTCAGGCTCGCCGTCTGCTCCCGGCACAGCGCTTCCACCGCCTTTTCCGCGACGAAGCCGGCGCGCACATGGCTGCCGCGCAGCAGCGCGATCTGCATGTTGTCGATCACGCTGAGCAGCAGGAAACAGCCGCTCTCCTTGCGATCCTCGGTGAGAAAGGCCATGCCGGCGTCCATGGCGACGCCGGGATTGGAGATGGCGATCGGCTGTCCGTCGACGGCGATCGTCCCCGAGGTCGCCGGCGTCACGCCGAACAGCGTCTCGGCGACATTGCTGCGACCCGAGCCGACCAGCCCGGCCAACCCGAGAATCTCGCCTTTGCGCAGATCGAAGGAGATGTCGCGAAACCGTCCTTCGAGCGTCAGGTTTCTCACCGACAGCGCCACCTCGCCGACCGCAGCGGCCAGCTTGGGAAACATCTGGGTGATCTCGCGCCCGACCATCATCTTGATGATCTCGTCGCGGGTGACCTCGGCGGCGGGACGCTCGCCGACGAACTTGCCGTCGCGAAACACCGACACTTCGTCGGCGATCTCGAACAGCTCGTTCATCTTGTGGGTGATGTAGATGACGCCGGTGCCCTGGGCCTTGAGCGTGCGGATGATCTGGAAGAGATGCGTGACCTCCTTTTCCGTCAGCGCGGAGGTCGGCTCGTCCATGATCAGGACGTCGGACTCGTAAGACACCGCCTTGGCGATCTCGACCATCTGCCGGTTGGCGACGCTGAGGTCGCGCACCTCCGCCTCGGGGTCGATGCGGATGTCGAGCCGATCGAACAAGTCCTGGGTGCGCCGGCGCATCTCGTCGTGCCGCACCAGGCCCAAGCCGTTGAGCGGCTCGCGGCGAATCCAAATGTTTTCCGCCACCGTCATGAAGTTCATCAGGTTGAGCTCCTGATGGATCATCGCGATGCCGTATTGCAGCGCGTCGAGCGGCGAGGTCAGGCGGATTTCCTGGCCCTTGAGGCGGAACGAGCCGGAGTCGGGCGTGTAGATGCCGGCGATGATCTTCATCAGCGTCGACTTGCCGGCGCCGTTCTCGCCCATCAGCGCGTGGACGTGGCCGCGCTTGAGGCGGAACGACACGTTGTCGAGCGCCAGCACGCCGGGAAAGGCCTTGCGGACGTTCTCGACCTCGAGAAGGTATTCGGCGCCGGGAACGGCGCCGCTGTCGCGAACCACTTGGGCTGTCGAAGGACTGAGCATGCTGATTGCGCCCTGCAACGAGTACGCGCCGCCCGGGGCGGCGGACGCGTCGTGGTGTTTCAAGCCGCCTCGGCCCGACGGGCGTTCGCCCGCCGGGCCGCGCTGTGTCGCGATCAGTTCTTCTTCATGTAGTTGGCGAGATTGTCCGGCGTCACCAGCTCGAACGGGATGTAGACCTTCTTCTCGACCGTCTTGCCGGCGGCGAGCGCCAAGGCGGCGTCGACCGCGCCCTTGCCCTGCCCGGCCGCGTTCTGGAACACCGTGACCTTGAGGTCGCCCGCCTTCATCGAGGCGAGGGCGTCCTGGGTCGCGTCGACGCCCCCGACCACCGCCGCCTTGGTGTCGACGCCGGCCGCCTTCATCGCCTGCAGCGCGCCGATCGCCATTTCGTCGTTGTTGGAGACCACCGCGTCGAACTTCAGGCCCTTCGACAGCCAGTTGGTCATCAGGTTCTGCGCCTTGGTGCGATCCCACGCCGCGGTCTGCTCGGCGATGATCTTCATGCCGCCGCACGCCGGGGTCGCGATGACGTCGTGAATGTCCTTGGTGCGCTGCACCGCGGCCTGGTTCGACAGTTCGCCTTCGATCACCAGGATGTCGCCCTTGCCGCCGAGCAGCTTGCAGATCTGCTGCGTCTCCAGCGTGCCCGATTGCCGTTCGTCCGATGCGACGAAGGCCGCTTTCGGGCCGAGCGCGTCGACGTCGGCGGGCTGGCGGTTGACGTAGACCAGCGGCATACCGGCTTCAGCCGCCAGCTTGGTGATCGCCGCGGTGGCGCTGGTGTCGACGGGATTGACGATGATCGCGTCGACCTTGTTGGCGATGAAGTTCTGAACCTGGCTGAGCTGCTTGGAGACGTCGTCCTTCGCGTCTTCGATCTGAAGCGTCACGCCATCGAGCGACTTGGCGTAGTCGCTCATGCCGTTGCGCAGAACGGTGAGGAAGTTGTCGTCGAACTTGTCCATCGACACGCCGATCTTGGCGGCCATCGCCGGGGTCGACAGGATCGTCGCCACCGCAAGCGCATAGGCAAAACGTTTCATATCCATTCCTCCCTGATCGCGCCCGGCAACGCTTCGTGACACGCCGGATAACCCTTCGGAGCGCGCTTCACGCCCGTCGGGAAATTTCATTCGGTGGGAAACCAGCCAATTCCGGCGCCGCCGCCGGTGTAAGTCGCGCCGTCAAAGCGGATCGCGCCCGAGCCGGGCCAATGCGCGCCGGTCAGCACTCTGATTGGCGTCGATTTGCCGGCGCCATTCTCTCCGCAGACGCCGTGCGGCCCGCCGGCGCTCGCGTCCAGAGTCGCCTCAGCTCGCGCGACGACGCCCGGAAAATGCTTTGTGAGACCCTCGACCTTCAGCAGCGGTTCGCCGGCAGGCATTTTCCAACCCTTTGTCTTTCAAAGAGAGCGGTCGCCGCCGAGCTCTTGCCGCCATGCCTGGCCGCCGCCGCTCGCGTAGCACCCGGTCTCCTCGCCTAACGTAGTAGGAATGAAACAGCCGTTATGGCCCGCCTTTAGAATGAGAGTTCCATACCCGAGATCGGGCGTCAAGCCCTTTCACCGCGGTCGCCGCAGAAAAGTTGACACTTTCGGCCGCATGCATGGGCGAGCGAGGCGGGCGGCGTTCCGACCGCCGACTTTCTCTCTCCCGCCCTTGGCGCCCCAGCGCCGGTCGGCGTCCGTTCGGCGCCGGCCAAGCGGAAACGCGGCACGCATCAAACGGATGCTTGATCCGAGCGAAACGTCCTGCCGGCAAGATCGCGCGCTGGAGAACCGGGCGAAGCGCGAGACTCCTGAAACCTTGCGAAAGCGCCGTCCGGTGAGCCAATACGCCTGTCGCCGGGAATCGCGCCGGTGGCGTTATTGGCGACGCCAGCGCGACCGACGGACTCGCGACGTGTTGTCGCAAGGATCGCGCCATCGCCTGCGAGCGCGCGCAGCCTTTTTGATCGGCCGATCGCCGGCGGCGGCGCCAGCAGGGGCGTGCGATCGCGAAATCCTGACGATGATACATCTTGAATTCCAAACGAAAAGGTATATAGAATGCACATTCTATTTCCTGCCCCAATGACTGGGCATGTCGGCGCGCACGAGGAGAAAGGTCATGAACCTCCAGTTGTTGAAGCACGAATTCGCCACGACCGAACGCCTGAGATATCTGGTCGACAACGAATGGCGGCCTTCGAAGACCGCCAAGTACATGCCGGTGATGGATCCCTCGACGGGCAAGCAGGTCGCCGAGGCGCCGTGCTGCACCCAGGAAGAGGTCGACAGCGCCGTGGCCGCGGCGGCTCGGGCCTTCCCCGGTTGGCGCGACACGCCGATCCCCACCCGCGTCCAGCTGATGTTCCGTTTCAAGCAATTGCTCGACGCCCATCTCGACGAATTGACCGAGCTGGTCGCCACCGAAAACGGAAAGGTGCTCGCTGAAGCGCGCGGCGACGTGCTCAAGGCGATCGAAGTGGTCGAGTGCGCGTGTTCCACACACTATCTCATGCAAGGCGACACCTGCATGAACGTGTCGGACGGCTACGACACGGTGTCCTACCGCGAGCCGCTCGGCGTGTTCGCCGCGATCGCGCCCTTCAATTTCCCGGCGATGATTCCGATGGGTTGGATGATCCCCTTCGCGATCACGACCGGCAACACGGTGGTCTTGAAGGCGGCGTCAATGGTGCCGCAGACCGCCATGCGGATGTTGGAGCTGCTGATCGAGGCCGGTCTGCCGAAGGGCGTGGTCAACTTGGTGACCTGCTCGCGGGTCGAAGCCGACAGCCTGTTGGTCAATCCCGCCGTCAGGGGCGTTTGCTTCGTCGGTTCGACCTCGGTCGGCAAGCACATTTACCAGACCGCCGCCGCGGCGGGCAAACGCGTCCAGGCGCTCACCGAAGCGAAGAATCACGCGCTCGTTCTCGAGGATTGCGTGCTGGAGCGCTCGGTTCGCGGCATCGTCAACTCGACCTATGGCTGCGCCGGCCAGCGTTGCATGGCGCTTCCGGTGGTGTGCGTGCAGGAGTCGATCGCCGACGAGTTCGTGGCGCTGCTGAAGAAATTCGCCCAGGAGCTGAAGGTCGGCGCCGCCTATTTGCCGGGAAGCCAATTGGGTCCGGTGACGTCGGCGGGGCAGAAGGAATCGATCGAGAAGGCGATCGCCCGCGGCGTCGAGGAAGGCGCGAAGCTCGTGCTCGACGGCCGCGGCGTCAAGGTGCCCGGCTACGAGGGCGGCTACTTCGTCGGTCCGACGATCCTCGATTACGTCAAGCCGGGCATGTCCGTCGGCGACGAAGAGATCTTCGGGCCGGTGACGTCGATCAAGCGCATCAAGAGTTTCGAGGAAGGCTTGGCGATCATGAACGCCAATCGCTTCGCCAACGGCTCGTGCATCTACACGACCTCGGGCCGCTACGCGCGCGAGTTCGCCCGCCGCACCGACGGCGGCATGGTGGGCGTCAACGTCGGCATTCCGGTGCCGTTCTCGATCTTCCCCTTCTCCGGCCACAAGCAGTCGTTCTTCGGCGACCTGCACACGCTCGGCAAGGACGGCGTCGCCTTCTTCACCGAGACCAAGTCGGTGACCTCGGTGTGGTTCTCCGAAGCCGACGCCAAGAAGACCGTCAGCACCTGGGACGGCACGCTGACCCGCGGCTGACCACCTCCGCCGCGGCTGAAGTCCGGGCGCGCGGCCCCCTCCCTCCGCGCGCCCGGACCAACCCACGCGGCGCGTCGGAGGAGCAATTCGACGGTCGCATGCCGAGGCGGAGCGGCGCGCCAACGAGAATTTCGGGCGCAATCTCGGCGCCGACAGGTCTCGTGCAGCGACTTGCCGAGGGAAGCAGCGCAAGCCGCCAACCGTCATCCTGACACTCGTCGACCGCTGTGAGCCGGGCGCCGCCGCCGAGCGGGGCGATCCATTCGCCGAAACTCGCGGCCTACGAGACCGCGATCGCGCTTTCGCTTCGCGCCGGCGGCAGGAGCGCTCTGGAAGAACACGAGCTGGAGTTCGCAGTCGCGAGGCGCAGCTCGCCTACGCTCCCGCGGTTCGCTCAGCTCCGCCGAGCGGCTCGGTCGAACGGCGCGCCGTCAGCGATCCCTCCCGGCGTCATGCAGTCCTGACGGCGCTCACTGGCGCGCCGACGCCGGTGAACAGCCATTCGTGTTGCGGCTCGTTGTGGAACTTCCAGACGCGCTTCGGCCCGGCCATCACGTTGAGATAGTAGCTGTCATAGCCATGTATGGTGGCGACCGGGTGATAGCCTCTCGGCACCATCACCACATCGCCGTCTTCGACGAGGACCGCTTCGTCGAGCGAGCGGTCATCCGTGTAGACGCGCTGGAAACCGTAGCCCTGAGGCGGGTTGAAGCGGTGATAGTATGTCTCCTCGAGGTAACTCTCGGCGGGCAGGTCGTCCTGGTCGTGCTTGTGGGGAGGATAGGACGAGGTGTTGCCGCCCGGCGTGATCACCTCGACGACGAGCAGCGCATTGGCCGAGCCGTCGTCCTCCGGCATGATGTTGGTGACGTAGCGCGTATTGGATCCCTTGCCGCGCGCGATCTGCGGATGTGCGCCGGGGCGGATCAGTTTGGCCGGAAAGCCGGCGCCGCCCGGCGCCGAGCAGACGCCGAGTTCGACCGCAGTCGTGGCGGTCAGAGCGTAACGGCTGCCCGCCGGCGCATAGGCGGCCCACGGCGCTCCGGCGAACGGGCTCATGCGCTCCCCGATCTCGCCGAAATCCTTGCCGTCGATCGTCAGCCTGGCCTTGCCCGAGACGAGAACCAAGCAGACCTCGCGCGTCGCCGTTTCGGCGGCGACGCTTTCGCCGACGCCGAGGCGATGGAGCGCGAAGCCTACGTAGGTCCAGCCGGCGCTTTTCGGCGTCACCTCGGTGACGAGGCCGTGGGCGCCTCTCGGCCTCACGCGCAATTGGGACATTGTCTTTCCCTCCTTCTCCGTCCAGCGGGGTCTCGCCTCGCTCCGATCGTCCGGGTCTCGGCTCGTCGCGTCAGTCGAACACCCGTTGCAGGCGGCGATCGATCTCATATTGCTCTCGGGCCTTGGCCACTTCGGCGCGCGGCGACACCTCCGGCACGACGACGTCCCACCAATAGCCGCCAGCTTCGGTCGTGATCAGCGGATGCGTCTCGATGACGACGACCGTGGTGCGATCGTTGGCCTTGGCCGCCTCGAGGGCGGATTCGAGATCGCCGATCGACGACACCTTGGATGCGATCGCGCCCATGCTCTCCGCGTGCTTGCGAAAGTCGATGTCCGGCTGGGCCGCCATGGCGCAGTCTTGCCAGAGATTGTTGAAGTTGGCGCCGCCGGTGGCCATCTGCAGGCGGTTGATGCAGCCGAAACCATGGTTGTCGAGCACGACGACGATGAGCTTTTGGCCGAGGCTGACGGACGTGGCGATCTCCGAGTTCATCATCATGTAGGAGCCGTCGCCGACCATGACGACGACCTCCTTGTCGGGGCGGGCCATCTTGACCCCGACGCCGCCGGCGATCTCATAGCCCATGCAAGAGAAGCCGTACTCCATGTGGTAGCCGCCCGGCGCCGTTGGAACCCACAGCTTGTCCAATTCTCCGGGCAGGCCGCCCGCGGCGTTGACGATCACCGAGTTCGCCGCGCCGAGGACGCGCGCCACCGCGCCGATGACCTGGGCGTCGGACGGTTTCTCGGCATTGGTGGGCGCGAGCGCTCGGTCGGCCGCCTGAAGCCAGGTCGCCTTTTCCCGGCTCGCTCGCTCGGCCACGCCGGGGTCGGCCTTCCAGCCCTTGAGGCTTTCGGACAAGCGCCTGAGGCCGATCTTGGCGTCGCTCACGAGCGGCAGCGCGTTGTGCTTGGTCGTGTCGTAGGCGGTGACGTTGAGAGCGACGATCTTGAGGTCGCCGGTCTTGAACAACGCCCAGGAGCCGGTGGTGAAGTCCTGGAAGCGCGTTCCGACGGCGAGCAAGAGATCGGCGTCGCCGGCCAGCGCGTTCGCCGCCGACGTGCCGGTGACGCCGACAGCGCCAAGGGCGAGCGGGTGGGATTCGTCGATCGACGACTTGCCGGCCTGCGTGACCGCGATCGGAATCCGGTGCGTCTCGGCGAAGGCCTTGAGTTCGGCCGACGCCTCGGAATAGAGCGCGCCGCCGCCGGCGATGATCATCGGCTTCTTGGCGGTCCTGATCGCGGCGACGGCCGCGGCGAGTTCGTTCTCGTCGGGACCGATGCGGCGCGGCGTCCAGACCTTTTCCGTGAACAGGCTTTCGGGCCAGTCGTGAGCCTCGGCCTGAACGTCCTGGCACATCGCGAGCGTCACCGGTCCGCATTCGGCCGGATCGGTGAGCACGTGCATGGCGCGCTGCAAGGCCGGGATCAGCTGCTCGGCGCGATTGATGCGGTCGAAGTAGCGCGACACCGGACGGAAGCAATCGTTGGCGGACACGGTTCCGTCGCCGAAGTCCTCCACCTGCTGCAGCACCGGGTCGGGCAGACGGTTGGCGAACACGTCGCCGGGCAGCAGCAAGACCGGCAGCCGATTGACGTGAGCGACCGCGGCGGCGGTGACCATGTTGAGCGCGCCGGGGCCGATCGACGTGGTGCAGACCATGAAGCGCCGGCGGAAGCTCGACTTGGCGAAGGCCACCGCCGCGTGGGCCATGGCCTGCTCGTTGTGGGCGCGATAGGTGGGCAGCCTGTCGCGCATTTGATAGAGCGCCTCGCCGATGCCCGCCACGTTGCCGTGACCGAAGATCGCCCAGCATCCGGCGAAAATCGGCAATTTCTCGCCGTCGATCACGGTCATCTGGTTGGCGAGAAACCGCACCAGCGCCTGCGCCACTGTAAGCCGCACCGTATTGCCGACCATCTTCCTTCCCTCCCGACACGAGCCCGATAAAGGCCGTCGAGTCCTTTCTTCCAAGACCGTCCAAACGCCAACCCTCGCGAACGGCGCCAGGGCATGGCAAGCGCCGCCGCCGTTCAGCCCGCCTGCGGCTGGTCGAACGACAGCCAAAGATCAACCAGCGCGCCGAACTTGCTCGCCATATCGTCGATGGCCGCCTCGTCGCTCATTTCGCCCTTCAGCCAACGATCGGCCGCCTCGGCGAAGATGGTGCGTCCGACCGCGAAACCTCGGACGCTCCCGACGGAGCGGGCGGCGACGAAGGACTCCTTCAACGCTTCGATCGGAGCCTCCAGGCCAAGCAGCACGACGCCCCGACACAGCGGGTCGTGCGCCGCAATCACTTGGTCGATCGCCTTCCATGCGTTGACCGACGCTTGCGGCTCGAGCTTCCACCAATCGGGCTTGAGGCCGGCTTCGTAGAGCTCCGTCAGAGCGCGAGCGATCGTGTCGTCGTGGAGCGGCCCCGCCTTGGAGGCGATGATCTCGACGAGGATCTCGCGCCCGACATTGCGGGCCGCGTCGACGGCGGCAAGGAGCTTCTCCGTCTGCGCAGTCTTGAGCCCCATGTCGTCGTCGGGATGGTAGAAACAGAGGACCTTGACGCAGTGGTCCACCGGCCACTCGATCAGCCTGCCGCCCAGATCTTGACTGAACTCGAACCGAAGCGGGCGCGAACCCGGCAGTTCAATCGGCCTGGCTATCCATAGGTTCTGCCCGGCGCCGGCGGCGAACAGCGCGTCGCGGCCGTATTTGTCGTCGAGCAACATCCCGAAGCCGGGCCGTCCGTTGGCGACGCGACGGGCCGCGGCGACCGCAAGCACCTTGAATGCGGAAATGCGCTCCGCCGCCGCTTCGTCCGTCGCCAGCTCCTCCAGCTGAAAGCGGTGATCGATGGCGAGGGCCATCAACCGCGGCATGTCGCGCCGGCGCGTCGTCGCCCAATGAAGGTGGTTCAATACGGCGTCCCTGCGTAGCGCGCGCTGCGGACTGCCGTGATCGAGGAAATGCCGCAGCTCCGTCCAGGTCGGATATTCGGACGAGCACAGCAGGCGCGACACCGCGAATGCGCCACAGGCGTTCGCCCAGGTGGCGCAGGTGGCGAGATCCTCTCCCCGCAGCCATCCGCGCAGGAAACCGGACATGAAGGCGTCGCCCGCGCCGAGCACGTTGAAGACCTCGATCGGGAAGCCCTTGCCGACGATCCCGTCTTCGAGATCGTCGGGGATCGGCCCCTCATAGACGATGCAGCCCTTCGCGCCGCGCTTCAAAGCAATCGTCGCGCCGGAGATCGCGCGGATGGCCTTCAACGATTCGAGCACGCCGTCGGCCCCGCCGGCGATCATGATTTCTTCTTCCGTGCCGACGATCAAATCGCAGTCGGCGAGCACCGGCTTCAGGCGCGCCGAAACCGCCTCCGACTTCACGTAGCGCGCGAAACCCGCGTCGTGACCGGCGAGTCCCCAGAGGCTCGGCCGATAATCGACGTCGAATGCGACTTTGCCGCCATGCTTCTTGGCGAACGCAATCGCCTTCATCTGGGCGTCGGCGGCGTTCGGCTTGGAAAAATGGGTCCCGGTCACGACAATGGCGCGGCTGCGGGCGATCAAAGCTTCGTCGATGTCGCCTTTGTCCAACGCCATG
>Ga0326727_10025303_pt1 | contig 11141 bp, 13 predicted proteins | sample MB2enrmetagenome_FD_207643 | JGI IMG/M metagenome (GOLD analysis project Ga0326727, IMG submission 207643) | Lab enriched peat soil microbial communities from McLean, Ithaca, NY, United States - MB29MY | ecosystem: Environmental > Terrestrial > Soil > Wetlands > Peat | place: USA: New York... | reverse complement strand
GGCGGCGGCACGCCCTCGCTGATGCGGCCGCAGACGGTGCAGAGCGTCATCGACGCGGTCGCCGCCAACTGGAGCGTCGAACCCGACGCCGAGATCACGCTGGAGGCCAATCCGACCAGCGTCGAGGTCGGGCGTTTCCGCGGCTATCGCGCCGCCGGGGTCAACCGCCTGTCGCTCGGCGTGCAGGCGCTCGACGACGCCGACCTGAAGGCGCTCGGCCGGCGCCACGACGTCGCCGAGGCGGTCGAGGCGGTCAGGATAGCCGCATCGATCTTCCCGCGATACTCCTTCGACTTGATCTACGCGCGGCCGGGCCAGAGCGAAAAGGCCTGGCGCGCCGAATTGAGCCGGGCGATGAACCTGGCCGGCGAGCACCTCTCGCTCTACCAGTTGACGATCGAGCCGGAGACGATCTTCGAAGGGCTGTGGCGAGCGGGCAAGCTGACGATTCCGGACGAGGAACTGGCGCGCGCGCTGTTCGACGCGACCCAGGAGATCGCCGAAGGCGCCGGCCTTCCCGCCTACGAAGTCTCGAACCACGCGCGGCCCGGCGCCGAGAGTCGGCACAATCTGGTCTATTGGCGCTACGGCGAATACGCCGGGGTCGGCCCCGGCGCGCACGGCCGTCTCGTCACGCCCGAAGGCCGCCGCGCCCAGGCGACCGAGAAGCATCCCGAGATGTGGCTCACCCAGGTCGAAAGCGAAGGCCACGGGCTGATCGAGAACGCGCCGCTGACCGCCGAGGAGCAGGGCGACGAATTCTTGTTGATGGGCCTGCGCCTGCGCGAAGGCGTCGATCGCGCGCGCTTCGAGGCCTTGAGCGGGCGCGCGCTCCAGCAGCGCCAGATCGACGATCTTGTCGCCGAGGGCTTCATCGAAGAGGACGACGGGGGCCGGATCCGGGTGACGCATGCGGGAATGCCGTTGCTCGATTCGATCGTCGCCGACCTCGCGGCCTGAGCGAGGCGACGGCGCAGCGGCAACGCCGCCGCACTGCAATTACACATTTATTTGCGCAGTTATTCTTGACGCAAGGCTCAAGATGCGTATATATTTGCGCACGGCAAAGGCAGAGCCATGGCGACCCCGGAAACAGACCGCGGCAAGATCGTCGCCCGTCTGAAAAGAGAAGGCTGGGTCTCGGAGGGCGGCGCCAAGCATGACAAGTTCGCCCACACGAACAAGCCGGGAATGAAGATCATGGTCCCGCGCCACAACACCCTCTCGCTCGGGGTGGCGCGCAACATCGCCAGAGCGGCCGGCTGGTGAAAGGAATTCGACATGAAACGCTATTTCGCGCTTCTGGACGGGGCGCCCGGCGCCTACGGCGTCGCCTTTCCCGATTGCCCCGGTTGCACCGCCATGGGAGCGGACACCGACGAGGCTTACGCCAACGCCATCGCGGCTCTGAGCGAATGGGTGCACGACGCCCTCGTCGAGGGCGAAGCCCCTGCTCCGAGCACGATCGAAGCGTTGCGCCGCGATCCCGATGTCATCGCGGCGATCAGGGAGGGAGCGATTTTTCTGGCCGTGCCTCTGGTCATCGAGTCCGGTCGCCCGGTGAGAGCCAATATCTCGCTCGACCAAGGCTTGCTCGACGCCATCGACGCGGCCGCCAAACGCAGCGGCTTGACTCGATCCGGTTTTCTCTCCAGCGCCGCGCGCGAGAAAATTGCAGCCTCCGGCTGACAGGCGCGCTGGAACCGGCGCAAGACGCGCACGCGTCGAGCGATTGACTTGTCCCGGCGTTCCATGGAACATCCGCGGCTCGATTCATTGGCCGGCGGCGTCCGGAGGATGGGTCGCGTCGTTTTTCTGCAACCCGCCGTTTCAACAATTCGAGGAGAGTGGCCATTCGTCGTCCCATGAAGTCGACCGCGGCGCCGGAGAAAGGCGGGCCGCGCGTCAATCGCGATATTCGCGCCGTCCAAGTGCAACTCATCGACGCCGAAGGGGTCAATCGCGGCGTCGTCAATATCGCCGAAGCGCAGCAATTGGCCGACGACGACGCGCTCGATCTGGTCGAGATCGTGCCCAACGCCAGCCCGCCGGTGTGCAAGATCCTCGATTTCGGCAAGTTCCGCTTCCTCGAGCAGAAGAAGTCCGCCGAGCAGCGCAAGCGCCAGAAGATCGTCGAGATCAAGGAGATCAAGTTGCGCCCCGGCATCGACGATCACGATTACGAAGTGAAGATGCGCTCGGTGCGGCGCTTCTTCGAGGAGGGCGACAAGGTCAAGGTGACCCTGCGCTTCCGCGGCCGCGAAATGGCGCATCAGGACATCGGCTTCAAGCTCCTGCAGCGGGTGAGGACGGAAACGGCGCCGATCGCCAAGGTCGAGGCCGAGCCGCTGATGGAAGGCCGTCAGATGGTGATGGTGCTGGCGCCTAAATAGCGCCGCCCTCAAGGCCCCTCATCACAATGCGTTGAGCGGCCCGATTCGCGCCTTGGCGCCGCGGGCCCGGCGGCGCTAGGGAACATTGTCTGCGCGTTTCGCCCTCGAAGCGCGCCTCGCCGCGAGAAATCCCCTTGACCCTTGCCCGGAACCCCGCCCGCTTGGGCGTCGAGAAAATCGCTGCGAGCGCGACCGTCCGCGCCGCGCGCACGACCGCCTACGGCGTGCTGTTCGCCGCCGCCGGCTCGCACATGCTCAACGACATGATGCAGTCGCTCGCCCCGGCGCTCTATCCGGTGTTTCGCGAGCAATTGTCGCTGTCGTTCTTCCAGACCGGGCTGATCACCTTCACCTTTCAGCTCACCGCCTCGCTGCTGCAGCCGTTCATCGGCCTCTTCACCGACCGCCGCCCGGTGACCTACGCCCTGCCCGCGGCGATGGCGTTCACGCTCGCCGGCCTGGTGGCGCTGGCGTTCGGCTGGAATTATCCGCTGTTGCTGACGGCGGTGGCGATGATCGGCGTCGGCAGCGCGATCTTTCATCCCGAAGCCTCGCGCACGGCGCGGGCGGCCTCCGGCGGGCGCTACGGCTTCGCGCAGAGCCTGTTCCAAGTCGGCGGCAATTTCGGCCAGTCGCTCGGGCCGCTGATGGCGGCCTTCATCGTCGTGCCGTTCGGCCAGCGTTCGGTGCTGGCGTTCACCGTGCTCGCCTTCGCCGCGGTTCTCATCCTGACCCGCATCGCGAAGTGGCACGCCGCCCATCGCGCCCAGCGCAAGGCCGCCGCGCCGCGCGCAGCCCCGCTGCCGCGCGCCGAGATGATGCGCACCATGATCATCCTGGTGGTGCTGGTCTTTTCAAAAGTGTTCTATCTCTCGAGCCTGCAGAGCTACTACACCTTTTATCTTATCCAGACGTTCAATGTTTCCGTGCAGACCTCGCAGGTCCTGCTGTTCGTCTTCCTCGGCGCGGTCGCGGCGGGAACCTACGCCGGCGGGCCGATCGGCGACCGTTACGGGCGCAAGTTCGTGATCTGGCTGTCGATCCTCGGCGTGCTGCCGTTCACCCTGTTGCTGCCGCACCTCGGCTTCGTCGGCACGATCCTCGACAGCGTGGCGATCGGCCTCGTCCTCGCCTCGGCGTTCTCGGCGATCGTCGTCTATGCGCAGGAACTGGCGCCGGGCAACGTCGGCGCGATCGCCGGGCTGTTCTTCGGCCTTTCGTTCGGCCTGGGCGGCATCGGCGCGGCGGCGCTCGGCGCGCTCGCCGACCGCACCAGCCTGACCTTCGTCTACCAGGTCTGCGCCTTCCTGCCGGCGATCGGCCTGCTGACCTATTTTCTCCCCGACCTGCGCACGCGGCGGCTGTGACGGCGAAGGCCCGGCGCGTCTCACGCGGATCCTTCGTCGAGCGCGAGCACGGCGAAGCTCGCGAGCCAATGCTCGCCCACATAATCCTGGGCGAGATGCGGAAGGCCGGCGGCCAGATGGCGCGCCGCCGCGTTTTCAAACACGGCGCGACGCGGATCGGACGGCGGCATGGCCGAGGCGAGCGACCGCCAGCACCAGGTTCGGCTGAGGTTGAGCCCGTCGGGATGGGCGATCTTGCCGTCCGTGCGATCGGTGACGCGCGCCGGCCGAAACAGAGCGGCCGGCTCTCCCGCGACGACCCACGGCAGGAAGCGATCGAACCACGGCAGGAACGCCTCCGCCGGCAAGAGACGCCGCATGCATTCGGCCTCGATCAGCGTCGAGGATTGGAAGTCGTCGCCGCTCGGCTCGCCCCAAGCCGGGCAATCGACATCCTCGCCATACCAACGGCGCGCCGTTTCGAGGAGAAGGGCGGCCAACGCGGCGTCCCCGGCGACCGATGCGTAATCGGCCGCCATCCTGAGGCCGAAGGCCGTATTGAAATGGGCGCCGGCCCGCACGGGATAGGTCGCGAGCGGCAGGAAATCGCGAAATTTCTGCGCGATGACGTCGGCAAGCGGCGCGAGCGTTCGCGACCAGCGAGGATCGTCCGAGAGCGCCAGTTCCGCGGCGAGCTTGAGAAGCCACGCCCAGCCGTAGGGGCGCTTGAAGCCGCGCGCCGTCGGCCTGGCGAAATAGGCGCGCTCGCCCGCCGCCTTCTCGGGCGTGAACTGGTCGTCGAACAACGCGCGAATTTCGGCGGCGCGACCCATGGCGGGAAAGCGGCGCAGCAGCCGCGCCAGCATCCAGTGGCCGTGGACGCACGAATGCCAATCGAAGCTGCCGTAGAAGATCGGATGCAGGTCGCGCGGGGTGTGCGCATCCTGCGGCCCGGCGAGCGCATGATCGAGGTTGTTCGGGTATTCGCGGCGGACATGCCCAAGCGCGAGAGCGGCGAACTCTGCGGCGAGATCCGGCGTGAGGGACGTGACGGTCATCGAGGCGCCTCGCGAGGATCGCGGTTCCCTATTCGCCGTCCGCTCCGGCCCGGCCGCGCGCCGATTTTCGTCGATCGGGACGCTTGAGGCAATCCCGCCGCGGCGCCCCGCACGAGAATGGACGTTCCTTCCCTCGGAGTTTCGACGTCTCTCGCTCAGGACCCTGCCGCCCAGCGGGTGCCTGCGCCGAGCGCTTCGAACAGCGCCGGCAGCGCCGCGATGTCGTCGACCACGTGGTCGGCGAGCGGCGCCAGCGTCTCGCGCTTCGCCGGCCCGGTCAGCACCGCGACCGCCAGCGCGCCGGCGGCGCGCGCCGCCTCGAGATCGTCGCGCGAATCGCCGACCACCGCGATTCGCCCCGGCGCGAGGCCGAGATGGCGCGCGAACGCCAACGCCATGCCGGGATCGGGCTTGCCGCCATGGCCGGAATCGTAGCCGGCGACAAATTCGATCGTCTCCTCGAGGCCGAGCGCGGCGATATGCCGCCGTGCGCTGGCCTCCGAATCGTTGGTGGCGACGCCGAGGCGCAGGCCCATCGCCCTCAGCGCGCCGAGCGCGCGCGCCGGCTCGCCGATCGGCGTCAACGCCTTGAGGGATTCGACCGCCGCCAGACGATCGATTTCGAGCTTCAGCGCGGAGAAATCCGTCCGCCCCAGCGCGCCGCCCCACAGCCGCCCAAGGCTCGCCGACGAACCCGCGATCGCCGGCGAGGTGGCGCGAAACCGCTTCTCGTCGAGCGAGAAATGCAGAACCTCGGCCTGCGCGCGCATCAACGCGGGATCGCCCGCGGCGAGCGCGCGAATGATCGCGTGCGTCGCCGGCCCCCAGGTGGCGTCGAAATCGACCAGCATGCCGTCTTTGTCGAAGAGAACCCCGAGAATGGACATGGCGGCCTCTGGCGAATTTCGACTTTCCGCCTCGCGGTTCGCGCCGAGCCGTGAGCGGCGCGGCGGGGGTCGATCGGCCGCGATCCCTCGCTTAAACCGCCCTTAACCGATTTCCGCCAGTTTGTCGCCATGGCCCGACGCCGCGCGAACGGCGCCGAGCGGCCTTCGTCATCGAGTGCCCCCCATGCGTCACGATCTTGCCGCCAATCCCGACGTCATCGAGGCCAGAGCCGGCCGCAGCAAGCTCCTCTCCCGGCTCTACCACGACATCGGCCTGGCCGCCGTCGCCGCGGAATTTGAACTTCCCATCGAACGTTTCGATCCCGAACTCGCGGAAGCTCTCGAGCGCGGCGCGCGTTATCTCACTCCGCCGAATGTCGTGCTTGCTTCCTAGGCGCGGCCACCCTAAACACCTGGGGCGCGGGGGCGCATCGAGATCCAGGCGCTTCAACGATGTGGATTACGCGTCGCCGACTGTTGACCGGCCTCGGCGCCTTCGCGGCGACGACCGGGTTCGCCGGCTACGCGACCGCCTACGAGGCGGGCTGGGAACTCGCGCTGACCTCCTACGCGCTGACCCCGCCGCGATGGCCCGCCGACCTCGAGCTGAAAATCGCGGTCATCGCCGATATTCACGCCTGCTATCCCTGGATGTCGGACCAGCGCGTGGGCGCCATCGTCGATCTGGCCAACGCGCAGCGGCCGGATCTGACGGTGCTGCTCGGCGATTTCGTCTGCACGCATCGCTTCGTCAGTGGTTATGTCCCGCCCGGCGCGTGGGCCGCCGAGCTCGCGCGCCTGCGGGCGCCGCTCGGCGTCTATGCGATCCTCGGCAACCATGACTGGTGGTTCGCCGCCATTCCGAGCGACCCGCCGGACGGATCGCGGAGCGTCCGGCGCGCGCTCGCCGCGGCGCGCATTCCCGTGCTCGAAAACCAGTCGATCCGGCTCGCCCGAAACGGCCGGCCGTTCTGGTTGATCGGCCTCGGCGATCAATTGGCCAAGAGCGCGCGCCGTTTCGGATATCACGGCGTCGACGATTTGCCCGCCGCGTTGCGCGAGATCGACGACGACGCGCCGGCGATTCTGCTCGCCCACGAACCCTATATTTTTTCGCGCGCGCCCGACCGGATCGCCTTGACGCTTTGCGGCCACACCCATGGCGGCCAGATCAATCTGCCGTTCCTCGGCTCGCCGTTCGTGCGCGCCCAGCCCGGCCAAGAGCCGTACGTCTACGGCCTCTATGCCGAGGGGGCGCGCCAACTCGTCGTCTCCGGAGGCCTCGGCACGTCCTATGCGCCGGTGCGGGTCCTGCGGCCCCCGGAAGTCGTGACGCTCGACCTTGCGGGGACGGCGGGCGCCTAGCCGCGAGCCGCCAGCGTCCGGCTCTCCAGCCAGGCGAAGGCGCGCATGACGCCGCGCAGTTCGGCGAGCCCCTTCAATCGCCCGACGCAGGAATGGCCGGGGTTGATCCGCTCCTTGCCGATGTCGTCGGCGAGCAAGTGGCGGTGATCGGGGCGCATCGGAATCTCCGTCGAGGCAGTCGGCTTCGGTAAAGGAGCCGTCGGCCTCGCACGCGACTTTGCGCAAATGGGCGAAATGAATCCGCGGAGCGAATTCTTCCGCCATCGCGACGAGATCGTTGTCGGCGCGCGCGCCGAGCGAGCCTGAGCGCAGCGTCATCCCGCTGGCGGGGCTCGGCGCCGCCTCGAACAGCGCGCGAAAGTCCGCGGCGGTCGAGACGACGCGCGGCGGCCCGAACAGCGAAAACGGCGGATCGTCGGGATGGATAGCCAGGCGGGCACCGACTTCCTCGGCGACCGGCGCGACCTCCTTGAGGAACGCGATGAGGTCGGCGCGCAGGCCCTCCGGGGTCAGCGCAGCGAATTGGCTTAAAGCGCGCGAAAACTGCTCGAGCGCGTCGGCGGATTAGTCCGCCTCGGCCCCCGGCCGCCTGAGAACGAATACGTCGTAGGCGACGAGCGACCGCATGTCGAAATGCAACGCGAATCCCGTGGCGGGCGGACGGATATTTCAGGTCCGTCCACATCCAGCCGACCACCGGCATGAAGTTGTAGCAGACGGTGGAAACGTCCGCCTTGGCGAGATTGGCGAGGCGGTCTTTCCAGGCGTCGATCGCACGCCGGCGCGGCCCCTCGCGCAGCTTGATCGCGTTCGGGACCGGATTCGATCAGCAGACGTCCCAACTCAGGCCCGCCGCCTCGATGGCGCGCCTGCGCCCTATGACGTCGTCGAGGCTCGAGACGCGCCCATCATAAATACGATGGAGCGCGCTGACGATTCCTCGAGCGCCCGCCTGCTAGGCGTTGTCCAAGGAGACGGGATCGTCAGGCCCGAACCAGCGCCAAGTTTCTTTCACCAGCTTTCCGTCGGCGGGCGCCGGCGGCGACGCTCACGCGATCACGTGGAAAATCTCTGCGACGACCCATCCGAACACAAAGGAGACGACGATCGCGCAGACTGCGATCGCGGCGGTGTAGGGCACCGACTTTTCGTCGGGCGCCTTCATCAGCGAGGGAACGCCGAGCCAGAGCAGATAGAGGCCGTAGAGCCATCCGAGGAGGACGAGGATCGACAGGCTCGGGATCAGCAAGAACACGCCCGCCACCCACGCGGGCGTCATCGAATAGACCACGAGTTTCAGCGCGTTGGGCTGGCTCTTGCGCGCCCCGAAGGTCGGCGCCAGCAAATCCGCGATGAGCGCCACCACGTAGACCATCACGAACGTCAGCAGGTAGTGGACGACCGCGGCGATGAGGCCGCCGCCGACGCTCGCGCCGGCGATCGTCATGCCGACGAAGCGGCACACAGCCGGAATCGCGGCGAGGATCGCGACGTAGTTGGTGAAGAGATAAGCCGTATCGCCGGGCTCGGGTTCGATCGCCGGCCACTCGGACTTCGGACTGACGAGAATTGCTTTGACGCGTTCGACGAGGTTCATGATGGCTTCCCCCTGGCGCCGACCGACTCGCCCGCGAGCGGTCCCCGCTTCATGTTAGTCCGGCGGCGATCGCGGCGCCAGCCGGAACGCGCGCCGGTTTGCCGCTGGCGCGGCTCGCGCGCTATATATCGCTCGATATAGCCCGTCGGCGGAGCGGGGCGGCGCAGAGTTCAACCGGAGCTTCGAGCGTGTCGGACGGAGTGGGTTGGAGCGACGGGCTGATCTTCTCGCCGGCGGAATGGACGGCGATATTCCTTTCGCTCAAGGTCGCCACCGTCGGCGCGCTGGCGAGCCTGCCGTTCGCCGTCGCCCTCGCCTGGTTGCTGGCGCGGCGGCGATTTCCCGGAAAGTCGCTGGTCAACACGCTGGCGCATCTGCCGCTGGTGCTGCCTCCGGTCGTCACCGGCTGGCTGCTGCTGATCGGCTTCGGACGGCACGGAATCTTCGGCCGCGCCCTGGAGGCGTGTTGCTCCCTGACGTTCTCGTTCCGCTGGACCGGCGCGGCGCTGGCGGCGGCGGTGATGGGCTTTCCCTTGATGGTGCGAGCGATCCGGCTGTCGATCGAAGCGGTCGACGCGCGTCTCGAACAGGCGGCGCAAACGCTCGGCGCGCCGCCCTGGTTCGTCTTCGCCACCGTGACCCTGCCGCTCGCGGCGTCGGGGATCATCGCCGGGCTGATTCTCGGCTTCGCCAAGGCGATCGGCGAATTCGGCGCGACGATCACCTTCGTCGCCAACATTCCCGGTCAGACGCAGACCATCGCCACCGCGATCTACAGCGCGACGCAGGACCCCGGCGGCGCCGCGACGACGTGGCGGCTGACCGGAATCGCGCTGGCGATCGCTTTCGTCGCGCTGTTCGTCTCCGAGGCGCTCGCCGCGCGCGTCGCCAAACGGGACGCGGGCGAATGATCGAAATCGCGGTCGAGCACGCGCAGGGCGATTTCGCCCTCGCGGCGGAAATCCGCGCCAGCGGGCGCGTGCTCGCGCTGTGCGGCCCTTCGGGCGCCGGCAAGACGACGCTGCTCGACTTGATCGCCGGCTTGAGGCGGCCGCGCCGAGGCCGCATCGCGGTCGACGAAGCGGTGTTCCTCGACACCGCGCGAGGGCTCGACGTTCCGGCGCGCCTGCGCCGCATCGGCTACGTGTTCCAGGACCCGCGGCTGTTCCCGCACCTCAGCGTCGCGCGCAACTTGAGCTACGGCGCGCGCTTCGCCTCGCGCGGGCCGAGCCTCATCGCCTTCGCCGACGTCGTCGCGCTGCTCGGCCTCCAGCCGCTGCTGGCGCGCGGACCGGCGCGCCTGTCGGGCGGCGAGAAGCAGCGCGTCGCGATCGGCCGGGCGCTGCTCAGCAATCCCCGCGTGCTGCTGATGGACGAGCCGCTGAACGCGATCGACGACGCGCGCCGACAGGACATCTTGAATTTGATCGAGGCGCTGCGCGACGCCTTCGCCATCCCCATCATCTTCGTCAGCCATCGCGTCAGCGAGGTCGAGCGGCTGGCCAGCGACATTGCGGTGTTCGAGGCCGGACGGCTGGTCGAAACGCGGGCGACCGGGCGCGCGCCGTAGGCCCTCACGCGGCGCGCCGAAACGAAAGGGCGCCCCGCGGCCGCGGGACGCCCTCTTTGCGACGATGTCGGCGGTCAGTGCGCGACCGCGCCCTCCGCGCCGATGCCGGTCTGCGAGCGCACGTACTGGCCCTCGAACGCGGCCCGCTCCTTCGCGGCGGCCGCCGACTTGTCGGTGATCGAAAAGAACCACGCGCACAGGAACGCCAACGGGATGGTGAAGATCGCCGGCGACGTGTACGGAAACAGCGCGCTTCCCTTGGGATAGCCGAGCACCGCCTCCCAGATGCTGGGGCTGACGATCGTCAGCACCGCCGCGCCGATCAGCCCGACGAAGCCGCCGATGAAGGCGCCGCGCGTCGTCAGACCCTTCCACAGCATCGCCAGCAGCAGCACCGGGAAGTTCGCGCTCGCCGCGACGGCGAAGGCCAGACCGACCATGAAGGCGACATTGACCTTCTCGAAGATGACGCCGAGCAGGATGGCGATGACGCCGAGCACGACCGTGGTGATCCGCGACGCCCTGACCTCCGTGGCTTCGTCGACCTTGCCGTGCCGGAACACGCTGGCGTAGAGGTCATGACTGACCGCGCTGGCGCCCGCCAGGGTAAGGCCCGACACCACCGCGAGGATCGTCGCGAAGGCGACCGCCGCGATGAAGCCCTTCATCAAATCGCCGCCGAGCGCGTGCGCCAGATGGATCGCCGGCATGTTGCCGCCGCCCAACAAAGCGCCCTTGGCGTCGTGATAGATCGGATTCGGTCCGACGAGAATGATCGCGCCGAAGCCGATGATGAAAGTCAGGATGTAGAAATAACCGATGAAGGTGGTCGCCCAGAACACCGACTTGCGCGCTTCCTTGGCGTTGCCGACGGTGAAGAAGCGCATGAGGATGTGGGGCAGACCGGCGGTGCCGAACATCAGCG
>Ga0326727_10025302_pt1 | contig 11141 bp, 13 predicted proteins | sample MB2enrmetagenome_FD_207643 | JGI IMG/M metagenome (GOLD analysis project Ga0326727, IMG submission 207643) | Lab enriched peat soil microbial communities from McLean, Ithaca, NY, United States - MB29MY | ecosystem: Environmental > Terrestrial > Soil > Wetlands > Peat | place: USA: New York... | reverse complement strand
TGCAATCGAAGGAAGTGAGCGAGCGTCTTTAATTTCCATGCTCTAATTATACCAAACTTTAGCTTCATATTGCAAACTATTTATTGCACTGATTAGTAATAGTACAGAAGGATTAGCTCAATTGACACCTGGGATGTTACTTACCGTCCAAGGCACAAGCAACGGTGTTTATTTTGGCGAACCATCTTTTGATAATAATTGCATACTCGTAAGCGCAGTGAAATGACCGACGCTGATCCTATCAAATGTTTGTGAATGCTTTAGTTTTAACGATATCCTTCAATTTATCGTTAGATATGATTAAAGGATAGTTTTAATGCAAGAAAAACCAAAAACACAACTTACGGAACAACAAAAAAGGGGATGCGGAGCGCTAGTTATTTTAATAGTAGTAGGCGCAATTCTATATTTTGTATTTAGAGCTCAGGGAGTGACTTATTCCGTTAACACCGCTCTAACAACTACTTCTTCCACCATCCAAACTGCGGCTCCAACTACAACCTATTCCATTAATCAAACGGTGACGTTAAATAATTTGGGGAATGACATAAGTATTCAGGATCTTCCAAAAACTACTCCAGGCAAGTTTATTGAGGTTTTTTTTACGGTTGAGAATCTTGGTAGCAAGACAGTAACAGACCCAACTACGCCAACGATCATTGATAGTCAAAAGAGGGAGTTCCAACCGACCAGCAATTATTGGTATTATGTTCCTCAAGGCATGGCCTTTCTATTGGCTACTTTGCAACCTGACGTGCCAGCACAGTTCGCAATAATTTACGAACTTCCACTTGATTCGACTGGGCTTCAATTTAACGTAAATGATTTAACCAATTCATTGATTCCTGCTCAGACGGCTCTAGTAAATTTAGGTTTTTAATCGGATATAGGTTAAGGGTTATCTATTATCCTTATCGGAGTTTCTACTCCCTCCAGACGGCTAAATATCAACCGATAATAAATCACGAATAAGGCGCCTGTGTAATGATAGTACATTCAACGTTTGCTGTATCCCACTGAGAACACAACCACCACTATGGATGGGAGCAAGCAGGACAAGAGCTGGGCAAAGGTGGCTGAGGCGATTGGTATAGCACTGTAATTGAATAACAAGTTTCGAATTCGGCTCTTAATTTCAACTACCATGAGAACTGACGATGGTGAACATCACAGTTTTCCTTTTCTCTACGATTTGTAAAAGTTTCTATATTTTTCCGTTTGCGGAGTCATGCGCTCTCTAATTGCAAAATAAACTTTTTCAGCGATAGTTTTCGGCATGGTCGCGAAATCAATATTGGTTTTCTTTTTTTGTTCATGTACCCGTTTAATCTCGTTAGTCCAATAATCGACTTGTAGCTCAGTATACTTTTCTTGGTAAATATCCCTGAGCATTAATTCTGCGGCTTTTTGATAGGAGCCATTCTCGATTAAATCGACGGCGGGGTGACTCATCTTTTCTCCTTCCCAATTATAACTTTTGATACTGTTTATTGGTTTCGGAGCCATTAGTAGGTTTGCGTCAGTTGGATTATTATCAGCAATCGTCAGCTCCTCTTTGACGGAAATGTCATTGATATATTCTCAAAATAGAACTCCTGCATCTGTTTTGAATTTTTGCCATCATTTTGGAAGGAGACGGGGCGATAATTTCAACTTCTGCATACGGATAGTCGCTATCACCCTTTTTGGGATTCGAATCGATGTACCTGTGTCCTAACTCCTCTTTCATATTGCATCTCCATACCCAACGTTTCCTGTGCTTCCGCTAATAAAAAAACAAAATTTTACTGGTTTTAGTTTAAACCTCGCTGGTTTTATCTTTAGTACCACTCTTGCAATATTTCATTCGTAACCGTACTAACAAATCAAAATCGGGGACAATGTAATATTTGGATCCGTCGTCATTTCCTTGCCCACACCTGGAATAAAACCCAAACAACCTATATAAGTAAGCGGCTCGATTGCGACTAACGTGTCGATTAAGTTTGCTTTCCATCCTCTGGGCTACGAGTGTCGCCGTAACCTTATCCCCGCGTTCTTGAAATAGGTCATACAAAGAATCCAGCATCACTGCCGCATCCTCTTCAAAATTTGCCGCCGCACTCACATTTAACTCTCCCATGAAAAAATAAGATCAATTCCGGCATTTGCTCATCAATCCAATTATAGTACGCCGAAAGAACGACAAACACTTATAACAAAAATTTAACAATCCCTTAATCGACGCTTAACTGGCATCATGTAAGATAAAAATAGGGAATTGCATGAAAACAAAAGTGTATATCCTGTTAAATGTTCGAGAATGTAAGCCTTCTGAGATTGCTCATAACCTCCGCTGTCAGATTGGTGTCAAGAATGTCGATATGTTAGAGGGCTCACCCGAAATCATGTTTACGGTTGAGGCTAATGGCAGACAAAAATTAGCCAGACTATCAATTTCAGCTTTGGAATCAGTAGAAAATGTAACTGAATCCGTTCAATTGTTACCCGTGCAGGATATGTCCAGGGTGCCGGTCAATTAAAAATCCCGATGCTTATTCAAAGGAAGCGATGCCTATGACATTTAGAAGCTCCAGAAACTTTGTAAAGAAACAGAATCTATATTCGTCCACAGTAGAAGTGTGCCCCTCATGTGGTGGCATTATGTCGTTGGAGCCTGATATCAAAACCGGGTATGTCAAAATCTGCCCTCAATGTGGCCGCAGAGAAAATATCTCTCGCCAAGCCATTCTGCAAAACCATTTATTGTAAGCCTCAGTCACGAAGAAGCATTTACGACTAAATCAATTGCCTCTCAAGGTCATATTATTGCTATTTCTGAAAACCCCTCAAAATCGAGCTTGTATTCCCTGATAAATTTGCCCTCTCTCAATGGGGGATTCGAGGTAATTATTACTTTCAAAATGTATCCTGGTTTTGGTATGGCGTTGTTTTCAGAGGTAGTCCACGAAGTGGAGTCCCATAGGTAGGGTTTTTCGACACCTGATTTGTACATATAATATAATTGCAATTTCATAAAGAAATCGGCGATAGCTTGGACACCCCTCGGAGGAATCGTTGTTTCTAACCGCGCTATTTTAATTTTGTCCACATTACCAAAAGTCGATCTACTCCCTTGTCCGAATTCCCACCATCCCAGGTATAATTTTCCCTTATGATACCCAGTAGCATCTTTCATTATTTCAATCTGGGCTTCAAATTCCGCAAGGTTACCATTGTTTTTGACTTCGAGATAATAGTCATCTGAATCACGCCGAGGAGTCACCTCGATTGAAGGCCCCAAGACCGTTGGTTTGACTTTATCCGCGATTATCGTGCGAGCTTGGCCTTCTATTCTGTCAAGTATTCGTGGTATTTCCTGGAAAGCAATTGTCCTCGCTTTATCCCAATACTTAGCACGTTCCGGACCATCTGGCGTATGCACGTCTATTGCTGTTTCAAACTCGAGATTCATTTCAGTTATCTTTTGAAAGAACGCTTCGACTGTCTTTACTAAATCTATCGGTAAAAATAAACGTCCGTTTACGAGCTCTTCTTGTGCCAGCTTTAGCGTTCTTTGAAACAGCTCCCGGTAATCCTCTTTCGGGTGATTAAAAACTGCGGAGCCAGTCATAATCTGGGCGATACCTTCAATATCATTCAGGTATTTATTTAATCTACTTAATATTTCCGATTGTCGGTCAGAGATACCATGAGGCTGTGGCTGTAAATTTTGGCTTGTAGTTCCCTGGTCCTGATTCTGGATATTCTGTCCTGAAATTTGTTTTTTCTCTTCTGCTAATTGTTTTATGATTTCATAATCATCTCTCAATTTCCACACGTGGGAGCGAAGTTTAGTTACAACAATTTCCGGATCCAGTTCATTTATTCCTTTAACTATGCTTGTAATAGTTTGCAAAGATTTTGGAGCATTTTCAAAAAATTTACCCGCCTGCCGACGCTTCTCAAGTTCAATGTCCAACTGCCGTTGAATTTCTGTAGGCTTGTCTTTACCAACAGTGGCTGCGATATCCCATATAATTTTTCTCAATTCAAAAGATGGGCGTTTTTCTTTAGACATTTATTTTTAATACTGCCTTTATGTGGGTTTTATGTGGGCTTTATGTATTGGTATTATTTACGGAACATTTTAACATAAATTCGTATCCTTCAGAAAACAAATATCTAGAGACGATAACAAAAAATAAGTTCTTAGAAAGCGAAAAAATGTTCGACGTTATTAAATAGGGTTGACCAGGAAAGCCTGAGTCCCCAGAAATCAGGAGAAACTATGCCCAGATCACGTAAAAGCCAAAGAGCAAAAAGAAAAATGATGGAACAACTACACAAATTACCACCTTTCAGAACGAGTACTCTTCAGGGAGCGCCCACTAGACACATTTCAGACCCGACCGCTGCAGGACGAGTTTGGTACGGGCACGGATTCCCACTAATTTAAAAAACATTAAAGCTAAGTTTTTAATAAGACCGAGTTATTGTTCTCGGTCTTTTTTTATGCCCAAAAATATTGCTTTGCGGAGATAATAAGAATGCCCAAAATAAACAAAGAAGCTTCGTCAACAAAACTTGCTATTCCAGACTCGAATGAGCGTATATGTAGTGACACTCAGCCATGCCTTGACACGGACTCAATCAGGCGCTTCTGCCAGGTCTGGGGCGAGGTTGGGCGAGCGATATTAAACAGGAGGGATAAAGATGACAATGCTCAAGGTAAAACAAGGTTCGACTATCCGGGTGGTTGCATACATCAGAGTATCTGATGAGTCTCAGGTGGACGGGTACTCTCTGGACGCGCAAAGGAAAGAGATTGAACGTTGGTGCGAACGCCATGGCTACGTTTTGACAGCCGTTTATGCCGACGAAGGCATCTCGGCCCACACAGACAAAATAGAAGAGCGGCCACAATTAACGAAGTTACTTGAAGATGCTAAAAAGGGAATTTTCGACTGCGTCGTCGTTCACACGCTCGACCGTTGGGCACGCAACGTGGGCGTGCAGCGGCAGGCATTAAAGCTGTTAGGTGAATGTAATGTTGGCTTTGCCAGTGTTACTGAGGATGTTGATTTTTCCACACCAGCTGGTAAATTGCTATTGACCACGATGGGTGGCGTATCCGAATTCTTTTCAGACCAATTAGGTGTGCATGTCAGGAAAGCTCAAAAGCAGATGGCAGAGTCTGGACTACCGGTGGCAGGCATCCCTTTCGGCTATAAACGGCAACCGGAAAAAGGACTGCCGCCGGTAAAAGTTGATCAAGAGGCAAAAGCTGTTATCGAGATATTTCAGCGCCGGGCTGAGGGCCAGTCTAACGGCCAAATTGCTACCTGGGTAAATAGTCAGAACTTTCAAACCCGGGAAGGAAACTTCTTCACGCCACACGCAATAATGGATATTCTCAACAACCACTTCTACTGCGGTTTCGTGGAATATAATGAAAAACTGTATCAGGGAAAACATGAAGTTATTATTTCTCAGGAATTATTCCAGCGCGCACAGGCCAGAAAGCAACCTAATAAAAGAGTAAGGCAGGTGCATGGGGCAAAAGGATTGCTGCAAGGAATTGTAGTATGTTCAACCTGCGGTAATAGGCTTCATTCCGACCGCAAGGGCCAAACTACCCCAATGTACCGGGAGAGGCATGCCCACGAGTGTCCCACCAACGAAAGTTCAATAATTGCAGCAGTATTCGACAAACAAGTGGCAGCCTTGGTACATTCCCTGGACATCAAACCTGACTGGAAGCAAGAAATGGCGAAGATCGCAGTCAGTACTTATGAAGGGCCTAAGCCGGAGGAATTAAACGAAAAACGCCGTCGGCTGGGAAAAGCTTATGCGGACGGCGCGTTCACCGACAACGAATATAACAAGCGTCTGGCTGAAATCGACCGACAAATTGCTCAAACCGCGGTTGTGGCACCATCGGCCATCGAAGAAGCGGTAGAACTCTTTTCCAATATTCCGATGCTTTGGAGTGAGGCAACCCAAGAAGAAAGGCAGCTGCTACTCCGGTCGCTAGTTGAAACAGTTTACGTGGATATTAAAACAAAACGGGTGACGGCCATAAAACCGACACCCGCTTTCAGAGTGCTGTATGGCGTGGGGATTAATTCAGGTCCCGACACGCCCATTAAATTGATGTTTCATGATAAAACACCAATAAAGTTGGACTTGGTGGAGACGGGGGAGAATCAGACTGCACGGGAAACACGAAATGTCCCCGAATGGGTGAATTCTTTTGAAGTCAAGACTTGTTAACGAATAAAATACATAGATCGAATTGCTCGATTTTATCTTTATTTGAATTTTCAACCTTTCAAAAATAAATCTTCGTAGTCACAGATAAAAGATAGTACCTTCCGCATTTTTTCAGACCACTTGACACGTATACATGGGACGTATACACCGTCGTACCCCAGTGGGGATTCGAACCCCCGACAAACGGTTTAGGAAAGCGTGTCTCTTTGTTAAATTTGGTAGTTTTACGTGTGAAAGAGTGCTATCCCGTCCAGTGAAAAAACCCAGTTTGTGGTGTTGTGTGCGGTCGGGTTATAACGCGTTTGGTTTGGTTTAGTCGCAATTTAGTCGCAAGATTCTATTTTGTTTAGTGCTATTTCCCCACGATGTTTCGCCAATCCCCCAATTGCTATATAATAAAATCAATTACATTTATCTTCAGAGTCACCAACATGAATCCAGAGGACACTAATAAATACCAGAAAGAACTGGAGTATTCTGCTCTTTTAGATTCTCTCCAAGAACTATTCCAAGAACAATCTGATGTTACAGCCACCGACGTTGCGGAACGAATGGAACAAAAACTCCACAGGCACGTCTCCAGATATGTCGCGGGATATCTATATACAACATTGGGGTTTGTTGCCAGGGCTAAGGCAGGGCAAACCCCCAGCCGATTTTTTATTGTTCCGAATCCCGAACTTCTTGCAGCAAGACGAGCACAATTCTGCAAACAAAATACTATTGATTCAAATAAAATTTAATAATGAAATAACCTAATTAGTTTTTTCGGAGTGATGGTTTTGAACGCGAGCCTCAATTTTGAAGAAGATACTATCGCGATGCTAGATTCTTTACGGGAACTATTTCAAGAACGTGGGGATAAGGTTACGGCGACGCTCATCGCCGAGAGGATGGGAAGGAAACTTAACAGGCCAATTCATTACCATCGTGCAGCGTACTTATACAGATTGCATGGGTTTTATTCCAGATATGGGAGAGGGCATTACGATGCATCGAAATGTTACGTTATCCCCGATTTTGATTTATTGACCCGATTAAGAATGAAATACTATGGGACCGGCACTAAAGAGAAAATCAATGAGCTTTAAATTAAAACCCCTAATTTTTTAAATTGGTGCATAGAGGATGGCAGATATTGAGAAGTAATATGAAAGTGGAGTTAGGACACCGGTAATCGTTTCGAATCCCAAAAATGGTGATAGCGACTATGCATATGCAGAAGTTGAAGTTATCGACCTTTCTCCTTCCAAAGAATGGCAAAATTCAAGACAGATGCTGGAGTGCTATTTTGGGAATTTATCAATGACATTTCCGTCACAGAGGAGCTGACGATTACTGATAACCACGATCCACCTGGCCCAAAACCAGTTAATGGCTCTGAAACCAGTAAACAGTCACCAAAGGTTAAAATTGGGAAGGAGAAAAGATGAGTCATCCCGCCATTGATTTACTCGAAAATGGCTCTTACCAAAAAGCCGCAGAATTAATGCTCAGCCTCATCAAGAATTTTATTCTAAGTGTTTCTCGAAAAAAATAGTTTCCATGTAAGAAATAACGGCACGATGTGTCTCATGATAACCGTTTCTCTTATAGAAATTTTGGGCAGGAACTTGTTTCGTCGTCGTGTCTAAACATAATATTAAATAGCCGAATTGCCTCGCTTTTGCTTCCAGTTTATCGAGAATTAACTGCCCGTAACCTCTCCGCTGATAATCAGGGTGTACTCTCATTAACTTTATCTCACCGATCTTGTCTGTTTTCTTCCTGAGTGCGCCCATTCCGACAATTTTATTATTCAGAACCCCAACCAGAAATTCACCGTTTTTATTCAAATACTCGTTTTGAATATCATGGAGGTCTCCGTCATCCCACGGACCGTTTGCCACTAAGGTGTTTATTGAAAGAGCCAGCCAATGTAAATTTCTAACGGACTCTTTGTCCCTTGATTCATATCGACGGATTATCAACGAATCTTTCGTGACTGCCATTTCTGTTTCCTCAAATTTCGTGCCGAACCTTATTTCTTGGTGTCCCCAAAACATGGAAAATTCAGCTTTTATTTTCGGGTTTAGTTTTCTCTTGATAAACATATTTGCCGCCGCGTACCCATGATGCCGCCGCTCCGATAAGACACATTATTATTGAAAAAATAAGGACTTCGACAAGCCCGCGATGGAAAGCAGTATCAATGAGTTGCGGGAAGAAAGCCCTTGATGTGATGTTTGCCGCCTGTTGCGCAGGAAGAGCATTTAACACGCTGGCAGGAATCAGGGTTTTAAGCGGATTGTAACCAAGAAAAGCAGCAAACAGATAACCGACAGGCGGCGCACTGGCTATTTGATGGGCAATTTGGGCAGGTATGCCATTTTGCACCAGGCCACTATACATTGCCGCCGGCATCGAAGCATTCAAACCTACTACCATTAATGAGAAAATAACCGCCATCGATATTGGGTTACCAATATTCATAATTGTTGCTCTCATGCCGGAACCTGCTCCACGATGTTCGGGCGGAAGACTGTTCATAATGGCCGCAATGTTGGGAGACATAAAGAGGCCGATAGACATGCCATCGAGAAAGATTATTGCGGCAAAGATTGGGTAATTGAAGTCGACCGGTATTGTCAGCAGAAGTGCAAAACCGATTGCCGTTAGAATCATCGCAACTGTTGCGAAAAGCCGTGCTCCATATCGGTCGGATAAACGTCCGGATAGCGGTCCAAGCATCAATATTCCGATACTGGAGGGTAACATGCATATACCAGCCCATAAAGGCGTCCTCTCAAAATCAAAACCATGAAGGGGTAGCCAGATGCCCTGTAGCCAGATAGTCAACATGAGCATAAATCCGCCCCTGGCCAAAGCTGACATAAATTGGGCTACATTGCCGGCGGCAAACGCTCGAATACGAAATAAATCAAGCCGAAACATAGGGTCCTTTACATGTTGTTCAATGAAACAGAAAGCCACGAGGAGAGCCAATCCGCCGCCGAACATGCCCAACACGAAAGGCGTTGTCCAACTCATAGACGAATGAGTGCTGGGATTAATACCATAAATCGCCCCAATAAGGATCATGGTCAATCCGGCTGCGAATGTCAGGTTACCAAACCAATCGATTTTAGCATTCTTGCGAAGGCCCGTGTCCCGTAACACTAGATAAGACCAGATCGTGCCAGCCACAGCCACGGGCACACTCGCCCGAAAAACCCATCGCCACCCAACTTCTGCGAGTAGACCGCCAATTATAATTCCTAAAAAACTGCCTGCCACAAATGAAATAGAGTTAATCCCCAGAGCCATCCCTCGTTCTTTCTCAGGGAAGGCATCAGTCAAGATGGCCGCAGAGTTCGCAAAAAGACAAGCGCCGCCAATGGCCTGCAGAGCGCGAAAAAGAATCAATTGAGTTGCTCCTGCCGTCCCAGTGCTCCATGTAAAGGAGAGAAGAATAGACCCGATACTAAAGATGATAAAACCTAAATTATAAATACGCACACGACCAAACATGTCCCCCATGCGGCCAAGAGTCGTTACCAATGCCGCCATAACCAGCGAATACCCCATAAGCAGCCAGAGTAAATAGGTTGAAGCGTTTGGAGCTAAAGGATTCAAGTTGATGCCCCGGAAAATCGCTGGCAGCGCGATCATTACGCATGACCCATCGAGTGACACCATAAAGCCGGCTAGGGTCGTATTCGAGAGAGCCATCCATTTATAATTTTTGCCTAATGGCTTATTTTGAGACTGATTTAAATTAAACACAAAAGATTCCTTTCCTTTGCAGAGTACAGTTTATTTTTTGATATTATTTCAAGCACAAAACAATTGGATAATTCTTTGTTGTTGCCGCTGTGAATACTATTGACATTTCGAGATTATCGGTCAGATATATCTGCAGTATTGTCGCCAAAAAAGTTTCAGTGCCTGTGGACCGCCCTCAGAAATAATAGTTGGACGAATTCGATAATATTTTTCCCGCCGTTACATCGGTATCCAATTGTCTGGTAATATTCAACCTCATTTAATATTAGTGAAAGTAGGCATTATTGTCAATGAAACATTAACTATCAGGATGTATAATGATGCTGTGGAAAAACACCTTCTTGCAAAATTGATTGAATTACAAAGGCAGGTGGATCACGACTGCCGGCAATACGAACTCGACGCCTGGTTGCGGCTGCATCTGAGTATGGGACAACTCAAAGCATTGTTTTTTATCAGTAATCGCGGCCCAGCCACTGCGGGCAAGCTGGCGGACGCTATCAAAGTTACCCCTGCAAATGCGACTGGCATTATCGACCGGTTGTTGGAAAAAAACTTGATAATACGAAACCATGACCCCAATGACAGGCGGGTTATTTTACTCCGTTCTACATCCCAGGGCGATGAGTTGGTGGCCGAATTGAGACAGAAGCGTAAAGAACGTCTGACCGAACTATTCAATCATCTACCTGCTGAAGACGCAGAAATCGTGAAGCAGTCCTTGCAAATCATGGTCAGAGCAATAGAAAGTGGAGAACACTAACATGGATGCAATTACTGAAAGTTTTAAAAGCACCATGAGATTTAAACGGTAAAATAAATATAATCTAGTCGAGGATGCAGAATTCAATGCCGTTAATGAAGGCAACGCAGATCAGTAAACCCGGTGGAGATCTTGAATTAGTTCAAAAGGAAATTCCGTTGTCTAAGGAAAATGAGGTTCGCTTGAAAGTGCAGGCTTGTGGAATTTGCCATGGAGATGCTAATCTATTGCACATTCGGCTCCACAGAAAATTAAGCAATTCAAGTTTTAACGGTGAAAAATAACCGACACTACTGAATCACAAATTCGCAGCATATGTAGTTGAAATGAAATTGATTTCGCTTAGCGTCTTCTTAAA
>Ga0326727_10025300_pt1 | contig 11142 bp, 6 predicted proteins | sample MB2enrmetagenome_FD_207643 | JGI IMG/M metagenome (GOLD analysis project Ga0326727, IMG submission 207643) | Lab enriched peat soil microbial communities from McLean, Ithaca, NY, United States - MB29MY | ecosystem: Environmental > Terrestrial > Soil > Wetlands > Peat | place: USA: New York... | reverse complement strand
TAGTGTCACGCCGTCTGCCCGGTCGCGGTCAATGCCTCAATATGGGCAGCCTTCAGAAGAATGCCCACGCTTATGTAATTGCTGACAAGCCGTTTGCCATGGGCCTGCTTTGGAGACCCGCTTGCGATTACCTGGTTGGAGTGGTCTCCTGCATTAGCCACTTGGAGAAGGGCAAAAGTCAGGTACGGCGAGCAGATTCTATGAATGGACTCTGGAAGTTCTCGGCGTTGTGGCTGGTCCTAGCTGCAATATGCCTGGTTCGGCCATTCCTTGTTCGAGGTCAGTCGAATGCGCTGACCGAAGAGGCCGCCATTCATTTCGGTACTACTGTACAGCCTCGCGTCTGCGATGAATCCGCACTTGGCGACAGTGTCAAGGCAGCCCTCAGATTAGTTTGTCTGCGAGAGCGACCGGGGTCTCCGAACATCATGCCGCAGAATGCCATCGTCATCGGTTTCGTTGGGGGTTTTGTCCGGCACGATGACTTGAACCATCCTGAAGTGCAGTTCGCCGCCTACCTTCGCGACAGTTATCCGTCAATTGTGCACGCAGAAGTGTTCGCGAATCACGACGGCAAACGCGCGCTTCGGCGAGTGCTGGAGTTGTTAGACACCGACGGAGATGGCGAACTCAATGCCAATGAAAAGGAAAGCGCAAGGATCGTTATCTATGGCCACAGTTGGGGAGCTTCGCAGGCGGTCACGTTGGCCCGTGATTTGGGACGCCTAGGCATTCCGGTATCACTCACGATCCAGGTGGACAGTGTCCATAAACCTGGCCATGAGGATACGGTAATCCCCTCAAACGTTCAGAACGCGGCCAACTTTTATCAGACTAGAGGTTCTATTCACGGACGGTCGCGCATTCGCGCGGCTGATCCGGGACGCACGAACATCATTGGCAACTTTCGGATGACGTACCAGGATCATCGAATTAATTGTGACAACTATCCCTGGCTTGCTCGGCACCTGAACAGGCCACATCACGAAATCGAGAACGATCCGCGGGTATGGGAGCAGATCGCAACGCTGATCGACTCAGAGCTGATGAAAAGAGCGTCGGCCGTTGAAGCGTCCTTGCCCTTCAGTTCGCTCCCGTGAAATAGGACCGAGATATGACGCACTTCTTCTCGTTGCCACAATTCGATGCTCGTTGATACAGCAGAAGGCAAACTCTCGTGCGTCGCATTTTGAAGAAAGGGGGAAACGACCATGTGCAGCACAACACTCACTCCGCAGGCAGTAGCCAAGAGAAAGCCTGTATGCATGAACTGGGTTGTGGTCACTGACCCAAACGGAAATCGGCGGCCTCAAATGCACTGGCGGGGTATTCAATAAGCATGCTGACCGTGAACACCAGTGTGCGATCTGCGTGCATTGCTAGTCAAGAGGCCGACGGTCGTCGTGCTTCGAGCGGCTTTCGTCTAATCCACGCGCTACTCCTCGCAATTGGCGCATGTTTGTGTCTTGGTCCTAGGCTTTTTGCACAGATACCTGACTCCCTAATGGCAGAGGAGGCAAGCAAGTCGTCGACGGTAATACCCGACTTGAAAAGCAGCAACGCTAATCCCACGCGCATCCTCGAAAACCACATCCATAACGGCGATCCGACGCTAGACAAGCGATCGGTCCAGATCCGCGGGCTCGACGGACATTTCGAAAATTACCAGTACATCGAAACGGAAACGCTGCCACTGGATGCTGTTACCTTGCGAACCGCAACCCGCACGTTCATTCGCGACGGTAATGGGAGGAAAACGCTCGTGCAGGTAACAGAAGAAGAGCGGCACGCCGGCGCTGGCGCTGACTGGCATGCCGTGCGCATCACCTCCGATGCGGATCTCAATGGCAGGCTTCAGCCTCTTCAACGCGAAAGCGTAGAGACGACAAGGATCGGCATGGATGTGGAGGAAACGAAAACTACGGTGATGCGCCCGAGTGTCAACGGCGGTTGGGTGCCAGTTCTGAAGACCGACGAATTCCTCAGGCGAGAGGCCAACGACACGGTTGAATCTGAAAAAACCACCCTTCTTCCCGATGGTACGGGGAAATGGCAGATCACCGAAATACGGCAGGGTACAACTCGACTAGAGGCCTACAACCGCAGTACCGAGGAGCGCGTTCTCCGACCCGACCCCGAAGGCAGGCTTAGCGAAGTCTCCCGCATCGTGAGTAAGGAATCGGAGAGCACTTCCGGCGGAGAAAAGCGCAACTTAATGGAAACCTACTCCGTCGATGTCCCAGGGACCACTCGGGACGGCAGTCTGCACATGGTTGAGCGTACAACTTCCACCCAACGCACCAGTGCAACCAGCGATCAAGCCGCCAGCCAGGAAGAGGAGCGCGTTTGCCGACCCGACTCCGAAGGCAGGCTAAGCGAAGTCTCTCGCGTTGTGAGTAAGGAATCGGAGAGCACGTCCGGAGAAAAGCGCACACTGGTGGAAACCTACTCCGCCGATGTCCCAGGGATCACTCGGAATGGCAGCCTGCGCCTGGTTGAGCGTGCAACGACGACCCAGCGGGCCACTGCAACCGGCGATCAAGCCACTAGCCAGTTAGTGGAACACATCGATCATGGCAATCCGGAGTCGGGTCTCCGAGTGTCGATCTTGATCAATGACACCGTGCACCCCGGCCCTTCAGGGGAGCAGGTCGAGAGGACCATTCGACTGCGCGACGCGAACGGGAACTTCGGAATCGTCTCGGTTGATACGACGAAGGCGGATCCAATCCCCACAATTCAGGTTCAGCAAATGCCTGCCGACAAGCCGTAATAAAGCGATCGCAGATTGATTTATTGCAATTCCAGGTACTGGCCGGCGGCTGGGACTAAATCCGGCTTGCTGCCCCAATTTGGTCAGTGCCCTTGGCAGGTCATTCTATGTCTGTGTAGGAGCTTCCGATCCAATTGGTAGACAGGTATTTACATCCACTTACAACGGGCCACTTCTGGCAGCCGGATTGCGAATACCAAATGCGATCTTCAAATTCGCTCCAGGGGGTAGGCCATGCTCGGAGAACTGATGAGCATCCCGACTGATACGCTCATTGACATGCTGTGCGTAATCCTCGCCGGTGAAGTCGTACTCACCGCGAACGATGCAGTGGAAATCGAACAAATTCAACGCGAGTTGCAACGTAGAAGTCAAGAGCAATGCTGGGGCTCTCAAGCGGTCAACTGAGAGACGCGTGCAATCAGTTTTGGGATGAGGGTTAAACTACGACAAAGGCTGACGCTTGCTGTACCCCAAAGCGTCGGAAGAGCACAAAGACAAGTAAGGAAGAGAAAATGACGCTGACAGAAACTGAAGGACTAGCCAGTCCACTGAGCGCCGAAGGGATTGCACGATCAACCGTTGCAGGTGCGCCACTAGGCGCCGAGGAGCTGAATAGGATCGATGCTTTTTGGCGCGCGTGCAAATACCTTGCTCTAGGAATGATCTACCTTCAGGCGAATCCTCTCTTACGGGAGCCCCTGAAACCAGAACATATCAAGAGCCGCCTGCTCGGCCATTGGGGCTCAAGCCCAGGGCTTGCCTTCATCTACACGCATCTCAGTCGGCTCATAAAGAGAGACAACCTCGAGATGATGTTCCTTGCAGGCCCAGGACACGGGGCGCCGGGAGTTTTAGCGCCTATCTATCTGGAAGGCACGTACAGTGAAATCTATCCGGAGAAAAGCGAGGACGAGAAAGGCCTGCGAGAGTTCTTCAAGCAGTTCTCCTTCCCCGGTGGTATTGGCAGCCACTGTACTCCAGAAACGCCAGGTTCGATTCATGAAGGAGGCGAACTGGGCTATGTCCTCTCGCACGCTTGCGGAGCCGCGTTTGACAATCCCGACCTGATCGTGGCGGCGGTCGTGGGTGACGGCGAGGCCGAGACCGGCCCGCTGGCGACCTCATGGCACATCAGCAAGTTTCTGAATCCAATCCGCGATGGGGCGGTATTGCCCATACTTCATCTTAACGGATACAAGATCAACAACCCGACCTTGCTGGCGCGAATCACTCATCAAGAATTGGAAGACTTGCTGCGCGGGTATGGTTGGAATCCCTACTTCGTGGAGGGATCCGATCACAACAGCATGCACCAGGCGATGGCCGCGACGTTTGAGCACTGCATTACCGAAATTAAGACTCATCAGCAAGAATGCCGCAAGAGCGGCGTCGCGATTCGGCCGCGTTGGCCCCTGGTGGTATTGCGTTCACCAAAAGGCTGGGGTGCACCGCGGGAGGTGGACGGACATCGGCTCGAAGGCTTCTGGCGTTCGCACCAGGTCCCGCTGCCGGACGTCAAGACAAGACCGGAACACCTGCGCATTCTTGAGAACTGGATGCGGTCACTCGAACCCGAAGAACTGTTCGACGAGTCTGGCAGGGTGTTACCGGAACTCGCCGAAATCATGCCGTCAGGCCGGCGTCGCATGAGTGCCAGTCCGCACGCGAACGCAGAATTCAGGAAAAAACTGCGCTTACCTGACTTTAGCGATTATGCCATCAAGATCGACCGCCCGGGAAACATCGAAGTCGAGAACGTCCCACCGCTGGGCGCTTTCCTGCGCGACGTCATGAAGTGGAACATGAACAGCTTCCGCGTTTTCGCGCCCGACGAGAATACTTCCAACAAGCTGGACGCAATTTACCAGGCTTCGAAGAAATTCTGGATCGCTGAAACTTTCCCCGAGGACCGTGATGGCACAGAACTGGCTCCGGACGGACGCGTGGTCGAAATGTTGAGCGAGCACACGATGGAGGGCATGCTCGAAGGCTACTTGCTTACGGGCCGCAATGGCTTTCTCTCGTCATATGAAGCCTTCGTTCACGTAATCGACTCCATGTTTAATCAGCATGCCAAGTGGTTGTCGATCTGTAACAATTTATCTTGGCGCCGCAAGATCGCATCGCTGAACCTCCTCATTACCTCGACCGTGTGGCGTCAGGATCACAATGGCTTTACGCACCAGGATCCGGGGTTTCTGGATGTGGTGCTCAACAAAAGTGCGGCAGTGACCCGCATCTACCTCCCGCCCGATGCCAATTGTCTCTTGTCTGTAGCAGATCATTGCCTGCGCTCGGAGAACTACATCAACGTAATCGTCTCGGACAAGCAGAAGCATCTGCAGTACCTGGATATTGATGCTGCCATTACGCACTGCACAAAGGGTATCGGCATCTGGAATTGGGCCAGCAATGATGAAGGCCAGGAACCTGATGTTGTTTTTGCTGCCGCGGGCGATATCCCCACCCAGGAAGCATTGGCCGCGACGGCATTGCTCCGCGAACGATTTCCTGACTTGAAAATCCGATTCGTTAACGTGGTTGACTTGTTCAAGCTGGAACCTCGCAGCGAACACCCGCATGGCTTAACGGATGCGGACTTCGATTCGCTCTTTACCGTTGACAAACCGATCATCTTTAACTTCCACGGGTATCCCTGGCTAGTTCACCGTCTCGCCTATCGCCGCACAAACCACCACAACCTGCATGTGCGCGGGTACAAGGAGAAAGGCAACATCAACACGCCGATGGAACTGGCAATCAACAACCAGACGGACCGGTTCAGTCTCGCGATCGACGCCATTGACCGCGTCCCGAAACTGCAGCCGATCGGCGCGCATGCCAAAGAAGAATTCCGCGATCGCCAGATCGCATGCCGACGCCATGCTTACGAGTACGGGATCGACAGTCCTGAGATTAGCGGTTGGAAGTGGCCTCACGACAAGAAGTGAGTGAGCGAGTGTCGGCAATTGCTATGAACGGCACTGTAAGGATCGCAACGCGTGCCAATTACAACCTCTGAATCACATAAAAGTCCCGTCGAGATGCGGGCCCGGTGGCGCCTTCTCAGATCGGATAGGAGTCGATCATGATTACTAACGCCCCCGCAAAACGGCAAGCAGTGCCGGATACGGAGAAACTCATCGCCAAGTACGGATGTGGTCCGGTGCACTTCTCCGGAACGGACGAAGCTTTGTATGAACGGCACTTGCTGTTCGACAGTGTCGTCGATCTGGCGGCGGCGACCGCGCGCGACCGGTTCGAGGCCCTTGCGCGGTCGGTGCGTGACGTTCTATCTCAGCGCTGGCTTCTCACTGAGAAGACCTATGAGCAACAAAATCCTAAGCGACTCTACTACCTCTCGATGGAATTCCTCATCGGCCGCTCACTCGCAAACAATGTTGTGAACCTTCTGCTCGCTCCGCTCACAGACCAGTTCATACAGGACAAGAAACTGAACCTGATCGAGATCTTAGAGCAGGAGCCAGATGCGGGATTGGGCAACGGTGGCCTTGGACGTTTGGCGGCCTGCTTCATTGAATCCGCCGCAACCAAGCAGCTCCCGGCTATGGGTTATGGACTCCGATATGAATACGGCATCTTCAAACAATCCATCCAGAACGGATGGCAACAGGAAATGCCGGACAACTGGCTCCGTTCTCCGGACCCGTGGGAAATTGCCCGCCCGAACGAAAAGGTGGAAGTCACCGTGGGCTGCTCGTTCGAGCTCAGCGGCGGTACCCTGCGCCCAGTACCGGGCCGCCCAACGACTCTGATCGGCATCCCATTTGACCGTCCTGTGATCGGGTACGGTGGTTCCACGATCAACACGCTTCGACTCTGGGCAGCGGCAGCGCCCGACTACTTCAAGTTTGAAGAGTTCTCGCACGGCGATTTCGTAGAAGCATTTACCCAGACCCTTGGGGCCGAAACCCTGACCCGCGTCCTTTATCCCGATGATTCAAGAGTGATGGGGCAAGGGCTACGCCTGCTACAGGAGTACTTCCTTGTTGCCTGTTCGATGGCAGATGCAGTGCGGCGCTTCCAACGCTCCAACCAGGATTGGCGCTTGTTTGCAGAGAAAGTCGCCATTCAGATGAACGATACGCATCCGGCTCTCGCAGTTCCGGAGCTTATGCGAATCCTAGTTGATCAGGTGCACCTTGAATGGGACGAAGCCTGGCAGATCACAAAGAACACGCTGGCCTACACGAATCACACCTTATTGCCCGAAGCACTCGAAAAATGGCCGGTGGCGTGGTTTGAAGAAATGCTGCCGCGGCAGCTCGAGATCATCTACGAGATCAATCGCCGTTTCTTGGGCGATGTTCGCGGAAGTTTTCCGGGCGAGAAGGAACGAATTCAGCGGGTGAGCCTGGTTGAAGAGGGGGACGGCCAAGCCAAGAAGGTTCGTATGGCCAATTTGGCGGTTGTGGGCTCTCATAGCACCAACGGGGTGGCAGAGATTCACTCCAAGCTGTTGCGTGAGACCACGCTCAAAGACCTGGCGGAAATCTTTCCGCAACGTTTCAACAACAAAACGAACGGAGTCACACCCCGGCGCTGGCTGCAACTCTGCAACCCTGGGCTTTCCCAATTGATCACCAATGCAATTGGAGATGCGTGGATCAAGAACCTGAGCGAATTAGACAAGCTCAAAGCATTCGTGGGTGACAGCGGATTTCTCGCAGATTTTCTTACGGCTAAGCGAAATGCGAAGCGGCAATTCTGTGAGTGGCTCCGCTGGTCGACGGGTCAGACCCTTGATCCGGAATCGATCTTCGATTGCCAGGTCAAGCGCATCCACGAGTACAAGCGCCAGTTTCTGAATGCACTGCGGATCGTGGTCCTCTACAACCGGTTGCGGCACGACCCTGGGCTGAACATGCACCCACGGACGTTCCTTTTCGCAGGCAAGGCCGCACCTGCGTATCGGCTTGCGAAAGTGATTATCAAATTCATCAACAATCTGGCTGCAACCATCGACGCCGACCCCGCCGTACGCGGGCGGCTTAGGGTGGTATTTCTGCCCGACTATTGCGTCTCGCTTGCGGAACACCTCATCCCCGCCAGTGACGTCTCCAACCAGATTTCCACTGCAGGCTACGAAGCCAGTGGTACAAGCAACATGAAGTTCATGATGAATGGCGCATTGACGATCGGTACACGCGACGGCGCAACCATTGAGATGGCCGCGGAGGCGGGCGAGGAGAACTTCTTTCTTTTCGGCCTGACGGCGGAGCAAGTGATTGGCAGTCGCGGATGGTACAACCCGCGCTGGCACTACGAACACGAGCCCGAAACACGCCAGGCACTGGACTTGATTTTCTCCGACTATTTCAGCCGCTATGAGCCGGGTGTCTTCGGGCCGTTGCGCGACATGTTGCTGACGCACGGCGACCACTACATGCATTTGGCGGACCTGAACTCATACCTCACGGCAGACGCGCAGCTGAGCGCGTTATATGCCGATCCCGACGAGTGGGCGCGCAAGGCCATCTTGAATGTGGCGGGCTCGGGGAAGTTCTCCAGCGACCGCACTATCGCCGAATATGCCACCGAGATCTGGAACGTAAAGCCATGTCCAATACCAGACAAAACGTAAAAGAGGACGCGGCAGAAAGAAATAAGGAGACTGTAGTGAAATTTACAAAGGCAATCATTTTTCCAGCGGCGGCAAAGTTTGGTCCTGCACTGGTCTTGGCGCTCGTCGCGTTCTCCGTGACATTCGCGCAGGACGTGAGAACCAACTACATGCCAGGAACCGATTTTTCAAAATACCACACCTATGCATGGGTCAACGACGTACAAGGCGTGCCCGCGGTAGGTGGCCATCCCGACCAGATCCTGGACGCCCAGGTCAAGCAGGCGATCGATTTGCAAATGGCGGGCAAGGGCTTCACCAAGGCGGAGGACGGCAGTAAGGCCGATTTACTCCTCGCCTACCAGCTCGCGATCGATCAGGAGAAGCAGATAAACGGCTTCGGGGACAACTTGGGCGGCTTGGGCGGCTGGGGCCCGTGGGGAGGCGGCTTCGGTACCTTTTCGGCCAGTACTTCAAGCAATTACATCGGGACTTTCGTCGTTGGTATGTATGACCCTGCTGCAAAAAAGCTCGTTTGGATAGGTGCTGCCCAACATGCGATTGAACCCAGCAACAAACAGGAGAAGAACCAGGAAAGGCTCAATAAGGGAGCGCAAAAACTGCTGAAGGGCTTCCCTCCGGGACGCGGCAGATAAAGGAATGACTAACGATCGTAAGAACATTGAGTCCTGCGATCAAACAGTGGATGCAGCAGGCAGAGAAGAATCCATCAGGATTAGTCAGGCCTGGCCGTCCGGATTTCAAGACAACGTAACACAACAATACTCAGGAGAACTCGAAATGAACGCGAAGCAGATTTGCAAAGTGATTGTCGCTCTATGTATGGCAGCGGTAGCTGCCCGCGCGGACACTTTGGAATTGAAGAATGGAAGTCTGATCAAGGGTAAATTCATGGATGGGACCGAGACCAGCATCAGCTTTCAGGTTGGGTCAACAGTGCAGAACTACGATATCGCCGATGTCCGTTCGCTCCGATTCGATTCCGACGCGCAGGGTGCCACGCCCTCGGTTCCCTCGAAGCAGCCGGATGTGCCTTCGTCCATAGAAAAAAATGACGTCGCACAGTCTTCGTCGTCGGTGACCATTCCTGCAGGTACGCGGATCTCGGTTCGCACCATCGATTCCATTGACTCCACCAGGAATCGCGTGGGATATCGTTTTGAGGCTTCGCTCGAAGAACCCCTATCCGTAGATGGCAATGTGGTGGTTCCGAAGGGCGCAGACGTTTACGGCCGATTGGACGAGTCCAAAGAGACCGGAACTTTTACTGGAAGGTCCGAACTAAGCCTCGAGCTGACGGAAATCGTCGTCCATGGCCAGACTGTGCCGCTAGTCACAGGGGAATACGCAGTTTCGGGCAAATCCAAGACTGAGAGTACCGCGAAAAGAACTGTTGGGGGAGCCGCCCTTGGGAGCATCATCGGTGCGCTTGCAAACGGTGGGAAAGGGGCGGCCATCGGGGCAGGAACAGGGGCGGGCGTGGGAGCTGGCTCGGAAATAATCACCAAGGGAGACGAAGTGAAGATCCCGAGCGAGACCCTATTAGATTTCACTCTGCAACAGAGCGTCACGATTCCGAAACGTGCAGCTTGATCGCTATACCTCAGAAGTGCGTCTTGCAGTCAGTTTGAACGCGCGTCCCTGTCGATTGGGAATGGCCGTAGAGGTGGTCTTGGTATCGCACCCTGTGCCGCAGCGATGCACCGAAGGCGCATGGAGCCTGTTGAAAAACAACCCAGCGTTATGCGTCCGCGCGCGGTAAACTGGGCCCAGACGCCAAAGTAAAGTTATTCATGGCCCTGCAGTTCAAATGTGAACTCATAAGTTTTGCGTTTGTCATTCTGGGCTGGACGTCGTACTGCTCAGGACAGACCCCTCAGCAAGCGCCTGTGCCTAGTCCGGAACGCCGGGGGATAACTTCAGCCGGGGAGCAACTTCCCGGTCAGCAATTGCCCGGAAGCATCAGCGGAACTGTCGTTGATCAAAGTGGAGCTGTCGTCGGCGGAGCCCGGGTCAGGCTTACTGCGGAAGATCCATCCCTCAACCAAGAAGTCCTATCCGGCAACGATGGACAATTCTCCTTTGCCAATATCCCTCCCGGACGTTTCCAGCTAATCATTACGGCGGAGGGCTTCGAGACGCAGATATCTTCTGGAATCCTGCGTTCAGGGGAGACCCACATTGTCCCGTGGATGCCGTTGGCGGTTGCGACCGAGAAAACTGAGGTGCAGGTCGGACTCTCACAGACCGAAGTGGCAGAAGAGCAGATCAAGGTGGAAGAAAAGCAGCGGGTGCTTGGCGTCGTTCCAAATTTCTATGCCATCTACATCCCCGGCGCAGTTCCGCTCACCCCAAAGCAAAAGTTCAAGCTTGCCGGGAAAACGGCGGTAGATCCATTCACTTTCGTATTTGCAGGGGGCTTTGCGGGAATTGAGCAGGCGCAAAATCGCTTCAGCGGATATGGGCAAGGCGCGCAAGGTTATGCAAAGCGCTTCGGCGCCAGGTACACCGACACCGTTACGGGCACGTTCATGGGGGGCGCCATACTGCCATCGCTTCTGAAACAAGATCCGCGTTATTTCTACAAGGGAAGCGGGAGCAAGCAATCACGGATTCTGTATGCGATTGCCAACGCAGTGATCTGCAAGGGCGACAACGGACACTGGCAGCCAAGTTACTCGGGTATCATCGGAAGCCTTGCGGCGGGCGGTATCTCGAATCTCTACTATCCAGCGCGTAATCGCAATGGAGCGGGATTAAC
>Ga0326727_10025298_pt1 | contig 11143 bp, 9 predicted proteins | sample MB2enrmetagenome_FD_207643 | JGI IMG/M metagenome (GOLD analysis project Ga0326727, IMG submission 207643) | Lab enriched peat soil microbial communities from McLean, Ithaca, NY, United States - MB29MY | ecosystem: Environmental > Terrestrial > Soil > Wetlands > Peat | place: USA: New York... | reverse complement strand
CAGCCCATCCAGGGACCGCCGCGGACAGTATCTCAGTTTGAAGATGAAGCGGCAAAGAGTTCAAGGTCCCGAAGGGAGCCACGGTGAGTAGCCGTAGGTTTTAACCTACGGATGGGGACGGCATGGACGATATTCCCTTCGACCCTGGAGGGGTCGACGGTGCGGCCCCTTCAGGGCCGGGACTTATTTCTTGGGGCGTCGTGTCCGTAGGTTAAAACCTACGGCTACTCACGGTTTTCCCCTTCGGGTAACAGAGCACGAGCATGCCTAACGCTCCAGCAACGGGTGACCGAGCCAGCTCTTCCCAGCGCGCGCGTCGATTTCTTAAGAAATTGCAGCATGGAGATGAGGTTGCTCACCTGATCACCCTGCTCGCGGCGGCCAGCATTATTGCCGTGACGCTGATGCTGGTCTATCAGCTCTTTATTACTTCCGCTTTACCCCGGCACAAGTTTGGGTTTGAATTTTTCCTGGGGAGGACTTGGGATCCGGTCAGCGAGGAATTCGGCGCGTTGCCCTTCATTTACGGCACCGTGGTTTCCTCGGCTTTGGCCCTTCTGCTGGCTGTGCCTTTGGGGGTAGGCGCCGCCATCTTCCTTTCCGAGCTCGCCCCCCCGACGATTTCCAACTATCTGACTTTTGTCATTGAGCTGCTGGCGGCAATTCCCAGCGTTATCTATGGCCTGCTGGGAATCTTCATTCTGGTTCCGATATTGCGCACCGTCGTGATGCCGTTCCTCCAGCATACTTTGGGATTTCTGCCTCTCTTCAAGGGGCCGATTTACGGGGTCAGCATGCTGGCGGGCGGACTCGTGCTGGCGATCATGATCGTCCCCTTCATCATCTCCGTGTCAAGGGAAGTCTTGCTGGCAGTCCCGGTGGAGCAGCGCGAAGCGGCGCTGGGCCTCGGCGCCACCAAATGGGAATCCACTTGGCAAGTGGTGGTGCCCTTTGCGCGGGTGGGAATTATGGCCTCGATTTTCCTGGCCCTGGCCCGCGCCCTGGGTGAAACCATGGCGGTCACCATGGTCATCGGCAATGATCCCAAGATCAGCGCCTCGCTGTTTGCTCCGGGTTACTCGATTGCCGCCGTCATCGCCAACGAGTTTACCGAAGCCACCAGCGACATGTATCTGCAAGCCTTGATTGAGTTGGGCCTTGTCCTGTTCCTCCTGACCATCCTGATCAATGGTTTGGCGCGCCTGGTGATCATTGCCACCACGCAGAAGGGCACGCAAGCACAGTAAATAGTGAATGGTGAATAGTGAATAGTAAATAGCGGGCACTGAATCGTGAATGGCGAATAGGGGGTAGTGGAAAGTGAAGAGTGAACAGTGCAGTGGAAGAACCATTTATTGTCCGCCGTTCACTGCATGTTTCACTATTCACCATTCACCATTTACTATTTTCCGCGCAAATCAGCTCGGACTTGACGTATGAGTCTTCGTCATCGCTGGCGGCAATTCGCGAACGTGGTCATGCTCAGCCTCACCGGCGTGTGCGCTCTATTCACGGTTTCCGTCCTCTTTTTCATTTTGGGTTATCTGCTGTGGTACGGCGGCAAGTCGCTGAACTGGGCGTTCTTTACCGCCCTCCCGACCCCCGTCGGCGAACCGGGTGGCGGAATGGCCAACGCCATCGTGGGCAGCGGCAAGCTCTTGCTGCTGGCTTCGCTGGTGGGGGTGCCCATCGGCTTGCTGGGGGGAGTGTACCTGGCGGAATTCGGCGGCCAGACCTTCTCTTTCCTGGTGCGCTACACCACTGACTTGCTGAACGGCGTGCCGTCCATTGTCATGGGAATCTTTGCGTACACGGTCATCGTGCTTCCCATGAAGCACTTCTCAGCCTTTGCGGGGGGAATGGCGCTGGGGGTGATGATGATCCCCATCGCCGTCCGCACCACGGAAGAATCCTTGCGGGGCGTGCCGCTCGTGTTACGGGAAGGGGCTCTGGCGCTCGGGGCAAGCAAATGGAAGACCGTGGCGACGGTGGTTATGCCGGCGGCCATACGGGGAATTGTGACCGGCATCATGCTGACGCTGGCGCGGGTAGCCGGGGAAACCGCCCCCCTGCTTTTTACGGCGTTCAGCAACCGATTTTGGAGCAGGGGGTGGAATGAACCCATCGCCTCCTTGCCGGTGATGATCTATACTTACGCCATTGCCCCTTACGACGATTGGCACCGGCAGGCCTGGGCGGCAGGACTGGTTCTTTTGGCTTTGGTCCTGTTCGCCAACATTGGGGCACGCTTCCTCGTTTCCCGGGGAATATCGTTTCGCAGGGTGTGATCCGTGACTTCTGGTTCGAGTGTTCAGCCTATGGGCATGAAGACGTCTGAAGAATCCCGCCCCAGTGAGCGTGCGGGAGGAGCTGTAACTCCCTGGCCAGCCGACATCAAGATGCGCGCGGCAGGGGTGGATTTCTATTATGGGGGAAAGCAGGCGCTGCACTCCGTCAGTTTGCAGGTTCTCACCGGGCGCATTACCGCGCTTATTGGCCCTTCCGGCTGCGGCAAAACAACCTTCCTGCGGGTTCTCAACCGGATGTATGAGACCGTACCGCATGCGCGCCCCGAAGGCGAAGTTCTGCTGGACGGCGAAGACATATTTTCGCTGGATGTGGTGAATCTGCGGCGAAGGGTGGGGATGGTGTTCCAAAAGCCCAACCCGTTCCCCAAATCGATTTTCGATAATATCGCTTATGGCCTGCGCATCAATGGAATGGCCGATCGGGGCACAATGGCCGAAGCGGTGGAGAAAAGCCTGCGACGCGCGGCCCTTTGGGAGGAAGTCAAAGACCAACTCCATAAGTCCGCTTATGCCCTTTCGGGCGGCCAGCAGCAGCGGCTGTGCATTGCTCGGGCCCTGGCTGTGGAACCGGAAGTTCTGCTGCTGGATGAGCCGTGCTCGGCCCTGGATCCAATTGCCACGGCAAAAATCGAGGAGTTGCTCTTCAACTTGAAAGACGCCTGCACCATGGTCATTGTGACGCATAATATGCAGCAGGCGGCGCGCACGGCCGACTATACGGGTTTCTTTCTGATGGGGCGCTTGATTGAATTCAATAAGACCGCGATCATCTTCAAGACCCCCGCGCGCAAAGAGACCGAAGATTACATTACCGGCAGGTTTGGATAGAGCGTAGAATCGGGTCATCTGGCCATCGGGTCATCGGGCCATCGGATCATTGAATCATCGGGTCATCGGATCATTGAAAAACTACCTGTTGCTGGTCGATGCCCTTTAATTTTTGATCTCGCGGCCCCAAGCGGCGCCCAAAACGAACCAAGGATAATAGCCGTTCTTCAATGACCCGATGACCCGATGGCCCGATATTAGAGGGGGGGGACTTCACCATTGCGCCACTTTCTTGAGGAACTCGATTATCTGCGCAGCCGCCTGCTCGAGATGAGCGCCTTGGTGGAGGACTCCGTTTACCGCAGCATCCTCACGCTTACGGATAAAGATCCCCGGCAGGCGCAAAAGGTTCTCCAGAACGAAGCGGAGATCAATCACCTCGAAATCGAGATTGACGATCTTGCCACCCGCCTCCTGGCTCTCCAGCAGCCCATGGCCACCGATCTGCGCCTTCTGACCTCCGCCATCAAAATCAACAACGACCTTGAACGGATGGGGGATTTGGCGGTCAACATCGTCGAGCGGGCGCTTTCCTTGATTAACGAGCCCCTCATTAAACCCCTTGTCGACATCCCGGCCATGGCCAGCCGCGTCCAGTCGATGATTCGCAAGAGCCTGGATGCCTTCGTGAAGCGCGACGGGGAATTGGCCCGCACCGTGCTTGTTTCCGACGATGCCGTCGATGAGTTGCGCGACGCGATTTACGAAGAGCTGATGGGGTATATGGAGCGCGACCCCAAGGCGGTTCGCCAGGGTATCAACCTGATGTTTGTGGCGCGCAACCTGGAGCGGCTTGCCGACCACGCCACCAATATCGCTGAGGATGTCCTCTTCCTGGTAGAAGGCGTTGACGTCCGCCACCACGCTGAGACCCGGGAGTAAGCCCGCTGGTCGCGAAAATCTCCGGCTCCGCGGCGCGTAGGCATGGCTGGCGACGATTCCAGAAGATCTTGACGTCTGCCCATCCAAACTCTGGGACGAAATCTGCATCGAACAAAACAAAGGCCTTCGGGTGCAAAGGTGATTTAGTCTTTGACGGCATTGGCCTTTTGATGATGAAATGTCTAATCCGGGTATGACCGCCCGTTCCTACCGGGTGGTTGGTCAACAGTTGGGGGAAATGGGAATGAAGGCAAAAATCTTCGCGTTACTGATCTCCTGGTCGCTGATGGGCACCCTGATGACGCCCCTCTTTGCGCAGGACAAGGATGCCAGCGCCGCCGTCGACGAGATCACGGTCCCGGAAGGCACGGAATTCAAGCTCCAGTTGCATACCTCGCTTAATTCCAGCGGCTCCAAAGCGGGGGATCGCATCATGTGCTCGTTGATCGATCCGGTGGCCGTGGAGGACCGCGACGTGCTCCCCAAAGGCGTCCGCATCGATGGACACGTGGGCGAGTCACGGCCTGCGGGGCGCAAGGGCAAGGGCGGTCTTCTCACCATTGTTTTCGACACCGTGGAATTGCCCAACGGCCAGAAGGTGGCCATCCTGGGTTCCCTGACCGAGGTGTTCTCCAGCGAAAGTGGCAGCGATCCTAACGTCGGCCCGGAAGGGGAACTTAAGGGCAAAGGCCCCGATCGCCGGGAGCAGGCTCTGCTCATCGTGGCTCCCGCCGCCATCGGAGCCGTGGGCGGCATCGGAACCGCCATCACCCTGGGAGCTGCCGGCGTCTTAACGGCGCTCTTCCTCCCCAAGGGGAAACAGGCTTCGCTCGCGGCGGGCTCGCTGGTGGGTATGCGCCTCGATCGCGACGTTACCCTGGTGATCCCTTCCGCCGGAAGATAGCAACTCAAAACTCATGGCTTTCCGATGGATCGTGGAGAGGTGCGTCTTTTCCCGGGGCCCCCGGTCGTGCGTCAGGAGACTCCCATGAATCGAAGGACCTTCTTGCGGCTTGGGGCGAGTTCCGCTGCTCTGGATATGAGTTCGAAGCCCGCACCCATCCCCATTATCGACACCCACATCCATCTGTTTGACCCACGACGCCCGCAGGGCATTCCCTGGCCTGACCAGCACGATCCCAACGATAAGGTCCTGTACCAGCCGGCGTTGCCCAGCCGTTACCGCCGGCTCACCAAAGGCTTGGGGATAGTTGGGGCCATCGAGGTTGAATGCAGCCCTTGGCTGGAAGACAACCAATGGGTGCTGGATATCGCCGCCAAGGACAAGTTGATCGTGGCCACCGTCGGAGACCTGGAGCCGGGGAAACCGGGCTTCCGCAAACACCTGGAGCGGTTTCAGCGGAACCCCCTGTTTCGGGGCATTCGGTATGGAAATCTTTGGGGCAGGGACCTGGCCGGGGAAATGTCCGGGGCGGATTTCATCCCTGACCTTAAAGCTCTTGCCGATGCGGATTTGGGGCTGGACACGGCGAATCAGGACCCCCGGCAGATCTCGGCCGTGCTGCGGCTCACGGAACGGATTCCCAATTTGCGCGCCGTTATCGATCACCTTCCCCAGATGGATCCCCCCTCGGAACCGGCGGCGCACCGCGATCTCCTGGCTGATTTGCAGGAACTGGCAGGGCGCCCGCAAGTCTACGTCAAGCTCTCGGAAGTGCTCCGCCGCGTGGATGGTCAAGTCCCCAATGACCTGGAATTCTACCGGTCAAGGCTGGACGAGATTTGGGGAATATTCGGCGAGGACCGCATCCTGTACGGCAGTGACTGGCCAAACTGCGACCGCTGGGGCTCCTACCAGCAGGTTTTCAACATCGTCCACGAATACGTCAGCGCCAAAGGTGTGGCGGCGGCGGAGAAGTTTTACTGGAAGAATTCCATCCACGCCTACCGGTGGGTCAGACGGGCGGCAAACCAGCCGGATCACAGCCCCACGCCTTGACGATAGCGGGTCATGTGCTGTTGCAGTTCCGCATTATCAGGATCGAGCGCCAGAGCTTTCTTCTGAGTCTCCACCGCTTGCTGATAATTCCCATTTACATAGTAGGCTTCCGACAGGGTATCGATGAAGGTTGCTTCCTTCCAGCCGGAAAGATCTACGGCCTGCTTGGCGTGGTCGAGCGCGCCCTTGGGGTCCCGAAACTTCGCGTCATCACACGTGGCATAGAGCCATGCCAGGTTGTTATGAGCTTCCGCCAGGCCCGGATCCAGGCGCAAGGCTTCCTGGTATTTGCCGATGGCGTCGCCGTAAAGCTTCTGTTGGGCATAGAGGTCTGCCAGCAGCAACTGATTCACGGCGAGCAATTTTTGCCCCTCAGCGGTCTGGGGATTTTTCCCGAGCACCTCTTCAAATATCTGCTGCGCCTTCTGAGGATCACCCTTCAACTGGTACGCCAGTCCCAGTTGCAGCCGGGCGCGGGGGTCTCCCTCGGTCAGGCGGCTTGCTTCCTGAAATTCCTGAATGGCCTGGTCATATTCCTTTTGCTCTAGGTAATACGCGCCCAAGGCCTCGTGCGGCTGCTCCTGGCGGGGAGCCAGCTTGAGGGCTTGCTGGAAACTCTGGAATTCCCGGTCATACTGGTGGGAATCTGCGAAGCGCCCGCCCTCTGCCAGCAGGCGGTCCATGGCCTGGACCGTCCGGTAATGGTTGGCGGTGGCGGCCATGGCGATGATCACCACCGCGAGGGGAAGGGCAACAATGGTCTGGGAGGGAGGTTCTGAAATTGCACCGTCCTCGAGGTGGATACGCGGGGGTGGAATCATCAAAGCCAGCAGCGCACCCGTTGCCAATCCCCCCAGATGGCCCCAGTTATCAATGCCCCGTGCCGAAAATCCCAGGATCAGATTCAAGGCGATGAAAGGGATGATTCCCCTTCCGAAGGCACGGCCCCAGCGTCGAGGAACGGCGTCGCGGTGAACGAAACCGGTGACGAGCATGGCCCCGGCAATTCCAAATATGGCTCCGGAAGCCCCCACCGAAATGTTCTTCGAGACCTCCATCGAGAGCAAAGCGCCCCCCATGCCCGCGGCGACGTACATCGTGAGGTAGCGGCCATAGCCGTACACCCGTTCCAGGATGGGTCCCAGAATAAAGAGACAATAGCTGTTTCCCAGAATATGAAGCCAGCCGCCGTGGAGGAACATCGGCATGACCAGACGCCAGTATTCGCCGCGGCGGAAATAGGGGCCGTAAGAAGCGCCGAAGTTCAGAAGAACCTGGGTGCTATTCGTCGCCCCCGTATAGAGTTCCAGGCCGAAAAAGACAAAGTTCACTGCCAGCAGGATGAACGTGGCGGCCGGCCAGACGCGGCGAGGAACCGCCTCGTAATATTGCGGACCGGAAGGCAGGGATGGGGGTTGGTAAGCCATGGGTATAACTTGATTGCGAGGTGGTGCCCGCGAAAGTGAATCTCTTGAATTATACCATCATGGCCGTGGCCACGGGTCTGGAAGGGGTACTGAACTTCTAGTGGAAGGGAGGAAAGGCTTGGATGTGGTGGGGATGGCCCGCGGATGAAGCAGCAACCAGAACCGTGGTATCGAAGAAAATGTTCATCACGACTTGAGAACGGATTGGATCCTTTCCTCGCGCACCTCGTCCATGAAGCGCCCCCAAATGGCGCCACGTGCAGTCCATCCTCGGTGGACCCACAGGCCATCCACCTTGATCATCGAAGGCTGATGCTCGGCGGGTCGCACTAGAACCCCGCCCCTCTACTCCGCTGCCTCTAATTCCATGCCGGGGCAAAATCCGAGCTTTTCCCTAAGGCGTTTGGGAATAACGATCCGCCCCGATTTGTCCATCCTGAACAACATGCCTTAAGGTATCCCATTTGCCAGGAATTATGGTAACGGCTTCCGGGGCTCAATACCGGCCGCACTCGCGCACGGTTTCGAACATGGCCAGGACATTCTCAATCGGCACGCGCGCCTGGACGTTATGGATGGAATTGAAGACGTACCCCCCACCCTTGCCGAAGATCTTCAGGCGCGCACACACCTCATTGCGAACGTCTTCGGGAGTACCGAAGGGCAGGGTATTCTGGGTGTCCACGCCCCCGCCCCAAAACGTCACTCGGTCTCCGAACTCCTGCTTTAATTCCTCCGGCGCCATGCACGAGGCGGAGCATTGGACGGGGTTGAGAATGTCGAAGCCCGCCGCAATAAAGTCAGGGAGCAAGGCGCGGATCGACCCGCAGGAGTGAATGAAAGTCTTCCATGTGGTGTTCTTGTGCACCCAGTCGTTCACGGTCTTATTGAAGGGCTGATAGAGGTCGCGATAAGTGTTGGGTGAGATGAATGGACCCTGCTGTGTGCCGAAATCCGTTCCCGAAAGGAAGACCGCCGTGACGCGCTCTCCCACCACCTGGTGAATTTTCTCCAGGTTTTTGATGCCGATTTCACACTGGCGTTCGAAAAGCTTGTAGACAAAGTCGCGGCGCGATGCGGTGCTGACGTACCACTCTTCAATGCCGCGAATACCTTTGGGATGTTTCAGCCAGGGGCCGGGGACCAGCGCGATGTCTCCAAAGGCCGTCCCTCCGAAACTTGCTAGCACGGCTTTGTCCGTCCCGGTCCAGATTCTTTCCGCCTCCCGCCCCAGATACGCCAGGTCCGCGTCGGATATGGGAGTAAACTCCTCCAGATTATCTTCGAGATTCAAATGGTCATCATCCAGCGGAAGCTGGCGGTCAATCGAGTCAAAATAGTATCCCCCCTTAGGCATGCGGCCGCTGGGGGGAACAGATTTGTCCCCTTCCGGGTAGATCAGGATGTCTCCATTCTCGTCCGCGTCGGTATTGAAGCCCGCCGGGACCAGCACGGGAGTGCCGCCAAAAGTGGTCCAGGGCCTCCAACCCTCGTTCTTGAAGCCAAACAGGGTGGCAGGCTTTCCCAGGCCCACGACGTCGATGCCGAGGGCATCCATCAGGTCGGGTTTGATTTCACCCAATAGCTGGTAGGGTTCCACCACTTTGACCGGGGTGCCGGGCGCATCCAGGTCCAACGCCTGGCGAAGCTTGTAAACCGTGTCAGCGTGCATCCCGGTCACCGCACTCGAACCGAGATCCATCGGCACGCGGTCTGACTCTTGATGATTGAGTGCGTTATGCACGCGTTCACGTGAAGTCATGATGAAAGCCTCCGTTTATGTGACATGTGGCGTGTGACATGTGACGCGCCGGCAAAAAACGAAACTCGAAATTCGAAAATCGAAACTCGCCCCGAATTTCGACTTTCGATTTTCGAATTTCGGTCCCAGCAGGCTTGTCACAGGTCACACGTCACAGCTCTTACGCCGCACTCTCCACGCGCAAAGGATAGCGGCCGTACTCGCGTGCGGTCCGGTACATGGCCAGAACGTTTTCCACCGGCACGAGGGCCTGAATGTTGTGAACGGCGTTAAACACGAAGCCTCCGCCGGGGCCGAAGGCCCGGATTCGCTCGCGGACTTCCTCACGGACTTCCTGAGGTGAGCCGAAGGGAAGGGTGCCTTGCGTGTCCACCCCGCCTCCCCAGAAGGTGATCCGGCTCCCGAATTTCCTCTTCAAGTCATATGGGTTCATATGGGCAGCGGAGCACTGGACGGGGTTGAGGATATCAAAGCCCGCGGCGATGAAATCCTCCACCAGAGCCCACACCGACCCGCAACTGTGGATGAAGGTTTTCCAGGTGGTGTTGCGGTGCACCCAATCGTTGACTTGTTTGTGAAAAGGCAGGAAGAGATCCCGGTAAGTCCATGGAGAAATCAAGGGTCCGTTCTGAGTGCCAAAATCCGCGCCCGTCAGATATGCTAGCGCCACCCGGTCACCGAGCGCGGCGTGGAGTTTCTTCAGGTTTGTCAGGTTGATTTCCGTTTGGCCCTCGAAAATCCTGCGGACGTGGTCGCGGCGGGTGTTCAGACTCATGTACCAGTCCTCGATACCGCGAATTCCCCGCGGACCCTTCAATCCCATTCCCGGAATCCGGGCGATATCCCCGAGCGACACGCCCCCCACATTCAGCACCAGGGCTTTGTCCGTCTGTGTATAAAGTTCCTCCGCGCTGCGGCGGTAGTACTCGACTTCCTGGTCGGAGAAGACGGTGAACTCCTCCAGGTTGTCTTCAACCCGCGGCTCCGTGGTGCCGGGCGGCTGCCGGATGATGGCATCAAAATAGTACCCCCCGCGCGGCATGCGGCCGGAGGCGGGCGCGGAGCGGTCGCCTTGCGGATAAAGAAGCAAGTCGCCGTTAGGTTCGGGCTTCGTATTAAATCCGGCCGGCACCAGCGCCGGCGTGCCGCCGAAGGTTGTCCACTCTTTCCATCCTTCCAACGGGAAGCCGAAATGTGTTCCCGATCCGCACACCCGCGCGGTGTCCACTGCCAGGGCATTTTGTAAATCGGGTTTGATTTCACCGAGCATCTGGAACGGCTCGATGACTTTGACGGGGGTGCCCGGAGCATCCACAGCGAGCGCCTGTCGCAAACGGTAAACGGTATCGACGTGCATGCCCGTTACCGTGGTTGCCCCCAGGTCAATGGGAACACAGTCCGGTTCTCGGTGCTCCAGGGCGAGGCGAACTCGCTCACGTGAGCTCATCATGGTGAAATTCCTGCCTCCGCGCCGCGACCCCGGGGGCCGCGGCGCGCTACAGAGTTTTCAAGGTGGCGGGGCGGTCAGGCAGCCACGAGTTGGCGGGCCAGTTCCACGGCGGCCGGGGCGTCTTTGCCGTAACCGTCGGCCCCAATCGAATGGGCCCAGGTGTCGGTTACAGGCGCTCCGCCCACCATGATTTTGACCTTGTCGCGCAGCCCGGCGGCGGTTAATGCCTCCACCACGGACTTCATGTTGACCATGGTGGTGGTGAGCAGGGCTGACATCGCCACAAGATTGGCATTGTTCTGGCGAACCGCGTCAACGATCTTGTCCGCACTGACGTCGACGCCCAGGTCAACAATCTTAAAGCCGGCGCTTTCCAGCATCATGGCCACAATGTTCTTGCCGATGTCATGGAGGTCGCCTTTCACGGTGCCGCACACCACGGTTCCGGCGGCGGTCATGGCCTCGTCACCCACCAGCAACGGCCGCAGGATGTCACTGGAGGCGCGTGCCGCGCGCGCGGCAATC
>Ga0326727_10025297_pt1 | contig 11143 bp, 11 predicted proteins | sample MB2enrmetagenome_FD_207643 | JGI IMG/M metagenome (GOLD analysis project Ga0326727, IMG submission 207643) | Lab enriched peat soil microbial communities from McLean, Ithaca, NY, United States - MB29MY | ecosystem: Environmental > Terrestrial > Soil > Wetlands > Peat | place: USA: New York... | reverse complement strand
GGAAACCTGACTGGGGTGCGGGTGACCGTGCTCGGATTGACTTACAAGCCCGGGACCGATACCTTACGTCGTTCCGAGGCCGTCACCACCTGTCGATGGTTGGTCTCCCAGGGCGCGGTGGTAAGGGTCTATGATCCAGCCGTGCCGATTCCTCGCCTCGAACTACCCCCGGAGATCAGCATTACGAACGATCCGGTAAAGGCTCTGGCCCAGGCCCAGGCGGTTTTGATCTATACCGGTTGGGAGGAAATCATGTCCCTGGAACCGGAGGTCTTCGCCACGGCCATGGATACCCCCCTAGTGCTCGACCCCGGTCGTCTGCTGCCGCGACTGGCCCAGGACGAGCGAATCCGCTATCTCACCGTGGGAATTGGCGCATGATGCTCAAGGGGAAACGTCTCATGGTCACGGGGGCCAGCCAGGGCTTCGGGCTGGCCGCGGCTAGGGCCTTCCTGCGCGAGGGGGCTAGAGTGGCCGTGTGCGCCCGGACCCGGACGGATCTGGACGAGGCCGTGGGCGAGTTGTCGGCCCTGGCCGGGGACCCTGGCCGGGTGTTGGGCCGGGTTTGCGACGTAACCACGCCGGACCAGCTTGAATCCTTCGTGGCAGACGCCGTGAGGGCCTACGCCGGGCTGGACGGCGTGCTCTGCAACGCCGGAGTCTATGGCCCTAAGGGGCCCTCGGACGAAGTGGATTGGCAGGCTTGGAGCCAAGCCATCGACATCAACCTCAAGGGCGTGGTCCTGACCTGCCGGGCCGTGCTTCCGGTGCTCAAGGCCGCCGCTCGGGGCAAGATCCTGATAATGTCCGGGGGGGGGGCCACCAGCCCCATGCCCTTTCTTTCGGCCTATGCCGCTTCCAAAGCCGGGGTGGTCCGCTTCGCCGAGAGCCTGGCCCTGGAAGTGCGGGACCACGGCATTCAGGTCAACTGCATAGCCCCCGGGGCGCTTAACACCCGCATGCTGGACGAGGTCCTTGAGGCCGGTCCGGAACTTGTAGGCCAGGGGTTCTACGATAAAATGCTGGACATAAAGACCAAGGGCGGCACGCCTCTGGAAACCGGGGTCGATCTGTGCGTGCACCTGGCTTCGGACCAGTCCGGCCCCCTCACCGGCAAGCTTTTAAGCGCAGTCTGGGACCCCTGGCGGGAGTTTACCGATCATGCCCAGGACCTGAACGGCACGGACATCTTCACCCTGCGCCGGATAATTCCCCGGGACCGGGGAAAAGACTGGGGTTAACCATGCGCGTGGCCATAGTGGGTTGCGGATTCATCGGACGCAAGCGTGCGGCCAGTCTGCAAGGCTGCACCCTGGCGGCCTGCGCCGACGTGGACCTGCCCCAGGCCCAGGCCCTGGCCGGAACCTCGGCCCTGGCCACGGATGATTGGCGCCGGGCAGTGAGCCTGCCCGAGGTGGACCTGGTCATCGTGGCCACCACTCACGACGCCCTGGTCCCGGTCACCTTGGCCGCGATCCAGGCCGGCAAGCACGTGCTGGTGGAAAAGCCGGCCGCGCGCAACTGCCAGGAGTTGGCCCCGGTCATGGCCGCCGCAGCCGAGAATGGGGTGCTGGTCCGGGTCGGCTTCAACCACCGCTACCATCCGGCCCTGCGCAAGGCCCAGGAGCTTTTCCGGGCCGGGGCCTTGGGCGAGATGATGTTCGTTCGCGGTCGGTACGGCCATGGCGGGCGTCTTGGCTATGACCGGGAATGGCGGGCCGACAAGGTCAAAGCCGGGGGGGGCGAACTCATCGACCAGGGCATGCACCTCATCGATCTTTCACGACTTTTTCTGGGGGAGTTTTGCCAGGTCAAGGGCCTGGCTCATACCTATTACTGGGATATGGCCGTGGAAGACAACGGTTTCATGCTCCTGACCACCGAAGCCAAGACCACGGCTTTCCTGCACGTGAGCTGGACCGAATGGAAGAACTGCTTCAGCCTGGAGATTTACGGCAAGGCAGCCAAGCTGGAAATAAACGGCCTTGGGGGCAGCTATGGGGTGGAACGGCTGGCCTACTACCGCATGCTTCCGGAATTGGGTCCTCCGGAAACCACCATATGGGAATATCCTGGACCGGATAAGTCCTGGGAGCTTGAGTTCGCGGAGTTCCTGGAGGACATCCACCTCGGCCGCCAACCCTCGGCCGGGCTGGAGGACGCCTTCCGAGCCCATCAAGTCATTGAAGCCATTTACGAGGAATCCGGGTTATGATCATCACCCGCAGCCCGTTGCGGATCACCCTGGGCGGGGGCGGCACGGACCTGCCCTCATACTATACGAACCACGGCGGCTTCCTGGTCTCCGCGGCCATCGACAAGTACGTCTACATCACCCTGCACAAGACCTTCGTGGACTACCTGATCCTCAAGTATTCCGAGATGGAAAAGGTTAACGATCTTAGCGGCATACGCCATCCCATAATCCGCGAGGTCTTCAAGTATCTTGACATTGGGCCCAGCTACCTGGAGATGACCAGCATGGCCGACATCCCGGCCGGAACCGGGCTCGGTTCCTCGGGAAGCTTCACCACGGCCCTGCTCAAGGCTCTCTACGCCTACAAAAAGGACCTCCTGCATCCCCAGGATCTGGCCGAACAGGCCTGCCACATAGAGATCGACCGCCTAGCCTGTCCCGTGGGCAAGCAGGATCAGTACATCGCCGCCTACGGTGGCATCACCTGCTTCAACTTTCACCAGAATCACCAAGTGGAGGCCTGGCCTTTGCAGATCAGCCAGGAAACCCTCTTCAACCTTGAGGATAACCTTTTGCTTTTCTTCACGGGCTATTCAAGGTCCGCCGGGGATATCCTCAAGGAACAGGACGTGAAGAGCCAGAAATCCGACAAGGACATGGTGGAAAACCTTCATTTCGTGAAAGAACTGGGCTTGAAAAGCAAGGCCGCTCTGGAATCCGGGGATCTGCACGAATTCGCCGATCTGATGAATGTTCATTGGGACTACAAGAAGAAGCGCTCCGCCAACATGTCCAATAACCCCATAAACGAGTGGTACGAATTGGGCCGGGCCAACGGGGCCATGGGGGGCAAGCTGGTGGGGGCCGGGGGCGGCGGTTTTCTGATGTTCTATTCCGAGGACAACACCAGCCTGCGTCACGCCATGCGCCGGGCCGGCCTGGTGGAGGTGCGTTTCCGCTTCGATTTCGAGGGGACAAAGGTGGTCGCCCAGGCATGAGACTGCCGCCTCTGGCCATACTGGCGGGCGGTTTGGCCACCAGGCTTCGCCCCTTGACCCAAGACGTGCCCAAGTCCCTGCTGGAAGCGGGGGGCGAGCCGTTTATCTTCCATCAGTTGCGCCTGCTGAAAGGTTCGGGCCTGGACCGGATAGTAATCTTGGCCGGATACCTGGGGGAGATGATCGAGCAGGTCGTGGGGGACGGCTCGATCTTGGGCCTGCAGGTGGAATACGCCTACGACGGAGAAAAGCTTTTGGGCACGGCCGGGGCCGTACGCCAGGCCCTGTCCAAGCTTGGGCCGGAATTTTTCCTCCTCTACGGGGATTCCTATCTGCCCTGCGACTACCGCCGGGTGTACGAGGCCTTCAAGAGCCAGGGCCAGCCGGCCCTGATGACGGTTTACCGCAACCAAGGCCGTTTCGACACCAGCAACGTGGAGTTCGCCTCCGGCCACATAGTGGCCTACGACAAGGTGCGGTTGAATCCCCGCATGGCTCACATCGATTATGGGCTGGGCCTTTTTGCCCGGAAATGTTTCCTTGATCTCCCCGCGGACGAGCCTCGCGATCTGGCCCAGGTCTATCAAGACTTGTTGGCCAGGGGGCAGTTGGGGGCCTGCGAGGTGTTCGAGAGGTTTTACGAGGTGGGGTCTTTCGCCGGGCTGGCGGAGTTTCAAGCATTCATCACCCAGGGGGGCAGCTAATGGATTTTACCCGTCAATATCTGGCCGAGGCCAAACAAGTTCTGGACAGCTTGGACGTGGCCGCCGTGGAGGCCATGGCTAGCCTGCTGGCCCAGGTGCGCGAGCAGGGCGGCAGGCTGTTCATCCTCGGGGTCGGTGGGGGTAGCGCCAACGCCTCCCACGCGGTGAACGACTTCCGCAAGATCGTGGGCATCGAGGCCTACGCCCCCACGGATAACGTTTCCGAACTCACGGCCCGCACCAACGACGAAGGCTGGGAGAGCGTTTTCGCGCAGTGGCTGCAAACCAGCCGCATCGGGGCTAAGGACGCGGTTCTGGTCTTCTCCGTGGGCGGAGGGGACAAGCAGCGAAATGTCAGCCCCAACCTGGTGGCCGCACTGTCCCTGGCTAAGTCCGTGGGAGCCAAGATCTGCGGGGTGGTGGGCCGCGACGGCGGCTACACGGCCACTTGCGCCGACGCCTGCGTGATAGTGCCCACGGTCAACCCGGTGCACGTCACTCCCCATACCGAGGCCTTCCAGGGCGTGGTTTGGCATCTTCTGGTCAGCCATCCCCTGTTGAAAAAGGCCCAGACCAAGTGGGAATCCGTGTCGTGACCGCGGGCGGCGGAAAGGCGGTCTTCCTGGACCGGGACGGGGTCATCAACCAGGCGGTGGTCCGGGAAGGCAAGCCCTATCCACCGGCCAACCTGGCGGAGCTGGTGGTGTTGCCTGGGGTTCCACAAGCCTTGTTCCGACTTCGCCAGGCAGGATACCTGACCCTGGTGGTCACAAACCAGCCGGACTTGGCCAGGGGAACCTTGCTCCCGGAGGTCTTGGAGGCCCTGCATGCCCACCTGCTGGACACCTTACCCCTGGACGGCATAGACTTTTGTCCCCACGACGACCCCGACGGCTGCGATTGCCGCAAACCCCTACCAGGCATGCTGTTGCGGGGGGCTAAGCGTTACGATTTGTCCCTGGCCGATTGCGTCATGGTCGGCGACCGCTGGCGCGACATAGAAGCCGGGCGTCGGGCAGGTTGCAGCACAGTGTTCATTTCCTGCGGCTATGCCGAGAAACAGCCCGATCCCCCGGCCGATCACACTGCGGTCGACTTGGTGACGGCCGTTGACTGGATATTAGCGCTCTGAAAAGTCAAGGAGGCCTCATGAAAACCGTTTCCGACCTCAAGGTGAAGATTTTCGCCGACGGAGCCGACAAAGCCGGCATCCTGGAAATGTACCGCCAGGACTACATTCGGGGCTTCACCACCAACCCCACCCTGATGCGCAAGGCCGGAATCAACGACTACGAAGCCTTTGCCCGGGACATCCTGACTCACATCACGGACCTTCCCATATCCCTGGAAGTTTTTTCGGATGAATTCCCCGAGATGGTGCGCCAAGCCAGGGCCATCGCCTCATGGGGGCAGAACGTCTACGTGAAGATACCGGTCATGAACACCCTGGGCCAGTCTTCCGCGGACGTGGTGCGGATCTTGAGCCAGGAGGGGGTCAAGGTCAACGTCACGGCCCTGATGACCCTGGGCCAGGTGCGCGAGGTCTGCCGCGCCCTGGAGGGCGGGGCCCCGGCCTACGTTTCGGTTTTCGCCGGGCGTGTGGCCGATTCCGGGCGCGACCCCATGCCCATCATGGCCGCGGCCGCGGAGATGGTCGGTTCCCTGCCGGGGGCGGAACTCATCTGGGCCAGTCCTCGCGAGCTGCTCAACGTCTTCCACGCCGACGCTGTGGGCTGCCACATCATCACCGTGACTAACGACCTGCTAAAAAAGCTCAGCCTGGTCGGCAAGGACCTCATCGACTTCTCGCTGGACACCGTGAAGATGTTCCGCAACGATGCCCTGGCTGCCGGCTACGAGCTGTGAGCAGCCCAAAGCCCGTACCCGGTTCCGGTCAAGAACAGCAGCGTCGCTGGCCCAAGCGGCTGCCCGAACTGAACGCCGAACAGAAGCATATCCGGGAAGAATTCATGACCTTGTGGCACGAGGTCCTTCCCGCCCGCTATGGCGTGATCGAGCGATTCAACCATGGCTATCCGGCCTCCCGCCAGGCCCGGTCGGACAGATCCCGCACCTTGGAGAAGGGGCGGGCCTAGGGGCCCATATGGCCTGGGAGGACCTGTCCAACCAGGAATACATCGCCTTGGAACTGCGCCCGGATATGGCCAAGACAATCAGGGCGCGTTTCCCGCAAAGCCGCGTGGTGGTGGGTGATTGCCAGCAGGGGCTGCCCTTCCCAGACGGCTATTTTCACAGGATCCTGGCCATTCACGTGCTTGAGCACCTCACCAACCTGCCAGCAGCCTTGGGCGAAATACGCCGGGTACTCAAACCGGGTGGAGCATTTCTGGCGGTTTTGCCCTGCGAGGGGGGACTACTGTATGGCTTTTGCCGCCGAATTTCGGCGCAAAGGATATTCGAGAAACGCTACAAGCAGGACTATGGGTGGTTCATACGCTCGGAACACGTCAATACGGCCCGTGAAATATTAGCCGAGATCGAGGCTTTTTTCCGCGTGAGCCATGGTAAGTATTTTCCCTGCTACGTTCCGGATCTCAATTTCAACGTGGCAATCGGATTGACCTTGCTCCGCAAGGATACCGACTAAATCATGTTTGTCAGTACATTAAATAGTAAGGTGTCTCGATAACCATGAAAGTGGGACTGATTTTATCACTGTTTGATCAGTACAAATCCGTTGGCTTCAAGGCCAAACACGCTAAACGCGTATACGGATATTTCCTCCCTTTGGGTATTGCCCACCTAGCCGCCATATTGAAACGTGACGGGCATGACGTTGCGGTTCTAGATCCGTGCCCGCTCTCCATGGATTTTAAGGAGATTGTGGAATGGATTGGGAATCAACAACTTGATGTCCTGGGCATTTCCACTCTCACACACGCCTCCAAGAATGCCTATAGCATAGCCCAGCTATGCAAGGAGCGCTTTCCCGATTTGCCGGTAGTCCTGGGAGGAACGCATTGCACTGTCTTCCCGGACACGGTTATGAGCGATTGTCCCGCTGTGGACGTGGCAGTGCTCGGCGAGGCCGAAGAGCGTATTACCACCATCATGGAGGCCTTGGTCGCCAAGTCCGAGCTGGAATCCATTCCGGGGTTGATCTACCGGGATGCAGGAGGCCAAATCCGCTTCACAGGCAAACCGCCCTTGCAAACCGATCTCGACACCCTGCCCTTTCCCGCCAGGGAACTTTTCGACCCGGCCTTGTATTGCCCGTTCCCGGACCAAGTGCGCAAAACCCCGGTGGCCAACCTCATGACCTCTAGAGGCTGCCCATGGCGACGCTGCAAATTCTGCTTTGAGGGAGGCAAGTTTATGCCCCCTTATCGCCGCCGCAGCCCGGAAAGCGTGATGGGTGAACTTCGTTCGGCTTATGCCCTGGGTTACCGCGGGGCGGCCTTTTGGGACGACAACTTCTGCGTGAACGATAAGTGGGTGAAGTCCATGTGTCGGTTGCTGCGGGAGAGCGGACTTGGTTTCACCTGGAGTTGCTGCGCCAGGGTTAACACCCTAACGGAGGCCATGATCCAGGAGATAAAGGCTGCTGGCTGCTTCACCATATATTTCGGCTTCGAATCCGGGGACCAGGCCACCCTGGACCTCATCGACAAGGGCACCACCCTGGACCAGGCCCGCGAGGCCGTAGCCGCCTGCCGCAAGGCCGGCATCGAGTCCAGGGGTTCTTTCATACTGGGGATGCCCGGCGACACTCCGGAATTGGCGGAAAAATCAATCGCTTTCTCCCGAGAACTCGACCTCGATTCAGTCAAGTTCATGCTCTACACCCCGGAACCAGGAACCGGACTGTACGAAATCGCCAAGGACAAAGGGCAATTCCTTGGTGGAGATTTCCAGGGAAGCCTGTCACGGGCTACCTACCTACCTGCCTGCCGGGTATTCCAGCGTGGCGGAATTGGAGCGTTTGGCGGTCAAGGCCAACCGGTCCTTCTTTTTTCGCCCGAGGTTCATCTGGAAAAAGCTGCTTTCCTTGAGAAGTTGGCAAGATTTAATGAAGTATTGGGATGGATTCCGGCTGTTGCTCAGCTTGCGCCGGCCGTAGATAACACAGTGGCCGGCATAAGAGCCAAGGCCTGAGGGCGTTCAAGGTGTTCGACAACATCCAGGCAGATGACGCAGTCGAATTTACGGTCCAAAGGCAGGGGCAGCTTGGTTAAGTCATGCTTCACGGCCTGGACTTTTCCGCCGGCGGCTGCAGATGCCGCCAGTTTGTCCTCGGCCAGGTCATTCACCGTGACTCAAGGGGGAAATTCCCTGTGTGGCGACCGGCCTAGGAGCTGATTTCCAGGAGTGATGTGGCTGCTGAGCCAAAGGCCGCGGCTAGGGATTTCTCAAGTATGGACATTGGCTGACCTTATAATCCCAGTTCGATAATTAGCGACAAAGCAAGGCCACGAAATGGTCTCCGGCTGTCACGGGTACGGCCAGGGTGCCTGAGATTCCCGGCACCACCGCCGCGGGATTTCCATCCACCTGGGCTTGCCAATGTTCGTGGTACGGCATGGAAAAAATCACCTGGCCTGGGATTGGTGAATTCATTCTGGCGAACCCGCTGTATTGATTCAGGGACTCACATTTCACGGTAGGCTCACCCTGAAGGACCAGCGGCGAGGCCTTGAGGAATTTGACCACGATGTTGGTCTTGTCCCCATGCAGGGGGTTTATCTCGTAGCCGACATCCTCTGATGGTTTCCCCACGGTGTAGACGGTGCGGATGGTTTGGTGTCCGGGGCCAAGTTGCAGAGATTGGCGGCGTTTGCCCCCCTTGAGAATGACGTCAACTGGCCTGTCGCAAGTAAAATCCAAGCTTATTTCCAGGGCGTCCACGCCCAGCTCTTGAAACTCCTCGCGACTGAAAAAACGACCGTAGGGAAGTAACAACCGCCGGCCGAAGCCGAGTAGCCCATTTTTCGGCCTGGCTTCGAAGACTTTGGCCGCATCCGGTATGAAGATTGCTCCTCCCCGGTAATCGTGATTGACCAGCAGGGCCACGCACCGGGTGGAACCATCCGGCATCAGTCGATCGGCCCTCCATTTTTCCTCAAGCGGATAATATCCCGAATCGACTGTTTTTTCCATGAATCCCCCGGCCGGGTCCACCCGGGCCAGAATGTACTTCACGCCCCAGATATCCAGCAGGCCGGGATCAATGGTGTGCAGGTAGGCCGGTGGATCTTCTTCTTGTCGAATCTTGGAAAAAAATGCTCCGGTGGCGAAAGGCTGCACGGCATTGCCGGCGAGGCGCATCAAATTCATGGATATGGGGTAAAAATACAGGGCTTGGTACTGCAAGAGGTTGCAGTCCTCTTGCGGATGCTGGCGAAAGTATTCCCCCAGTTGCGTCTCAAAAATGGCCGGCCGGCTTGGGGAGTCCGCCGGGGAGGAAATTTTGCGGTAAACGGCGAAGGTCTGTTCCTGGTAAAGATCGTAGCGCTCGTGTGGCAGATTTTTTCCCTGGTTGAACTCAGCCGCCAGGTGATACCCGGGATCGCGCAACGGCGGGGCTTCCGGGGCATCACGCTCCCATAGGACATATTGCGGATAGCTGTCCTTAAGCCACTGCGCCTGAGAACCCACCAGGGAAAGGTCATAACGAAAGGGATCAAGGCGGATGTTGGTGTTGAAAAATTCTGATCCTTGCCGCAAGGGAATGCCCACGGATGTACCAGGGGCGACGTGCTGAAAAATCCACTCATGCGCCAATTGACGGTTTGTCCTGGTCAGCATTAACTGTAGAACACGCCATTGGTCCTGGAAACTGGCAAATAGAGTGCCTGCGATCAAAAGCGGGGAGAGAATGGACATGGCCCGGTTCCGGCTGAATAATTTACCAGCCTCGTCAAGGAAAAAAGCAGCTATTAGAAGCAATGTTACAGAAATTGCATAATAATAATACGTCAGAAATCTTAGCCGCTCCTGCATGATTGAAGATAGATAGATTATGTCAATCAATATGAACAGCGGCAGTAGCAATTGCGGAAGCCACTTCTCTCGCGACTTGGGCAGGCGGAATATGAGCAACGCCAGGCCAGGCCCCAACAGCCAAGGGGTCCATTGGCCTTGCAATGAGTCTAAGTGCGCCAGCCGATAAACCGTGGCCTCAAGGACCTCCTTGAGGCTGCTTGCCTTTGTGGCCAGGAGATTGCTGGAATACAGGCTCAGGGTGCTGACCAGGCCGGGGACCATGAAGGGGTTGGCGGCCAAGTAGACCAGAAAACCTGCCGCTCCAGCCCATATGAGCGGCTTGTAGGATCTCAATGCCAGCCGCTGGCCGGGGTCGATGGACAGGACGAAAGCGATAAAAAGGGTGAACGCGGCAGGGACCATTATGAGTTTAAAGGCCAACGACAGGCCAAGAAAGACGCTTGCCGCCAGCAGGTGTTTGATCCTGCGGTCTTTAGCGTAGGCCATCTGGTATAAAAGGGAAAACAATCCGCAGGCTATGGCCAGCAAGTCCACCTTGCCTCTGCCTTCAAAGGCTAGGGGGAACGGCATTAGGGCCATCAGCCAGGCAGCCAACAGGCCAGTGCGTTCGGAAAAAAAATTTCTACCTATCCAAAACAGAACCACGGGACAACAAAAGAGAAGGGCAGCTTTATACAGCCCGACCAGCCGCCAGATTCCGATCAGCTTTTCGGGATAGAGGAGATAGAGACTTGGTTCGTCGAAACGAGTCACCACCCCAAGCCAGTCGGCCAGACGGATGAGAACCCTGGCGCTCAATATGAACGGAGAACCTATGTTGAGAACCCATTTGCTCCAAGAATGAAAGTCCTTGGCCAGGTCCAAGGACAAAAACATTACAACGGCTCCGTCATCCTCGTAGGAGTTGATGGACATGAACTGGTTTGTATTTAGGATGTAACCCTCAGGATCGGCTACACCTCGGACGTTCCAGGATGATACGGCCAGCAAGGTGGTAAAGAGAGCGGCGGCAAGCCATACTGAAATCGGCAAGCGGTAGTTTAACATGGCTGGAAATGGCAGGCCAGAATATGTATAATTAAAAAACAGATCCCCGCGTTTCGCACAAAAATATTTTATTATAAATAGACTATCGTGTCAACGGTGTCTGTCGGGGCCTGTAACGAAAACTGTGTAAACCTCCGATAGGGGGCGAAAGTCCCAGGAGGTTTCCATGCTGATCAACCGCGAAGAATTGGCCAAGAAAGTGCTCGACGGCGAGATAACCAACCTTGAGGACC
>Ga0326727_10025296_pt1 | contig 11144 bp, 7 predicted proteins | sample MB2enrmetagenome_FD_207643 | JGI IMG/M metagenome (GOLD analysis project Ga0326727, IMG submission 207643) | Lab enriched peat soil microbial communities from McLean, Ithaca, NY, United States - MB29MY | ecosystem: Environmental > Terrestrial > Soil > Wetlands > Peat | place: USA: New York... | reverse complement strand
CGTCATAATAGTTGTAGAACGTAAGCCGTTCTAATATATTTTAAGGATGGTACCGCGGCGAGCGCCGTCGGTCTTCGGACCGCGCCCTCGTTACACCTTTCGCGGGCCAGCCGGTAGGCGCACTCCTCCGAGCGCCTACCGGCTTTTTTGTTTTAGGCGATATCATACTTCCAGGCCAGTATGAAACGTGCCACGCTATTGCTCCTTCTCGTGCTGACGGCTCTCGCGGCACAGGCGCCAGTCGCGCCCGACACTCCTCCACGGCGGGAAGATGAGCCCACCAGGCTGCCAAACGGGAAGCTGCAGTCGGAAGAGATCCTCAAAGACGATTACCAAAAGAATCTGAAAGATGCGCAGGAGCTGATCGACTTGGCCCAATCGTTGAAATCCAGTATAGAGAAGGGGCGGCAGCACGTGCTTTCCATCAGCGACCTGAAGAAGACCGAAGACATCGAGAAACTGGCCAAACGCATCCGCGGCCGCATGCGAAGGTACTGAATTCAAAAGTTTTCCCTGGATTGCCTACTCCCGGCTGGTACAATATCAGGTGGCAGGCTATGTCTCAGATCTTTCCGGCGCTTCTCGCCAGTTCAGGCCTTAACCATTTTCTCGCCAGTCAGTTCGATGACACCTTTGCGGGAATCCATCATTTGAGCTGGTTCGATTGGGCGATCATGATCCCGTACTTCACGGTGCTGACGATTCTGTCGATTTACGGTCTTCACCGCTACGAGATCATCCACACTTATTTCAAGTATCGAAAAAAAGCGGTGAACCAGCCTCCCAGCCGGTTCGACCAACTGCCGCGCGTGACCATCCAGCTTCCGCTCTATAACGAGCGCTATGTGGTCGAGCGGCTGATTGAAGAGACGGTGAAGATGGATTATCCGCGGGAGCTGTTACAGATTCAGGTTCTCGATGACTCCACGGACGATACGCACCAATTTGCCGAGGCGCTTTGCGAGCGCTATCGCAACATGGGTTACCCCATCGAGTATCACCATCGCGCTAACCGTCACGGATATAAAGCCGGTGCGCTCCATGAAGGCCTGCAGACCGCGACCGGCGAGTTTGTGGCCATCTTTGACGCGGATTTCGTCCCGCCGAGCGATTTCCTCATGCGGACCGTTCACCATTTCGCCGATCCGAAGGTCGGGCTGGTGCAGACGCGCTGGAGCTACCTGAACCGGGACTACAACTTCCTCACCGAAGTCGAGGCCTTGCTGCTCGACGGCCATTTCATTCTGGAACATGGCGCCCGGTCGCGCTCCGGCTGCTTCTTCAACTTCAATGGCACGGCTGGAATTATGCGGCGCGCCATGGTGGATGATGCCGGCGGATGGCAACATGACACACTGACCGAAGACTCGGACTTGAGCTATCGTGCGCAATTGAAAGGCTGGCGCTTCGTTTATCTGCCCGGCCTCGACTGTCCGTCGGAACTGCCGGTCGAAATGCACGGTTTCCAGGTGCAGCAATCGCGTTGGGCCAAGGGCTTGACGCAGTGCGCCAAGAAGCTGCTGCCCATGATCTTCCGGGCCGATATTCCTTTTCGCGTGAAGGCCCAGGCGTTCCTGCATCTCACGCCCAACATCTCCTATCCCCTGATGATCGTGGTCTCGGCGCTGATGCTGCCCGTGATGATCGTGCGCTTCTACATGGGCCTGTGGGAGATGTTGTTCCTGGATCTGCCGCTGATCATCGCGTCGTTCTGGTCTATTTCGGCGTTCTACGTCATCGCCTATCGGGAACTGCACCCGAAGACCTGGAAGAGGTCCTTACTGCTGCTCCCCATGCTGATGGCCATCGGGGTGGCGCTCACTATCATCAACACACGCGCGGTGCTGGAAGCGATATTCGGCGTCCAGACCAGCTTTGTACGAACTCCCAAGTATGCAATCGAAGGGACAGCACCGGTGCGCCGCGTCAAGCAAACCAAGTATCGCCGCCGCAGCGGATGGCTGCCCTATGTCGAACTGGCCTGCGGGACCTACTTCCTGGGGATGATCGTGTTTGCAGTCCAGACGTCCAATTATCTCTCCATTCCGTTCCTGGCGTTGTTTGTTGCCGGCTATTATTGGGCCGGCCTTTCGACGCTCCACCAGGAGTACCAGGACCGGTTGCGCTGGATGCGCCAGAATAATCTTGAATTCGAAACCGCACGTTAATCCCGGCGTCACGCCTGAAATGGTTCGTGATGCGGCCCACCGGATCCGTCCGCTCGCCCAGCGCACCCCGGTAATGACCTCGCGCAGCGCGTCGGCTATTGCCGGCAAGCCGCTGTTTTTCAAGTGCGAGAACTTGCAGCGCGGGGGCGCGTTCAAAATCAGAGGCGCGTCCAATCTGATTCTTTCGCTGGCACCGGAGGCCATCGCCAAGGGGGTGGTGGCGTTCTCTTCCGGTAACCACGCGCAGGCGACGGCGATCGCCGCTAAGCATGTGGGCGCTAAGGCGACCATCGTCATGCCACTGGACGCTCCACGCTCGAAGATGGAGGCGACCCGCGCGTTTGGCGCCCAGATTATCACCTTCGACCGTTTGCGGGAGGACCGGGAAGAGATCGCGCAGCGGATCCTCGCCGAGACCGGAGCTACGCTGGTGCCGCCCTACGACCACCCGATGATCATCGCGGGTCAGGGGACGGCTGCTCTGGAGTTGCTGGAGGAGCAACCGGAGCTCGACGCGCTGGTGGTGTGCATCGGGGGCGGAGGGTTGATCTCGGGCTCGGCTACCATCGCCAAATCCATCAACCCGCGAATCCGCATTTTTGGCGTGGAACCGGAATTGGCCAACGACACCTGGCAGTCGTTTCGTAAAGGCGAAAGAGTGGAGATCCCTCCGCCTGGAACCATCGCCGACGGTCTGCGTTCCCCATCGCCGGGAAAGCTCACTTTTCCCATCATTCAGCGCCTGGTGGAAGATGTTCTGCTGGTGACGGAAAACGAAATCCGCGAGGCGATGCGTTTCTGCTTCATGCGGATGAAAATCGTGGTGGAACCGAGCGGGGCGGTACCGCTGGCCGCGGCGCTGTATCACAAGCTCCCCAAAGACGTAAAACGCGTGGGGCTGATCCTGTCGGGCGGTAATATGGATCCCGAAACCCTGTGTGCTTAAGCCACCAGCTGGTAGGATTTCATGTGTCCTAATAACTTGCCCAGGTCAATGGGTTTGGTCAGATAAGCATCGCAGAGTTCGCGGAAGGCGCGGATCACTTCGCGGCTGTCGCGGACGGTGGTGGTCATGATGATTTTGGCGCCGTTACTTGAATAGACATCGTGTGACGCTTCGATCAAGCGGATTTGCCGGGTCGCCTCGCAGCCGTCCATTTCGGGCATCATGATGTCCATGCAGACCAGATCATACCTCTGGCCCATTTCCCAGGCGGCGGAGTACGCCTCCACAGCTTCCCGGCCGTTCACGGCAACATGACAGGCGCCATAGCGGGAAAGGAAGGTCTGCAACAGCAACCGGCTGGCGAAGTCATCTTCCACCAGGAGCGTGCGCAGCACCCGTGCCGGCTCTTCAGCCGGGGCGTTGGTTTCGTATGCGCGCACCGTCGCCAGTTCGGCGATACAGGAAGAGATGTCAGCCTCGTTGCTCTTCGCCGGATTGTGAATCAACTCTCCGAGCCGGTCGGTGGCGCGCAGCAGCACGCGGACCCGATCAGGAGTGGGGACCATTTCGCCGTTGCGAATCAGGGCCAGGACGTCTTCCAGCCGGTGGGCTAACTCGCGGAGTTTCACCAGATCGAAGAAACCGGCCCCTCCCTTCACCGAATGCACCGCCCGAAAAACGCGGTTGATCACGTCTGGATCGGCCTCGGCGCCCTGCTCTTCCATGGCCAGAAGCCCGCTTTCCAAAGTGGCCAGGTGCTCACGGCATTCGGCCAGGTATTCATTCGCCAACTCGTCATCAAGATTCATAATTGTTTGCTTCCTTAAAATGACGCCCGATGGTCTCGCAAACGACCCATCCGGTCTGTTCCGCAGTTATTTTGAAGCGCTCGAATTCCTCCATTGCCCGAGGCAGAAGTTCGGCACCACGCGCCAGTTGTCCCAGCGCGACGGCGTTTTCGATCGCCGTGGCAATCTTCTCTAAGCTTTCCGCCGCCACCGTAGCCGCGGCACCCCTCAAGGTGTGGGCCTGCGTGCGGGCGCCGGGCACATCGCCCTGCTCGATCCCTTTATGCAAATTCATCAACTGCGAAGGCGCATCGTGGAGGAACGCTTCAATCACCACGCCTGCCAACTTGCGGTCATCCATCAGCCGGCGCAGCAACGCGCTCTCATCGAAGACCTCCTTATTCCGCAGTGATGGATCCGGCAGCCATTTGGCCAATGCCGCGGCCAGCGGCCCCAGTTCGACCGGCTTCGAAAGATAATCATTCATGCCTGCCCGCAGACATTCATCACGGTCAGACGGCGACGAGTGGGCCGTGATGGCAATGATCGGAAGGTCGAGTTGGAGCGCTCCGCGGATCTCGCTCGCTGCTTCTACGCCACCCATAACCGGCATGGTGCAGTCCAGCAAAATCAGGTCATAAGAGGAATCTTGCCGCAAGGCCTGGACAGCTTCGGCCCCATTGACCACCGCATCGGCCCGGACGCCCAGTTTCCGCAACTGTGACTGAATGACTTCACGATTGACCGGGTTGTCCTCGGCCACCAAAACGCGCGCATCCGGGTCAAGGATCTTCGGGGCGCGAGGTTGTCCGTCCGCCGGACTCGGTTGATGGGTCTGAGTGATTTCCAAAACGGCAGTGAACCAGAAGGTAGAACCCTGGCCTTCCTGACTGTTCACTCCTATGTTCCCGCCCATCATCTCGACCAGTTGCTTGCAGATGGCGAGACCCAGCCCGCTGCCGCCGTACTCACGAGTGGTGGAAGCATCGGCCTGGGTGAACGGAGCAAACAGTTTCGCCACCTGGTCCGGCCGGATTCCGATTCCGGTATCCGTTACGCCGAACCGGACGGTTGTGGTACTGCCTGCCTGCCGATCGAGCGTCACATCGAGCGTCACGCCGCCGTGCGCGGTAAACTTGATAGCGTTTGCCAGCAGGTTGGTCAGGACCTGGCGCAAACGGTGTGGATCCCCACGCAGAACCGCCGGGAGCTCCGGCGACACCCGCAGGTCGACGCCAAGACTCTTAGCCGCCGCCTGGAAGCGCAAAAGCTGGACCACATCCTCCACCGTGCGGCGAAGGTCGAAATCCAGGTTCTCGAGGGTCAGCTTGCGGGCCTCGATCTTGGAAAGATCCAGGATGTCGTCGACCAGAGAGACTAAAGCCCGACCGCTCTTCTGGGCCACCGTGGAGTAACGCTGCTGCTCTGGGGTTAGACTGGTCTCTTCGAACAGTTGCAGCATTCCGATAATGCCATTCAGGGGTGTGCGGATTTCGTGGCTCATGTTGGCCAGGAAGCGGCTCTTGGCCTGATTGGCAGCGTCGGCGCCTTCGCGAGCTCGCACCAGTTCCGCTTCATAGCGCTTCTGGCTGGTGATGTCCTCGGCAATGCCGGCCACTCGAATCAATTGCCCCTGTTGATCGCGGATGGGAAAAGCGCGGTCCCGAATCCATTTCTCCTGGCCGTCGGGAGTACGGATGCGGTACTCCGAGTCGATGCTTTCTCCTTGAAGCTGCCGCCGAAACAGCCGATGGGCGCGTTCCAGGTCCTCGGGATGGATGGCTTCCGCCCACGACATGGGGTTGCGGTAGAGATCTTTGCAGGCACGGCCCCAGACTTGTTCATAGGCGGGGCTCACGTATAGGATCTCATCGCCCGCCGATGTCATCATCCAGAACACTTCCCGGATGTTCTCCGCCAGTTGGCGGAACTTCTCCTCGCTCGAGCGCAACGCCTGCTCCGCTTGTCGGCGGTCCGTAATATCGGCACTCAGCCCGACGTGTCCCAGATATTCACCCCCCAGCGACATCCGCGGCTCCCCGTACGAACCGAGCAGACGCCACTCGCCATCCGCGCGGCGCACCCGAGTCTCAGCCCTGAAAGGTGCGCGATCGCGCACCGCGCGCTGGAATTCGCCCAGATACTCGGGCGCATCCTCCGGATGAAGCAATGCCTGCCATCGGCTGCCTTCCACCTGTTCGTAGGTGATGCCGCAAAAGTCGCGGTAAGCGCGGTTGACGAACTGATTCTCCCCGTGGGCGCCGGTAACCCACATCATGGTCGGGCAACTGTCGGCCATGACCCGAAACCGGTCTTCGCTCTCTTGCAGCGCCTCCCTGGTTCGCTTGCGCTCGGTAATATCTTCGGCATGGAGCACGTAGTATTCGGGATGACCTCCAACCCCTCTCACGACCGACAGTCTGATGCGTGCCCAAACTGTCGCTCCGTCGCGGTGTATGTAGCGCTTCTCGAGTGGCCCGCAACAGCTCGGACCGCTCTCCAGTTGTTTCTTGACGCAGAGCGAACGAGCCATGTCGTCGGGGTGGGTCAATTGAGTCCAGTTGCTGACCAACAACTCCTGTTCGGAGTACCCGAGCATTTTGCAAAAGGCGGCATTTACCTGCATGAAGCGCCCATCCGGACCGGTTACACCCAAACCGAACGGCGCGTGCTGGAAAACCTCGCGAAACCGCTCTTCGCTCTCCCGTAGTTTCCGCTCGGTCTGCAAACGCTCACGGATATCCCGGGCCATGAGGGAGGCGCCCACCACTTCACCGGCCGCGTCTTGCACGGCGGAAATCGAAAGCGAGACATCCACCAGCCGTCCATCCTTCGCTACCAGTACCGTGTCATATGGATTGATGAAACGGCCCTGGCGCACCGATTCCAGGTTTTCCAATACTTTGTCGTGGCGGTCCGGCAGGGCGACCATGGTCGCATGCTTTCCGATAACCTCCCCTGCCGCGTAACCCAATAGGGCTTCGGCGCCACGGTTCCAACTGGTGATCGTGCCCTCCAGATCCATGCCATGTATCACGTCTCTCGATGATTCCACGATGGAAGCCAAAAGGGCCCGCGTTCGACCCGCCTGCTTGCGTTCCGAGATGTCGCGAAGGATGGTGGAGATGGCCGAAACTTCCCCCGAACCGGCTGGGATCACAGACCCGGTAACCGAGACATGAATCCGACGCCCATCCTTGTGCAGACACAAACTCTCATACTGCGAGATCGTCTTACCCTGTAGAATCTGATCAATGAATTGCGGCAATCCAGGCAGCCGTTCCGGCGCGACGAACATGGACACGTGCCTCCCGATCGCCTCGTCCGAAGAGAAACCGAAAATCGATTCGGCGCCACGGTTCCAAGTGAGCAACACTCCTTCGGGCGTGTAAGAAACGATGGCATCGTTGGAGCCCTCCACGATGGATGCCAGAAATCCTTTGGCTTCCTCCTCCGCCCGGCGTTCAGTCACGTCCTGCTTGACCGCTATGAAGGCAGTCACCTCCTCATGTGGCCCACGGACCGGCGTGACACGTAATTCCTCGCGATAAAGACTCCCATCCTTGCGGCGATTCACCAGTTCGCCGTGCCAGACCTGCCCAGCCTTGATACTGCTCCATAGCTCGGCGTACGTTGACTCAGGCTGATGTCCCGATTTCAGGATGCGGGTATGCTGACCTACCGCTTCCTCACGCGAATATCCGGTCAGAGCTGTAAATGCAGGATTGACGAACTGAATCATGCCGTCAGGATCGGTAATCACGATGCCATCCGCGGCCTGCTCGACGGCCGCGATCAGGCCCTCCCGGCCAATTCGCCCACATTTCTTATGAGACATCGTCCTGCCTATGTATCGGTATGAAGGGGGGATTTCTTTAGGTTTTCACGCAGATTTCATGAGGGATTTTGCTAAGAAGGCCGCTCACGCACGGGAAGCGCTTGCCGCACCTTTTTGGCTGCTCCTTTGTTCGCCAAGGACGAACGCCCCAATTTCCTCTTCGTTCTACAACGCCACGGGCTATGCGGGACATCCCTCCGTCAGTAGCGCCTATTCGTGCCGCAGGGCCGCCTGCGGATCGACCGAGGCGGCTTTGCGCGCGGGAATCCAGCACGCCAGCACGATGATCATGGCAATCAGCGCAACAGCAACGGCAAATGTGGCCGGATCCTGGGCCGTGACGCCGAACAGAGGCAGGCTGGAAAACAGCCGGTTGAGCAGCAGCGAGCCGATCACACCGCATGCGATGCCGAACGCGGCTAGACGGCACCCTTGCCGGAGCACCATCGACAGCACGTTCGCCGGATGTGCGCCCGCGGCCATGCGGATGCCGATTTCCGGGGTGCGCCGCGCAACCGAATAGTGCATCACACCGTAAATGCCGATGGCTGCCAGAAATAGTGCGACACCGGCAAACACGGTGAGCAAGCCGGTTTCGAAGCGCCTGGGAACCTGCTCCGCGGCAAGACGTTCATCCAGAGTGGAGATGCGGAAAACCGGGATGCGCGCATCGAGCGAGGCAAGTTCACGGCGAATGCGCGGCGCCAGCGAATCGGGCGTAGTGGCTTTGATGACCAGATCCGCTTGTGCCGTGGGCCATTGATCGAGCGGCAGAAAGACCTGTGCGGCGCCGTCATTCTCCATGCCGTTGCGCCGCATGTCAGGGGCGATTCCGACTACCGTCACCCACTCACCGGCGATGCGAAAGCGTTTTCCCACGGCGTCCTGGTCCGGCCAGCACTTCCGGCTGAGGGTTTGGTTGATGATCGCAACGCTCCGCGTGGCCAAAGGAGCATGACTCCGGAGAGGTACGCGGAGGGCTGGAAACAGGCCCGCGCTGGCGGAATCCTGCATGACCGGCACAGCGCATTCACCTGCCCCTTCGATCTCGATCCGCGTGCTCCGGCTGAACGCCAGAGAGAAATTGCTGATGGCGCCTGCGCCGGTTACACCGGGAATGCCCTGGATGCGGTGCAGAGCTTCGTCATAGAATCTGGCACGCCGCGCAGGTTCCCAGTCGTTCGGGAGGGCCACGCGGGCGACCAGCGTGTCGCGCGGATCGAATCCCAGCGGAACGTGACGAACGAAGGACAGGCTGCGCAGCATGAGTCCCGCGCCGCAGAGCAGGAGCATGGCCAGCGCCAGTTCGCCGACGATCAAGGCATGGGCCTTGCTGCGTCCTCCCTTGAGTGCCTGCTGGAGATTGGACCGGGTGATTTCGACAGCCGGCAGCAGGCCAACCAGGAGAATGCAAAGGCACGAGACAATGACCGTGAATCCAAGCACGCGCGCATCGAGTCCGACGGCGTCGAGGCGCGGTGTCCCGGCCGGTGCAAACACAACTACCGCGCGCAGTGCCAGGAAGGCCAGGGGGATTCCGCTCGCGCCGGCAAAGCCGCAGAGTAGCGCGTTTTCCACCATCAACTGACCGAGCAGCCGACGCTGGCTTGCGCCCAGTGCCGCGCGTGTCGCCAACTCGTGCTGGCGGGCCATGCCCCGCGCTAGCAGAAGATTCGATACGTTGGCGCAGGCGATAAGCAGGACCATGCTGACCGCTCCAAATAAGCTCCACAACGCCACGCGAACGCCGCGGCCGGCGATCTGCTGCTGCATGGGCACCAGATAAGCGCCGGGCGCGGCGATTTCGCTCTGCGCCTGGGGTACTGAAGCATTTGCGCGCAACCTGCCGACAAACAGGCCGAACGGCCGTGCACTCGCCATGCGGGCGCGTCGAGGGATGGGACGCCAGAGCTGAATCAGCGCGGTGGGGAATTGGAAGGATCGCGGCATCACGCCGATAACCCGGATGGAGCGGCCATCCATGGTAAGTGTCCGGCCCAGCGCGTCAGGCGATGCGGCAAACCAACGCAGCCACAACGCGAAGCTGATGACGGCCACGGGTGCATCGTGCTCCGCCTCCTCCACCGTGAAGCCGCGGCCCAGCATCGGCGCAACGCCGAGCACCGCGAACAAATTCGGCGTGGCTTGCGCGGCATCCACCCGCTCCGGGGCGTCGCTGCCGGGGAGTGTTACGGGACTGTCGCGCGTACAGGTGGCGACATCTGCGAATGCTGCCGCCTGCCTCCACTTTTCGTAATCCGCATACGAGACCAGCACACCTTGACTTCTGGCGTCATCGCTGCCCAGAACTACTAAGCGATCCGGCTCCGCATACGGCAGCGGACGAATCAAAACCCCGTCCAGCAGGCTGAATAAGGCGGTATTGGCGGCGATGGCCACGGCCAGGGTGATGACAACCGTGAGGGTGAAGACTGGCGTTTTGCGCAGCGTTCGCAGGGCGTAGCGGATGTCGCGCGCCAGCATCTCGACGAGTGGGAAGGTCAGCCGGTCGCGATAGGCTTCCCGCGCCGATGCCAGGCCTCCCGATTTGATGAGCGCCAGGCGCCTCGCCTCGGCCGGGGACATTCCGGCATGCAGGTTATCGGCGATCTGCATCTGAAGATGGAATTCCATCTCCTCGGCGATCCCGAGATCGTTGCGGACGGCGAACGACGCGCCCAAACGCCACCAAAAGGCCCTGACTGCGCGCATTTCAGGCTCCTTCGCCGGGCGAAAGGAAGCGCGCCATAATGGCGATGGTTTGCGCCCATTGCTGGGCCTCATTTTTGATGTGCTTGCGGCCGGCGCGGGTCAGAGAGTAGTATCTAGCGCGCCGGTTATTATCAGAGACACCCCACTCCGAGGCGATATAACCTTCCTCCTCCAACTTCAACAGCGCGGGATAGAGCGTTCCGTAATTCACCGACAGTACGTCTTCACTAATCTGCTCAATGCGCCGCGCGATGCCGTAGCCGTGCAGCGGGCCCATGGTTTCCAGCGTCCGCAATACCATCAGGGCAAGAGTGCCTTGCCAAACGTCGCTCTTCTCAGGCATAAGTTCTCATAAGATGATATTCAATTCCTGGGCAACCTTGCGGATATGCGCCGCTCCTTCCGCATATTCATCGGCAGTCTGGAGATGTTCGAGAATCAGCGGGACATCACGGCCAAGGCCGGATAAGTCACGGAGATAAGTGTCATAGTCGACGTGGCCCCGGCCTGGGATCACTTCCTGTAAGTGGATGTTGGATTCCGCGGTCAGGTTCAGATCCTTGGCGTGACAGGAAACAATCATGCTGCCGAGCTTGCGAACACATTCACTGATGAACGCCGCATTGTGATAGTAGCGCTCGGCACAGTTGATTCCGTTGAAGGGATCAAGATGTACGCCGAGTCCCTGCCGG
>Ga0326727_10025295_pt1 | contig 11144 bp, 6 predicted proteins | sample MB2enrmetagenome_FD_207643 | JGI IMG/M metagenome (GOLD analysis project Ga0326727, IMG submission 207643) | Lab enriched peat soil microbial communities from McLean, Ithaca, NY, United States - MB29MY | ecosystem: Environmental > Terrestrial > Soil > Wetlands > Peat | place: USA: New York... | reverse complement strand
GGCCATTGACGACGGCGATGAGGATGGAGCCTTTCTTTTCAACCGAAAGGCTGTCGAGGGACATGGAGCCATGGGAGTCGAGCTTGAAGGAGCATCCGCCGGAGCCGTCCGCGACGGCAAAGGGGTAAACGGAGGTAATGTCGCGCTCGGAGATATTCGCGATCTGGTCGACGTAGGCCTTCTGGCCGCTCAGGAGCATAACGGGAACGGCGAAGGAATCGGTGTCTCCCTGATTGGACTCGGTGTAGAAGCGGATGCTAAGGGGGAGCTCTTTCCTGCCCAAGCCGAGGCAGCAGAAGCCGAGCAGAAGGAGGATGGGGAGGAACCGGAGACGCATCAGGGAATTCTCTGGGGAAGCGAATGCGTTTGCAACCTGCGAAATGCTTGATTATGAGGCTCGCATGAATCTGAGAGCCGTCGCAGTGCTGGTCCTGCCGATTTTGATCGGGTTTTCCGCCGAAGCGTCGTCGCCAGCGGGCCAACCAGAGTCCACGCCGCATCCGACGCTGCTGGACCAGACGCTGACCGTCCTGCACCTGAAGCATGCGCCGAAGCCGAAGAGCACCGCGCAGGTCCATGACGGCATGGCGCTGAGCCTGAGGGTCGAACCGACGCCGTTCAAGCTGTCGGAAAACCGCGAGATCAAGGTCACGGTCACAGTCGCGAACGAGTCGTCGAAAAAATATGTGCATCTGAATTTTCCGACGAGCCAGCGGATCGAAGTGCTGGTGCAGGATTCGACGGGAAAAGTGGTCAATACGTGGTCAGAGGATCAATCGTTTACGAATGATCCGGCGTCGGTGACGGTCAACCCGGGCGAGCGGCTGGAATACACGGTGTCCGTGGCGACGCGGGAGATGTCGGCGGGGCAGCGGTATGTGATCGAGGCGTCGTTCCCAAGTTACCCTGATCTGAAGGTTCAGCAGTTGGTGGCGCCGGCAAAGTAGGGTGCGGAACTCCTGATTGAGGCGAAACTCACGGCGCGATCCGAGGCGAGCCTTGAAGGGGGCTTCAATACCACCCGTCTAGAGCGGTTTCGCTTTAATTTGACGCATCCAGGCGGCCTTTCTGGCCGCTCTTGACTAATGCCAATCAGGAGATTGGCGGTCCCGGAGATTCGCGCGTCGCGCCAAATTGAACCGAAGATGCTCTAAATCGACGAGGTTTCGGGCTGGGACTCGGGGTGCGCTTCGACTGAGACGGGGACCGAGGGCGCGGGGGCGTCGGAGGTATGCGCGATTTGCTCTTCTTCGGGGGCGGGGACGATTTCGGCAACGGGAGCGGGCGCTTCTTCGACAACGGGAATTTCGGGAGCGTGAGCTTCTTCGGCGGCGGGGATTTCGGGAACCGGCTCGGAGAGCGGGGGTTGCGCCTCGGCGGTGACGGGCTCCGAGGTTGCGGGAGCGGGTTCAGCCGATACCGTGGCTGCGGGCTCTTCTTTTTTGGCGGGTTCGGGCTTGGCAGGGACGACGGGAAGCTCGAGGCGGCCCTCGGCGAATTCGATGACGCGGCCAGTTTCGATGAGCCAATGAAGATCGGTGGCGAGGGCGGACTTGCGGGCGGGATCGATGGTGGCCTCATCGGCGCCGAGGATGGCGGCGGCGAGGGAGACGCGGGTGCAGTTTTGACTACCCTGGATGACCTGGAGGATTTCCGCGACGGTCGGGGAGAGGCTGCCACCTTCCATCGGGGAGGGGCGGATCAAGGAGACGAATTGCATCCGCTTGCGGTGCTTGAAGACGTGGAGACCGGCCCTGGAAAAATGCTGGCGCAACTGGTGCATCATCTGGCCGGGGAAGCCGCGCTCCTGCTCCCATGCCTGACGGACGGCGGCGGCGATGCCGCGATCCGAAATGGCGCGACTGACCTCGCCCGAAACATGGAGTGAGGAAGCGGTGCGGATCAGGCTGGGAAGATTGCTTTCGCGAAAATGGCGCTCGACCTCTGTGAGGGAGGTGAAAATGGGGCCTTCGTAGGCAGCAGGGGTTTCCTCGGCCGGTTGGGCTTCGGGAGCGGGCTCGGCAGATTCGGCCACGGGCTCGGTGGCGGGTTCCTCGGGAGTTGCTTCGACGGGGAGTGGCGCATTTTCGACGTCTTCCACACTTTCCGCGACTGGAGCGGCTTCGGCGGGAACTTCGGCAACCGGCTCCTCCTTCTCAACGGCAACGGGCCCGGGTTTTTTCGGAGCCTCGGGGGGCTTCAGCCGGTAAACAGTGACGCTGCTGGCCTGCTGCTTCCATTGCTCGATGACGGCGGGGTCAGTGACGACCTCGATATCGCGCTGGAAATCTGAGAAGGACATGCGGCGGCTGAAGCGCTCCTCGAAAAGCTTGCGGAGGGCGGGCTGGTAGCCGTGGTAATTGGTCGGGCCGAGCAAAATGCCATTGAGGCGGCAGCGGGCGACGTTGCTGAAATTGCCCTTGGGGGCCTCGCGCTGCTCGGTGACCTCGACGTAAAACTTGTCGCGGGCGATGGGGAATGCGGCACGCTCGGCGGCGGCACGGTCGGTGAAGATGGGGCCGCCCTCGCCGACCTGAAAGAGGGGCTCGGCAACGGTCTTGGTGGCGATTTTCAGCCGATGGCGCTCGGGCCGGGCGAGGAACATCCGGGCGAGATCGAAGAGGGAATAGGCGCGGTGAGTGGACTTGACCTGGCGTGCGATGCTGACGGCGCAACTCTCGTCAGGAAAAAATTCAATGGTGACATTGGCCGGCTGAGCCGGGGGCCGATCGTGGGCATCCTGCCTGCGAGGAGCATCGGAACGACGGTCGCCGGCGGGGCCGCCTCGGCGGTCATCGGGACGGCCTTGAGGGCGATCGGGACGTTTGGCATCCGGCTTGCGGGGGGCGCCGGGAGCATCGCGCCGGGGACCGCGATCATCGCGGCGGCCGGAATCGCGGCGCGGCTTGGAATCATCGCGTGGACCGCCTCCGGGGCGCTGTCCACCGGGCCTGCCGCGGCGATCGTCCTGACGGCCGCGGCCCCCGAAGTCGCCCCCGAAACCACCGCGGGAGCGGCGATCGTCATCGCCGCCCTGGTAGTCCGCGTACGGATTCTTGCCGGCTGGCTCCTTGAGCCAGTCGGGCATAAGCTTGAGGTCAAAGTCCGCGGGGAGATCAGGCATGGGGTAATCGAATAAACCGAATCGGGGAAAATGTCCAACCACGGCGGGAAAGGCGATGCGAATTTACATGTGCGAAATATTTGTTGCCAAAGGCGGGAGCGCCACCTAAAGCGATAGCCCACAACCAACAACCCTGGAGACAAGTTTTTATGGCTGAAAAAAGCATTGAAGAAAGAGTCAAAGATATCATCGTTGAACAGCTCGGCGTAAATCCGGAGCAAGTCACGCCAAGCGCCTCGTTCATCGAGGATCTCGGCGCGGACTCTCTCGACACTGTCGAATTGGTCATGGCTTTCGAGGAAGAATTCTCGGTGGAAGTGCCGGACGAGGATGCGGAAAAGCTGCAGACAGTCGGCGACGTGATCAAGTACATCGAGGACAAGGCGTCCAAGTAAGGCGCGGATAAAATCCGTGTCCCCTCCCCTGCGTGAAGCGGGGGAAGGGGCGGCGCCCGAAAAATCTGGAATCTTAGAGCAGCGCCATCCGAGAAGGTTCGGATGGCGCTGCTTTTTCCTGCCGTGACGGGGTAATAGGGGGACGGCGGAGGAGAAGGGTGAGCGCTTTTTTTAGTGCGGACGAGGGACGGGGGAGGCAACATGACCGGCCCGAATGGAAAAAAATCGCATCGACCGAAAGTTTGCAGACCTGCGCACGCGGGGGGAGAAGGCATTTATCGCGTATATTTGCGCGGGGGATCCCAATCTGGAGGCGACGGAGGCGCTGGCGATCGAATTGGAAAAGGCCGGGGTGGATGTGCTGGAGCTGGGGGTGCCGTTTTCCGATCCACTGGCGGATGGAATCGTGAATCAACTGGCGTCGCAGCGGGCGCTGGTGGCGGGAACCACACCGTATGCGGTGCTGGATTGTGTGCGGGAGATCCGGATCAAGTCGCAAATCCCGATCGTGCTGTATACGTACATCAATCCGCTGATGGCGCTTGGGTTTAAGAAATTTCACCGCGATGCGGAGGCGGCGGGCGTGGACGGGCTGCTGATCCTGGACCTGCCGCCGGATGAGGATGCGCCGGAGTTGGCGCCGGGGGGCGGGACACGGCGGATACGGTTGATCGCGCCGACGACGCCGGACAAGCGAATCGCGCAGATCACGAAGGAGGCGGACGGGTTTATCTATTACGTGTCGCGCGAAGGGGTTACGGGGGAGCAGGCGAGCGTGGCGACGAGCCTTGGTGAGCGGGTCGAGGCGATCCGGCGGACGACAAGCCTGCCGGTGGTGGGGGGGTTCGGAGTCTCGAATGCGGAGCAGGCACGTGAGGTGGCGGCCCTGGCGGACGGGGTGGTGGTGGGAAGCGCAATTGTGAAACGGATCGCGCAGTATACGGAGAAGCCAGATATGGCGAAACTCGTAGCGGATTTTGTGAAGCCGCTGGCAGCGGCGGCCAAGGGCGGAGGCTCCTAAAGCGTTAAAGTGCGGGGAGATGTGCGGGGGTACTTGAAATGCCGGCGCGGGTGCGCGAGTTTAACCGTCCTTTGAAAAAGTCCGTGCCCAGTTTTACCCCGAGCGATTCGATCCAGATTCGCGGTGCCCGCCAGAATAACCTGAAGGGATTCGATCTCGATGTACCACTCGGGAAACTGAACGTGGTGTCCGGGCCGAGCGGAAGCGGGAAGTCGAGCCTGGCGTTCGATACGATCTACGCGGAGGGGCAGCGGCGGTACGTGGAGACCTTCAGCCCGTACACGCGGCAGTTCATGGAGCGGATGGACAAGCCGAAGGTGGAGGCGATCCACGGGATACCGCCGGCCATCGCGATCGAGCAGGCGAACCATGTGAAATCGACCCGGTCGACGGTGGGGACGATCACGGAGATCAACGATTATCTCAAAATTTTGATGCCTCGGCTGGCGAAAGGGCATTGCCCGGAGTGCGGACGGGAAATCCGGATCGAAACGGCGCGGTCGATCGCGACGCAGGTGCTCGAAACGGTGAAGCCGTCGCGCAAGAAAAACGCTGAGGCGCCGGCGGTGCTGATCACCTTCGGCGTGCCGGTGCCGGCGAAGACGAAGCCGTCGGAATTTTTCGATTTTCTCTGCTCGCAGGGTTACCTGCGCGTCTGGCTGAACGGGGAGACGATCCGGACCGATGAGCCGCCGGAAATGCCGCGGCTGCCGGCAATCGTACGAGTCATCCAGGACCGCGTGACGCTGACGCAGGAGAACCAGACGCGGCTGCTGGAGGCGATCGAGGCGGCGCTACGGCTCGGGCGGGGGCAACTGGCGGTGATCCCGGGGGACGCGAAGCAAAAATCGGAGTACGCGGAGATCCTGCCGTTCTCGACGGGATGGCATTGCGCGCATTGCGACATCGAGATCGCGCCGCCAACGCCGGGGCTGTTTTCGTTCAATAACGCGCTAGGGGCGTGCCCGAAGTGCCGGGGATTCGGGAGGAGCATCGGGATAGACCTGGACCGGGCGATCCCGGACCGTTCGATGTCGATTGCGGAAGGGGCAGTCAAGCCGTTCCAGACGGAGAACGGGGCGAAATGCCAGCAGGACCTCTTGCGCGCAAGCCGGGAGCAGGAGCTGGACATTCACGCGGCGTTTGAGGATTTGCCGAAGGCGGACCAGGATTTTGTGATCTTCGGCGAGAAGCGGGCGGGGACGGCGGAGGAATTGTGGGAAGACGGCCGGTGGTACGGGGTGAAGGGGTTTTTCGACTGGCTGGAAACGAAGACGTACAAAATGCACGTGCGAGTGCTGCTGAGCCGGTACCGGACGTATACACTGTGCACGGATTGCCGCGGCGGACGGTTCCAGCCTTCGACGCTGAATTATCGCCTGGCGGGAAAGACGCTGCCGGAGCTGGCGGCACTGCCGGTTGAAAAACTGGCGGACGTAATGGCGACGCTGAAGAGCGCGATCCCGAAGGAGGACCCGAATACGGAAATGCTGCGAAACGAGGTGGAGACGCGGTTGCGGTATCTGTCCGAAGTGGGTCTGGGATACCTGAGCCTGGACCGGCCGACGAAGACATTGAGCGGCGGCGAGGTGGAGCGGGTGAACCTGACGACGTGCCTGGGGGCGTCACTGGTGAACGCGCTCTTCGTCATGGACGAGCCGAGCGTGGGGCTGCACCAGCGAGACGTGGGCCGGCTGATCCGCGTGATGCGAAACCTGCGGGACAAGGGGAATACGCTGCTGGTGGTGGAGCACGAGGAATCGGTGATCCGGGCGGCGGATAACCTGATCGAGCTGGGACCGGGACGCGGCGAGGAGGGGGGCGGGCTGGTTTTCAACGGGCCGGTCGCGGAGGTGGAAAAAGTCGCGGAGTCGCTGACGGGAGATTATCTCGCGGGGCGGAAGTCGATCCCGGTGCCGAAGAAGCGGCGGACGCCACAGTATTGGCTGGAGGTGAAGGGAGCGGCTGAACACAACCTGAGAAAGATCGACGTGCGGTTTCCGCTGGGACTCTTTACGTGCGTCACAGGGGTGTCGGGATCGGGGAAGAGCACGCTGGTCAACGACGTGCTGTATGAGAATTTCCAATCGCAGCGCGGGCTGAGCACGGATGAATCGGCGGTGGGGCGATGCGCGAAGCTGGTGGGGACGCAGCGGATCGAAAGCATCATCCTGGTGGATCAATCGCCGCTGTCGCGGTCACCGCGATCGAGCCCGGCGGTGTACCTGGGGGCGTTCGACCCGATCCGGGAGCTGTTTGCGCTGCAACCGGAAGCGGCGGAGGCGGGGCTGACGGCGGGATCGTTTTCGTTCAACTCGGGCAAGGGGCGTTGCGACCGGTGCGCGGGGAACGGATTCGAGAAGATCGAGATGCAATTCCTGAGCGACGTGTATGTCCGCTGCCCGGAATGCGACGGGACGCGGTACCAGCCGCACGTGCTGAAGATCAAGATCGACGGAAAATCGATCCACGACGTGCTGGAGTCGACGGTGACCGAGGCGATTGAATTTTTCGAGGCGCTGCGCCGGGAAGCGCAGAAGCAGGACGAGCGGGGGAGCCCGCGGCCGCGGCTATGCGCGAAGGTGACGGAGCCATTGCGCATCCTGGAAGAGGTGGGGCTGGGGTATCTGCGGCTGGGGCAACCGCTGAACGTGCTCTCAGGCGGGGAATCGCAGCGGATCAAGCTCGTGGGGCACCTGACGAACCAGGGGTCGCAGGAGAGTCTGCTGATATTCGACGAACCGACGACGGGGCTGCACTTTGACGACATCGCGCTGCTGGTGAAGGTGTTCGACCGGCTGGTGGAACAGGGGAATACGCTGGTGGTGATCGAGCACAACCTGGATGTGATCAAGTGCGCGGACCACGTAATCGACCTCGGGCCGGAAGCCGGCGACGCTGGCGGGCTGGTAGTCGCGGCGGGAACGCCGGAGGAAGTGGCGGCGGTGAAGGCATCGCACACTGGGCGCTACCTGAACGCAGTGCTGAAAAGGGCGGGGAATACCAAGACGCCGCTGTATGTGGACGAGGCGCTGGAGCTGGCGCGCGTGGCGGAGGCGCCCGCGGCGTACGCGCTGCGCTCGAACGGGATCGATATCCGCGGAGCGCGCGAGCACAACCTGAAGAATATTTCGCTGATCATCCCGCGGGACCAGATGGTGGTGGTGACGGGGTTGAGCGGATCGGGAAAATCGACGCTGGCGTTCGACATCCTTTTTGCCGAGGGGCAGCGGCGGTTCCTGGACAGCATGTCGCCGTACGCGCGGCAATTCGTCGAGCAACTGGAGAAGCCGGAGGTGGACTTGATCACGGGGCTGCCGCCAAGCGTGGCAATCGAGCAGCGGGTAACGCGAGGTGGAGGAAAATCGACGGTGGCGACGGTGACGGAGGTGTATCACTTCCTGCGGCTGCTGTTCGCTAAGCTGGGAACGCAATGGTGCCCGAAGTGCAAGGTGCCGGTGGAAGGCCGGAGCACGGGATCGATCGTGGCGCAGGCGGAAGCGCTCGCGCGGACGGGCCGGCTGAAGGTGCTGGCGAACCTGGTGAAGGCGCGCAAGGGATTCCACACCGACGTGGCGCAATGGGCGGTGCGGCACGATTACGACACGCTTTTCGTGGACGGGCGATTCATGCCGTCGGAAGGATTTCAAAAGCTGGAGCGGTTCCGCGAGCACACGATCGACGTGCTGCTGGGCGAGGTAACGGGCGAAGCGGAAGTGCGGGCGCTGGTGGAACGGGCGTTGGAGATTGGGAAAGGCACGGCGCGGTTGCTGGATGCGAAGGGACGCTCGACGATGTTGAGCACGGAGATGAATTGCCCGAAATGCGGCGAGGCGTTCGAGGAACTGGACCCGCGGCTGTTTTCATTCAACTCCCCGCACGGATGGTGCACGGTGTGCCGTGGATTCGGCGAGGTGTGGGACGCGGTCGAGACGCCGGACCGCGAGAGCGCGCTGGAGGCGGAGCTGGACGAGGAGCGGCAGCACGAATCGCTGGACGAGAGCGAAGCGGTAACGTGCCCGGGTTGCAAAGGATCGCGGCTCAACGCGGTCGCGCGGAACGTGCGGATCGGGAATCTCACCATCGACGACATCACGGCGAAATCGGTGCGGAACGCGCGGACCCTGCTGGGGGCGCTGAAATTTGAGAAAAACCAGGGGATTATCTCGGCGGATATTTTGCCGGAGATCGGGCAACGGCTGGAATTCATGGCGCGCGTGGGACTGGATTACCTGGCGCTGAATCGCTCGGCGAAGACATTGAGCGGCGGGGAATCGCAGCGGATACGGCTGGCGGCGCAACTGGGATCGAACCTGCGCGGGGTGCTCTACGTGCTGGACGAGCCGACGATCGGACTGCACCCGCGCGACAACCAGGCACTGCTGGACACGCTGGAGACCTTGAAAGCGAAAGGGAATTCGCTGGTCATCGTCGAGCACGACGAGGACACGATGCGCCGGGCGGATACCATCGTGGACCTGGGGCCGCGCGCGGGATCGCACGGCGGCGAGGTGGTCGCGGTCGGACCGATGAAGACGATCCTCGATAATCCGCGCTCGGCGACGGGGCGATGCCTGCGCGAACCGCTGGCGCACCCGACGCGCGGGGAGCGGCGCTCGCTGAAGACGGTGTCGAATTGGGTCGAGATCACCGGGGCGTGCGAGAATAACCTGAAGGGAATCGACGTGCGGATTCCGGTGGGGCGATTCACGGTGATCACGGGCATTTCCGGGTCGGGGAAGAGCACGCTGATGCGCTCCGTGCTGCTGCCGGCGGTGAAGAACGCATTGAGCCGGCGCAAGGCGACGACCATCCACGGGTACGAGGAAATCCACGGCGCGGAGCATCTCGCGAATGTGTACGAGGTGGACCAGAGCCCGATCGGGAAGACGTCGCGGTCGACGCCGGCCACGTACATTGGATTTTTTGACGACATCCGGAAACAGTTCGCGCAGGTGCCGGTGGCGCGGATGCGCGGGTACACGGCGTCGCGTTTTTCATTCAACAACGAAGGAGGACGCTGCGAGACGTGCGGCGGGCAAGGAGTGATCAAGATCGAAATGAATTTCCTGCCGGCGAGCTATATCCCGTGCGGGGATTGCCACGGGAAACGGTATAACGCGCCGACGCTGGAGGTGCTGTATAACGGGAAGAGCATCGGGGACGTGCTGGACCTGACCTTCGAGGAAGCGGAGGAGTTTTTCCGGGCAAATCCGCGCATCCAGCGGCCGCTGGCTCTGCTGGTGGAGACGGGGCTGGGATACCTGAAGCTGGGGCAGCCGAGCCCGACCTTGAGCGGCGGCGAAGCGCAACGGCTGAAACTGGTGACGGAATTGACGCGGGGAATCGGCGTTGCGGAGACGACGCGGATCCGGCGGCAGCGTACGCCGAAATCGACGCTCTACCTGCTGGAGGAACCGACGATCGGGCTGCACATGGCCGACGTGGAGGAGTTACTGAAAGTACTCCACCGACTGGTGGAAGACGGGAATACGGTCGTCGTGATCGAGCACAACATCAGCCTGGTGGCGGATGCGGATTACGTGATTGATATCGGCCCGGAGGCCGGCGAGGCCGGCGGGAATGTCGTGGTCGCGGGCACGCCGGAGCAGGTGGCGAAGTGCAAAGAGAGCCACACGGCCACGTTCTTGCGGCCCGTGCTGAATGTCGGGACGGAGAAGCCGCGCGGGGAGAAGAGGCGAGGGGTTTTGACGGCGGCGTGAGGAGACAGACGTGATCCTTCTGCAAATCGACCCCGGTGATTTCCGCCAGCGTCAAGCGGCGAGCGGGCGCACTTTATCCCGCAGACGCTTGCCAATTGCGTCCTCAACCTTCTCAATATCGTAGCGGGCCTGGAGATTGAGCCAGAACTGCGGGGCTATTCCAAAATAGCGCCCAAGACGCATCGCAATCTCAGCCGTGATGGAACGCTTGCCGTTAACAATCTCGTAGATCGTCATCGGGGACACACCAGGCGCCTTTGATAATCGATTCTGGCTCAGGCCGTGCGGTTTCATGAACTCCTCGATCAGGATTTCCCCCGGAGTGATGTCGCTGAGATGGCTGGCAGGTTTCATGGGGGTTCAGAGGTAATCTACAATTTCTACATGGCGTGCGTTGCCGTTTTGCCATTCAGAACAGATACGCCGATATGGCAGATGCGCCAGACTTAGGATTGCGAAAAACCGCGTTTCTTTGTCTTTCCAAAATTTTCAGAATAGCTTCATTTCACAAGGGTTCATGATGATTCTGCTGGAAAAGCCGTGTGGGTAACGGCGGGCAGGAAATGGCTCGTTCTAGCACAAATACTAGCACAGACCGTCGCCATCTTTTTTTAGCCCACGGACCGTTCACGGCAACGCAGACGAGTTGAAGGCTCCCTTGGCATTACCGTGCGTTGGATTGCGTCATTCCGCCCCTCATCCCCTTAAAGTTCAGCTTCAAGATAATGGCTCGTACTCACCACAGTTTCGCCCTGTTTGAATTGGTAATATATCCGATATAACCCTGTAGGAGGGTGTTCCGAAAAGATTTAAAAGTGCCTACTGACTAGCAACTTCCGCATAAAAAATGGAGGTTTTGCATTTTGGTCTGTGGGTGCGCG
>Ga0326727_10025294_pt1 | contig 11144 bp, 10 predicted proteins | sample MB2enrmetagenome_FD_207643 | JGI IMG/M metagenome (GOLD analysis project Ga0326727, IMG submission 207643) | Lab enriched peat soil microbial communities from McLean, Ithaca, NY, United States - MB29MY | ecosystem: Environmental > Terrestrial > Soil > Wetlands > Peat | place: USA: New York... | reverse complement strand
TCGGCCGAAACCTCTACCGTCTGGGTGATGGTCGCGACCTGGAGCTGCACGTCCACGCGGCGCACCGCGCTTACCTGCACCTGAACGTTGGTTTCGATGAAAGTTTGGAACGATCCAGCCGTGACGGTGACTTTGTAAAGACCTTCTTGCAGGTTGGTGAAGCGGTAGATGCCACGTACGTCAGTGTCGGTTTCGCTCCTGACGTTGGTGTTCTGGTTCAATGCCTCCACGTGGATTCCCGGCACTGCGGCGCCGGCTGGATCGGTCACGTTTCCGGTGAGCGATCCATACAGTACTTGGGCCTGTCCGCGATGAGAAACCCCGGCGATGGCCAGGAGGACGAAAACAGACATTTGAATGCGACGAATCGACATAGATTTGCCTCCTCTACTCCGTCAGTCCGCGAAACAAAACGACGACTCGCATGCGTTTCGTGAAACGCCAGCCATTTGGAATGGTTTGCCTGCCGACCCCCGTGCCAACGTCGAGAGTCTCCACTTTGGCGCGCGGAACGGCGGCGCCGCTGGGATCAGTCACGTTTCCGGTGAGCGATCCGTCAAGAACCAGGGCGCCCGCGACGGTCGAAATCGAGGCCATCGCCAGCAACCAGGCTGCGCCAGGGACGACGAAGCGATTTCGCATGGTCCTAACCTCACTCAATGACACAAAACTCCGATTTCGTTTGAAGCCTAAACTATATATACACTCCTGGAGTCAAAAGTCAAGACGGGACTTGACGCCGGCAGCAGATTTCACGATCCTGAATGCGTAAAGGAGTTTTTGCCGATGAGACGACTGCTGGTTTCCCTGATGGCTTTCACCCTCGCCGCGCTGGCCGCCGACATTTCCGGCAATTGGAAGGCTACCGCCGAAGGACCCAACGGCAGTATGGAGCGGACCTTCGTCTTCAAGGTGGAAGGCAGCAAGGTCACCGGTGAAACCACCAGTTCCATGATGGGAAAGTCCACGATCACCGATGGGAAGATTGATGGCGACACCGTGACCTTCACCATCACCGCCAATTTCGGCGGGAACGACGTGAAAATCAACTACAAAGGGAAGGTGAGCGGCAACGAGATCCGCTTCACCTCGGAAATGGCCGGCGGAGGCGGCGGGCAGGCCATCGAATGGCTCGCGAAGAAGCAGTAGCGCGCCTCTAAATCCTGGCTTCCACCCGCGGCGCCAATCCCACGGGCTGCCCTCCGCCCACGCTCACCTTCACCTTGTTTTTGGGAATTTCCAGGGTGAACTGCACCTCGCGCGTTTCTCCCGGTCCCAGGTGGATTCTCTGAAACCCGCGCAGTTGGCGGATTGTGTCGCTGCCGCCGCTCACATAAAGTTGCACCACCTCATCGCCTTCGCGTTCGGAACCGTTTTTTACCTCGACCGAGATGTGCGCTTGCCTGCCCGCCCGCTTCGCCCGCAGGCGCGCATACGAGAATTTCGAGTAGCTCAATCCGAAGCCAAAGCGGTACAAGGGGTCTCCCTGGAAGTACCGGTAAGTGCGCCCGTTCATCGAATAATCCTCGAACGGCGGCAATTGTTCGACCCCCCGATAGAAAGTCACGGGCAGGCGGCCCGCTGGATTGTTCACCCCCGCCAGAGTCTCGGCGACCGCCGTTCCCGCCTCTTCGCCGCCGTACCACAATTCGAGCACCGCCGCCGCCCGCTCCGCCGCATCATTCACCGCCAGAGCGCTGCCGCTGGTCAGCACCACCACCACCGGCTTGCCCGTCTGGAAGGCTGCCGCAATCAGCCTCTCCTGCGGATCGGGCAGCTTGAGATCGGTGCGATCCCCGCCGGCGAAACCGGGAATCTCCACGCGCATTTCCTCGCCTTCCAGATTCGGGTTCAAGCCCACAAAGGCCAGCACCACGTCGGAATTCCGCATCGCATCCACCGCCTCGGCCAACAAGGCAGCGGCGGGAGGAAGCCACGAAATCTGCACGCCCAGGTCGGACCTCGTCCCTTGCGGACGATATTCCACGCGGAACGGATAGGCGCGGCGCGACTCCAGTTGTGTGCCGGTCGAGGCTGGCATCACCTCCCGCTCATCGAGGAACAGGCGCGTCCCCGGGGTCCGCTGGATCGTATATTGGCCCGCCACCGGCGCGCGCAGCGTGCCGCTCCAACGCACCGCACAGTCCCGCAAGGCCGGATCCAGGAGGGTGGGTTCCAGATACGGCCGCAATTCTACCCGCGAGAGCCTCGGCCGGCCCTGAAATTCGGGATTGTCGAAGTACTCGGCCAGCAGTCCGTGTCCCGATCCATCCGGAGGGGCCAGCGCGCTCGACGGCAGCAGCGCCGCCGATTGCGACGTATAGGTGGCGCCAAGCGCGTACCGAATCTCCGCTTTCCCGGCGAACTGCCGTTCGATTCCGTCCAGAGGCGTGACCACCTTCGAAGAGAAGCCATTGTAGTTGCCCAGCAGAGCGATCTCGTCGTCGGCCGATGGCCCGACGACGGCAATCCGCCGGACGGACGCCTTCAGCGGCAGGGTTTCCTTTTCGTTCTTCAGCAGCACGATGGCCTTGCGCGCCGCCTCCAGGGCCACCTTGCGATGCTCCGCCGAATCGGTCTCCGAGTAAGGGATCCGGGAAAACGGCACGCGCTCCGGCGGATCGAACATCCCCAACCGGAATCGCGCCACGAACAGCCTCGCGAGCGAGCGGTCGATCTCGGGTTCGGCGATCAGGCCGGTTTTCACCGCCTCGACCAGGGACCGGTATTCGGTGCCGCAGGTCAGGTCGGTGCCCGCCTTCACTGCCACGGCGGAGGCTTCCGCCGCGGTGGCCTTGTACTTGTGGCCGCGGTAAATGTCGCTGATGGCGCCGCAATCGCTCACGATGTAGCCCTGGAATGCCCAATCGCCGCGCAGCCGCTTCTCCAGCAGGTCCGTGCTGGCGCACGCCGGCACGCCATCCACGCGGTTGTAGGCGCACATTACCGAATCCGCCCTGCCCTCCAGGATGCTCGCCCGGAACGCCGGCAGGTACGTCTCGTCCAGGTCGCGCCCGCTGGGCTTCACGTCGAACGAATGGCGCGAAGACTCCGGCCCGCTGTGCACCGCATAGTGCTTGGCGGTGGCAATTACTTTGAAGTAGTGCGGATCCTCGCCTTGCATTCCCCGGATGAACGCTACGGCCATGCGGCTGGTAAGGTAGGGATCCTCGCCATAGGTCTCCTGTCCCCGTCCCCAGCGCGGGTCGCGGAAAATATTGATGTTGGGCGACCAGAACGTCAGCCCGTAATAGCGCCCGTGGTTGTCCTGGCGGATGGCCTGGTTGTATTTGGCGCGCGCTTCGGTTGAAATGACGTCGGCAATGCGGTGCATCAGGTCCGCGTCGAACGTGGCCGCCAGTCCGATGGCCTGCGGAAACACCGTAGCCTGTCCGGCGCGCGCCACACCGTGCAGCCCCTCGTTCCACCACTCGTAGGCGGGGATGCCCAGGCGCGGAATCGCCGGCGCGCCGTTTTGCATTTGCAGGACTTTTTCTTCCAGGGTCATGCGCGACACCAGGTCCGCGGCGCGCTTCTCCGCGGGAAGATCGGGATTCAGGTAAGGTGGCGTATCCGTCGATTGACCGGACAAGCGGGCGGCCACGGCGAGCAGCAGCGCCGGCAGGAAAATCGTTCGCAACATGTCAACCCTGATTCTACGCTTGATTTGGGACGTGCAACGGAATATAGTTTGATGCTTAAACTATATCGCGCGTATGGCTCCCGCCGATGATGCCGGAATCCGTCCAGCCGGATGGCCGCGGCATCGTCGAAGCGGGCGCGTTCGCGGGACCGGATAACCTCCGCATTAGCGGAGCGTTAAAAGCAGTACAGTAGGCTCAGGACACGAAACATGGCTGCCGGCGGCGGAAAACAGTTCCAGGGCGCGTCGAGCGAAGTCGTGCGCGACATCAACCGCCGCATCGTCCTGAACCTGATTCGCACGCGCCATCCCATCTCGCGTGCCGACCTGGCCCGCGTGTCCGGATTGCAGCGCAGCACCATCTCCCTGATCGTCGAGCAGTTGATCCAGGAGAATTGGGTGATCGAAGGCCCCATGGGACGCCTGCCGCGGGGCCGCCGCCCCACTTTCCTTCGTCTCAACGACGAGCGCGTCATCATCGCGGTGGACATCCGCCCCAGGCAAACCACGGTGGCCCTGGCCGACGCCAACGGCAAGTTCATCTCCCAGGAAACCCTCACCACGGTGTCGGACCCCAAGACCACTCTCGACGCTCTCATCGATTCCATCGAGCGGCTCATCCGCTCCAGCCGGCACAAGAAGATCGAGGGCGTGGGCATCAGCCTGCCCGGACGCTACGACCACGGTACGGACCGCCTGGTCTTCGCGCCCAACCTGAACTGGCACGAGGTGGATATCCGCAATCCCATCGCGCAGGCCACGGGTCTGGAAGTCACGGTCGAAAACGCGGCCAATGCCTGCGTGCTCGCCGCCGTGTGGTTCGACCACATGGAAGACTGCCGCAACCTGGTGGTGGTCACGGTTTCCGAGGGCATCGGCACCGGTGTGTGGGCGAATGGCGCGCTCATCCGCGGGCTGAACGACATGGCGGGCGAATTCGGCCACGTGCCGCTCGATCCGGACGGGCCCGCCTGCGGCTGCGGAGGCCGCGGATGCTGGGAGGTCTTCGGCTCCAACCGCGCGGCCCTGCGCTACTATTTCGAATCCGGCTCCGAGCCCACCGACCTGACCTTCCTCGACCTGCTCAGCCGCGCCGAGCACGGCGACAAGCGGGCCGCCAAGGCGCTGGAAACCATGGCGCACTATCTCGGCCGCGGCATGCGCATGATTGTGGCGGGGCTGGCCCCCGAACGCATCATCCTGGTCGGCGAACTGACGCGCGCCTGGCACCGTTTCGGATCGATCATCGAATCGGAAGTCCAGGACCAGGTGCTTCCCGGCGGCGGCGTGCCGCGGCTGGTTCCGGCTTACGAAGACGGCATGGCGCGTCTGCGGGGTACGGTCGCCCTGGTTATGCAGAAGGATTTCGGAGTGGCCGGGTAGCCCTCCCGGTTTCTGATGGCTATTGCGAAACCAGCGCGGACGTTTCAGGATCTGCTGGTCTGGCAGAAGGCGCACGGGATTGTGCTGGAGGTGTACGCTCTCACCGCAGTGTTTCCCAAGCCAGAGACGTATGGTCTCTCGCTGCAAATGCGTCGGGCGGCGGTATCGATTGCGGCCAACATCGCCGAGGGATTCCGTCGTCGCGGCAAGGCGGACAAGGCTCGGTTCCTGAATATGGCCGAGGGATCCGTAGAAGAATGCCGCTACTTTTTGATCCTCGCAAAAGACCTTGGATACGCAGACACGCAAAAGCTGTTTGCAACCCTGGAAGAAGTCAGCAGGCTTCTCAGCGCGTACACCGCCGCCATTCTGGCTTCTGATTCTGACTTCTGACTCCCATATCCCGACGGGATATCAAGGGAGAAGCCCATGGCTAGTTAAGTTAGCCATGATGCCCGTGGCGGAATGGAGTGGGAACCTTGGCGGAAGAGGCCAGAATACGGAATGGCGGCGCCATACGCGTGTTGCCGCTCGATCCCGGGAAACGTTAACAAAATTCTCGTTGCGGTCCCCATAGCGGCTCCTGAGCTCGCTCGGGACTCGAACGAGTGGCCCCTGGCGGGGCCATGGGAAGTCAGGAGTGGAGGAAGTCAGAAGCCGGAACGTGTTCCCTGAGGCGGCCCGGCATGGCGGTCTGGGTGCCGCGAGGTGGGTTGATTACTTCTGGCTCCTGACTTCTGGCTTCTGACTCCTCAACATCGACAATGTTTTGTCGATGTCGGCGCTGTAAGCGCCTACAGCGTCAAGGTCACTTTATGCAGCGTGCGCGGATGGTCGGGATCGAGCCCCTTCTGCGCCGCCAGGCACGCCGCGAACATCTGCCCCGGCACGATGTAGGGAATGGGCGTGAGCACCTCCTTCAGCCGCCGCGGAAGTCGCATCACCTTGGTTGCCCGCGCATCCACCTCGCGGTTCGCGCGATCCGTGATGGCCACGATTTCCGCCTGCAAGCTCTGCAGCTTCGCCAGGGTCTCCTTCATGGACGCCCAGGTCACCCCCGCCGGCGTGAAAGCAAACACGGGGAAGCTGGGCTCCACCAGCGCGATCGGCCCGTGCAGCAGATCGGCCGTGGAGAAACGCTCGGCCACCACGTAGCACGTCTCCATCAGCTTCAGCGATAGCTCAAACGCGTTGGAGTAGTTCAGGCCTCGTCCCACCACCACCGCGTACCGCATATATCGGTAGCGCTCGGAAAGCGCCCACACCTCCGGTTCCAGCCGCAGGGCGGATTCCACCGCCTCGGGCACCCGCTCCAGTTCCGCCATGCGGACGCCCCCGTCCAGTGCAAAGGCCAGCAGGTAAAGCATCAGCATCTGCCCGGTATACGTCTTGGTGGCGGCCACGCTCTTCTCTTTCTCCGCCCGCACCAGAAAGACGTGCTCCGCCAGGCGCGCCAGCGTACTGGATTTTTCGTTGGTAATGCCCAACGTCACCGCGCCCTCTCCCCGCGCGCGTTCCAGCACCAGGTTGGTGTCGGTGGATTCGCCCGATTGCGAAATGGCCACCACCAGGCTGTCGCTGAAATCCATGCGCGCCTGGTAAAGCGTGGCGATCGAAGGCGCCGCCAGCGACACCGGAATCCCGGTGGTGATTTCAAGCAGGTAACGTCCGAACAGCGCCGCGTTGTCCGACGTGCCCCGCGCCACCAGCACCAGCAGCCGCGGCCGCCGCTTCCGCATGAGCTGCCGGAATTTTTCCACGCTCCGCAGCGCTCCTTTCAGCGTGCGTTCCAGGGCCAGCGGCTGCTGCCTGATCTCCTCGAGCATTCTCGACATGCATCTTCACCATAGCAAGACGACGCGCGCCGCGAAATCCGCACCCCAGAGCGCTCCCCTGCTGAAAGCTGATAGCTCTTTATTACAGCGGCGTCAGCGGCCGGAGGTCCGACCCCAGATCGAACGAATGCGTCGTATACTCACTGGGCGGCAGCGTGATCAGGCTCGGCCGTATCAGCAGCAGAACCTCGTCGCTGGTGCGATCGTGCTCGTGAGTGCCGGCGACTTTTCCCACGTACGGCAATTGCGACAGGCCCGGGATTCCCGAAAGCGTGCGCGCGTCGTTGGTATCGAGCAGGCCCGATACCATCGTCCACTCTCCGAAACTGAGTTGCACTCCGGACTTCAGCGCGCGGCTGGCAATCACCGGGATTCCATTCACCGATTCCCCCGTCAGCACTTTGAATTCCGCCTCGACATCCAATGCCACGCTCACCACCGACTGGATGGTCGGTGTCAGTTTCAGATTCAACCCCAAGTCCTGGAACGTGAACGAGGGCGGCGGCGTGTACGCCCCCGGTCCCGAGAAGCTTGCCGGGCCGAAATAGCCGGCGGTGAGAACCGGATACCGCTGCCCCGCGTGCAGGGTGGCGGCCTGCCCGTCCACCGAACGCAGTTCTGCATCCAGCAGAGTCTTCCCCGAGCTCTTCGATAATTGGGCCACGATGGCCGAACTGAGCGATTGATAAACGATGGGAATGGCGCTGCTGTTGAAAACTGAGAGCTGAAACAAGCGTTGAAGAGTCATCGGCAGCGGACCCACGGTTACCGGACCCGTGGGAAGCTGGAGCCCGTACGTCAGCGTGTCATTGCGGCTCACTTCGATAAGCTTGATCTCGATGGCCAATTGCGCCTTGGGATGCAGCAAGTCCTCGAACATGACGCGCGCCGGCAGCACCTTCGAGATCGGCCCCCGCAGGTACACCGTTTTGTTCTGCGTGTCGAAGGCCACCTTTTCGATGGCGAAAGTCTGCTGCACCGCGGTGATCATGGAAGTGAAGTCCTGCGCCGTCTGCGTCTCGTTCAAGTGCACCGAAACCGCGATCTGCGGCTCCACTTGCTGCCGCTTGGTTGCGCTGTCCTTCACCACCATGAACACTTTGCCGGTGATCGGCACGATGAACGACCCGGTCGCCGCTTCCAGCCCGTGCAGCGCCTCGCGATAATCCACGCCCTTCAATTGAAACCGAAACGGCTTGCCCGGCTGATAATCCCCGTCGAAGACGCAATCCAGGCCGTATACGTGCGCCGCCTGTTGGAACAGTTCTTCGAAGTTTCCCCGAAAATCCAGATCCTTGACGCCCCTTTCGGCGTTCAATTCCGTGGGCGGCAGCGGCTTGGCCGCATCGATCCGGTCCTGGGCCGTGGGTGGTTCGATAACCGCCTCCAGCGCGTCGCCGGGCCCATCGTATGCCGCCTGCTCCGCGGCTTCCTGCGGCATTGGCTTGGCTTCCAGCGCGGCCCGCGACCGTACGGCCTGGCTGCGCAGCCAGTATGTCTGGTTCTTCGGTTCCATGGCGGCCGCTTCGGAATACATAATGTATGCCTCCGCCATGCGCCCGGACTTCTCCGCTCTGCGCCCCTTCTCATAAAGCTGCGCGGCCGTAGGATTGTCCGCCAGGAGGCAGCAGGCCACCAGCAGGCAGAGAAGTAACACGCGTGTCCGCACAAACAAATGACGTGCGCCTCCTCCCAGGCGTGCAGGCGGCTACACAATCGCCTGCAGCCCAGCGGACCCGCGACTGTGACCTGCCGGCTCAAATTCGCGCCGTCGCGCCGAAACTGGCGGAAGTTGCCCTTCTCCGCGGTCTCCGCCAGCTCAGCGATCTCAGGTTTTGGTTTTGGCCTTTCTCTCCGGAAACTTCACGCAAGTTGTTGATTCTCGGTGGCGCCTCAAGCCGGCCGAAGACGAAAAGAGCCCGGCGCGAAGCGCCGCCCCTTCCCCGGCCCCTGGTCCCCGGCCCCCGGCCCCCGACCGCTCCCGCCAAGTTTCCCTTTCCATTCCGCCACGGGCATCCTGGCTAAAGCTCCGCGTCTTCCTCCGCGTGCTCTGCGTCTCCGCGTCAGGTACAGTTTTCTACTGGCTCCGGCCTCGTCGGGCCAGGGAGCGGTTGCCTTGTTTGTGAGACTCTGTTGAGAGAGGCGAGATGCAAGCGATCCGGCGCGTACTGATTGAAAAACCCATGGAACTGGTGCTCCCCTTGTTGATCTTCGCGGTCACCTTCCTGACGGGCTGGGTGGTCCGCAGCCTGCTGCTGCGCGCCCTGAACTCTTGGACTAGGCGATCCGGCAGCCGTGCCGGCCTCGTCCTCACCCAGGCTCTCCGCGGACCCCTCCTCATTTGGACCCTGATTCTCGCCGTGCACCTGGCCATTCAGTCCTCGGACTTGCCGGCGCGCTACGCCGGTTGGACGGCCAAGGTCCTGCTCGTCCTCTGGATCGTTTCGCTGACGATTCTCGGCATGCGGTTGGCCAGCGGTCTGGTACTGCGTTACGGCGACCAGGTTCCCGGCGCCCTGCCCGTCACCACCCTCACCCAGAACCTGGCGCAGCTTGCCGTGGTCCTGCTGGGCATCGTGATATTGCTGCGTGCCCTCGGCCTGGAAATCACCCCCATTCTGACCGCCTTGGGAGTCGGCGGTCTGGCCGTGGCACTGGCGCTCCAGGACACGCTCTCGAATCTGTTCGCCGGTTTCTACATAGAGGTGGCCCGCCAGATCCGCCTGGGCGACTACATCAAGCTCAACACCGGCGAGGAAGGGTACGTTAGCGACATCACCTGGCGCAGCACCACCATCCGCGGCCTCACCAACAACCTGGTGATCGTTCCCAATGCCAAGCTGGCGCAGGCCATCGTGACCAACTACTACCTGCCGCAAAAACGCATGGCAGTCGGCCTGCAAGTCTCGGTCGGCTACGAGTGCGATCCCGACCACGTCGAGCGCGTGCTGCTGGAAGTGGCCACCGGAGCCGCGCAAGAGACACCGGGCCTGCTGGCCGATCCGGCCCCGAGCGTCAGTCTCGACCCGGGCTTCGGCGAATGGTCCCTGGGGTTCACCGTCGGCTTTCAAGTGGCCGAGTTCGCCGATCAGTACGGCGTGCGGAACGAACTGCGCAAGCGCATTCTCAAACGCTTCCGGCAGGAGGGCATCGCCTTCCCGTTCCCCGCCCGAACCGTCTACATGCGCTCGGGGAAGCCCGAGGCGTCTCCATGATCGATCCCTCGATGGTCTCCGCCCTCGTGGAGCAATCCGATTTCGCCGCCGATGGCCAGGCGCTCTTGAGCCGCGACCTCATCCTGATGCTTCTCCAGCATTCCGCCGCCCCGTTTTCCCGCCATCAGTTTGCGCCCGGCCACATCACCTGCACGGGGCTCGTGTTGGCTCCCACAGGCGACTGCATCCTCCTGGTCGACCACCGCCGCCTGGCTCGCTGGCTGCTCCCGGGCGGCCATGTGGAAGCCGAAGACGCCTCCATCGAGGACGCGGCCCGCCGTGAGGTTGTCGAGGAGACGGGAGTTCTGCTGGCCGCCGGAGTGCCGCCGCTGGTAGGAGCCGACGTCCACGGCATCCCGCCCAAGCGCGGCGAACCCTCGCGCTCTGGCGAGCCCTATCACCTGCACCACGATCTGATCTTCTTCTTCCACGCGCTCGCCGCCGAATTCCGCGCCTCCGCGGAATCGCGCGCCGTCCTCTGGTGTGCGCCCTCCGACTTCGACCGCTACCAGGTTCCCGGAAATGTCCGCCGCGCCTGGGGCCGGGTCATCAGGCGTTGACCGCGCGGTCCATGCGCTCGATGGCTTCGTCGATCTCGTGAACCGGCCTTCGCCCACTGACTTCATGCCGATCACGCCGGTGCCCTGCTGGTGCACGGCGTCGATGAACCTTGAACCCATCTCTCACCGCGCGATTATTTCCCGGGCTGCGGTCCTCGCACGCTTGCAGTGGCGGTCGATGCGGGCGCCGAATAGATTACCTGTTAAAGGAGCCGGTGTTTGCATGTGGAACTGGCTGCTGGAAGACATGCGGGATGCATTTGCCACTGTAAGGGAATCTCCAAAGTGGCAGCGTTCATTGATGGTCGTCTGGTTTGCCTGGCACACGTTCGAAATGGGGCTACGCTGCCTGGTGATAATAGGGCCGCTCATCGGCGTTGCTGTGTTCCTGGGGTTTCTCGCCTACGTGGGTATACAACGGCTGCTCGGGCATTGATTACTTCTTTACTTCTTCTTGGGGCTGGGCGGTATCCGAAAGCCGATGGCCCTGGTCTGGGGTGGGTTCTTG
>Ga0326727_10025293_pt1 | contig 11144 bp, 10 predicted proteins | sample MB2enrmetagenome_FD_207643 | JGI IMG/M metagenome (GOLD analysis project Ga0326727, IMG submission 207643) | Lab enriched peat soil microbial communities from McLean, Ithaca, NY, United States - MB29MY | ecosystem: Environmental > Terrestrial > Soil > Wetlands > Peat | place: USA: New York... | reverse complement strand
GCAAAGTTGAAGGCAGAAAAAGAAAATATTACAAATATTGAATGGTTCAATTATGGCTTCCTTTCATTTGATTTTCCCGGCATGCAATTTGACTGCGCCGTTTCCAACATGGCGCTTCACCACCTTTCAGATTTCTGGAAAATGATCGCAGTAAGCAATATTTATAGATCACTCAAAAGCCAAGGAAAATTTTTCTTAGGGGACATTATTTTTTCATGTGGTGTTGATGAAATAGAAACGAGAATCGACAACTGGATAAATTATCTAAAGGATATCGGTGACGATCCTTATTTGGGAGCAATTAATCATGTTAAGAAAGAACACTCAACTTTTTCCTGGATAATGGAAGGAATATTTGAGCGCGCTGGATTTAGCTATAGTGCTATTGCTGACAATAATAATTTCATGGCATACTTGTGCACAAAAAAATAGTATTGATGGATAAGGTTTCGTGGCAAAATGAATTATGATAATGAAAATACTATTGAGTATAGGGAAAGGCGGTTCCGTTGCAAAAAAGCCTATGTGCATTGCGGATAGTAAAAAACTTGAGAGTATATGTATAGTCCCAACAACATTAAAAGAACTTAGGAAAGAACAACAAGCACTAGAAATGCGTAAAAAGGAAAGATTTTGCAAAACTTAGGTACACCGCTACAGAAAATATTTTTCTAATATGAGAATTTCATCCTAGGTAGTTGATACAGAACTAAATGTTCATGAGAAAGGAAATAGATTATGGATTCTGTTGCAAAAAATCTGGCTATTTTACAAAAACAATGGAAAATATCACAAGTGGGATATTTATATATTATAAACAGATCAATAATGATACAAAAAGCAATAGTTATAGCCTAAAAAAGCAGTAAAATTATTTTTGCAACGGAACCAAGTTGCTGTATGATCATTAGCTCATAGATAAAAGACCATTATAATTACCTACTAGAGAACCCAGAACGCTGAGAACGTTCTGTGCTATCTTTATGATTAGGATTAATATGATGTAGTATTTTACAAAGGCTATCTTCATTTAGTATAATATTTTTAGAAAGTTCTTTTATCATGTTAGAAATTGTCTCTTTAACTATCTGTTCTTTCTTATTCTCATCTTCGTTGTAAAAAATAGAGTGAACAGCGTCAAGTATAGGAGTGTCAATGTCAAATGCTTCAGCAATTTTTTTTGCAGATTTAACTGTATCATAGCCCTCATGTAAACGGGGTGGACGTTCCTCTTTTATTGCTTTTTTATCAAATTCCAATTTTGCTCTCCATTTACCGTATGTGTAATTTCTAGAACTATCAGAAACGCAAGCTACAATATCTCCAACGCCTGAGGGACCAAGAAGGGTACACAATTCAGCTTCGTAGGCAAGTCCAAATTCAATAAATTCCAAGATGCAAAGACTTAGCAATGAACCGCTTGATAAACGAGATTGTGGCTTTTTTAAATCTAAGTAACCATCATACAATCCCATTGCTATGGCATAAATATTCTTCATTGCCCCACCAAATTCGGCTCCTTTTAAATCGGTTGAAATATAAATTCGAAAGTTGCTTTGTTTTTCACCAGTCTCTGTTAGAAGGTTAGCTACCCTATCAGCAATATTTTCATCTTCAGAAGCTATGCACATAGAAGAAAATCCGTCACCTCCAGCGATTAAATCTGCAAAGGTAATTCCATAAAGTCCAGCTATTTTATTTGTGGGAAAAGAATCTTTTGTGACATCAGATACTGAAGATGAAGAACCTCTTTCCACCATTCCTTTTGAAGTTAAGACAATAACAGTTTCTTTGCACAGTAATTGTTTGAGCTCATTCATAACTTCGTGAATTTTAGGAGATGGTACCGTAACAAAAACGTAATCTGCATCTTTTACGGTCTCTGACATACTATCTTTGAGATGAATAGTCTTGGGATTAAGTTTATGGCCTTGTAGATAGTTAGAATTTTCTTGACATGCTTCAATGCACCACAATGTATCAGTGTCTCTAACGTACAAATTCAATCGATGACCCATTCTCTCTAAGACTATTGCTAGAGCTGTACCAAAAGACCCAGCACCTACAATCCCTATAGTTACCATTTATACACCTCGTGAACAACATATTCTCGTTTATCTAATAAAGTAATAATTTAATATGTTTTACGTTCAATAAATAAGTTTGTCTATAATTAGAAAATCCTTAAACGACATAAATATTTTGGCACAATCATTATATTTAATTAATAGTGTCATTATTCATGTAATTTTTTTTCATAATGATTTTTTGGTTTTTTTCTAGTTTAACTGTATAATGCAAATTATTAATAATTTATAGCAAATTATATATTTCAACAAGATATCAATTTGTTCTATGCTTATATATTTACCAGAAGCTTTTTTACCTCAAAAGTTAACAGATATTGCAACAGTTGCACAGGGATTTGGATCGCTGCTTATATTGGCTCTTGTATATGTGCAAATAAAGCAAACAAACGTAATTATTGAGAAAACAAAGGAAGAATCCTACAACTTGAATATCTATCGCCGGCCTTGGATTGGCGTACAATCCGTTGAGTTTAATAAGATCTCTTCCCGTGAGCACTTTTTGGTAACTTATATTTTGAAAAATTATGGACAATCTCCAGCAAGTTCAATCAATATTTATTCCGAATATTTTAACCATATCCCAGAAAACATATCTAATTCTGGTGACATCTTTCTAAAAAAACTAATTGGCAAAGCCTCTGAAATGTTAGCGCCAAATGAGTCCATGACATATGTTATTCCAATTCCAAAATCTGAATTAGATAATTTGAAAAAACAAAAGTCAGAGTTATTTGTATATTTATGTATGGAATATAAGTATTTTGTTTCAGGAAGTTTAAGAGAAAGTTCATTCGAGTTTATAGATAAAATATTAAATGAAGAATCTTCAACAAGATTCAGAATAGAACAAAGTGAATGAGTGATATAATTATATGAGTTTTATGTAGTTGTGATATTTTACTTCCCTCAAAATAGCTCAAAAGCTTTCTAAATAGGCAATTGGCAGACACAATATAGTTCAGTTGCAAAAAATTCTTTTTCGAAGTTGAAACACATCAAATTTTGAAATATAAATACATAGTTTTTGTAACAAAAGCTCTGTATTTGTGCCATTTTTAGCCGAAATTATAGGACATTTGTTACTTGAATGTATGAAAACACATTGATATTAGTATAAACTGTGTATGATATAACGTTAAAAAGGACTGTAAAATTAGATTCGACTTCATTTTGACATTAACAAAATTTGAAAAATTGTATTCCTTATGTGTTAGAAGTTAGTTTTTAAAATTATGCAGGGTTGATAGGTAAAGTGAAATAGAAAGTTGAACCTTTGCCCAATTCAGATTCTACCCAAATACGTCCACCATGTCTTTCTACAATTTTCTTACAGATTGCAAGCCCTATTCCTGTTCCAGGATATCTTTCCCTGCTATTTAATCGTTTAAATATTTCAAAGATTCTTTCTGAATATTGTGGATCAATTCCAATTCCATTGTCCTGCACTGAAAATATCCATTCACTCATTTTTTTCTCTGCGGCGATGTGAATTTTGGGTACTTGTTCACCATGGAATTTTATTCCATTGAGTATCAGATTCTGAAATACCTGCACAATCTGGATAGAATCTGCCATTACTTCAGGTAAAGGACCATGAGATACAGTAGCATTATTTTCTTTAATAACCGTTTTTAAATTTGATAATACCGTATTCAAAATGAACTCACAATCTACACTCTCAAGTTCATTGTTTCCTGCACCCACTCGCGAGTAATCTAGAAGATCCTGAATTAGATTTTGCATACGGGAAGCACCGTCAACAGCGAAATGGATGTATTGATCAGCCTTTTCGTCAAGATGACCCTGATACTTCTTTTGTAAAAGCTGCAAATAACTTGTTATCATCCGTAAGGGTTCTTGCAAATCATGCGATGAAATGTAAGCAAATTGTTCCAATTCTTCATTTGAGCGTTGAAGCTCTCCTATTTTCAACTTTAACACTTTTTCTACTTTTTTAAGCGTAGTAACATCACGTGCAGCGGCAAAAATACCAATAACCGTACCTGATTCATTTTTATAAACTGAAGCGTTGTATAAAACAGGTATTATGCTTCCATCCTTATGTTGAATTGCAAGCTCATAGTCCGATATAAGTCCTTCTTTGAACACTTCTTGATATCCTTCCTTTGCTTTCTCAGGCTCAGTGAAATAGTCCGTAAAATCGGTACCAATAAGTTCATCTCGGAAATAACCAGTGACCAGTTCTGTAGCTTCATTTACATCAGTAATTTTGCCATCATACCCAATTGTTACTAAAGGATCCAAGCTAGCTTCGATTAAACTACGATTATAAAGATTTGATAACCTAATTTTCTCTTCAGCTTTTCTGCTCTCAGTAACGTCAATATCCATCTCAAGGATCATAGGCGAACCATCAATATCGGTAAATGGAAAGTCATGGGCTTCAATCGCACTTCCATCCGGGCCATGGACTTCCCAAAAGTGGGGTTGGCCAGTTTCAAGGACTTTATATGATTCGCAGAAATCACAAGGCTTTTTGCGGCCAAAACAATAATCATAACAGCATCTTCCACCAGATTCACCGAACTTTTCGCGGAAGCTGCGGTTGGAAAAGGCAACATGATAATCCGGTCTCAGTAGACATACCATTATCGGCAGCGTCTCTAGGATATCGAAGAGCTGCTGCCGTTCAGCCCCTATAGCTTTGGCAACCATACGCTGTGCTTCGCTTTCTAGCAGCGCCTGCTCTGCCTTCTTGTGGTCTGAAATGTCTGTATTTGTCCCAAACCACTGAAGGACATTTCCTGCAGCATCTTTCAAGGGAAAACCACGCGTTAGGAACTGGCGGAAAATACCATCAGCGCCGCGCAAAGGAAACTCCATATCAAATACCTGCTCCATAGCAAGCGAAGCCTTCCACTGTTCCAGTACTTTTGGTAGCATTTCAGGGTCGTGAACACTCTGCCAGCCCCAGCCTTCCATTTGCTCAGGTGTAGTACCGGTATAAGAGTACCAGCGTTCGTTATACCAGTAGATATAGCCATCTGGTTGGGCTATCCAAGCTAACTGTGGAATCGCATTAGCCATAGTACGGAATCGCTCTTCGCTCTCCTGCAGATTTTTATATATTTTTCTAAGTTCTTCTGACTGAGCCTGTAACTCTTCGTTTTGTGACTGGATCTCTTCAGATTGAGTCTGTAACTCTTCGGATTGAATTTGGAGACTATCATGAGCTTTCCGCAAGAATTCTTCAGCCTGTACTTTAGCCAGGGCCACGGCCAGATAGTCAGCCAGACGTTCCCACATCAAGATCGTTTCCGGAGTGAATAGCCCTTTACGTCTATCATTCAACTGGAGAAGACCTAATGTATCCCCATTCACTTGTAGAGATATCAGAGCAACGGATTCATAACCTTCTCCATTACATCGGTTACGTGTACGAGCTTGACGGTCAGCATCGGTAGTATTAGCCAGCAGTTCTGTGGTGCAATTTGTACAAAAACTTCCCCGTGTCGTGAAGAATGGCTTAGATGAATCAAACCTTCCACAAATAACGTTGCCACACATACACTCTTGAATGGGATAGCCATCACTATCGCGGATGATTTGCCCAAAAGCATCTTTCACACATAAGCTATTCTCCATCTTCACAAATTCTGCTGGGAACCCGCTTGTTTCGAAGTATGGATAGTCGTCACCATCCTTGAGCCGGATGCCAACGGCTTCGAAGCCGGAGCACTCTTTGAAAAAATTGATAACTGAATGGACTAGGTCCACTGTCCCCTTTCTCTTATTCATGAGTTGTAAGAAATCTACCGTCAGCTCACGTTCTTGCTCTACTTTTTTTCGATCTGAGATATCGGTATTCGTTCCAAACCACTGAAGGACGTTCCCTGCAGCGTCTTTCAAGGGCACCATGCGCGTTAGGAACTGACGGTAAATACCATCGGCGCCGCGTAAAGGAAACTCCATATCAAATATCTGCCCTGTAGCGATCGAAGCATTCATTTGCTCCATTATTTTTGGTAACGTTACAAGATCATGAAGACTCTGCCAACCCCAACCTTCCACTTGCTCAGGTGTAGTACCGGTATAAGAATACCAGCGTTCGTTATACCAGTATCTATAGCCATCTGGATAAGCTATCCAAGCCAACTGTGGGATCGTATTAGCCATAGTACGGAAACGTTTTTCACTACTCTTGAGCTCTTTTTCTGTCTTGACCAGCTCTATCATGTCAGCCGCCTGCCTAGCCAGCAAGTCGATCCGCCGTAGATCGTGCTCGTCGGGAGAATATGGAACATCCCATTGAGTCGTTAGAATGCCAAGCAGCTCGCCAGTGCGGCTTACTATCGGTGTGGACTGGACCGCTCGCACACCAGCATTTCGTATCACAGACAGAGAAGGAGTTCCGACGAACAAAGGACTTGTCTCAACGTCTGTAATTACCACACGCTCCCATCGCTGCATCGCTTCTCAACATACCGAAGCAACATTCTCAGCAGATGTAAAAAAATCTAGGAAAGGTTGTTTGTGTCCATAATGGGAGACAATTCGCAGCGAATCATCTTCTAAAAGTTGTAGGGTACCAAACTTTGCATCCACAATGGCAACAGCAGAATACATTATTTCATCCAACAGCGGCTGGATATCACCAGTTCCTAGGAGTTTCCTACTCAACTCATGAATTCTGGTCAAAGCTTTTAGATCGGTCTTTAGACGAAGCCGTTCCTGCTTGCGCTCTGTGATGTCGCGAGCTACCACGACTGACCCGACAACCACGCCGTTATTATCACGGATAGGAGAGAAATTGTAGCTACCGATCCATGTCTCTCCCGTATTTTTGCGTCGTAGGGTATACTCGACTTCAGTGCCGATCTCTCCCCGTAAAGCCCTAGGCACCGCCCACATGTCCAAAGGTACTGGTGTCCCGTCAGCCATGAATACATCCAGGATGTTAGAACAGTCAAAAATGATTTTTGAACATTCTTCTCTATTCTCGAACCTGTGGTAAGTCACAAATGCATCATTGAAGTCGATTAAATTACCATGTGCATCGGATATGAACACTGCATCGATCATGTTCTCAAAAGCAGTCTTCAGCTTAGTCTGACTCTCTAGCAGAAGAGAAGATTGTAAAATTGCTGTTTTTTCTGCTTCTTTACGTTTGGAACTTTCTATCCGTTCCCATTTTCCGTTCTTTTTAATCAAAGCAAATTGGTGGTTGACTACTACATCGATAATTTCATTTGCGTTGCACCTATCTAGATTATAAGTGCACAGAGCTATCATCTGGTAGTTACCTATGACATTATCTACTTTTTTCTCATAATCAACAAAATCGTTCCAATCTTCTTTTTCCAACCATAAAGTATTTCCAGTTAACCTTAAGCCATCATAGCCATTAGCTAGAGCCTGATTGAGTTTTTCAACCCACCCATTCAATACTCTATCTGAATCGAAAATATCGTCTTTTACATACCAATGGGAATAAGAAACAATTTCAAGTTGTCCCTTCTCTAGATAAAAATCAATTTCAGGAAATACCTTTCTAAGAGCTTCTTTTGCATCATCTACTTCCAAAGGTTGTGATGTGACCCACATGCAAAATTCATTATTTTCTAGTCCTGTTTTGAAATAAGGAACAAGTATGTCGATCAAATCTTCCTTGGTTTGGTAAAACTGACAGAAATGTGTGCCCCATGGAGCATCATCAATAATATCAATGCCGGAATGTCTCAATTTTGTAGTCATTGTAGGCAAACACTCATTTCTAAACTCTTCTGTAATCATGAATCTCCAATTTCGCTTTAAACAGTATTCTACAGATTTACATCGGTGTAGATTCTAGATACATATTCATAATTTAATTATTTTTAATTTAGCATCATCTCTGAATTTGAAACTGAATCTTAAGCATCTTCTATGTTTAGGATCTTTTCCATTTTGATTCGATTCTTATGAGATATTGCGTTAAGGTAGCGATTGAAAGTTATTATATAATTTTCTAAAGATAAAAAAGAAATATTTAAGTATATCAAATGAAAACAGTATAAATAACTAATAATCCTAAATTCAGACCAACTGTTCAATAAACTCTTTTAATACTGTTTATAAAGGTTTTATAAATGAGAATGTCAACTAGGCCTTTGGAGATTCTTTTAGTCGAAGACAATAAAGGAGACGTTGGATTAATAACAGAATTTTTCATTGATTCAGAAATTAGGAATAATATTCATGTTGCCGAAGATGGAGAAGAAGCAATGCGTTTTTTATATGGTAAGGATCAGTACTTAGCTTCCCCAATCCCATATATAATTATTTTGGATTGGAATTTGCCAAAAAAGGATGGAAGTGAAGTTCTTAAAGAAATAAAAGAGAATACTAATCTTAAAAGCATACCCGTAATCATTCTAACTACGTCCAGCGCTGAAAAGGATATGGTCAGAGCTTATGATCTTCATGCCAATGCCTATATAGTTAAACCCCTTGACTTTGGCGAATTTATGACAGTAATTGGTTCCATACAAGACTTTTGGTTTAAAGCTGTGACATTACCACCAAAACACTCGCATTGAAAAGATAGATTGAAAGCCTGGAAGAGTGGACCTGATAATGGCGATTATGGCAGTGCTGTAGTCCCTGTAGTTCCTGCTACGATGATAAATACCATTCCTGCATGGTAGGGAACCTAATGGGTATTGTAGTGAATCTTATGAACCTACAGAAACACTAGATTCGGATTCAAACAGCTATAAGTAAACGGGAAAACATCACCAATTGTAAAGTAAATCAAAAATTGTAGGATTTCTATTTCCATTAAATTGGAATAGTGACTGCAACACTAGTAATTCAAAATAGAGAACTTAAAATAGAGCTTGAAAAATTAAGCATATCTGGTATACGTTGCAAACAAATAGCCATAGGATGTGCGCCAAGCAATGTATACCAGTATATTCAAGCAATTGAAGACACAACACTGTTCTCTATGTAAACTGATATAGTTCTATATAAACAGTTTAGCACATGTTAAGCAGTTTAGCACATGATTTAACTTTAAATTAGTCAACAATTAGCATTCACAAACCGTTTCGCCGTTGCTGCTACATGGATGACAAGAGCCCCCGTTGCAACACTGACCGTGGCTACAGGTATGGCAGGGACAGACTGTTTCACCGCTGCTGCTGCATTTGTGACAAGAGATTCCGTTACAGCACTGACCGTGGCTACAGGTAGGATAAGCGCTGCCACCGGTGTGAGAGTGGGGATGCTGGAAGATTTTAGTCTTTACATCTTTCACTACAACTATGATTGTTTTTTTATCCTTAACCACAACTGGTCCTGCGCTTACTGCAGCAGCAGTCACGGACATTAAAAAACAAAATGCTAGCAAAATGCCAAGTGTCTTTTTTATTTGTTTTAACATTTCATTATCTCCTTCTTTTCATTTTCTTCTTATTTTTTTAATCCACGCTTCATCAGCAAATGCATAGCTTAACCATCATATAGTCAACAAGTTCAAAAACCAAAATTTGTAATAAAAATATAACTATGAATAGCACAGTCTATGCATTTTAGAAGAAACTAGATTTTATATTGGACCACATGACTATTACTTTTTAACTGTTATAAAATATACAGAATTATTAATTACTATATATTTTTGAATATACTCTAGAAATTATACTTCAGATGTTTTTCCAATATTTGCACATGCTCGAACTTCTAATTAGTCATCATTGTCACAAGCGCTATCGTCGTTACAGTGACAGTGTGAGCATCCACCGGTATGAGAATGGGAACATCCACAAGTGTGAGCTGGAGAGCTGCCATAACTGCTGCAGCTATTACAACTATTATGGTCATGCGAATTGCATGATGCACTTGCTGCTCCTACAGTTAATGATACTACAAAAAGAACTGCTAGCAAAATAGTCAATACGTTTTTTGCTTTACTAAATGACTGTTTCAACATTAGTTTCACTCCTTTGTTATTAAAATGAATAGTACTTTAGGGGTGTTTGTTTGTCGATTCAAATCTTTTTTTCATGGTAAATGAACTTAAATGAACTGTGAACTTGGTTCAAATATGCAAATTTAACTTTTTGGAATAATCTGATTGGCTATTTGCTATTTGACTGTTGAAAAGTTAATTAGGTTTCATAAAACCTTACTTATTTATCGTTAAAAATTTGCCAAGTTCAAGAATAAATTACAGTATAGATCCCAAAATGAATTCAAGTTATACTATCCAAGTGTCAAATGAGACTGAAATATACTAAATAATCGACATAAAAAAGCCACAGTTAACGAAAAATCATCAAACCGAATAGCTGCGGCCAAATATTTCATGGAAACCAGCTTATTCTTTGTTATGGTCGATATCATGATCAAACAGAATAGTGATTAAAAAAAGATTAAGGGATACAGAGCCAACCAGAATATACAGATTTATAGGTCCATTACAGAAAGAGCAAAGTTGACTCTAAAAATTGAACTTGCTACAGGTGTCTATACCTACCGATCAGCAAGCCCATATCCACTGATTAGTATATGGGTTCAACACCCAGTCACAATTGGGGTAATAATAGCCATGCCACCAATGACGATGCCAATGATCGTGCCCCCAGCCCCAGCCGCGTCCCCTGCCACCGTACCAATGTCCACCGCCATGCCAATGTCCACCATGCCAATGTCCACCACCATGCCAATGTCCGCCACCATGACGATGTCCACCACCATGGCGACGTGCAGCACTAGCTGACATGGCTGTCAAAGATACCACGAAAAGAACTACTAGCAAAATAGCCAGTACTTTTTTCATTCTACTAGATGATTGTTTCAACATTCAATCAACTCCTTTTTATTAAACATCACAATTTATACAATTGTATACAAATTATAATTATTTCCAAAATTATATCAAATTAATTATACGAAAAATAGTTTATGAACAAAAATTGTATTTGATAGCCTTAGTATCAGCAGAACAAGTTCAAAAGATAGTGAAAAATCAGCTTAAAAGTATCGGGTCGATCATCCTACTAACTACACAATCAATATTTTATTGATGTTAACTTCATGTTGGTAAAT
>Ga0326727_10025292_pt1 | contig 11144 bp, 8 predicted proteins | sample MB2enrmetagenome_FD_207643 | JGI IMG/M metagenome (GOLD analysis project Ga0326727, IMG submission 207643) | Lab enriched peat soil microbial communities from McLean, Ithaca, NY, United States - MB29MY | ecosystem: Environmental > Terrestrial > Soil > Wetlands > Peat | place: USA: New York... | reverse complement strand
CGCTCAGTATCTGCTCGGCCAAGTGATGCTGCGCCTCGGTAAGACGCAGGAGGCCGTAAAGCACTGGCAAATCTCGGTGGACGCGAACCCAAACAGCCTGAAGGCGCTCCACGACTTGGCCGATCTCGTTGGCAAGATTGGGAGCCCCGAAGCGAGTGTGTATGCCGCGCGTTTCGCCGCGTTGCAGAAAAGCCAGCGACTCACTGACCCCGTCCTGCAACTCGATCATTTTGGTATGGAGGCTGCAAAGGCCCACGACTGGCCCCAGGGCGTAGTACAGCTCAAAGAAGCCCTGAGGCTTTGTGGGAGCTGTGGCCAAAGTGCAGACCTCCACCGCGACCTAGGGGTCATTTACTGTCGTCAAGGCGAAATCGAAGACGGAGAGAGAGAACTGCGCATCGCGGTGGAACTGAAACCGAATGACGGTGTGGCGCTCAAAACTCTGCAGGTTCTCGGAACAGTTAAGAACCGGCAGGGAAACTACCACTGAATCAATAGCCCTCTCGCCTGGGGATAGGACTCTTCATCCGCTGCGGACCCGCCGTGTCCCGCCAAAGATGTATGACATCCTCAGCACCAAGGGAGAGGGCTACATTTCCGCCTTGGGCACGTTACGACACTTCGAGAATAATCCTCCCCTTCCCCGCGAGCGCCTCAGGCGGTAGAACCACACGGTCCGTGCGCAATTCTCCTACGGAGGCCGCCTTCAACGGTTGACCGTCGGCAGGGTGAATGTGAACCGCCAGTGTCGCACCCTTGAATTCTCCCACCTCCATCTCAATTCGCCAGCGCGGGGACTGGGGAGCCGCCGGCAGGGATTCCGTCAGCCAAGTGATTGAACCGAAGCGAGTGGGGCATCCCTCGACGCGAATTCTTTGGCCCGGACTGAACCAGTGCCGGGGTGCGGCCTTTTGCAGGTGGACCACATCCTGGTCGTGCTCCTCATAACAGAGGAGCCAGCGCAGACCCAGGGTAGGCTGAAGTTCGCTATTGACCACGGCTGACCAGGCGTACGGGTTACCTTCGCCAGGGTAGTTGCCGGGCAACAATGAATCCTCTGGCGCGTAGCGATTCCCCGAATCCATGGCGTAACACATGTTGCCATGCAGCGTCAGGAGGAAAGGCCGGTAGTCATCCTGCCGGATGCGGCCTGCCAGTGTACCGTGTTCCATGAAATTTGCCGTGATCGGGTAATCCTGGACGACATTCATGCCGAGTATCTGGAGGCCCGCGAGGATGCGGTGCCGGAAATGGCCTTCATCAATTTCCGGATTCCCCCAGTCGCTGAGCCACCAATCCGTGATGTAGCGATGGTTTTCGTAGCTCGTCAGCTCCGCAGGCTTCCGTTTGGTGTCGAACGCGAAGATCGGCGGAATGCCGGCTTTCTTCATCTCCGGATTGCGGTCGGCAAGGGTCTTATTTAACGAGCGCTCAATATCGGCACGCATCTCCGCAGCGATCTGTGCCACTTCCCCGCCCTCCCGACTGAGTTCTGCATCCTGGTGCTCGGTCCCGGCCCGCTGCAAGCACCTGGCGTGTTCCTTCAACCCTCTCCATATCCACGAGGCGTTCTCGTAGTAGTAAACATGGGACTCCGGGTAATCGTCGCCGGGATCACCGTTGTCCGCCTCCGCCGACCCCCAGATTAAGCCGTGGCGAGGGTCTTCCGGCGGGAAAGTTGACTTGGTGTAGCGGTAACGCCGCATGACGTAATCCATCATCCTGCGCAAGACCGGCAGCCGCTTCCGCAACGCCTCGATATCGTGATTGTAATCGTAAGCGCGCGCGGAATCTTCCAGGAACACACCCACGTTCAGCGGCGCTTCCACCTGATCCTGGGTGTTGTAAAGGAAATTGCCGTCGGGAAGTATGTAATGCTCCAGGTAATGGTCAAAATAAGGCTCGACCTCTTCCGTCAGGTTCCAGAGTTGATGTGCCCAAACAAACTCATAGTGCGCTACGGGAAACAGCGCGTGACTGCGCACCGGGATTTTGGTGTACGCGCCCTCGCCGATCTGATACGTAGGTTCGAGTCCGTGGTAGCTGCAACGCGAAAGAACAATGCCAGCGCGCGCGGCATCGAGCAGCCACTCGTCGGGAATCTCGACTTTCATCCGGTCCTCGAAAAAGTGGTGCCACCTGTTCCAGACTCCGGCCAGGGCGGAAAAGAAATCTTCCGCCGAGCCGTTCCAGTACTGGTCCACAGTTTCATTCGGAGAGCCGGCTGACCCACTGGCGGATCGAGGGACGAGGCCCTCGGGAGGATGAGGGGGAAGTACGATCCGAATTCGCGCCACGGGGCGTGCGTCGGCGCCCGGCGGCAACACCATCATCACTTCATAGCCGGCTTTCGTGTTGGGATCCCAGACGCCGATGTCCGCCGCCGGCAGGTAGCCGCCCAGAAACGTGCGCTTGCTGTAACCGGGCACTTGCGTGAACAGGGACGGGTAGGGCGAGTAAGCGCGATAAATCGAGGGCAGGAGGCCGCTGGGATCAAAGAGGCGCCCGATGTGGTCCGGCGCCCAGGCGAGCTGCGGATCCTGATTCATTTGCCTCGTTTTTCCATCGGCCTCGAGCCACAGCGACTTCTCTACACCCCCTTCTTCGTTTCCCACCAGCGTCCAGCCGATCATTTCCGGCCCGAGCGCCGCCACGTTCTCGTAGCAGGGATCCTCGGCTGAGTTCAGAATGTAGTCCCCCAAGACGTCAGGCCCCGGCACGTAGGGGGAAGGGCGCTCGAAGCGGACGCCATCGGGTGTGTTTGTAGGCCGCGGCCGGATACTGGAGAGTTCGCCAATTCGCTTTGGAATGTGAGCGATCTCACCCCTGCGCGTCACATAAGCGATGGCTCCCTGATGGGTGACGTGCTTCTCGAACACCGCTGTGGGCTCGCCGTTCAGCCAAGGGAGGATGGCCAGGAGCCGCCAGCCATCGATCGATTCACCCACCTTCAGGCGTTTTCCGCCCTCGCAGGTTACCGAACCAGCTCCCATGTCTACAATTCGGGGAGAGTCCTTGAGCGCTTCGCGCTCGCCCGGAAGAAACAGGTTGTATTCGTTGGGAATTCGTCCCGGGTGATAACGCCCGCGCTCCCCAGCGGTTCGCGCGTGTCCGGCCTGAGTAGCAGCCTGTCCAGTCTCGCGGACTGCGGTGGCTGCTGCTCCAAGAATGGGAATCGTACCAACTCGTTTCAGGAAGACTCGTCTTTTCATGGAAGTTGAGAATATCCTCTCCCGTCAGTTTTTGAAAGGTGTAGCCTCGGAGCCGGTTTTCCCGGTAGTGCCGCGGGCCCCGGTGGTCTGCCGGACTCTTCTCGTTTACGTAAGCTATCGAAAGAGATCGGAGCAAAGGGTGAAGTTTCGCAGGAGGTGTGGGCAACTGTCAAGTTATACTTTGGACTGCACGTCGGAACCCCCCATGGCCGGACCTGTTGTGTGGTGTATCCTACACCCGTGATCGACGCGCGCCAATGATTGATGCCAGTTTGTCTCGGGGCACACATTACGCGCACAAAACGCCCTTGCACGCCGGAATCCGTCCGAGATCAGGCGGTGGGCCAGTTGACGCCTAGGTGACTTTTCATTCCCTACCCGATCGCGACGCAATGCATTGCAGGGAAGTCATTGATGGGATATGGCCTTCGCAGCAGTCAGCCGGGCGGCAGCAGATTTCCGCATGCAAGTTACGCAACCAAGCGGATCGCACTATAATCAAAAGCGTCCAATCATCCGCACTTCATCCTGGACGGAGTCTCCCCATGAACAAAAAACGCTTTCTGAGGTTCGTTGCCAAGGTCATAGCTGCGCAGGTGACTACTTATTTCCTGGCAGGAGCGGTGTTTTATCCACTGCTCACCAAGCCCTACTACGAGGGACCCAATCCGATCTTTGCGGTCTTCATGCGCACGGAAGCAGATAGGGGGTTGTGGGCTCACGTAGTTAATTGGTTTCTGCCGGCTGAAATCTTGCGGGGTATCCTCATCGCCGCGGTTCTCTATCCGCTGTACGACATCCTGAAGGCATGGCCGTTTTTGAAACGGTTTCTCTATGTTGCCAGTCTCTACTTGGTCCTGGGTTTCTGGGCGGCGACCGTCGCCGCTCCCGGAACGTTGGAAGGCATGGTCTACATGCGGCCCTTTATCACGCCGGAGGTGCATCTCCGTGTGCAGCCGGAAAGCATCTTGCAGGGGCTGGCCTTGGCGCTATTCATTGCCGGAGCTATGCTGGAACGACCGAGAAGAGTGTCAACGCAAGGGGTCTAGCGATTCGATCCCCCAGGCCCGGCGCCTGAGACGAACTTCACGCCACGGGGGGGTGCTGGAGCATTTGCCTTCACCCAGCGCAGCAATTTACTCATTCTTTCACGATGCGATCCCTCCCAGTAAACGCGCTGGCAGCTCGGACAAACGCGAAAGACGTTCTGGTCCATTATCTTGGGCGGCAACCGCTCCCATACGGCTTCCCGGCTAGCTTCCTCCAGGATGGTATTGCAGTCCAGGCAGCGCGTGAACGGTCGCATGGAACCGGCGAGGTCAAACCGCTTGACCACCTCGAGCAACTGCTGTTTCGGTTCGGTGGAGCGGACCCAATAGCCACGATCCACAGCGGTTCGCATCAAGAGATAACGATCCCGAGTCAGCAACACTCGTCCCTCACGCGCCACGATGCTGGCCAGCTCAGCATCGGAGGCTTGGTTGTCATAGAGGGCATCGAACCCCGCCATACGCAGATAGGCTGCCAGCCGTCCGACGTGCACATCCAGCAGGAATCGCAGCGCTCGCAGGGGTGCCGGGCGTACGCGCGTGACTGACGAGATATCCAAAGACTCGAAGACAGGATACACGCTCACGCGGTCTCCATCACGCACCGGATAAGAGAAGTCGACCGGCTTGCCGTTGGCGAGCACGAGGTCCACTTCTGTATGAGGCACGCCGAAACTTTCGACGAAGTCCTTCACTGAACCGCCCACACTAAAATAGCGCGTGAGTTCCTTCCCCCGGCTCTCCTCAGGGAGAAAATCGTTCAGTTCGGCATAGAAGCGGAGGCTCGCCACGCTCATAAGGTTCATATGACCTCCGCATTGGCCGCTTCCCTACTCATATCGTAATCCGACCATAGCCTAACCTTTGGGGTTAGCACGTGACGTGTAAGACCGCGTTCGTGTAATGGATGTCCTTGTTGAGCATCTCGATGGCTTGGGGAGTGGGAAGAACAAACAGTTCGACCCCCCGCTCCTGGGCTTCGCGCCTCACGTCTTCCATCACCGGCAAACCGCCGTGGGCACCTGTGCCCACAACCAGGCGACGGCATTTCCACGGTATGTCCTCTTCAAGAGAAAGGGGAGTATGCGCGAACTTATCGCGGAATTTCTTGGATGGCTGCTTGTTGCGCTTACGAATCTTCCCGTGATCGACGACGATGTCGTGCTCATAGACGGTGTCATCAATCTGGAGGGAACCAAAGCAAAAGTCATGAAATCGCATCGGAATATCCTCCCGTAAATTCCGCGCTGTGCATTCACCGGTGCGACACGCGGTGACCAAAGTGAGGTCTTCGGGTCAGCGGTCCGATCACCGGGAACCCTGGTCTGTGATCCCCTCATGGGCGCAAGCACCTAAGGCCCTGACGGTGTGCCTCCTCGAGAGCCAGTTCGTACTCGACCGGCGTCACGCGGCGGGCGATCTCTGCATATTCCTGGCCGGTGACTTTTCCTGCCGGATAGTACTGCGGCATCAGGTTGACGCAAGTCGTGGGTGAAAGCTCCTGGGCGATCCAGTTCATGACTTGGCGCGTGCCGGCAATATCTCCCGGCATCACCAGATGACGAATGAGCAGTCCGTGCGTCGCGAGACCGTGCTCGTCGAGCATGAGGTCGCCCACCTGACGGTACATTTCCTTAATCACCCGTCGCGCCACCTGCGGATAGTCAGGCGCCCGTGAGTATTTGCGGGCCATCTCGCTATCCCAGTATTTGAAGTCGGGCATGTAAATGTCCACGATCCCGTCCAGCAACTCCAGGCTCTCGCTCGAGTCGTAGGCGCTGGTGTTGTAAACGAGAGGCAGACGGAGTCCCTTCTCGATGGCGACAGGCAAGGCTTCGATGATCTGCGGGACCACGTGTTCCGGTGTCACCAAGTTGATGTTGTGGCAACCCCGATCCTGGAGTTCCAGCATCATGGCTGCCAGCCGTTCCGGCGGCACGGCCGTCCCCCGCAGTTGCCAACTGATATCGAAGTTCTGGCAGAAGACGCAGCGCAGGTTGCAGCCGGAGAAGAAGATCGTCCCCGAGCCGCGCCAGCCGCGCAGGCAATCCTCCTCGCCGTGGTGAGGGAAATGGCTCGAAACCACGGCATGGCGTCCGTTTCGGCAAACCGCGAATTTGTTTTGGAGCCGGTCGACCCGGCAGTACCGCGGACAGCCCGTGCAACAGCGCAGAGATTTGACGGCACGGTCGACACGGCCCCTCAGCTCACCGCTCTCAAATAGCGTGAGGTAGGCAGGACTGAATTCCCGGCTCGCGGAGGTGGCGCCGGCCAGCATAAGAACAGGACCTCCCGCTGACTGAAAGCTCGAACAAGAAAACAACGTTATAGGAATACGGAACGGCAGTGCTACTTCGGCACTCTTTCACCCTCGGGCACCATGGGAACAAAGCGCACGGGCAGCAGGCTCTCGCGCTCCAGGCCTTTCGCCGTACGGCGCAGGCGGATCAAATCCTGCACGTCACGGCCTACAGGAACCACCATGCGGCCTCCCATGCGGAGTTGCGCAACGAGCGCGGGCGGCACGTCAGGCGGTGCTGCCGTCACCAGGATAGCGTCGAAGGGAGCCGCTTCCGGCCAGCCACGGTAGCCATCGCCGATCCGGACGCGCACGTTCGCATACCCCATTTCCTTCAGACGCACCTCCGCGTCTCTGCCCAGCCGCTCGACGATCTCCATGGAATAAACCTCACGCGCCAGCAGCGACAGCACCGCCGCCTGGTAGCCTGAACCAGTGCCGATCTCGAGTACGCGATCCTGGGGCTTCAATTCCAAGGCCTCCGTCATGAAGGCCACCACAGAGGGCTGCGAGATGGTCTGCCCGAGGCCGATGGGCAGAGGCGTGTCCTCGTACGCGAAAGGCTGCATCTCCGCCGGCACAAACCGGTGGCGCGGAACTTTTCGAAGGGCCTCCAAGACTCGCAGGTCGCGAATCCCACGGGCGAATATTTGCTCTTGGACCATTCGCTCCCGTGCCTCACGAGTCTCCGGCAATTCTGCCGAGTCCGCGTGGGAACGCACATCTCCCGTCTCCGACCTGCCCTTCTGCCGGGAAGCAAGGGCGTGAGGGAACAGAACGAACAACAATAAGAACCACGCGAGGCTCTGGGGTAGGTTGCGGCGGCGCAGCTTCATGGCAACCTCTACACACATCTTAACACCGCTTGCTTGAGCACGCCCACCACCCGCTCCCCAAAAAATCGCTTCCGCTTCACGGTAAAACGGCCTATAAGGGACGGTGTAACCAATCACAGAACACGGTCCGAACCGCGACCAGTTCCATGGGCGGGTTTGGAACGAGAAACGCCCTTCCACGCCGGAATCCGTCCGAGATCAGGCGGTGGGCCAGTTGACGGCTAGGCGACTTTTCATTCCCTATCCGATCGCGACGCAATGCATTGCTAGGATGGAACGACCGAGAAGAGTGTCAACGCAAGGGGTCTAGCGATTCGATCCCCCAGGCCCGGCGCCTGAGACGAACTTCACGCCTCCACCAACGCCGGAGTATACCCCATGAGTCACCCGACCAGATCTTGCTCGGCGCCACGAAACAGAGCACGTAGGGCACGCACCACCCAGCGCACCAGTACGATAATTGTAAGCAAGAAGACACCAGCGATAGCTGCAGCCCAATAAGGATGCTGGGTCGCGAACCAAGTCAGAAATATAGCCAGCGCATCCTCCCCCAAACTCAGCGTGATATTCGAAAAGGGTTCAGGAGATGGGGTCACAGCCGCCCGCACCGCTGTCTTGCCGCCGTGTGCCGCTAGGGCAATGGCTCCGCCCAGCACGGTGGCGAGAAGTTGTTTCCCGGGGGAAAGCTGGGAGGTTGCGGCATAGGCCAGCAGCCCCGCCAGCGGAACACGCACAAAGGTGTGCAGAGCATTCCAGATCAGGTCAAAGGCTGGAATCTTGTCAGCAAAGAATTCAATGACAAACATGATCCCGCTGGCGACGATGATCCACCAGTTAGATAGCAAGTGCAGCGTAGCCGGCAGGGGCAGCAGACCGGCATGAGCGAGCAGGCCTAAAGTGACGAGGGTGGCATAAACATTTAGGCCGGCAGCAAAGCTGATTGCGACCAGCAGCGCTACGAGTTCATTCGGGGGCAGGTTCACACGTGTAGCATAAAGGCGAACTCGTCTGCGCGCTAGCTTTCAGTCAATTGGCAATCTCGATTGGAAACCCCTCACACTTCACTCGTGCCGCAGCGCCACCATGGGCTCGACCTTGGTCGCGCGGCGGGCGGGGATGTAGCTGGCCATAAGCGCAACGCTGATCAGGATCAGAGAGACCCCGATGAATGTCAGCGGGTCGGTGGGCTTGACGCCATAGAGCAGGCTCGATAAGGAGCGCGTCAGCGCCAGCGCTCCGGCAACGCCTAGGCCTATGCCGGAGGCTACGAGCAGCGCGCCGTGGCGGAGGACGAACTGCAAGACATCCTGCCGCTGCGCGCCCAGAGCCATGCGGACTCCGATTTCGTGCGTGCGCCGGGTCACGGAGTAAGCCATCACGCCGTAAACGCCGACTCCCGCTAAGATCACCGCCATGCCGGCGAAGATAACCAGCACCAGCGCGTTAAATCGCTGTGGCGCCACGGCCTGCGAAAACCGCTCTTCCATGGTGGCAACGTGATCGACGGGCTGATTCGGGTCTACCTCGTGGACCTTGCCACGCACTGCGGCGGCGAGGGATGCCGGGTCGGAAGTGGCGTGGACGATCAGCGTCATGTCCCACTGAGGATGTTGAACGTCGCAGATGAATACCTCGGGGGACGGCTCAGTGGTAAGAGGCAGGTACCGCGTGTTCGGCACAACGCCTACAATCGAGTACCAGGAGCCATCGAGGATGCGAATGCGGTGGCCAAGCGGATCCGCCTGTCCAAAGTAGCGCCGGGCGAAAATGTCGTTCACTATTGCCACATTGGGAGCTGAGCCATCGTCGTGGGAGGTGAAATTTCGGCCCGAGATAAGCGGAATCCGCAGGGTGTGAAAAAAGGACGGGCTGATAGCGCTTATGACGGTGGAGATCTGCACCCCCCGCGGAGTTGGCCGGCCTTCGATCTCCAAGCCACCGAGCAGGGCGTCCGTCAAGGGCGAGGGGCTTGCCGCGGCAACCGATTCGACGCCAGGCAGTCCCCCGACGCGTTCGAGGACGCTCTGGAAGAAGGGCGTGCACCGAGCAGGTTCCGGGTATTTTCCCAGCGGCAGCACGACTCGCTCGGTGAGAAGATGCTGCGGGTCGAAACCGGGATCCACAGAACTGAGACGAACGAAGCTGCGGATCAGAAGACCCGCGCCCGTCAGCAGGACCAAAGCCAAGGCGACTTCAGAAACCATCAGCAACGCGCGCAGTCGCTGTGCGGCGCTCCCAGTCGTTGTTCTCCGTCCCGACTCCTTCAGCGTCTCGTTCAGGTTCAGCCCGGACGCAACAAGTACCGGCGCCAGACCAGTTGCGATGCCGGCGAATGCCGTAATCGCCGCGACAAACGCAAACACCCACGGATCCAAGCCTACGGTCTTAAGGCCCGGAATGTTGGGCGGCCCCAAGTTCCGAAGAAGCGCCACACCGCCGGCCCCCAGGATCAGCCCGGCCACCCCTCCCAACGCCGCGAGGGCTAGACTCTCAATGAGAAGCTGTCTCGCCAGCCGCCAACGGCCGGCGCCGATCGCGGCGCGGACAGCGAACTCCTTCTCCCGAGTAGCGGAACGAGCGAGCTGCAGATTCCCGACGTTCGCGCACGCGAGCAGCAGCACGAATCCAACTGCCCCCAGGAAAATCAAAAGCAGAGGTCGTACGTTTCCCACCAGGTGTTCGTGCAGAGTCACCATTCTCACCTGGAAACTGGCCAGCGCCTGAGCCATACGCGGATGCGCCTTGGCAGATTGTTGGTGGATCGTGTTCATGTCAGACAGGGCACGAACGAGGTTTACTCCCGGCTTTAGGTGCCCGATTACATTCACCGCCCCAACTGAAGGGGAATCCCAATCCAAATTGGGATCGATACCCGAAGGGGTGAACAGCTCCGGGCTCCAGTCCGCGGGGAAGTGGAAACTCTGGGGCATAATTCCGATAACGGTGTAGCCTTTTTCGTTGAGAATTATCATTCTACCGACTAGCTTCGGATCGGAGCCGAAATGCCGCTGCCAGAGCGCATTGCTCAGGATCACAACGGGTGGTCCTCCCGGCCGGTCTTCTTCAGGGAGAAAATCTCGTCCCAAGACGGGTCGAGCACCGAGCATGGGAAAGAAGTTCCAGGTCACGCTGGTTGTGTCGACACGCTCCAGTTCGCCTTTGCCGCCAAGGTTAAGCCCAAACCGGCCGTTGCAAGCGGCCATGCTCTCGAACACATGGTTTTGCTCACGCCAATTCAGGTAGTCAGGAATGGGCACAGGGTTGTAGTCCCCCATGAGGTACGAAACTTGCGGCACGTATTCTGTTATCCACACCAGACGGTCAGGGTCGCTGTAGGGTAAACCGGGTTCGCTGTAAGGCAAGGGGTGTATCAGTACGGAGCTGACCACGCTGAAAATCGCCGTGTTCGCGCCTATGCCCAGCGCGAGGGTGATCACTGCGACCGCGGTGAAGCCGGGGCTGCGCCGCAACTGGCGCAGGCCGTAGCGCACGTCCTGCCCGAGTTCAGTGATAAGCCCTGCACCCCAACTGCCCCGGCGCTCTTCTGCGACCTGCTCGCTGACCATGGTTTACCCCTGTGCAGTTTCCAAGATCTGCCCAATAGTATTCGTTACTGCCCTTTGCCTAGTACTACTACGTTAAGTTAAGGAGAGCGGTTCCGCTTGCGAATTACGCTGCCACAATACGCACACTTGCCGGTCCAGGTAAATAATAGGCGTTGGATCTCACGGCGCGTTTGTGGCAGGGT
>Ga0326727_10025291_pt1 | contig 11144 bp, 7 predicted proteins | sample MB2enrmetagenome_FD_207643 | JGI IMG/M metagenome (GOLD analysis project Ga0326727, IMG submission 207643) | Lab enriched peat soil microbial communities from McLean, Ithaca, NY, United States - MB29MY | ecosystem: Environmental > Terrestrial > Soil > Wetlands > Peat | place: USA: New York... | reverse complement strand
GCTCTTGGTGGCCGCGTTCTTCACGTCTTTGAGATGAAGGAAGAGCAACCTGCTTCCATACTTGCGGATTGCCGCTGCCGGATCGCCGCCGCCCTGCGCGTAGTGCGCGGTGTCCAGCTCCAGCCACACATACTTGGGATCGGCCGCGGCCAGAATTGCGTCCACCGCGTCTGGCGATTGCCCTATAGTGTCCATGTGGTTGTGGAAGCCGGTGCGGATGCCATGGTCGGCCACACGTTTGGCAATCTCAGTCAGGAGCTCGCCCTCCACCTTGTAGTCCTGCTCGTTGTAGCTTCGGCCGAGGAAGCCGTCGCCGATCAATTGCAGATAAAGTCCGCCGGCCTCGTGCAGATACTGAGCATGCTTCACATGAGTCTCAAGCTGCGACTGGCGCTTTCCCATGTCGAGCAGCGCATTACCGCTGGAAAGAGCCACAAGCGTCAGCTTGTGCTGTGCCAGCAGGTCGCGCAATGCGTGCGGGTCGGGAAACTCCACTACCGCATTGGCGCGCAATTGGATACCCGAATAGCCGGCCGCCGCGATGTCTTCAATGGCCTGCGTATCCTTCCCGTTCCAGGTGATGGCCGCGCATCCGGCGTGGATGGCCGTCTCGCCGCGATGCACGGGTGCGTCAAATGCCGACAAATCCATGGGCGGATACATCAGGTTGGGCGTCAGGCCGGCTCGAGCCGCCCGCGGCACGCCGGCTAGGGCGCCCGCGGCTGCCAGGCCGCCAATAAACTCTCTTCGAGTAGGGGACATGAATGCCTCACAATGCCGGAGCGCCTGCCAGCAGCTTTCCGGCTGCGGTAGCAATTGTAAGCCAGCAGCCGAACGAGCGCGCGGCAGCAGGTTTGCGCTCTTCAACAGCCATCGCTTTGGCCGCATCGGCATCAGCGTGGGGCTCGTGGGTTTTCTTTGATGACATTTGGAACCCCTAATCCGGCCCGATTTGCCTCAAGTCTTCCCAATCCTCGGGCGATAAGGCAGGAAGTGGAGAATGCGGCCCAATCCCTTTGGCGTCGCATTGAATCCCCGGTCCCAAAACATTGCGGAGTTGACGGAGGTCGCATGAAGGGGAAACTGTTGATTGTCGAGGATGAACCCATTGTCGCTCTGGACCTGCAGCAGGAGGTGGAGCAGCTTGGGTGCGAAGTCGTAGGCGTGGCCGAGAGCGCCGACGAGGCGCTGGCCGCGGCTGAGATCTGCCGGCCCGACCTGGCCCTGATGGACGTGCGAATTGTGGGAAGCATGGACGGCATCCAGGCGGCCCGCCTGCTGCGCAGTGCCTACCAGGTTCCTGTGGTTTTTCTCACCTCGTACAGCGACGAGGGCACCATCAAGCGCGCAGCGCGGGAGATGCCCTACGGCTATCTCACCAAGCCGTTCCAGAGCCGCCAGTTGAACGCTACTCTCCGCGTGGCGCTGCAAAAGGCAAAATCCGACGCGAAGAACCGTGAGGCGCACCGGGAGATGGCGGAAACGGTGGCCGGCATGCGCGAGGGGTTGTTGACGGTTTCCTTCGACGGCGCCATCCAGTTCATGAACAAGGCGGCAGAGAAGTTAACCGGCTGGACTCTGGAAGAGGCTCGGGGCAGGCAATGCGCTGAGGTGTTGAATTTGAGCGACGGCCTGCAGCGTCCTATACCCGATCTGAAGCCGCGAGAAGACTTGTCGCCGGTGGAAGAATTCGGCTGGACGCTTATCTGGCCGGGCGGAGAGACCATGATGGTGGATATCTCCGTTGCACCTCTGGCCGGCGCTGCCGGGGAACGCTCGGGTTACGTGATGACCCTGCGCGACGCCGCAGAGCGGATGCGCTCGCAGGCCATCGAAGAGACGCTGGACCAGAGCCATTGCTTCGACACCGCGCCCATGGGCATGGTGCAGTTGGATGCCGAAGGCCGCATCGTGCGGGTGAACAAGGCCCTCCTCCTCGAGTCCGGCGTGACGGCGGAGTCCCTGCTAGGGCGGTCGCTCAACGCTCTCGGCATGGATCCCGATCCGCGCATCGCCAAGCACCTGATGCACAAGCTACTCAATGGCGGCGCCACGGTGGCAACGGCACGGGCGCGTGATGTCAATTAAGGGCAGGAAGGTCCACAGCTGGAACCGCCGGTAAGTGGAGAGGTCGATTCCCCGATGAAGAGTCGGCATGCAGAGCGTCCCGCCGGCAGCGGAAACGGGACGCGGCCGTCGCGGTCCCAGGGAGAATTGTGCACAGCCGGCCGGGCGCTGGCGGAGAGCGAGGAACGCTTCCGCCTGCTCGTCGACAGTGTGACCGAATACGCCATCTACATGCTCGATCCCCAGGGTCTCGTGGTCACCTGGAATCGGGGAGCGGAACGCAGCAAGGGTTACAAAGCGGATGAAGTCATTGGGCAGAACTTCTCCATCTTCTTTTTGCCGGTTGACGCCGAGGCGGGATTGCCGGCGCAGCAGATGGCGTTGGCGGCCCGGGACGGACGCTTTGAGACCGAGGCCTGGCGACAGCGCAAAGACGGCTCGCGATTCTGGGCGCTGGTGACCCTGACGGCGATCCGCGGTCCGGCGGGCGAGCTGCGCGGATTCGCCAAGGTAACCCGCGACATGACCGAACGCAAGCGCGCCGATGAAGCCCTGCGCAGCCTGAACGCGCAGCTCCAGCGCTACCGCATCACGGTCGAGAGCGTCGACGAATACTACATCTATGCGCTTGATCCGCAGGGGCGGATTGCAAGCTGGGAATTGGGCGCGCAGAAGAAGAGCGGTGCCGCCCCCGAAGAGGTTCTGGGCCGGGATTTTTCCATGTTCTTTCCCCACGCCGACGTGCTTGCCGGCGTGCCGGGGCGGCTCATGGAAGAGGCGGCGCGCACCGGGCGATCCTTCTCCGACGCCTGGATGTTCACTCCCAGGGGAGAGCGCGTGTGGAGCAGCGGCGTGTTGAACGCGATCAGGGATGAGAACGGGAATCTGACCGGATTCATTCGCGTGGCGCGCGACATGACAAAGCAAAAAAGGATGGAGGAAGCCATGGCGCAGTTGGCCGTCGATCTCGAAGACCGGGTCGTGGAGCGGACCCGTCAACTGGAATCTACCGTGGAAGCGTTGCGCCGCAAGAACAAGGAAGTCGAAGCGTTTTCCCAGATAGTCTCTCGCGATCTCGAAGAAAAAGAGATTCTGCTGCGCGAGATCCACCATCGCGTCAAAAACAACCTGCAGGTGGTGCAAAGCCTGCTGCGCATGCGGGCCCGCGCTCTTCCCAAGGGCGATGCCCGCGCGGCGATCGAGACCATCGGAGATCGTGTCCACGCCATGGCCATGGTCCATGAGAGGCTCTATCAAAGTCCGGATCTCGCGGCGCTGGCCTTGTCGGATTACTTTCGCGACATGTTCGATGGCGCGATCGCGTCGCATGCGCTGCTGCCGGATCAGGTTCAGTTCACTGTCGATGCCGAGCGGATTGCGCTGTCGCTCGATCGTGCGGTGCCGTTTGGATTGCTGGCCAACGAACTGCTGTCCAACTGCCTCAAACACGCCTTTCCCCAGGGCCGCCGCGGAACCGTCGCGGTCTCCATCCATCGCATCTCCGGCGCCGTCCGCATGGTCATCGAAGACGATGGCGTTGGCCTGCCCCCGCGATTCGACCCCGGCGCATGCACGTCGATGGGATTGAAGCTGGCCGCCAGCCTGGCCCATCAACTGGGCGGCAAGCTTGCCTTCACATCCGGCCCCGGCTGCCGCGTCGAGTCAAATCTCACCCGGATCTAGCCCACCTTCAACGCTCGTCGACCTTTGCCTCGTGATAAAACCAGAAGCTGGTTGGGTGACCACACACCCCGACCTGCTCCGGCGTCGGATGCCGCAAGACTCGCGTCACTTGTGCGGATAATCCTTCGTCGCTCCGGTGCGTGTGTTGGTCACCGAAAAGCTCCCGTCCGCCGAGGCAACAACCTTGAAGTAAGCTCCGTCCGTCCCGCCTTTGAGATTGGCGATGAACGCATCCGGGCTGTTGTGCGCCGCGTCGGAGTCTTCCGCGGTGTGCACCATCCACAGGTCCTCGAGGCCGGGGCTCTCGTGGATGGTCTGCCAGGCCTCCGGGCTGCCGGCCTTGTGCGCCCCGTTATCCATGATGGCCACGCGGGGATGAATTGCATCCACAAAAGCGCGCGCATTCGACAGGTTGGCGCCGTGATGATTGGCGAGATACAGGTCCACTGTGCCAAGGGGATTGTTGGGACACACCAGTTCAATCTCCTTGGCCTTGGTCAGGTCGCCCAGATCGAGAAAGCGGAACTTGCCGAAACGCACCAAAATGCCCGCCGAGCGCGGATTCTCGGTTTGATCGAGGTCCCACTTCGGCTCCCTAGCGCAAAAGGGATTGGGCGTGGGCTTGATCCCCGGAACGGCAGCGATGTGCTCGCCGTCGGCTGTGACCACGATCGTGCTGAGGCCCGGGATATCGATGCTGTCGCCTGGATGCACGATGCGGCGCGGCTTGCCCGCGATGGCCTTCAGGTACGCGGCGTAGTCAGTGCGCGTAATGTCGGCGTCTTCGCGGTTTTCGCCGTGATCGAGAAACTCGCCGACCTGCACGCGCTTCACCAGCTCCGTCACCCCGCCCACGTGGTCATGGTGGAAGTGGGTGATGAGTACATAGTCAAGTTTGGTGACTCCGGCATCGTGCATGGCTTGCACAATGCGGCCGGCGTCGCGTCCATGACCCTCGGGCCAGCCGGTATCCACCAGCAGTGACGCACCGGAAGGAGACACCAGCAGCGTCGACTGGCCACCCTCCACATCGATGGCATAGATGAGCAGATGTTGCGCGGGGTTGGCCTGCGCATGAGCGTGCAGCATCGTGGCGATGAGGGCCAACGCGCAAAGACAGACCGTCAGGCTGGGGAAGACTCGGGCGCGGCGCGGCAGACGTCTGCTGCGCGGTGGATTCAAGCGGCAATTTTCGTCGATTCGCATTTGCCGGACAGTGTACTTGACAGGGCGCTCCTCAGGAAACCGCGTCGAGGTATCCACAACAAATCTCGTCACCGTGAGCGTAACGGCGCCTTACTCCGCCGCATCGGGCCGATCGACCGCGCCCTTGCCCTTTGCCCACTCCACAAAGCCCGCCGGCACATTCCGCACTCCCGCGATGTTCGCTCGCGCTATGCTCTTTAAATCCCGCCACGCAATGGCTTTCAAATCCGCATTGCGCAGGTCTGCATCATCGAGAATGGCTCCTGACAAGTCCGCGTCCACCAGGCTGCTGCCCGCAAGGTCGGCGTCGCGCAGATCGGCCTGCGCCAGCCTGGCATGATCCAGTGCAGCGTTGCGGAGATTGGCGGAGTTGAGGTTGGCGAAGGTGAAGTCGACTGCCATGAGATTGCTGTTGCGCAAGTCGGCGGAACTGAAATCGGAGCGCATCAGGTTGGCTCCCTTCAGATTCAGCCCCTGCAAGAATGCGGAAGAAACATCCACTCCCACCAGCGGAACCTTGTCGGCATTCAGTTCCTGCAGCGCCTCGATTCTTCCTCCGCTCCCGCCCTTGCCCTGCGCCGTGTTGATCACCTGCCAGGCCTGGTAGTGCCGCTGCTTGATCCGGTCGCCCGACTCTGAGAAGTAGAAGATCACGGCGATCAGCACACTGAACGTTCCCAGGTATTCAAGCGCCGCGAGAAACGACCAATTGCTCAGCAGAAAGGCGATCCATTCCCACACCCATTCGAAAGCGATGAAAGGCATCATCCATTTCCGGACGGCGCTTTGCTTGCTGATTTGCCACGGCGCGGGCCGCTGTCTTGGTGCATGCGCGATCATTGGATTGCCCTCTGCATCAGCCCGTGTTCCTCAGTCCCGCGGAGATTCCGCTGATGGTCGCGGCGATGGCGCGGTTGACTTCGGGCGTGTCTTCGCCTGCCCGCTTGCGCCGCAGCATATCCACCTGGATCAGGTGCATGGGATCGACGTAAGGGTTGCGCAGCTTGATCGAGCGTGCGAGCACCCGGTTCTTCTCCAGCAACTCGGTCTGGCGCGTCACCGCCAGCACCGCGCGCACCGTGCGATGAAACTCAGCCTCGAACAGATCGTAGATGCGTTCGCGCAACTGCGCGTCCTTCACCAGCGACGAGTAGAGGCGCGCCGTCGCCAGGTCCACCTTGCCGAGAGCCATCTCCACGTTGCGCAGCAAGTCGATGAACAGCGGAAACTCACGAGCCATGGTTTGCAGCAGGTCGATATTGCCGGATGCGCCGGGCGCGGCAAGATATTGCTCCACCGCAAAGCCCACGCCAAACCAGGCCGGCACCAGCAGCCGCGACTGCGTCCAGCCAAAGACCCAGGGAATGGCGCGCAGGTCCGCCAGGCTGGGCGAGGCCTTTCGCCGCGAGGGCCGCGAACCGATCTTGGCGTGCTCCAGCTCGCTCACCGGGGTGGACTGTTCAAAGTACGTCAGCACCTCGGGGTCGTCGAGGATGTGTCTGCGATAAAATCCGAACGAGAGGCGTGAAAGCTCATCCAGCGCGGCTTCCCACTCCGGTCGTAGCACGCCGGTGAAGTGGCCCTCGGGGTCGCGCGCATTGGGCCGCGCCAGCGCATCGAGCGAGGCCGCAATCATCAACTCCAGGTTGCGTTCCGCCAGCACCTCGTCGGCATATTTGAAGTTCAGCACTTCCCCCTGCTCGGTGATGCGCAACTGCCCGTCAAAAGAGTCCATGGGCTGCGCGAAGATGGCGCGATGCGTTGGTCCGCCGCCGCGCCCCACCGTGCCCCCGCGGCCGTGAAAGAGCCGCAGCTTCACCCCGCATTCGCGCGCCACCTCGTGCAGGTCGCGATGCGCGCGGAAGATCTCCCACGTGCTGGTCAGCATGCCGCCGTCTTTATTTGAGTCGGAGTACCCCAGCATCACCTCCTGCCAGTGATCCCAAGTGGCCAGCAGCTTACGATAGTCGGGCCGGCTCCACAGCGCGCGGCAGACCGCCGGCGCCTGCCTCAGATCGTCGATGGATTCAAACAGTGGCACCGGCATGAGGCCCGGATCGCGGCCCACGCCTTCCACGCGCACGCCGCCCAGCCGCGCCAGCCGCACCACGGCGAGCACATCGTCCACCGACGCGGCCCCGCTGATCACATACTGGCGAATAGCCTCAGGCGAACAGCCGGTCTTGGCCTCTGCCACCACGCGGAAGGTCTCCAGCACGCTCGATGTCTCCGCCGACAGACCGCCCGGCAGCGTCTCCGCGATGGAGTCGGCGATGGCCTCCTGCAGCGCCGACGCGTGCACCCGTGCATGTTGGCGGATATCGAGCGCGTGCAGATGCAACCCGAAGGTGCGCACCTGCAGAATCAGCGGATCGATCAGCGTGCGCGCAATGCGCAGCCCGCGATTCGCCGCCAGCGAGGCCCGCAACGTCTCCAGATCGCCGAGGAATTCATCCACCGAGCAGTAAGCAGGCAGCACCTGCGAGAGCTTGTCCTGCCCCTGCTTCAACGTGTAAGGCATCACCGGCAGCGGGGCGTGCTCGGGGCCGGGATGCTCCATGGTGCGCAGCACGCGCGCCTTCAGGCAGATCGCGAAGCGCCGATAATATTCAAATTCGTATTGTGCACCGAAGACCTGCGCCTCCGGAGTGTGCACCTGCGCCACATAGGCCTCGAGCCGCGCCAGCAGCGCATCGCTGGCCGCCATCTGCTGCGCGCTCGTCGTCAGCAGGTCGACAATCTCATCCAGTTGCCGCTGGTAAAAGAGCAGCAGATGGCCGCGCGCCAGGCGAATCGCGTCGCGCGTCACCTCCGGCGTCACAAACGGATTGCCGTCGCGGTCGCCGCCGATCCACGAGCCGAAGGCCAGCACCTGCGGCAGCGTGTGCGCCTCCATCTCCAGTCCATAGGCCGCGCGCAGCGCTTCGGCAATCTCGCGGTAAAGACCGGGCAGCGTGGCAAAGATAGAGACGTCGTAGTAGTCGAGGCCCATCTTGATCTCGTCGTAGACCGTGGGCCGCCGCGAACGCACCTCGTCGGTCTGCCACAGGCTGGTAATCTCCGCCATTACCAGCTCTTCAAGGCGCGCCAGGTCCTGCTCGGGGATGGGGATGCGATCCAGCGCGGAGAGAAACTCGCCAATGCGCCTGCGCTTGAACATCACCGAGCGCCGCGCCACTTCAGTGGGATGCGCGGTAAACACAGGCACTATCAGCACCCGCTTGAGCCACTCCAGAGCCTCTTCCGCGCTGATGCCCACGCGCCGCATCTCGGCCAGCGTGCCGGCCAGGGAGCCGCGCTGCCGGCCAGCCTCGCCGCTCAGTTGCAGCGCCAGGCGCCGCCGCTTGCGGTGGTTGGTCTCCGCGAGGTTGATCAGTTCAAAATAGAACGCAAACGCGCGCGTCAGCAGCAAGGCGCGCTCCACCGGCAGCGAGTGCACCAGCTCCAGCGCGGTGGCGGCATGACGCGCGGCCTCTTCCGTGCGGCCTCGGCTCTCCGCGTCACGCCGCCGGATCGTACCCTGCCGCAGCGCTTCCACATGGGCAAACAGATCCTTGCCGGCCTGCTCGCGCAACACGTCGCCCAGCAGCGTGCCCAGCGAACGCACATCGCGCCGCAGCGGAGCCTCTTTCAGGTCGCCGGATTGCGCCTCCAGCTCCGCCAACCGCTGCGACCAGCTCTCGGGATTCCACAATAACGCCATCGTGTTTTGATTATGCACGATGGGCTATAGGAACTCCGGTCCATTCATGAATCTGTCATCCTGAGCGGAGCGCGGCGAAGTCGAAGGACCTGCGGTTGTCTCTTGTGAGGCATTCATCTGCCGCCCCATGAAATGCGGAGATGTTAGAATCCGTGCATGCCGACACAGCTGCCCTGGAAGGACGCGATTATTTCCGTCCTGCGAGATGCGAGCGAGCCGATGAGCGCACAGGAAATTGTGCAGAAAATCGTAGAGAACTCGCTCCGGTCCGAACTCGGGGCCACACCAGCAGCAACTGTTGGCGCCCAAATCTACACATCGATAAAGAATGAGGGCCCAGCCTCGCCTTTTAGCAGGCCTATGCCCGGCAGGTTTGTGATTCAAGTGCCTGGCCAGTTCACCCCGTCCTCTTTGGCACCCGCGGACCTGACCGAAAAAGGTCCGCACGAGGGAACGTCACTCGCTTCCGGAGTTGTGAACGCGCTGGGTATGTTCTGGGAGCGGTCTAAGGTTGACTGGAGGGCTTCTCAGATCAAGATCCTTGGCCACATGCAAGGCGGAATCGACGTAAACTTCAGCGCTCAGCGAGGAGTCTACTTGCTCCACGATGCGCAAGGCGTCGTTTATGTCGGGCGCGTAACAGGGCAAGACCTTGGCGTTCGACTGAAGCAGCATACAACTGATCGGCTTAGTGGCCGCTGGACCCGGTTCTCCTGGTTCGGGGTCTACCCAGTTGCCGAGTCAGGGCAGCTTAAGACTGGGGCAGACTACTCAATGAATTCGATCGACTCGACCATCGCCGCAATGGAGGCGGTTCTGATCGAGGCGCTCGAACCTCGGCAAAACCGGAAGAGAGGCGATGCGAACTTTGAATCAATCGAGTTTCTTCAAAGCGAGGATCCAGGGATTGAGCTCAACAGAAAACTTGCGATCGTAGAGGAACTCAGAGCCGGGCTGAAGGGATCCTAATCTCGGACTTCACCTGTCCGGCGGAGCTCTGCGGAAGCGCCTTCGGAGGTGGTGCCGTGCCTATCAATTGCCGTGAAGTGTGTGAAATTGCAAATCTCACTGCTTGTTCGGACGGACGGCTACTTGAGGTTTGGGATCAGTGCTCTTCAGGTTTGATTGAATCGGACGATGAATGGCTGAGAGCATTCTTAAAGGAGTGCTTCGACCGAAATCTGTCTCTCGAGATCGACCTCAGAAAGGGCCAGCTGAACTTCGACGTTCACGACGAGGATTTGCGCCTGATTAACCAGAAATCCCTGGATCCATGGGTCGAACCGAACTGCTGCCGCGAGGATTTCTCGTACATCCTAGGGTATGCGCAATCATTCGCGGGCTACGAATTTGCTGAAAAGGCTGGAATTGATCTCGGCATTTTTGCAAACGCGCACGTCAATGAGTATCGAAGCACAGGGAAATGGAAAGGTGATTCCGTTGAGCTCAGGTGCTGCCTATTCTATGAGATTAGGCGCCAACGTCATATTGGCCTCTACGAAGGCAACTGGCTGGAAACACTCTCCCTCTTCAAAGCGGTCTGTGCTGCCTACAAGTCCGAATCTTCCCTTCGTGACCAACCTTGACGCTATTTCGACGTGCCCTGCTACTCCAGCTGCATCATCAGCTCTTCCCACTCGGCGGTAAGCGCCGCTAACTGGCTGCGCAAATCCTCGGCCAGCGCCGTAAGCCGCAGCGTCTCCGCCGCGGAAACGTAGACGCCCAACTGCTCCTCGGTATGCGCGATGGCAGCCTCGATGCGCGGCGTCTCTTCTTCGAGAAACGCGCAGCGCTCTTCCATCTGTTTCTGCTTGATGGGATTGAGGCGCCTCGCGCGCGGCGCGGGCGTCGATCCCGCCGCGCCGTTCGATGTGTCAGGCCCCCCTTCGATGACGATGGTCATCCCGATCTCCGCGGGCTTGCCTCTCCCGGCTGCTTCCGGCCTCAGAGCCGCCGCCGGTCCCGATCCAGCTGCGCCCGCGACCTGCGCTTCCTTCCACCTCAGATAATCCTCGTAGTTACCCTCGTGGATGGTGACCGTGCCGCCTTCCACTTCAAGCACGCGCGTGGCCAGCCTGTCGATAAAGTAGCGATCGTGCGAGACAAAGACCACCGTGCCGGTGAAGGCTGCCAGCGCCTCCAACAGCACATCCTTGGCGCGCATGTCCAGGTGATTTGTAGGCTCGTCCAGCAGCAGAAAGTTCGACGGCGACACCAGAATCCGCGCCAGTGCGTAGCGATTCCGTTCGCCGCCGGACAATACGCCCAGCGGCTTGAAAACATCGTCGCCCGAGAACAGAAAACACCCCAGCAGCGAGCGCAGCGCCAGCTCCGGCACCTTGACCGCCGCGCGGCTGATGTCGTCCAGCATGCGCGCCTCGCCGTCCAGCACCTTGTACTGGTCCTGCGCGAAATACTCGCTCACCACGTTGTGACCCAGGCGCACCGTGCCGACCGTAGGCGCCTCGACGCCGGTCAGCAGCCT
>Ga0326727_10025290_pt1 | contig 11145 bp, 7 predicted proteins | sample MB2enrmetagenome_FD_207643 | JGI IMG/M metagenome (GOLD analysis project Ga0326727, IMG submission 207643) | Lab enriched peat soil microbial communities from McLean, Ithaca, NY, United States - MB29MY | ecosystem: Environmental > Terrestrial > Soil > Wetlands > Peat | place: USA: New York... | reverse complement strand
ACGCTGTTCCGAGCCATGGCTGTGCCCTTCGCCGCAGAATGGTGTTCATGGTTTGTGCCACGGCCGAACGGCTGAGGAAAGAGGGTAATCAGGAAAGTTTTTTGGTTCTTTTTTTCAAAAAGCAACAAAGAAAGGCTTCTTTTGAAAAAAGAAGCAAAAACTTTTATTCGTTGGTGTGGCCGCCGCAAAGCCGGGAACACATGCATGGCACCGATTATAGCCCTTCTGGCGCTGCTGCTGGCGCCCCCTTCCATGGCGGCGGAGCTGAAGCTCGCCACCTGGAACCTGGACTGGCTGACATTGCGGCCGGTGGGCGACCCGGCGCTGCCGGCCGATGTGCATCCGAGACGGCCCGAGGATCTGGCCCGCCTGCGCGCCTACGCCGCCATTCTCGCGGCGGACGTCGTGGCATTGCAGGAAGTGGACGGGCCGGCGGCGGCGCAGGCGGTGTTTCCGCCGGAAGCCTACGTGCTGCACCTGACCGGCGACCGGGTGGTGCAGCGGGTCGGGTTCGCGGTGCGGCGGGGCCTGAATTTCATCGCCAACCCGGACCTGGCGGCGCTGGAGTTGCCCGGGTCTCGGCTGCGGTCGGGGGCGGATATCACGCTGACCTGGCCGGGCGGGCGCCTGCGGCTGCTGGCGGTGCATCTCAAGCAGGGCTGCCGGCAGGACAGGCTGACCGACCCGACGCGGGCGGCCTGCCCGGTGCTGCGGACGCAGCTGGCGGCGCTGCAAGGCTGGGTGGCGCAGCGGCGGGCGGAGGGGGTGGCTTTCGTGCTGCTGGGCGATTTCAACCGGTGGATGGAGTCAGGCGATCCGTTCTACGCCGCCTTACAGCAAACCGCCGGGCTGACCCGCGCGACCGAGGGCCGTTCGAGCCCGTGCTGGGGCGGCGGCGGTTTCATCGACCACATCATCGCCGGCGGCGCGGCACGCGGCTGGATGCGGCCGGAGACGCTGCGGGTGCTGGTGTACCGGGAAACCGCCGGGGAATGGCGCGAGCGGCTGTCCGACCATTGCCCGGTTTCGGTCCGGTTCTCGGTGCCGGACTGATCCCGCCTCCTACGGCGCCACGCCGCTCTGGGGAAAGTCCCGCTTGCCCCGGCAGGCGGAACCGGGCGCGTAATCCTGCTCGGCGCCTTCGGCGGCGACGGATCTGATGGTAAAGCTGTGCCGCCCGGTGATCGGCCGGGGAGCGGCGTCGGTGTTGCCGCGGTCCTGAATTCCTAGCCGGTGCGACCCGATTCTCGACCCGGATGCGCCGGCCAGCCAGGTCACGAGCCGTTCCGCGTCGCCGGGCGATGTCAGCAGGATCTGCCGGTCGCCGACATCGGTGCGGATGGTCACGACATTGCCGTCATCGGCGAAAATGCTCCAAAGCCCCAGATTGGTGGCGCCCGGCGGGGCAAGCACGACGCAGACCTTCACCTCGCCATCGGCGAACTGCACCACGTCGTCGTCTTCCCGATTGGTCCGGACGCCGCTGACGATATGCCGGATACCGTACGACAGGGTCGCCGTTGCCGTGTAGCGGACCGCCTTCAGGCCGCTGGCCCCGACGATGTCCACGCTCGCCTTCCCCGCCGGCAGGTCGAGGCCGTCCTTGCCGGTCAGCGTCAGAGCCGACACCACCAGGAAGTTCTGGGCGTTCGCATTGTGCCCCGGCAACGGGGCCAGGCTGACCTTGGCGAGCGTCGTTCCATAAAGGTCGATGCCGCGCGCTCCGGTTTGGGTGAAGACCAGGGCGTTGTCGCGAATATTCGCGGTGGGCTGCTGGAACGGCTCGACGATGGTCGCCTTGACATCGGTCTGGTGGCTGGCGGCGAGCGCGCCTTTCAAAGCGCCTTTTGCCGAGCCGGCCAGGGTCGCATCCAGTTCCGGCTGGAAGGACAGAGAGTTGGAGACATCGACCGTGTCGATTGGCTGGCTGCCCCATGTCGTCGCGGTGGCGCTGAGACCGGTGAAGGCGAAATTGTCCGGGACGATGCTGACCGTCATATGCGTCAGACGGTCGCCGGGATGGTATGACGTGGGCGACACGGTCACCAGGATCGTTCGCGCCAGCACGCTGCGGTCGATCGACGCGGCGCCGGCGTCGAGCGGCTTCGCCAGGGCGGCCTGCAACTCGGCGGCGGTCTTGGTCTTCTTGCTCATTTCGGCGATGTAGGCCGCCTGCGCGCGTTCGGGCAGATCTTTGATGCTCACCTTAGCGGCCGTGTCGTTGGCCACCGCGGTCACATCGAGCTCAGGGTCGGACGGAAAATCGGTGGAGAGTCCGTACTGCCTGGCGAATCTTTCATCGGGCGTGGCGCAGCCCGCGAGCGCGGCGGCGACCGTGAGGAGCGCAAAGCTGCCTCGGCGCAGTGCCGGCATGGTGCTTACGCGCGATAGATGGCGGCCGGAACCGGCGGGTTGCCGGGCACCGACACGTCGATGAGATCGTGTTGCCTGACAAGAACGAATGCAAGGTCCTCCGCAGGAATGGTGGTTCTGCTATCGGGGAGGTAGATCCGTTTGTGCATCAGCACACCGATGTCATCGCTGGAACTGACGATTGTTACGTTCTGTCCAATCGTTGCGTAGTCGGAATCCAGGATTAAAAAATACGGCATCTTCCGCCTCTTCCTGACCGTTCCGTTACAATTTTATGGCTGATAGCAGGTTCCCATCGCAACGGAAAGCAGCCGGCGCGCACACTATCGTGTGTTGTTCCGGATTCGACCGAATGACGGCGGGCAGCAGCGGCGAAGCCGCCGGCCGCCGAAGGCCCGTCAGCCCGCCCGCAAGGTCCGGAACGCCTCGCGCTTTTCAAACAGGTGAAGCAGCACGCGCAAGGCCTGGCCGCGCGCGCTCTCCAGCTTCGGGTCGCGCTGCACCAGCAGTTCCGCATCCCGGTCGGCCATGTGCAGCAGATCTTCGTCCTCGGCCGGATCGGCCAGCCGCCAGCCGGGCAGGCCGGCCTGGCGCGTGCCCAGCAGGTCGCCGCCGCCGCGGATGCGAAAATCCTCGTCGGCGATGCGGAACCCGTCTTCGGTGTCGCGCAACAGCAGCAGCCGCCGCCGCGCGGTCTCGGCCAGCCCGTCGGCATGCAGCAGCAGGCAATAGCTCGCCTCCCGCCCGCGGCCCACGCGCCCGCGCAACTGGTGCAGCGGGGCCAGCCCGAAGCGTTCGGCATGCTCGATAACCATAACGCTCGCCTCCGGCACATCGACGCCCACTTCGATCACCGTGGTGGCCACCAGCAGGCGGGTCCGGCCGGCGGCGAAATCCGCCAGCGCGGCCTCGCGCACCGCGCTCTCCTGCCGCCCGTGCGCCAGCCCCGTCAGCGCGCCGAAGCGCCCTTGCAACTCGGCAAACCGCGCTTCGGCTGCGGCCAGGTCGATCAGTTCGCTTTCCGCCACCATGGGACACACCCAGTACACCCGCGCGCCGCCTTCCAGCGCGCGCGCCACGCCGTCCACCACGTCCGGCAGCGTTGCCAGCGAATGCAGCGTGGTGCGCACCGGCTTGCGCCCGGCCGGCTTGCCGGTCAGCCGGCTTACCTGCATTTCGCCCCACTGGGTCAGCAGCAGCGTGCGCGGGATCGGCGTCGCCGTCATCACCAGCACGTCCGCGGCCTCTCCTTTGCTGCCCATGCGCAGCCGCTGATCGACCCCGAACCGGTGTTGTTCGTCGATCACCGCCAGCCCCAGGTCGCGGAAGGCCACGCCTTCCTGCACCAGCGCCTGCGTGCCCACCACGAGGGGGATGCTGCCATCCGCCAGCCCCTCCAGCACGGCGGCGCGGGCCTTTCCGGTCACCGACCCGGTCAGCAGCGCGCACGGCACCGGACACAGGCGTGCCAGCGTGCGATGGTGCTGGCGAGACAGGATTTCGGTGGGCGCCATCAGCGCCGCCTGGGCGCCGGCCTCCACCGCCCGCAGCATGGCCAGCGCCGCCACCAGCGTCTTGCCGGACCCCACATCGCCTTGCAGCAGCCGTAACATCCGCCGCGGAGTGGCCAGGTCGGCGTCGATCTCCGCCAGCACCGCCAGTTGCTGTTCGGTCGGCGGCAGGCCGAACGCCGCCAGCGCCTGCGCCCGCAGCGCGCCGTCGCCGGTCAGCGACCGGCCCGGCCGGTCGCGCACCCGCCGGCGCATGAAGGCCAGTGCGATCTGCCCCGCGAGCAGTTCGTCATAGGCCAGCCGCCGCCGCGCCCCGGGCGGGGGGGGCGCCTGCGGCGCGTGCAGCAGGCGCAGCGCCTCGGCGAATCCCGGCCATTTCTCCCGCGCCAGCAGTGCCGGATCGTGCCATTCCGGCAGCACCGGGACGCGGGTCAGCGCCTCCGCCACCGGCTTGCGCAGGTGCCAGGGGAACAGGCCCGCCGTCAGCTTCCACACCGGCTCGATCCAGGGCAGCCCCTCCGCCCGGTCGGCCGGCACGATATGGTCGGGATGCACCATCTGCCGGCGCTCGTCGAACTTGCCGCACACCAGTACCCGCGCGCCCTTCGGCAGCTTGGCCGCCGGAAAGCGCTGGAAGAACACCAGGTCGGCGAACCCGCTGGCATCCGACACCACCGCCCGGGTCGGCTGCCGCGCGCCGCCGGGCGGGTCGATGCGCATCACTTCCACCTCGATCGTCGCCAGCGCCCCCGGCACGGCGGCGGCGATCGTCGTGCGGGCGCGGCGGTCGATCCAGCTTTCCGGCAGATGGAACAGCAGGTCGATCACCCGCCCCCCGCCGGCGGCGCGCGCGATCAGCGCCGCCACCGCCGCGCCGACGCCGCGCAAGGACGTGAGCGGTTCGAACAGCCGGGCGCAAAGACTGGCCGGAATGGGCGAGGGCGAGGGTGGCTGCACGGCTGACACTGTCCAGGACCGAGTCTATATGACCCTCGCGATGACCGAACCAGCCCCGCTCGACACCCGCCGCCGCCGTCTGCTCTACCGTGCCACCCACCGCGGCACCTACGAGAACGACCTGCTGATCGGCGGCTATGTAAGCCGCCATGTCGGCACCATGACGGAAGACCAGATGGCGGCGCTGGAAGCGGTCATGGAACTGCCCGACGCCGACCTTGCCGACTGGCTGACAGGCCGCCGGCCGATCCCCGCGGAAACCGACTCGGTCACGCTGCAGGCGATCCGGGCCTTCGCGCTGGCGCGGGAAGACCGATGACGGGGGCGCAGGCACAGCAAGCAAGGCCAGGGGCGCTGCCCCTGGACCCCGCCAAGGGGCAGTGGCCCCTTGGAACCCGCCACTTTAAGCTTCTTCAGATCGGGAGGCTGAGGAGATGCCGATGCATTCCCTCAGCCTCCCGTTCCGAAGAAGCTAAAAACGAATGGGGTCCAGGGGACCACTATCCCCTGGCGGGGGTCCAGGGGGCAGCGCCCCCTGGCCTTGCTTGCCTGTCGGTGCCCCGATGACCCCGGTCTTCGGCGCCCCCGAAGGCTGGGATGCCGTGCTGCTGGCCCGCCGCGCCCGCGAGCATGCAGGCCCCTTGCTGCATGTCTGTCGCGACGACGTTCGCAGCGCCCGGCTCGCCGAATCGCTGGCCTTCTTCGCGCCGGCGGCCGAGCTGTTGCGCTTTCCGGCCTGGGACTGCCTGCCCTATGACCGCGTCTCGCCCAATCCGGAGCTGGTCAGCGAGCGGATCGCCACGCTCGCCCGCCTGCTGGAACCGCCGGCCGGTCCACGCATTGTGCTCACCACGGTGAATGCGCTGCTTCAGCGCGTGCCGCCGCGGCATGTCTTTCACGGCGCCAGCCTGCCGCTGGCCGAGGGCGGCAGCGTCGATCCCGGCCGGTTGGTGCGGTTTCTCGATGCCAACGGCTATGGCCGCGCCGGCACGGTGATGGAACCCGGCGAGTTCGCGGTGCGCGGCGGCATCGTCGATGTGTTCCCGGCCGGGCAGCCCGATCCGGTGCGGCTGGATCTGTTCGGCGACACCATCGAGAGCATCCGCGCCTTCGACCCGGCCAGCCAGCTCAGCGGCGCGCGGCTGAAGCGCGTCACCCTGCGGCCGGTCTCCGAAGTGTTCCTCGACAAGGACTCGGTGGCCCGCTTCCGCACCGGCTGGCGCGACCTGTTCGGCCAGGAAGCGGCGGCCGACCCGATCTATCTCTCGGTGTCCGAGGGACGGCGCCACCCCGGCATGGAGCACTGGGTGCCGCTGTGTCACCAGGGCATGGAAACGCTGCCCGACTACCTGCCGGGCATGTCCTGCAGCCTGGACCACCAGACCGATGACGTGCTGGCCTCCCGGCTGGAAATGATTGCCGACCATTACGAGGCCCGCCGCGCCCCGCCGCGCGAAGGCGAGGTGCCGTACCGTCCGCTGCCGCCGGACCGGCTGTATCTCGACCGCGCCGGCTGGGAAGCGATGCTGGCGGGCGGCCCGGTATTCGGTTTCGAGCCGTTCGCCCGGCCGGACGGGGCGACCGGCGTGGATGGCGGCGGCCGTCCGGGGCCGGTATTCGCCCAGTCGGGCTTTGGGGCGGGTGGCGGCCCGGGGGCGACCGTGTTCGACCAGTTGCGCGCCCAGGCCGAGCGCTGGACCGGCGAGGGGCGACGCATCGCCGTCGCGGCCTGGACCCGCGGGTCGCGCGACCGCATCGGCCACCTGCTGCGCGAGCACGGGTTCCGCGCCGACGCCGCCGATGACTGGGCGGCGGCGGGCAAGGTTCCGGCCGGCGTGGCCGCTCTGGTGACGCTCGGTCTGGAGCGCGGCTTCGTCGCCGACCTGCCGGGTGTCGGCAAATGGGCCTTCGTCTCCGAGCAGGATCTGCTGGGCGAGCGCATTTCCCGCCCGCCGCGCCGGCGCAAGCGGGCCGACCAGTTCATCGCCGAGGCCACCGAAATCGCCGAGGGCGATCTGGTGGTGCATCAGGATTTCGGCATCGGCCGCTATGAGGGGCTGGAGACGCTGACCGTCAACGGCGCCCCGCATGACTGCCTGCGCCTGCTGTACGATGCCGGGGAAAAACTGTTCCTGCCGGTCGAGAACATCGAGATGCTGTCGCGCTTCGGCAGCGATGCCGCCGGCGTGGCGCTCGACCGGCTGGGCGGCACCTCGTGGCAGAGCCGCAAGGCGAAGGCCCGGCAGCGTATCCGCGACATGGCGGGCGAACTGATCCGCATCGCCGCCGCGCGCCGCCTGCGCGACGCCGAGGTGATGGCGCCGGCCGAGGGCGCCTGGGACGAGTTCTGCGCCCGCTTCCCGCATGCCGAGACCGAGGATCAGTCCCGCGCCATCGCCGACGTGCTGGAGGATATGGCCTCCGGGCGGCCGATGGACCGGCTGATCTGCGGCGATGTGGGGTTCGGCAAGACCGAAGTGGCGCTGCGGGCGGCCTTCGTCGCCGCCATGACGGGGTCGCAGGTCGCCGTCGTGGTGCCGACCACGCTGCTGTCCCGCCAGCATTTCCGGGTTTTTTCCGCCCGCTTCCAGGGCCTGCCGGTGCAGGTTGCGCAGCTGTCGCGCATGGTTACGGCCAAGGAAGCGGCGGAAGTGCGCCGCGGCCTGGCCGACGGCAGCATCAACATCGTCATCGGCACGCATGCGCTGCTGGCGAAGGGCACGTCGTTCGCCGCGCTCGGCCTGCTGATTGTTGATGAAGAACAACATTTCGGCGTCGCCCATAAGGAGAAGCTGAAGGCGCTGAAGGCCGATGTGCATGTGCTGACGCTCACCGCCACGCCGATCCCGCGCACCCTGCAGCTGGCGCTGACCGGGGTGCGGGAGATGAGCCTGATCGCCACCCCGCCGGTGGACCGGCTGGCGGTGCGCACCTTCATCATGCCGTTCGACTCGGTGGTGGTGCGCGAGGCCATCCAGCGCGAGCGGTTCCGCGGCGGCCAGGTGTTCTGCGTGGTGCCGCGCATCGAGGATCTCGGCCGCATGGCCGAGCGGCTGGCCGAGATCGTGCCGGAGGCGCGCACCGTGCAGGCGCATGGCCGGCTGGCGCCGACCGAGCTCGAACGGGTGATGACCGAGTTCAGCGACGGCAAATACGATATTCTGTTGTCCACCAACATCGTCGAGAGCGGGCTGGACATGCCCGCGGTGAACACGCTGGTGATCCATCGCGCCGACATGTTCGGTCTCGGGCAGCTCTATCAGCTGCGCGGGCGGGTGGGGCGCGGCAAGCAGCGCGGCTATGCCTATCTCACCTGGCCGCAGACCCACCGGCTCAGCGCCGCGGCCGAGAAGCGGCTGACCGTGATGCATTCGCTCGATGCGCTCGGCGCCGGGTTTACCCTGGCCAGCCACGACCTCGATATCCGCGGCGCCGGCAACCTGCTGGGCGACGAGCAGAGCGGCCATATCCGCGAGGTCGGCATCGAGCTGTACCAGCAGATGCTGGAAGACGCGGTGGCCGAGATGAAGGCGGAAAAAGGCCGCCGCCGCGCCGAAGACCGCGACTGGACGCCCAATATCGGCCTCGGCCTGCCGGTGCTTATCCCCGAGACCTATGTGCGCGACCTGCCGGTGCGGCTCGGCCTGTACCGCCGTATTGGCGGCCTGGCCTCCGACGCCGAGACCGAGGCGATGGCGGCCGAACTGGTCGACCGTTTCGGCAAGCTGCCCGAGGAGGTGGACAACCTGCTCCAGGTGGTTGCGCTCAAGCGCGCCTGCCGCGAGGCGGGGGTCGAGAAGCTGGAGGCGGGACCGAAGGGCATGGTGGTCAGTTTCCGCGGCAATGCGTTCCGCAACCCGGCGGGACTGGTGACCTGGCTGTCCAGCCGGGGCGGCGCCATCCGGCTGCGCCCGGACCACAAGCTGGCGATCGTGCGGGAGATGACCATTGCCGAGCGGCTGCGGGTGGCGCGCGATCTGGTGGGAAATCTCGATCGTCTGGCCAGCCAGGGAAAGGCGGCATAGCAAGAGCTTTTTTCGCCGGTCCCGGGCGGGCGATCATTTTTTCGTCAGGCCGGACCAGGGCGAGCGGTTCCGTGGTGAAGTCGCGACAGCGAACATTCCCAAAGGAGGAACCTATGCCCTTCGATGCGGTCGGTTTCCCGAGCGGTTCCGTCGCGGCGGCGCCTGGCGCGTCCCCGCGGTCTCTGCGCGGGGTCTGGCGCGGCTTCCGCGACCGTCTGCGCGACGCCTCGGGCCGCAGCCACCCCGTCGCCACGGCGGCCCTGCTGCGCGCGGCGCGTTCCCTGATCGCCGATGAGGCTTCGTGGATGCAAGGGGCCTACGAGTGGGACGGCCGTCGCTGCGCCATGGGCGCGTTGCAGGCTGCCGGCCGAACATCCTGGCGCGCCGAGCGCCGCGACGCTGCGGCCGCGCTGCTGGAGGTGGCGCGTCTGCACGGTCACCATTCGGTCGAAAGCCTGAACGATTCGGTGAGCCACGGCGAGATGCTTGCCATGTTCGACGCGGCGATCGTGCGGGCGGAGCTGGGCTGGCGGCGCGGGTTCCAGGGCTGAGGAAGGAAGGCAAGGCCAGTGGCTGCCCTGGACCCGCCCTAAGGCTTCACGGCAGCCAAGCCGCGGACGGGCCATCGACGTCGCCGGTTGGTTTGGTCACGCCGCCTGACGCATCCCGCCCACGGCTTCGAGGGCGCGGTCGAGCCGTGCCTGGGTTTCCGCGTCCTGACAAAACTCCGCGGCCAAGAGCCGGCCATCCGATCGGACCACGCGACCGGACACGGCGCCGCCCGCGCCCGGAAGGTCCACTGTCACTTCCGTGCCGGCCGGCAGCTTCGTGCTGCACGCCGCCGCCATGCCGCCACGCGAGAGGTCCAGGATCACCACTGACATGGCCGCGTGGTCGGGCGCGCGCAACTGCGCCGGGGCGGCGTTGCCGGGAATCCGCTCGTAGCGCCGGCGGTCGCCGGTTTCGTCGCGCACCGCGCCGAGGAAGTGGTCGACCTCGGCCCGTAGCCGTTCCGCCTCCTGGCCGACGCTGCCGGCGGCCTCCTGCACCTGCCCGCTGACCGCGCCCGCCTCGTCGGAAACGCTGACGACCAGCTTCATGGCGGCGGTCGTCTGGCCACCGGCCTCGGCGACGGCCTGCAGGTTGGCGGCCATCTCACGTGTCGTCGCGCTCTGCTCCTCGACGGCGGCAGCGATCACCGCGGTCACTTCGTCGAGCCGGCCGATGATAGTGGCCACATCGGCCATTGCCGCGATCGCCCCCTCGGTGGCGGACCGCACCGCCTCGATCTGGCCGCCGATCTCCTGCGTCGCGCTGCCCGTCTGCGTCGCCAGCGCCTTCACCTCGCCCGCCACCACGGAGAACCCGCGACCGGCCTCGCCGGCGCGTGCCGCCTCGATCGTCGCATTCAGCGCCAGCAGGTTGGTTCGCCCGGCGATGTCCCTGATCAAACGCACCACGTCGCCGATCCGCGACGTTGCCTCGTCCAGTCCCTTCAAGGTGCGCTGGCTGGCCCCGGCCCGGCCGACCGCCTCGCGCGCCACCTGCGAGGCCGCCGCCACCTGGCGGGATATCTCGGCCACGCTGCTGGTCATTTCCTCGATCGCGGAGGCGGCCATGGCCAGCTGGCTGGACGATTTCTCGGCCGAGACGGCGGTGCCGCCGGCCTGTTCGCGTACGCCGCTGGCGGCCTCCGCCATCGTCCGTGCGCAGCTGCGCATGGTCTCGGCGGCGGCGGCCAGGGAACTCATCACGCTCGCGACCGACATGCCGAAATCCTGAGTATGGCGGTCCATCGCGGCCTGCCGCCGCTCCTTGGCCGCGCGCTCGCAGGCCTGTTCGGCGGCCAGGCGGTCGGCATGCGCCAAATTGTCGCGGAACACCCGCAGCGCCGCCGCCATGGCGCCGACCTCGTCGCGTCGGTCGGCGCCGGGGACATCGACAGCGCGATCGCCGGCGGCCAGCCGCCCCATCGCCGCGGTAATCGCCACCAGCGGGCGGGAGATCAGCCGGGCCGCCGCGATGGCCAGCGCGAGTGCAGTCAGCGCGGCGAGGGCGCCGATGACCGCGTTGTTGCGAAGATCGCGGACCAGGCGTTGGTGAGTTTCCCTGGTCATGCGCTGCCGTTCGGCCTGTAGCGTGTCCGCCGCCCGGTCCAGTTCGCCGCGCGCCAGCTCGAAACGGTCGATTGCCTCGCCCAACAGCAGCACCGCATAGGACAGGTCGAACCGCACCGTCTCGGCAACGGAACGTGCCGACTCCACATAGGCGGCCAACGC
>Ga0326727_10025289_pt1 | contig 11145 bp, 8 predicted proteins | sample MB2enrmetagenome_FD_207643 | JGI IMG/M metagenome (GOLD analysis project Ga0326727, IMG submission 207643) | Lab enriched peat soil microbial communities from McLean, Ithaca, NY, United States - MB29MY | ecosystem: Environmental > Terrestrial > Soil > Wetlands > Peat | place: USA: New York... | reverse complement strand
CGAGTTGCGTGAGACGCGGGATTTCCTTCTCGGGAGCATCGAACAGCAATTCATCGTGAACCTGGAGAATCATCTTCGATTTGAAATTCTTGGCGAGGCGCCGGTCGAGTTCAATCATCGCGAGCTTGATGAGGTCGGCGGCCGTGCCCTGCATGGGCGTATTCATCGCGGTCCGTTCGGAAAAATCGCGCATGTTGGGCTGCGGCGAATTAATTTCGGGAATCGGCCGGATGCGTCCAAACAGCGAACGCGAGAATCCCGTTTTGCGGACTTCGGCGATTTGCCCATCGAGGTATTTCTTTACGCCACTGTACCGCTCGAAGTATGCAGTGATGAACTTCGAGGCTTCCTTGGTATCGATGCCAAGTTGTTGCGCGAGGCCGAATGCCGACAAGCCGTAGATCACGCCGAAATTGATCACTTTTGCCGCACGGCGATGCTCCGGCGTTTGCGCGAAGGGCGCGATGCCAAACACCTCCTGCGCCGTGCGCGAGTGAATGTCCTCCCCGCGACGGAAAGCTTCGACAAGCACGGGATCTTCGGAAAGGTGCGCTAGAATGCGCAACTCGATCTGCGAATAGTCCGCCGAAAGAAGTTGGCAGCCTGGCGAGGCCACGAACGCGGCGCGGATTTCCCGGCCAAGTTCCGTGCGCACGGGAATGTTCTGCAAATTCGGATTGGATGAGCTGAGGCGGCCCGTTGCAGTGCCGGTCTGGCTGAGACGCGTGTGCAAGCGGCCCGTCGCCGGATGAATCAGCCGGGGCAGCGCGTCGGCGTAGGTGGACTTCAGCTTCGCGAACTCGCGATATTCGAGGACTTTTTTCGGCAGGTCGTGCACCAGCGCCAATTCGTCCAGCACCTCCGCCGCGGTCGAACGGGCCTTCGCGCGGATCCGGCGTGGCGGCTGCAAATTCAACTTGTCGAACAGAACTTCCGCAAGTTGTTGCGGGGAGTTGATGTTGAATTCGAATCCCGCGAGGCTGTAAATGCTCTTTTCGAGCGCGCCAATTTCCTCCTGCATTCGAGCCGAAATCTTTTGGAGTTCGCCCTGGTCCACGAGGATTCCCGCAGCTTCCATGCGTGCCAATACCGGCGCGAGCGGCAAATCGATCTTTTCGTAAAGCTCAGCCAGGCCCTGCTTTTCGACTTCCTCGCGTAGGACGGGAGCGAGGCGCAGCAGAAAATCAGCCCGCTCGCCGGGCGCCCCGGAAAGAGTCCGATTCAAGTGGCGCAGCACGACTTCCGCGAAAGCATGGTTCGCCGTCGTGGGCCGAAGGAGATATGAATACAGCATCGTGGCGTGGCGGATTCCGGCGAGGGTCTTCGCACCGTCCGGCGAATCGGGCGCGGCCAGCAGATGAAACAGTTTCGGATCGTGGACTGTCTTGGGCCGCTGCGCGTCTGAAAGCCAATCCTTCATTGTGGCCAGTGTCTTATTCTCGACGTCGTTTGCAGCCGTGCGAGCCATGCCTGCGCGCGTCGAGAATTCGACTCCAAGTACTTGCGTGCCGAACCCTTCCTCGGCCGGGTCTTGGGAGTCGAGTGAAAGCCAGGCCGCAGCTTCGTGGCCGCGGGGAATCGACTCGAGAAACTTCTTTACCGTGGCGGGAGAATCCAGCGCGGCGTAGTCGGTATTTTTTGTGTCCGTGAGGGGCGCAAATTCTCGCAAGAGCGATGTGAATCCCAGCTCCGTGTAGAGTTCGCGTAGCGCATCGTGGTCCGGCTCCGCCATCTGCAGGTTTTCAAGAGAGAGCGGCACGGGCGCATCGGTCGGAATTGTCGCGAGCAGTTTGCTCAGCTTGACGAATTCCGCGTGTTTTTCGAGCGCCTCGCGGTAGTTGGCTCTTTTCACTTCGCTCGCATGTTTCAGGGCTTCTTCCGCGCTGCCAAATTCCTGTATCAACTGGCGAGCGCCGACCTCACCTATGCCGGCCTTGCGACGTTCTCCCTTCGCGGGCTTATCATTCGGGTCGCGTGCGCCGGGAATGTTGTCGATGGAATCGCCCATCAGCGCGATGACGTCGGGGACCTTTGCGGGCGGCACGCCCATGATTTCTTCCACTTTCTTTTCGTCGATGAGGAGATCGCCCTTGGAGGGATTCAATACGCGCACGGGGCCACCGACAAGCTGCAACAGGTCTTTGTCGCTCGTCACAATAAGGATTTCGAGGTCTTTTTTCGACGCCTGAAACGCGAGCGCGCCGATGACGTCATCGGCCTCATATCCGGGATATTCGAGGATGGGGAGCCGCATCGCCTGGCAATAGCGGCGAACGAATGGGAGTTGCACGGCAAGGTCCTCGGGCATGGGCGGGCGCTGAGCTTTGTAATCGGCGAAAAGTCTGTCGCGGAAGGTCGGCGCGGCCATGTCGAAAACCACGCCGAGGTAGTCCGGCTTCCAGTCCTTCACGAGTTTCCGCACCATGTTCGCGAAGAGGTAGGGGACATTCGTAGGGACGCCCTGCGCGTTCCTCAGCCGCTGCGGCATGGGAGCGTAGAAGGCGCGAAAGATGTAGCCCATCGCGTCAACCAGAAACAGGCGCTTTCGTTCTTTGGGAGTCATTCAAGTTGCTGCTTCGTCGTGTTTTGTACCACTCAACGTAATCTTGCGAACCCCGGTTTACCGTATATGACGGTCCGACGAGGGTCGCCACCCTGAGCGAGTCTCCGCGTTAGCGGCGACGAGTCGAAGGGTCTGCTTTTGCTTTCCTTCGCTCCTCCGCACCCTAGCCCCAACATAATTCCTTGACACCGTATATTAGAAATCCGCCTAGCGCCATATTCTTTCGTTGTCGGCCCCGACCGCAACCCCGACCGACGCTAGCATGTTGCAGGGGCCGACTTCAATTACCGGAAAGTAAACATACAAGCGCACTAGACACAGGAACCCGACGTCAAACTGTACAGTCTTTTAGCAACATCTTGATGGCGACCGTGCCGAAAGGGGCAAACAGGGCAGCGAATGTGCCATGGCCAGACTCTCAGATCCCCGCGTGACCCACGGACAGTGACGTCCCGACATTAAAATGATCTGGGACAGTTGCTCCCACCGCTTCGTCATACTTGTACCCCCTCTGGGGTGCCTTTCTGGCGAAGGCAACCTCGACGAGATTTTGCTTGCATTAGGAAGCTCCTGATATAGTATCAGGCATCCGAAGTGGAGGCCTAGCTGGGGGGAGCGCGCTCAGATGTGGTGACCCTTTACGGGTCAAGATGGAACCTTTTTCCCCATGATGTGCCGGGTTCAAATACGTTCTGGGAATTCTAATTGTGTAAGCCCTTTTCTGTCATGCGTTTGAGGACAACCCGTATGGCACATCAGGTGCATCTAATCTAGCAGGAGCGGAGGGAAGGGTGTCGAGACAGGGCGAAAGGACGGTTCATGTTAAGGGGCAGGAACCCCGGGAAGTAATGCCCCCCTTGTTCTCCAATTTTCTTGGAATTTCGCGCGTTGCGGGCGAGGTTCAATTCGAGTTTGTTTTTCTGGACTTGAACCAACTCGCTAATTTGCTGGCCGCGAAGAAGCCCGACGAAAATACCGAACAGCCCATGGTCGAGGGCAAAACGGTAACGAAGATTGTGATGCCGGCGCCAACGTTTCTACAATTGAAGGAACACATCTTGGGCTTGTTTGCCGATATTGAGAAAGAGTTGGATACGTTGAAGGAGATTCAAAATGGTCGCCATCGCGCAACCTCTTAAACAAACCCTTGTCCGGCGCAATGTGAATACCGCTGTTTGTCGATTGAATGTTGGACGCCTAGAAGAGGCGGCGTGGATAATGGCCGCCTTTGCGGATTCCCTGCAGGGTTTGGTCTCTGTTGGTCATGTGAACGACCCGTTTCGTGCGGTTTCCCGCGACATGGGCATAGCGCCCCGAAACTTCACCCTATCGGACGACTCTTCCGACGTCCCTATAAGGGTTGTAGAGCCTTCGGGAGAGGTTTACACCGGGCCACGCGGGAAGCTCGTCGTTATCAAAAAGCGAGATTAGGTGAAAATTGCCTGGCCCGGATGATTTCTATGACTTTCCGGGACCTTCTTTTCTCCAACAGGGTGATGTCCTTTCAAATGTCCCTCTTGTCAGCCTTCCTCCTAGCCGTGAACTCATCCTCCTAAGGGAGCATGGAACCCTCGCGCGATTGCAAGAATTAGCGGCCGGGCCCGTAGATTTGGTCAGGGAAACCAAGGTTAATGCTTTCCTGGACGAGAATCGCGAGTTCATCGCGGCATTAGCTCAACGCCTGACTGGAGTGCTTGTGACCCAAACCTGCAACTTAGTTCGCGAGGATTCCTGGCTAATTGCACCCGTTTTCTCAATTGAGGCAACGAAAATCGTTGAAGGCAACCTCTTTGCTGGCAAATACGAGAACTTCTTCGGGCTGCGACCTCATCCACAAGGTCTTTATGGGATGTCCTACGCGGATCTCAATGGCCTCAGATCGATCCGTAGAGATTCGGTGGGTCTAAGTGACAGGGTTGCCGCACTTCTACCGATACAACAAACCAAGCTCACAGAGCAAATTGCAAGGGCGCTCGCACGCGATTGGGGCCACGCTGCGGGCGAGAAAGTACCGCGCGATGGAAAATATCGCTGTTTAAGGTGCAACCGCTGGTACGATGTCGAGAATCCCCCCTGCGATTTGAAAGCTGGTGATCAATTCCCGGAGTGCGACAAGTGTCATCGAATCGGGAAGAGTGCTCAGTGGAACATGCTGCAAAAATACAGGAAATACTGAATTCCAAACAAGATCAACGATTTTATCGAGAACCGTGGAATGCTGTACCTAGAGTACGCCTAAGTTGAGTTTTGCTCCTACGTCCCGCGTAGAAGCTTCAAATCTTGCACGTGTTCGTAAACACTCGAAATGAGCGCCCACAACTGCTGAAGCTACTCTCAACCGCAGCAATTCAAGGCGCGATTGAAACTGTGCCCCGACGCATAATGTATGTCGCCGCGCGGGTCCTTTGTTCCCCCTCGCCCGCCAAGTGGGGCGTCTGCCAGCCCCAGGTAGCTTGGAGCGCGACCCCGGCAATCTGGTACTATTCCCGCTGCAAGAAGTGAAATATCTCGAAGGGGTTCTGCGTATTAACTAATGGAGCGACGAAAAAAGACCGGTGAAATGAGCGCCGCGGAATTAGCTGAGGTGCTAGGTCAGGTCCGGGCGGGCGATGCAGACGCCTGGGGCGAGCTCTATCGCCAGTACGGCCCAGCGATTTTCCGCTTTTGCCGGCGAGTGCTCCCAGCACGAGAGGATGCCGAGGACGCGACCACGGAAATTTTCATGAAGGTACGCCAAAAACTCGGAACCTACGATACTTCACGGCCCTTCGTGGGGTGGCTTTACAAGGTGGCAAGCAATCATTGCTGGGACACGCTCCGGCGGAGACGAATCCGGCAGGACCTCGAAACGGGAGACGTCGAGACGCTCCCTCTCGAGCATCCCGATCCGAGCCAACTTGAGCGCTTGCAGGCCGAGCACAGCGGCAAGGAAGTCCGCGCGGGCCTTGCGAAGCTTCCGGATCGAGCGCGCATGGCGCTGGTGCTGCGCTACTACTCGGACATGAGCTACGACGAGATTGCCGAGACGTTGGGAGTACGGCGCGCGTTTGTGGGCGTCCTGTTGCTGCGCGCACGGCACCAGTTGCGGGATGCGCTGGGCAGGAGCGCCGGCGAGCTTTTGCGCGGGACCATAGCAGGGGGTAGGCCATGAGCCATTTCGACGAGATGACAGTATTGCTTTATCTCGAAGGGGAGCTTGACGCGGACCGCGCGCACACGGTGGCCGCGCACGCGGACTCCTGCGCCGAGTGCCGCGCACTGCTTCAAGCGCTTAAGAACGAAGACGTGTGGCTGCGTGAGTCGCTTGCCGCCGAGGACGAATCGATCCCCGCTCGTTTGATGGATGCGCCCGTGCGCGCCCCGGTTCCGTGGGGCTGGGTGACGGCGTTTGGGCTGGCTGCCGGCGGCGCTTACACGCTCTGGAGCGGGTTTGTCGAACCCATGCGCGCGGAGGCTGCTCAGGCCGGCTTCACGCAAGGAAATCTTCTGACGATGCTTTTCTTCAGCGGTGCCTTTTGGAAAGGATGGGATGCGATGCGAAGCTTGATGGAATTTCTGGCGATTGCCACATTGGGAACGGTCATGATCTGGTTGCTTAGGCGCCACTGGCGGCGGTTCGCGACTGTTGCGGTTGTGATGGGCACATTGCTCTGCGCCTTGGCAATGCCTCTAACGGTCGGAGCTGCGGAGACCAGGAAAGGCAACCCTAGTTACACGTTGCCCGCCACCGAAGAGGTTAAGACCGACCTCATTGTTTGCGCCGATCGGACAGTGATTGACGGAGTCGTGGACGGCGACTTGATCGTGTTTTCATCGAACGTGACCGTGAACGGGCACGTGAAGGGCGACATCCTTTCATTTACGCAGGAACTCCGGATGAACGGCACAGTGGACGGCAACATTCGCGACTTCTCCCAGGGGCTCCTGTTGAACGGGACTGTGGGAAAGAACCTGATGGTATGGGCCGACCATATCGATTTCGGGGACAAGGCGAAGGTTGGAGGCACGGCAACGTTCGGCTGCAACCGTGTACAGTTGGACGGCCAAATCGGGGGAGACCTTCTCGCCATGGCAAGCAATCTAGATATTAACGGATCGCTTGGCCACGATGCGTCGATCGTGTCGGAACATCTGACAATCGGGCCGGAAGCGGAGATCAAGGGTCACACGAAGTTCCAGGGACACAATCAGCCGGACGTTTCCTCTACGGCAAAATTGGGGAGTCCGATCGAGATCGTGATAAAGAAACACGGCGAACGGGCCGAAATCAATCCGGCACACGTCATTTGGCACCAGTTGCTTCTTTGGGGAGCGAGCTTTTTGTTCGGTCTGGTATTTCTCCTGTTGGCGCCCGGCTTCTTCGCCGACGCAACCAGTTCGTGCAAGAAAGTGGGGCCCGCGATTGGCTTCGGTTTTCTGTTTGGGATTGCAACGCCGATCGCCGCGATCATCGCTTGCTGCACAATTGTGGGGCTTGGCGTGGGAATTAGCGCCCTGTTTCTCTGGATGATTGCGGTTTATGCCACGCAGATTTTTGTAGGCGCGTGGCTTGGCGATACGCTGCTTGGCACGAAACCTGGCGTTGGCCTTGCAATCGGCAAGCTGGCTCTGGGCCTCGCGATCCTCCGCGTGTTGCGCATGATCCCTTATGTCGGCGGCTGGATTTGCTTTCTCATCATTCTCTGGGGAATTGGCGCGATAACCTTGGCTGCCTATAAGAACATGCGTCCGCCGGTGGCAACCGCAGCTTGAGATAGAAACTAGCGGCAGGGACTCACAATTCACCCGAGGGCCAGCCCACCGGCCCTCGGTTTTTTTTGTCGAACTCCGGTCAAATAATTCCGAGCTTCTTGCCGACGCGCCCGATGATTTCCAGAGCGCGTTCGAGGTCGGCGCGCCTGTGCGCAGCGGTGATGATCGTGCGCAGCCGGGCTTTGCCTTCGGGAACGGTAGGGAATCCGAGCGCCCCTGCAAAAACTCCCTCGGTGAAAAGCTCGCGCGAGAACTCGAATGCTTTCGCGGCATCTCCAACCATGATCGGCGTGATGGGCGTCTCGCTCTTTCCCGTGTCGAATCCGAGCTTCTTCAGTTTCCGCTTGAAGAACTTTGTGTTCGACCAAAGCTTCTTGATCAGGCGATCGCCTGCTTCGGAATCGAGCAGTTCGAACGCCGCCTGGCACGTGGCAGCAACCGAAGGCGGATGCGAAGTGGAGAACAGAAAAGGGCGGCCGCGCTGGTAGAGGAATTCGATCAAGTCGCGGGAACCGCATATGTAGCCGCCGATGGACCCAATCGCTTTGCTCAATGTGCCGACCTGAATGTCCACGCGGCCGTGGCAGTTGAAGTGGTCGATCGTTCCGCGCCCGCGATTGCCGAGGACGCCGGAAGCGTGCGCGTCGTCCACCATCATGATGCAGTTGTACCGCTCGGCAAGATCGCAAAGCGCAGGCAGGTTGGCGATATCTCCGTCCATGGAGAAGACGCCGTCCGTGATGAGAAGTTTCTTGCCGCTCCAATTCGCGGTTTCCTGTAGCACGCGCTCGCAATCGGCAGTGTCCTTGTGTTTGAAAACCTTGATCGTCGCTTTCGAAAGCCGGCAACCGTCGATGATGGAAGCGTGATTCAACTCATCGGAGACGATCAAATCGTCTTTGCCGAGAATCGCCGAGACCGTTCCGGCGTTGGCTGTGAAGCCGGACTGAAATACCACGCATGCCTCGGCCTTCTTGAATCGCGCAATCTGTTCCTCGAGGTCCATGTGCATCTTCATCGTGCCCGCGATCGTGCGAACGGCGCCCGAGCCGACGCCATACCTTCGCGTTGCATCGATGGCGGCCCGGCGAAGCTTCGGATGCGTGGTGAGGCCGAGATAATTGTTCGAACTGAGATTGATTACTTCCTTGCCGTCGAAAACGGCGATCGGTTTCTGCTCGCCTTCCAGGATTTTCAAACGGAAGTAAAGATGCTTAGACTTCAAATCTTCGAGCGCGTCATGCAGATATTGAAGCTGCGGGCGTCCTTGGGGACTCGCCGCGGGTGTTGTCATCAGGGCCTCCATTTGGCAGCAATCTTCGCAAACCGTATTTGCAAAGGTCAGAGCCTACATCGGATCGAAATTTTGCTGACAGTCGTTTCCGTAAGTAAAAGAATGCAGGACGAAGCCGGGTGCTCGAGGTTTGAGGGTCAGCAAGTGCGAGCTGAAGGCATCGTTCTTCAACAGGTAATACATCCGCGGCTTGTCCACTTCCAAATACGACCCCTGCGCGTCGAATTGAACGTCCGCGCCGGCCTCGCTTTGCGGCAGGGGCTTGCCGTCCTGCAACAGATCCACGCGAATCGGTTTCCCTGGATTTGTGACGCTGAGAACCGCATAGGCCGAGCGCGCATGATAGCGAAGCTCGGCTTCCGCCTCTTTGACCTCTGACGTAACGCCACTTTGTTCGGTCGTCCATTTGCCCGAAAGCATAACGCGCCCATCTTGCGGCTCGCCGCTAGCATGAAAATTGGTGGCTGCGCCGTCGTTATCGTAAGCCTTTGGGTTAGCGACCGCCCCTCGATGGAACCAATCGCCCACATAGGTTTCGTCCGTGCAAATGCCGCAGGAAGGTGCAAAGGTCGACTCCGGAGGATCGAACGGAATCTGTTTCACCTCGGGATGCGAGGCCGCCAGCAACTCCCGAATCTTTTCCTCCATGGGCCGGTTGTTGCCTTCTCCCTCGACATGGAGAACGATGTCGCCATTCTGATCGATCAGGTATCGATTGGGCCAAACGTCGGAGTGGTACGCATTCCAAATCGAGCCGTGAAGATCGGCGACGATCGGCCATGGCAATTGGAAACGATTGGCTGCGTCGCGAACGTTTTCAGCGCTGAATCCCATCTCAAATTCGCCATAGTGCACTCCGACGATATCGAAGCCGAATGGGTGATACTTGCCGTACCAGCGTTTCAGCACGCCGAAGTCGCGGATGCAATTGATGCAAGTGTACTCCCAAAAATCGATCACCAGGACGTGTCCGCGATAGCCTTTGATCGAATGAGGGACGTTCCTGCCGGTAGCTCCGGTGTCAATCCATTCCGCGTCGGAAGTGAAATTAGGCGCGTTCTCAAGTTTCTGGTCATTCGCCGCAGCGACCGTAAATAGGAGTGAGGTTAATACGACGAGAAAAATGATTCTCATTGCATACTATTTTATATCGAAACGTGAGGTTTGGCTCGACCGTTACTTGGGCGAACCATTTGGGTAGAACAGGATCTTGCCGGCTTGACCCGACTCGAGCAGTGAAAATGCCTCGCTGAATTTCTCGAGCGGGAAACGCTCGTGGAAGAGCGGCTCGAGATTCAACTTGCCATGCTTCAGGAGTTCGGTCATCTGCACCCACGTCTCGAACATCCGCCGGCCATAAATCCCCTGAACCGTGGCGCCCTTGAAGATCACGTCTCCGACCAGATCGAGCGTGACTGGTTCCTTGGGAATTCCCAGAAGCGAGGCGCGCCCGCCAGGCCGCAGCATCTGAAATCCCTGACGAATCGCACCGGGGTGCCCGCTCATTTCAAGCAGGACGTCAACCCCCGCGCCGTCCGTGGCTTCGCGAACGCGCGCAACCACATCGCCATTAGCCGGGTCGAACGCTTCGTCTGCGCCCATGGTCTTCGCCAGCTCGCGGCGGTGCGGATGGACTTCCGTCACGAATATCGAAGCGGCCCCGCAGGCGCGCGCGACCGCAATCGCCATCAGGCCGATAGGTCCGGCGCCCGTAACCGCGACGTTCTGCCCTGATATTTCACCCGCGAGCACCGTGTGCACCGCATTGCCGAGCGGGTCCAGAATCGCGGCATAGTGCTCGGGAATCGCGGGATCTATCTTCCAAACATTGCGGCCCGGAACTTTGACGAATTGCGCGAAGCAGCCATCCAAATCGATGCCAATGATCCTCACGTTTTGGCAGACATGTGGCTGGCCCATGCGGCAGGGACGGCAATGCCCGCAATTTACGTGCATCTCCGCGCTGACAAAATCGCCCCGGCGGACGGAAAGAACCTCGTTGCCAACCTCTTCGACAACGCCGCAGAATTCGTGGCCAAACGTCATGGGAGGCTTCAAGCGCGAAGCTGACCAAGGGTCCCAATCGTAGATGTGCAGGTCCGTGCCGCATATGGAAGCGGCGCGGACACGGATCAATACGTCGGTAGGGCCTATCGTGGGAACTAGAACGGATTCGATCTGCGCACCGGCCTTGGGACGCGGCTTGCGCAGGGCTTTCATCAAGGTCATGGGCATCCCCGCAGTGGGGGCAGGAGCATACAACGCCCAAGTTGAAATGGTAGCACACGCCCCTAGCCGCGGGAAGGACGGGCCACTTGTTCCGACTGCCTTACTCGTAACAGTCAGCGTTGCTCGAAGCGGCGTAATCAGCCGAGTTAGTCGCCTGCATACCACACCCCGAGCGTCGTCCTGACCTGCCCCCTATTTCCACTCACTTGAGCATACGACAAAGTCCTTGCGTTTCATCTCCGGTTTCAGCGGGGATGGGGGTGTGGGGGAAGGGGCCGGCGTGGGAGGCCTCTTGCCCCACCTCAGC
>Ga0326727_10025288_pt1 | contig 11146 bp, 7 predicted proteins | sample MB2enrmetagenome_FD_207643 | JGI IMG/M metagenome (GOLD analysis project Ga0326727, IMG submission 207643) | Lab enriched peat soil microbial communities from McLean, Ithaca, NY, United States - MB29MY | ecosystem: Environmental > Terrestrial > Soil > Wetlands > Peat | place: USA: New York... | reverse complement strand
CACCGCCTTCAATACCGGTCAGGTCACGCTGAATCCGGTGCCGCACATCCGCCGCGAGCCCGTGGGCATGATCCTGATGCCGATCCTGTGCTTCGTTGCCGGAGGCTTCATGATCGGTTGGGCCAGCACGCCATACGATCCACTCTGGGCGCGGCGCTATCCCAAGCGGGCTGGCCTGATGTCGCTCGCCGGACCGATGGCCAACTTCGCCCTGATGCTGATCGCGGCCGCTGTTTTGAATATCCTCTGGGCGACCGGCCTGTTCCGCTATGCGCCCATCCGCGGCACCGAGTTCTTCTTCCGCATGGCGTTCTTCCTGAATCTGCTGTTGGGTATCTTCAACCTGATGCCGGTTCCGCCACTCGATGGCTACAGCGTCCTGGCGCTCTTCCTGCCGGAACCCGCGGCGGTGCGTCTATTCGATTGGGGTATCAAGATCCGCCAGTTCTCTTTTATTCTGCTGCTGCTGGGCTGGCAGTATGCGGGCGTGATTCTGAACCCGCTGCGGGCCTTGGCCGTGCATTACCTGCTGCCGCTGTACCGGTAGCTCTACGCCGCAATAGCGCAGGAACTCGCGCAAGCCGCGGTCGATGTACTTCTGCTGGTGAACCAGCAGCGTGATCTGCCGCCGCAAATCGAGCCAGGACGCGTACACGCGGCGCAGTTGACCGCTTGCCAGTTCCGGTTCGACGGCCGAGCGCGAGATGCAGCCCAGCCCCGCTCCCGACATGACGGCGCGCTTGATAGCGCCGATCCCGCCCAACTCCAGCGGAACATGGGCCAACGCGAACCTGCCCTTGACGGCGTCCTCGAAGACCGCGCGCGTGCCCGAGCCGGTTTCACGCAGCACCCACCGGGCATCGGCCAGTGCGGCTTCGGTCGCGCGCCGTCCGGCCAGCGGATGACCCGGCGCGGCAATGATGACCAGCTTGTCCTCACGCCAGGGAATCGCCTGGAGGTCGGGCAGGCGCACGAACCCTTCGATCCAGCCGGCATCGCTCTCGAACTGCCGCACCGAAGCCGCCACGTGTTCCGTGTTGCCGATCGCCAGGTGGAAGCGGGCATCCGGATGGCGGCGTGAGAAGCGGGCTATCAGCGAGGGCAACATGTAGTTGCCGACGGTCAGGCTGGCGTATAGTTTGAAATCCAGACGGCTGCGCCCGGCGCCGGCCTCAATGTCGCGAACGTGGTCCAGAACCTGGATGGCCGCGGGCAAAAGGTCCCGGCCGGCCGCGTTACCCACGATTCTCCGGCCGTGCCGGTCGAAAAGCCGCCGCTGCAACTGGTTCTCGAGTTCCGCCAGGGCCTGGCTGGTGGCGGCTTGGGAGAGCCCGATGCGCTGCGCTGCCCTGGTAATCGAGCCCTCCTGGTAAATTGCGGCAAAGATTTCAAGCTGGCGGATAGTGATCTGCATATTGATTAAGCCGAATAATCCTATCGATATTATCAGTTTTGTTTATTTGGCTGCCACGGCTAAGCTCAAAGTAACCGATGAAAACGCTCAAACAGTTCTTTCCGGGCGTAGCCCTTTGCGTTTCGGCGGCCCTGCTAGCGTGGGCTTTGGCAATCATGCCGTGGAACCAGAGGCTGCAATTCAGCCCTTTGACTTTGGCCATTGTAATGGGTATGGCGGTGGGTAACAGTTTCCCCCGCGGCCTGCTCGATTGGATGAACCCCGGGTTGCGATTCAGCCAGCAGAAGCTGCTGCGGCTGGGGATCGTGCTCTATGGATTGCGGCTGACGGTCGGGGACCTGGAGAGGCTCGGTCCACGCGCCATGGCGTTCGATCTGACCGTCATCAGCTGCGTTCTCCTGCTCGGATATTGGCTGGGCACGCGGGTCTTCCACATGGATCCGGACACGGCGCTGCTGGTGAGCGCGGGCAGCGGCATCTGCGGAGCCGCAGCCGTGCTGGCGACCGATCGCGTCATCGAAAGCGAATCACACAAAGTCAGCGTGGCCGTGGCGACAGTCGTAGTCTTCGGCACCATCGCCATGTTCCTCTACCCGCTGCTCTACCCGCTGACCGGCTTCACGGAACGGCAGTTCGGCATCTATGCCGGTGCGACTGTGCACGAAGTGGCGCAGGCGCTCGCTGCGGGACGCGCGGTGAGCCAGGCGGCCAGCGACACGGCGGTGATCACCAAGATGCTGCGCGTGCTGATGCTGGCTCCCGTGCTGGTGATCGTCGGACGCTTACGCCGGGGCGGCAAAGCAGAAACCGCCAAACAGGTCAGCTTCCCCTGGTTCGTGCTCTGGTTTGGAATGGTGATCGCGCTTCAGTCTGTTGTGACCTTGCCCCACAGCCTGCGCGCGCATTTGATCGATTTCGACACGATACTGCTATCGAGCGCCATGTTCGCGTTGGGCGTCGCTACGCGCTGGCAGCAATTGAAAGCCGCTGGAACACGGCCGCTGGCGCTGGCCTCGGTGATCTTCGCATGCCTGGTATGCGGTGGCTGGGCATTCACGCGACTGTTTGTCTAAAGAACTGTGCTAGCGTGGCTAGCAAATGCTCTTCCGAGAGTTGACCCTCGTCCTGTCCCTGCTGATGGGCGGGAATGCCTTGGGCGCGGACCCATCTTCCATTGACGATTGCCAGTATGCCAGCGACACCGCGGCGCAAGACGCGTGGCAGCCCATGCGCGGCTCGGCGCCGGCGCTGGCCGCGAAACTGAACGGATCGCCGGTCCTCCGTTTGTCCTGCAATTTTCAGGGCACCAAGTTCGAACGCGCCTCGTGGGACCACAAAGTGAAGCTGGACCTTTCTTCGTATCAAGGCTTCGAGTTGCGGGTTTTCTCCACCAATCTGGCGCCGGTAGGACACTTCAGCATCTACTTTCAAAGCGGCGGCGGCTGGTATGGGGGCACTTTCTCGCCGGATTCCGCCTCGCAATGGAACACCCTTGAGATCGACAAGACGAGTCTGCGCACGGAAGGCCAGCCTGCCGGCTGGAGTCACATCGAGACCATCCGCATTTCCGCCTGGCGTGCCCGCGATGAGAATACGGAGATCTTCCTCGGCGGTATTCGCGGCTTCGGCGTCCTTGGACAGGATACTTCGGTGGCGATTCTGCGGGCGGATCCGGCATCCGAATTTGCGGTGAACGTTACGGACGATCTTGCCGCGCTGGCGATTCGCTATGCCACTTTGAGCGATCCCGACGTTACGCCCGCGCAATTGGGTCTCGCCAAACTCGTGATCCTTCCCGACAACTCCTCCCTGCCGGATCGCGCTGCCGAAGCGTTGATCGATTACCTGAACCACGGCGGACGGCTGCTGGCCTTTTACCGGCTTCCGCCAAAGTTGAACGCGGCAGTGAAGATCGCGCCGGGGGAGTTTCTCAAAAGGCAATTCTCGGGCATCCAGTTCAGGCCGGAGGCGCTCGCAGGTACGCCTCTTAAGGTCGGCCAGCACTCCTGGAATATCATCGCGGCCAAGCCCGTGCCGGGGTTCAGCCGGGTACTCGCGGAATGGCTCGACGACAAAGGCGGACCGACCGGATATCCGGCGCTCATCGCTTCCGAGAACTGCATCCTCATGACCCACGTGCTGCTGAAAGACGATGCCGCGAACCAGCGTCGCATGCTGATGGCGATGGTGGGTCAGTTGGCGCCGGAGGTATTGAAGCAGGCCGTCGAGACGGCCATCGATCGCATCGGGCGCGTGGGCAGCGCGAGGAATTTCGATGACGCCGTCGCGCTGATTTCACGCGGCAAAAAAGATCGGAAGGTACGGGCCGGTATCGAATCCGCGCGGCGCTTGCGAGAGGATGCCCGCGGACTCGCGGCGCAAGCCAAGTATGTCGAAGCATCGCAGAAAGCCGCGGCTGCCAACGATCAACTGGTGGAGTCCTTCGCCAGCGCGCAGCGGCCCCTCCGCGGAGAATTCCGCGCCTTCTGGTGCCACAACGCGGCAGGCGTGCAAGGCATGGAATGGGATGAGGCCATCAAGCGCCTGCGCGACAACGGCTTCACCGCGATCGTCCCAAACATGCTGTGGGGTGGGGCCACTTTTTATCCGAGTCACGTGCTGCCGGCGGCGCGCGACGCGGATGGAAGCGACCAGATTGCCCGGTGCCTCACCGCGTGCCGTAAATATGGCTTGCAGATGCACGTGTGGAAAGTGAGTTGGAACCTGGGCTCCCACGTTCCGGCGGATTTCGTGGAGCAGATGCGGCGTGAGCAACGTCTGCAAAAGGACTCGCATGGCAAGGAGGAGCGATGGCTGTGCCCATCTCATCCCGCGAACCAGAAGCTGGAGATCGACGCCATGGTGGAAGTTGTGCGCAACTATGATGTCGACGGCATTCACTTCGATTACATCCGCTATCCCGACGGCGACCATTGTTTTTGTGATGGCTGCCGGAAGCGGTTCAGCAAAGCTGCTGGCGTGCAGATCCAGCAATGGCCGCGCGACGTTCTGGGAGATGGGCTGTACCGGCAGCAATGGCTCGACTGGCGCCGGAGTAACATCACCACCGTAGTCAAGGCGGTCAGCGAACAGGCACGCCGTGTGAGAACGAAGATCAAGATCTCGGCGGCCGTATTTCGCAACTGGGCAGTGGACCGCGACGGCGTCGGCCAGGACTGGAAACTCTGGTGTGAGCGCGGCTATCTCGACTTCGTCTGTCCCATGGACTACACGGAAAGCGACTCGCAGTTCGACGTGTGGGTCGCGAGCCAGAAGCTCTGGGCTGGAAAGACGCCCGTCTATCCGGGAATCGGGGCCAGTTCGTCTTCGTCGCTGCTGGGTCCCGACCGCGTGATCGGCCAGATCCAGATTGCGCGCAAATACAAGACCGGCGGCTTCATTGTCTTCAATTACGGAGCCAGGGAAACCGCGGAGTTGTTGCCGATGCTGGGCGTCGGCATCACCCGGCAATAGGGCCATAATGTCTGAGGTGGAAGAATGAATCGGCGAAATTTTGTGCGGAATGTGGGCGCGGCGGGAATGTGGCTGCAGGGATCGAGGTCTCGCGCCACAGCCGTCGGCAAGCCGAACATCGTCTTGATTCTCGCCGACGATCTTGGCTATGGAGATCTGAGTTGTTATGGTGCCACGAAAGTCGAGACACCGCACATCGATCGTCTCGCACGCGACGGTGTTTTGTTTACCGACGCGCATGCCCCGTCGGCGGTGTGCACGCCCAGCCGGTACGCAGTCCTGACAGGACGCTATTGCTGGCGGACGCAGTTGAAAGTCGATTGCCTGTTCGGCCACGATCCGCTGCTGATCGAGGAAAGCCGGCTGACGGTTGCCTCCATGTTGAAATCGGCGGGATATTCGACCGCCTGCATTGGCAAATGGCACTTGGGCTTCGGTAAAGACTATCCGGACTGGAACGGCGAATTGAAGCCGGGGCCGCTCGAAGTCGGCTTCGACTACTATTTCGGGTATCCCGTCACCAACGCTCAGGCGCCTTATGTCTACGTGGAAAACCACCGCGTGGTAGGGCTGGATCCGCGAGACCCCATCCGGCTCGGGCCGGATAGCAAAACCAACGTGATGCACGGCGGCACGGCAGCCCGTTACAAGGATGAGGAATTGGCGCTGACGCTCACCGGCAAGGCGGTGAACTTCATTGAGCGCAGTAAGGACCGGCCCTTCTTCCTTTACTTTACGACGGTCAATGTACATGCGCCGTACACGCCGAATGGGCGCTTTCGCGAAACCAGCGCCTGCGGAGTTTATTGCGACTTCATTCGGGAGCTCGACTGGTCGGTGGGTGAGATACTTTCCGCGCTGGAGCGGTCCGGCGTTGCGGATAGTACGCTGGTGATCCTGACCAGCGACAACGGCGGTCTATATTCGCGTCAGGCCTACGCGATGGGCCACCGGGTGAACGGGGATCTGCTTGGTCAGAAGACGGACGTATGGGAGGGAGGCCAACGGATTCCTTTTCTGGCCCGCTGGCCGAAGAAGATTAAGGAAGGCTCGCGATCCGAGGAATTGATTTGCCTGGTGGATTTCATGGCGACCGCAGCCGCCGTGATTGGCACCGATTTGCCACGGGATGCCGGGCCTGACAGCTTCAACGTTCTTCCCGCGCTACTGGGAGATACCAGCCATAAGCCGGTACGCGGCGGCGCAGTGATTCTGGCAAGCGAGTCGGGGATGTTAGCTGTACGGGAAGGCGATTGGATTCTCATTCTGGGTCGCGGTTCCGGCGGTTCAACCACGGACTACGCCAGGCATTATGGGATGCGCCTGGAAGAGTTGGGCCGGAAGACCACGGGATGGGCAGTCAAGGGCATGGGCGAGCCCGATCCGAGCCTCCCAAAGGGACAACTCTATAACCTGGCCAAAGATCGCGGCGAAGCTGAGAATCTGTATGAGGATCGCCCTGAAATCGTGCAGCGGTTAACTAACGTTTTGATTGAGTATCGAACGCGCGGGCGGAGCCGAATGTGACATCAACTGGCTGTATCAGGGTGCGCGAATGCCAGCCCTGCATCACGGTAAGGATCCATGGCCGATACTTGCGGCTTTCCCGGTTTGTAGCGTACCGGCGGCGGAAGGTCCTTCAGGCTCCTCAAACACCCCTCCGCCGCTGACTGGCTGTCGCAAATCTCACTGTAAGTGCCGGTATAAGTCACGCCTTCAACGGAGTATGAGTAAGAGACGGTCAACTTATACGCCGACGCACCTCGGCTGCTAAGTTCAGAAATACTATGCTCGTGGATCGAGCTTGTGGTCCAAGGCCAATTGGCTGAAAGGTGCTTCCGCACAAACTGCGCCGGTATCCCCCAGAGGAAGTACACGACCGATAGCAGAGTGATCACGCCGAGAATTATTGGGACACTGTCCATATCAGAAATCCCAGCCCTTCCAGTAATTGGGATAGTCCACGATTTCGTAGCGATTGGGATCCGACTTGACCAGCGCTTCCGCGGTCTGATTCCAATCCGTCTCATGGGTCTGGCGATAATTGTCCTGAACGACGCTTTGATCGAGCAGGTAATTGCTGAAGCCCTGGACTTGGCGTGCCTTGTTATCCTGGTCGGCCTCCCAGGCTTGATTTTGCATGTCGTGCTGCCGGTCGGCTGCGGCGGCCCGTTGTGCGGCGGCAGCGCCAATGGCGTGAATGGCCGCGATGGCGGGCGCAGCCATAGCGCCGGCCTGCCCGGCGACAACTCCCTGGTTGACCTGATAACTGGAGAGGATGGCGCCGATGGTCCCGCGCTCCTTATCGGCGAGTTCCGGCTGGACCAAAGCCATGGAAAGCATGACCATGTAGTTGCCCATCGGGTCAGGGGAAGTGGTGCACAACAGCGCTAGCAGCTCGGCGTTTCCTCCCTGCGCCCCGGTGAGGTTCACATGCCCGGTAACATGAGCGCAGCGTTGGCCGGGAGGACCTTGCACCTGCTGAGCGTAGTTGAGTTGAAGACCCGTGGGGTTGGCGCCGTTGATGCGCCAAAACTGTTGGAAGATATCCGGGAAGGCCCTGGTCAGATCCACGTTGGAGGGATAAACGATTTTCCCGTTGTTGTTGGGGCGCGTACCGTAGCGCTGGTACTGGCGGAGGGCAGGGCTGTTCGGGTCGACTGCGAGGCGGGTATAATTGAGACCAACCGTTTCATAATTGGGTCCGGTGACAATCGCGGTGCCGCCGGTGCCTTTCACCTGCCATCGGTCGGGGATGTTAAGGCTAGCCGAGTTGTCGGGGAGGGTAACCGGGCGCAGCGCGACGGCAGGGGCCGATCCTCCGCCTGCCGCAGCCGCTCCGCCAGGATGCCACACGCTGAACAGCTTGGTGAGCATGGGGTTGACGGTCGAGCCGAAGCGGGACGTCTCGTCGATGACCATGGCGGCTTCGACTTGATTAGGGCCCGTGACGGAGGCGAAGACCATGCCGGCCACGGGTTTGTGGCCTTGCGGGGTGTTGGCCACGCTGAAGAACACGGCTACGGAATTCGAGCCGCGCACTCGAAAGGTTTTTCCAATTTGCGGCTTTTCACCGAAGTTGTTATGGACGACGCGCAGCATCGAACTCATGGCTGCCGCGGGGCAGGTGGCTCCGTTCACCTGTCCGTAGAAGATTTTGCCGCCTTGGGGGCCGTCAACGGCTTGCATGGGGGTTTGGGCACGCACACCGTACGCATAGATTAAGACGATGGACAACCGCAGAAATGAATGCATGGAAATCACCTCATCTTTCCTGTACCGCTTTCCAGCGATTATACCGCCAAACGGAATAAGTGGAGCTTTTTGTCTTAAAAGTTTAATGCCCGCCGGCAAGCGGCACGGGGGTATTTGAAAAGGAGTGGTGGGCCTAAGAGAACTCGAATCTCTGACCTCTTCCGTGTCAAGGAAGCGCTCTAACCAACTGAGCTATAGGCCCTTTGAGCAAGAACTTCCATTATAGCCTAGATCGTCAATTTCAGCACCGCGTCGATGGTGGATTGCGCGATCGGGTGGTAAGCGGGACGCGCCAGATGGTAGATGTGGAGGGCCCGCTCGCGTCCTGCCGCGGTCTTGGCCAACTCTTCATAAATCGGCTTGATGTATTTGCGCCGGCCGACGGTCTGGAGAAAGCTCGCCAGCTTCGGATACGCGGGCTGATAGTTCTGTTTTACCGTCATGAGCAGCCATTGCGCCAGGATCTCGTCATTACCGGAGGCGGTCAGATGAAACCGGTCATCCAGCCGCTTCATTCCGACAGGTCCCAGGTTTGCAGGCATCTGGTTGAGGAAGCGTAGCCATTCCTGCGTGCTCCAGCGCGCCGCCAGAGGGATATCGTTGGAGCCTGCATTCCATTTCTTGGCAGCATCGTCGACCTTGTCGAACAGCACCGAATGCACCCGGGGCGCGCCCACCGGAAGACCCGGACCGTTGATCCAGGCGTCCAGCGGGATCTGGTCGGCCAGATCTCGATTGGGATCGAGCAGTGTTTCTTTCAAATAGGCCAATGCGGTTTCCGTCGTGATGCTCTGGAAACTATAGCGGTCGAAGTAAGACCGGAGATAATTGTCGAAGCGCTCCCGCCCGAAGGTTTTTTCGAGTTGCAGCAGAAACAGGTAGCCTTTCTCATAGGGCACTGAGGTGGCGCCGTCATCCGGATCCCGGCCCTTCAGGTCGATGTGCAGAACCTGGTCGCGCGGGGCGAGGTGCGCCATCTCTTCTTCGAGTTGCTGGCGGCCCAAAACGGCTTCCATGTCGGCGCGTTCCTTGCCGTAGATCTGCTCGATGATACGGCGCTCGATGTAGACCGTATAGCCTTCATTCAGCCAGAAGTCGCTCCAGGTCGCGTTGGTGACGAGGTTGCCAGACCATGAATGAGCCATCTCGTGAGCGACCAGCGAAACCAGGCTCTTATCCCCCGCGAGGATGGTGGGAGTGGCGAAGGTGAGACGCGGGTTTTCCATTCCGCCAAGGGGGAAACTGGGCGGCAAGACCAGAACGTCGTAGCGATCCCAGCGGTAAGGGCCGAATAACTCCTCTGTGGCATCTATCATCTTGCCCATGTCTTCGAACTCTTTGGCTGCGGAGTCGAGCAAGGATGGCTCGGCATAAACTCCCGTACGGATACCGGCGGGCTTGAAAGAGATATCGCCGACGGCCAGCGCGATCAGATACGCAGGGATGGGTCTGGCCAATTGAAATACGGTATCGCCCGCAAAGGTGACCGAGGTCCGAGTCTGGTCATTGGTGGCGCTCATGACTGCCTGCATCCCGCTGGGATAACGAACGCGTGCGTTGTAAGTTACCCTTACGCTGGGCGTATCCTGGACCGGCATCCAACTGCGCGCGTGAATGGCTTCATTCTGCGTGTACATAAAAGGCAGCTTTTTCCCCGCGGTTTGTTCGGGTGTAAGCCACTGCACACCGGATGCATTGGGGCTGGTTGAGTAAGTGACGCGCGCGAAGCGAGCCGAAGGAGTGATCTTGATGGTGAGCGGTGCGCCCAGTATCGGATCCTCTTTGCCGAGAGTGAAAGTCGTATCCCCCCACTTGGATCTGTCCTCCGATATTTCCACTTTCTCAATGCTCAAGTGCCGCGTGTCGAGCACCAGGGTATCCGCATTGGGATCGATCGGAGTGAAGCTTAGGATGACGTTGCCCATGAGGGTCTTAACGTCGAAGAGAACATGCAGATCGAGGTCAACCGTGGTGACCCGCACTTGGCTTGAATTGGAGAATGAGTGGACGTCAGTGACGGCTAACATATCGGGTCGCTCGGGATGGCTGCAGGATGCGAGCAGCGCGCAAAGCAGAATGGACGATGAGGCGCGGCCGCGGGAGAGATTCATTGAATTATGGGACGAACCGTATCACCGTCCTTCAAGGCGTGATCCGATGGCAAGGCTACGCGATCGTTATCCTGGAGTCCGTCGAGAATCTGGGCGCGCGTGACGCTGGCGGAACCCACTTTTACCGGCCGCCAGACCACGTGTCTATCCACGAGGAGGTAGACCCCCACAACGCCGTCTTCGCGATGCATGGTTTCCTTGGGGATGGTCAGCGCGTTCTCAACCACGCTGGTGCGGATCTCGGCGTTTACATTGGCGCCGGGCACCAACTCGTGATTGGGGTTGTCTATCGTCACCTGCACCTCACCCACCTGACGGGTGCCCAGAGGAACGATCTCGGCGGCCTTCTTTTCCACCACGCCGTTCCAACTGCGCCCCGGTAAACCGTCCCAGGTAATCTTTACCGGCTGGCCGACGCGCACCCGGCCGAGTTCCGGCTCGTCAACGTAGACGCGCACCCGTAAGTGATCGATATCACCAATACTGGCCGCCAGATCGCCAGGATTGAGGAAGGTTCCCGGGCGAGCCGGCAGATTGTAAACAACCCCGCCCATGGGAGCGTACACGGCCCGCTGCGACAACTTTTCCTGCGCCAGACGGACCGCGGCTTCGGCCGCCTGCACACGGGCAGCGGCAGCGGCCAAGTCCTGCTTGCTGACCAGCGCCTCGCGGCGTTTCTGAAGGGCTGCCAACGCCATCTCGGTGTCATGCAGTTTGGCATGGGCAATTTCGACGTCCATGGTGCTGGCGGCTTGTTTGTCATGCAGACGGCGCAGGGAATTGTAATCTTTCAATGCCTGGTCGTGATCCGAACGGGCGTGCTCCAGGTCGCTTTCGATCTGGGCCAGTTCGACGTTCTTTCCGCCTTGCTTTAGGATGTCGAGCGCGGACT
>Ga0326727_10025287_pt1 | contig 11146 bp, 5 predicted proteins | sample MB2enrmetagenome_FD_207643 | JGI IMG/M metagenome (GOLD analysis project Ga0326727, IMG submission 207643) | Lab enriched peat soil microbial communities from McLean, Ithaca, NY, United States - MB29MY | ecosystem: Environmental > Terrestrial > Soil > Wetlands > Peat | place: USA: New York... | reverse complement strand
TCGCGCAGGTCTCCATGGCCAACGCGCCCAAGCTCTACCGCGCCATCCTCGACGGCCTGGAGTATCGCGGCACCATGTTCCTCCAGGCCTTCACCACCTGCCAGCCGGAGCACGGCGTGGCCGACGACATGGCGCTCATCCAGGCCCAGCGCGTGCGCGATTCGCGCGGTGTCCCCGAGTTCGTCTTCAACCCGCGCCTCGGCGAAACTTATCAAGAAGCTCTGGACATCAAGGGCAATCCGTCGATTGATCTTGATTGGTACGAGACCAAAAACAAGCTCACCGGCGAAACCTCCCACTACACCGTCGCCCACTGGTGTGTTACGGAGGCCCGCTTCCGCAACCACCTCAAGAAGATCAAGCCCGAAGCAGCGGCCAAGCTCATCCCGCTCGATAACATGTTGGTCCGCATCACGCAACAAGATGTCGTCTACCGCCGCTATCTCACTCCCGGCCACCGCTCCTTCATCCCCGACTTCGGCACTTATATCACCGTCGAAGACGCCGGTAAGTCCGTCTACTACGCCCTCTCGCGCCAGCTAGTCATGTTCTGCGTCGAGCGCCGCAAGGCTTGGCGGATGCTGCAATCCAAGGCGGGAATCATCAACAAGGAGTACGCCGCGCAGCGCGCCCTGCTCGCCGAAGTAGACGCGGGCAAGCTGCCGCTGGAAGAGTTCCTCGTGCGCGGGCATGAACTTATCAAGGAACGCCTAACCGGTGGCGTGCCAGCCAAGGCATAAAACCAGCTTTAAATCAGCGTCGGAATCCCAGGTCTGAAAATCCAGACCTGGGGCCCCCGGCACCCGAAGCTGCGTATCCTATCGGATAATGCTGAATGCGGAAAATCAGCATCGGAACTGTTAAAGCTGGAACAAGAGGTATTAACCCGTCTTCACGAAGAGTGAGCCGGGTTCCGAGCTCTTGCGGCGCTTCATTCCGGTTATTGGTCTCCGTTGTTGGAGCACGTCGTCGTCTGTCCCGCAGCGTTTCCTCCCACATAGAAGGGGGGGCTCGTTCCATTGAGGCTGAAGGCGACTGTGGTCGAATTCGGAGAGCCTTTCAGCCTGGCTAAGCAATTGTTGCTATTGTTCGGATCGTGTGGATTCGACAGGTTGAGCACAGTATGGGTCGCGCCCGTCGTGTCGGTCAGAACCACTGTGATTCCCTGAATGTCCCAGTTATCGTCGCCTTCAGTTCCGTTATTGTGCTCGAGGAGCTGAATCGTTAGGGATGTGATCGCCGAAAGAGGTTTAGGCGTCACTAAAGAGAACGTCTGTGCGCTGCTGGTCCAGTTATTCCACGACTGATTGCCGTTCAGGTCCTTTGCGCCCCCGCCGTTATTACAGACTTTGTCGGGATTGGCGTTGTTGGACGGCTTCAGGCAGAAGGCCGGCTCTCCATTGATTGTTGCCCACAACTCGGTGTCGGACCGGGCATTGTCGTTTCCTGTGGACACCGTGATTTTGGCCTTGATCACCGATGGAGGTGGGGGAGGAGGGGGAGGTGGGACGCCCACGCTGGTTGCGTCCGCGCACGTCGCGCCGGAAGGCGCCGGGTTGCTCTCCGAAAACACGAGTGCGGGCATCGAAAACATCATCGCGGTAGGGGCAGAGTTCACCAAGGTCAAGTTATTCGACTCGCCCGTAAAACTCACGTCTTTGCATGCCGGCCCATTCGTTATCCCGCTGCTCACGCTAGTGCGCACTTGAATGGCTGCTCCATTGTTGAAGACTGCTTCGCTGCCGCCGCCGTTGCCAAAGACATTGAACTCGGTATCCTTCCACAAGGTACCCAGATCGGGGAAAATGTTGCCGCCAGTAGCAAGAAAAGCCGTCCCGCCTTCAACCATTTCCGTGGAATCTGTCGACTTGCCGCCGCTGGCTGTATCGCCAATGAGTGCTAGCTCATACAGCAAGGAAATCGGCACCGTCAACGGAGACGCGCTGCCGGGACCGTTCATGACGCAAAATACAGGGCCAGTGGGCGTGAATTGAAACGAACACCATTGGTTTGAAACGACGCCGAACGTATCGCATTCATTTGCGGGCGCTACCGGAGAAGGACAGGCAGTACCTGCCGGGCCGAAATTGAGCAGCCAGTACTGGATAAATACATCGCCAATGCACTCTGAGCAGTTTTGGTCTTGCGCGTAGACAAACTGCTCCCATCCCTTGCATTGCTTCGGGGTCGGAGAGCTCTCGCACGTCGTGGTGCCAGAGAAGGGGTTAGTGTTTAGCTGCAGGCTAAACGAATTTGCTTCACCACCGATGCAAGACGGATTTGATGGGCAGATTTGGTTCGGGCATTGCACATCGCACTCGCTCGTCACATTCGCCTTGTCGAACGATCCCTCTGCCTCGGTCATGTTGCCGCTCACCACAGCTACGAAATCCGCGTCTGATGCCCCGCCTACTTGCTGGGTTCGCGTCGCTCCGGTGCGCCTCGGCAAATAGAGTTTGTGTGGCGGCGTTTTGCAGGGTGTCTCCCGCCACGCGGTGTTGGGATACTCCGCTGTAAAGCACCCTTTCTTCGGCGTCGGGATCTTCATAATCGCCTTGTGCCAATTCTGCAGCTCCTCCGCGCTCGGCTTGGGCTGCACCTCGGTCGGTATCCTCGTCGTGGTCGGTGTCGTTGGCGCCTGCCTGGCTTCGGGCGCCGCTTTTGGCGCTGTTTCCTGTGCCTGTATGGGCTCGACTGTTCCTATCAACAGCGTGCTCAATACTGTCACTGCAAGCGACACGGTGAACCGCGCCGCACACCGCAACCATAAGTGGTTGGTGAAAACCTTGTCCATGCGACCTCCGTGGGGCGAGTAACGCCTGTTGTGGATTAGGAAATGGTGTATCCGAAGAGCACCGGCACAGAGTCAACGCGAACATCAGGGAGCGGTGACCCTGCTCGATCCTTCGCGGACACAGTATTTCAAATCCGACGTAAAACAAGAAGGGGACTCTGCCAAGGAAGGTGGCGCGCTAAGCCTAGCAAATGCGTAACACCGGATCGGCCTCACTACGCAGTAACCTTCCGCATAGATAGTGTCCCAAGGTAACGGCCGTTCAAACCGGAATTTCCGTTTTGCCTTTCGGCTGTGAATCAGTATACCCCCATTTGCCTCCGTTCGCGATCCTTTTTGCTTTGGTTCCTGGTCCAGAAACTCGGTCGTGCGCCGGGAGCCCGAGAGCCTGCCCTGAGCGTAGTCGGGGTCCCCACCCTCCTACCCTGTGGAAATCATTCTTTGACCCCTCCATAGCTCATAACTCGCACGATATCAACAGCATGCATTTTTGCCTTGTTGACGAATCGTAACTGAAAACCCCCGATTTTGCCCCTTTTTAAACCCCCAAAGCCCCCGTTTTGGCTCAAAAAGACCGTTTGCTTGTACTGTTTGGGTGCTGCAGACGATCTACCGCCCCGGTTTCCCCTGGACAGCTGTCCAGTGCGACAATCATTGCGTCGGGGCAGTCCGTCCAATACCGCTCTGCCCGGAGGAGAAAACCACCATGAAACGTCTTTTAGTCTGTGCGAGCCTTCTCGCTGCCCTTGCTGTTCTATCCGCCCAGCCAGCCCCGCCAAAAGCCCCGCCGAAGAGCCCGCCGGCCACTGTGTCGGCGACCATCGCCGGCAAAACCATCACCATCAACTACAGTTCGCCCAGCGTAAACGGCCGCGCCGGCCACATCTTCACCAAGGATGGCCTCATCAGCCACGATCCAACCTATCCGGTCTGGCGAGCAGGCGCCAATACCGCCACCTGGGTTTGGACCGACGGGGGCATCACGATGGGAGATCTCAAAGTGCCCGCCGGAAAATACTCTCTGTACGTCGACATCTCAGACCCCGATGCATGGGTTCTGATCATCAACAAGCAGACCGGCCAATGGGGCACCAAATACGACAAGGCAGAGGACCTGGGCCGCGTGAAGATGACCATGAACAAGCCGCCGGCGCTGGTGGAGAATCTGAAGTACACCATCACCGACCTCGGAGGCAACAAAGGCAAGCTCACCCTGGAATGGGAGAACAAGACCGCCACCGTGCAATTCAAAGTGCAGTAGAACGGTTCTCCGGCAGCTGCTGGATAATATGTGTCGATGCAGAGCGGCTTATTGCAGATTATTCCCGCCCTGCCGATACAATAGAGGTAGTGTGTAAATTCCACACTGAAGGGGTAATAGCTTTGCCTTTATATGCCTATCGTTGTACCCAGTGCGGCCACCGCTTTGAAAAAATCCAGAAATTCTCGGCCGCGCAGGAGCTTGTCTGCCCCATTTGTCAGGGCGTGCTGGAACGCCCGCTCACCGCGCCGCGCCTGCACTTCAAGGGCGGAGGTTTTTATGTGAACGACTACGCGGGCAAGAGCAAAACGCCGGCCCCCGAGCCCGCACCCGCAGAGATCAAGACTCCCTGCGGTGGAAGTTGTGGTGCGGCCTGTCCCGCAGTTGCCGCCGCCTCTGACTCTAAAGCGTCAACTTTAACTTCCTGATGTTCATAGCCTGGCAACTCCCCTCAACTCTCTCCGCCCTTTCGGCCCGATAAGATAGTTTTAGTACAGAAAAATGCCGCTGCTAGATCCCATCCCGTCGCCGGTGTTGGACGCCGACTTTGCCGCTCTTGAGTGGGAGGTGCTTCTCGCGCTTTGTTCTTCTTTTGCCGCGTCCCCGGTCGGCCGCCAGGCTATTCTCGACTTGGGACCCTCCACTGACGAAGCCTGGATCGCAAGCCAGCATCAGCTCACCGGCGAGCTTCGCCTGCTGCTCGACGAACAGACTTCCATTCCGCTTGGCGGCCTCTTTGATCCTACGCAACAAACCAGCAAAGCGCAGATTTCCGGCGCGGCCCTCGAGGCCGTCGAGTTGCAAGCCATCGCCCGCCTGGCCGATGACGTGGCCTCATGGCAAACGCTGCTGCAATCGCCCCCGGTGCGGCTGGTGGGCAAGCTGACTGGACTCGCCCAGCTTTCGTCGGCGCTGACCACAAACCTGCGTCCACTTGCCGAGTCCATCGAGCGCACCATTCAACCCGACGGCTCGCTGGCCGACAATGCTTCGCCCGAACTGGGCCGCATCCGCCGCGAGCAGGAGCGCCAGAAAAAACTCATCGAAGAATCTCTGCGCGCCACTTTACGCAAGCTCGCCTCGGAGGGAGCGACGCAGGAAGAGCTCATCACCATCCGCGGCGACCGCTTCGTCATTCCCGTGCGCGCGGAGTTGAAGCGGCGCGTCAGCGGCGTGGTCCACGGCGTCAGCTCCTCGGGCCAGACGGTCTACCTGGAGCCTCTCGAAACCATCGAGCAGAACAACGAGCTGGTCCGGCTCATCGAGGAAGAGCAGGCTGAGATTCATCGCATCTTCATGGCGCTCACACGCCAGGTGGGCGGCTACGCGCACGCTCTCGTCGAGGGAGCGCGCGTGCTGGCTGCGGTGGACAGCCTTCAGGCCTGCGCCCGCTTTGCCCGCGACTACAACTGCGTAGCCCCGGTCATCACGCCCGGTCTTCTGCATCTCCAAGCCGCCCGCCATCCTCTGCTCGAGAGGCATCTCCGCCTGACCGGCGGTCATATTGTCCCGCTCACTCTCGAACTCACCGCCTCTGAGCGCCAGCTCATCATCAGCGGACCCAACACCGGCGGCAAAACCGTCACGCTCAAAACCACGGCGCTACTGGCTATGATGGCGCAGGCCGGCCTGCCCATTCCCGCCACGGCAGCCAGCTTTCCTGTCTTCACCGCATTTCTGGCCGACATCGGCGATGCGCAATCCATCGAGGCGGAACTCTCCACCTTTTCCGCACACATCACCAACCTCGACCGCCTCTCGCGTCTTGCCGGCGACAAGTCTCTGGTGCTGCTCGACGAGCTTGGCTCCTCCACCGATCCCGAGGAAGGCTCCGCGCTGGCCGTGGCCATCGCCAGTCATTTTTTAACAGCGAAGGCCTGGACGCTCATCTCCACGCATCACACCTCGCTCAAGGTCTACGCCGCCAACACCCCCGGCGTCCTCAACGCCGCGGCTGGCGTGGATGAAGTGACGCTCGTGCCGAATTATCAGCTTCGCCTCGGCGTTCCCGGCGCGTCTGCTGGAATTCAAACCGCCGAGCGCCTCGGTCTGAACGCCGCCATCATCGCCGCCGCCCGTCAGCGTCTCGGTTCGCAGCAGGTGGACATCGCCCGCTTCCTCGATAAGCTGCACAGCGAACTCACGCAACTCGAAGCCGACCGCAAGGCTGCCCGCGTCGAGCAGTACGCGCTCAACCAGGAGCGAGCCAGGCTCGCGCGCGAGGGCGATGTCGAGCTGCGCCAGCGCACCCGTGAGCTTGAAACCAAGCTGGCCTCTCTGCTCAAGGACTTCGAGTTCCAGATGCGCGAGACGGTGCGCGCCATCGAAGATCGCGTTGGGCAGCAGAAAATCTCCAAGGAAGCCGAGCGCCGCATCCTGCGCCTGCGCCGCGAGTTTCAGGAGAGCTTCAACCAGACTGTCGTAGCCCACCGCACCGGCGCGGATGTTGGCGACGCCAACGCCGAGCCGCACATCATCAAACACGTTTCAGTAGGCGACCAGGTTCGCCTCAAGTCGATGAACAAAATTGCCGTCGTGCAGCGCGAGGTCGAGAAAGACCTCTTTGAAGTCGCCCTCGGCCCCATCAAGATGCGCGTCAAGCGCGAAGAAATCTCCGAGGTTGTTCGCCCCACCGAACAGCAATCCTCAGAGCGCCACGATCCTCTGGCCGCCGCGCGCAAGCAGAAGAACGTTCGCGTCACCGTCACCAGCGCCAACACTGACTCCCTGCGCGCGGAGATCAATCTCATCGGCCGCACCGTGGACGAGGCTACGCAGGAGTTAGAGACGTATCTTGACCGCGCCTTCCTCGCCGGCCTGCCAGGCGTCCGCGTCATTCACGGCCACGGCGCCGGCATTCTCCGCCGAGGCGTCCGCGAATTCCTCAAATCCCATCCCCACGTAGCCACCATCACTGAAGCCCCGCAAAATGAAGGCGGCCAGGGGGCGACGCTGGTGGAGTTGCGGCAGTAGTTAGCAGGTGGTCCGAGTTCTAGAGAAGCAAGCCAGGCACAAATATGTGTGTTACTTTGCAGATAATTAACTTCCTCCGGCTCACAATAGTTGAATGAAAGAAATGTGGACACAATGCCGGTTCGATCTGTGTGGGTTGTGTCCAGTCCGTATCTTGAGGAAGTACCCCCTACCCCCCCTCTATATTTTTCCACCCCCCTGAAACCTTGCAGATTATTTTTAAGTTCCCTGGAATCAACGCCTGTGGATAATTTTCATTCTCCATAAATCCCACATCGTGAGATTAGGCCTCTAAAAATCACCGGAAAAATCCGGTTTTTCATCCCCAAACACCTCCAAATCATCGTTCCGAGGCTTTTTCGCTAACTCGCTAACCCGCTAACAGAAACGGCCCCGCGTTGCGGAGCCGTTTCGCTAACTTGCAAATGTGCGCGTAGCGCACGCCAACTTGCTAACTCGCTGCTTCTTCACGCCATCGCTTCGCGGCTCATCGGCTCAAACTTCAACTGGTTGGTCTTGCGGTCCACGTCGATGCGTACGTGCGCGCCGTGCAATACTTCGCCGTTGAGAATCTTGATCGCCAGTGGATCCTGGATCATGCGTTGCAAGGCGCGCTTTAGTGGACGTGCTCCGTAAGCCGCATCGGAGCCCGCAGCCAGAATCAGTTGCCGCGCCGGCTCGGTGAGCTCCAGCGAAATCTGCCGCTCTTCGAGCAGCTTGCTGACTTCAGCCAGACGCAGATCGAGAATCTTGCTCATCTGCGCCGCGCCCAGCGGACGGAAGATCACGATGTCGTCCACGCGATTCAAAAACTCCGGTCGGAAGTGCTCGCGCAAAACGCGCATCACCGATTCGCGAGCCATATCGAAGTCGTGCTCGCTCTTGAGCGCGTCACCTGCAAGCAGACTCGCGCCCAAGTTGGAGGTCATAATCAGCACGGTGTTTTTGAAATCGACGGTCCGGCCTTTGGCGTCGGTCAAACGGCCGTCATCCATGATCTGCAGCAGAATGTTGAAGACATCGGGATGCGCCTTCTCGATCTCGTCGAAGAGAATCACGGCATACGGCCTGCGCCGGACGGACTCGGTCAACTGTCCGCCCTCGTCGTAGCCGACATAACCCGGCGGCGCGCCGATCAACCGCGCCACGGAGTGCTTCTCCATGTACTCGCTCATGTCGATGCGCACCATGGCTTGCTCGTTGTCGAAGAGAAACTCGGCCAGTGCGCGCGCGGTCTCAGTTTTGCCCACGCCGGTGGGGCCAAGAAAGATGAACGAACCAATCGGACGCTTCGGATCGCTCAACCCGGCGCGTGAACGTCGAATCGCATTGGCCACGATGGTCAGCGCCGCGTCCTGTCCGATGACCCGCTCCTTGAGCCGCTGCTCCATTTCGACGAGTTTCTTGACTTCGCCTTCCAACATGCGCGAGACAGGAATTCCCGTCCACTTGCTCACGATTTTGGCGATGTCTTCCTCATCGACCTCTTCCTTCAGCAGGCGCGCGGCTGCGCCGTCCTTCTGCGCCCCGTCCTGCGCGGCGTTCAGCTTCTTCAGTTCGGCTTCCAGCTTGGGCAGCTCGCCATACTGAATCTGCGCGGCGCGGTCGAGCTGGCCCTTGCGCGTCTGCTCCTCGGCCTCAAAGCGCAACGCCTCGATCTTTTTCTTGATTTCGCTTATGCGGCTGATGGCTTCGCGCTCCCGCGTCCATCGGGCGCGCAGCGCCGTGATCTTTTCTTTCAACGTAGCCAACTCGCGATCGACTTCCTTGCGCCGTTCGATGCTGTTGGCATCCGTCTCGCGCTTCAGCGCGGCACGCTCAATCTCCAGCGACGTGGCCTCTCGCTCCAGTTGGTCGATCTCAGTCGGCACCGAGCCTATCTGAATGGCCAGCGAAGCCGCGGCCTCATCCACCAGGTCGATAGCCTTGTCGGGTAAAAAGCGGTCGCTGATGTAGCGATGCGAGAGTACGGCAGCGGCCACAATCGCCGCATCCTTGATGCGCACGTTGTGGTGCGCTTCGTAACGATCCTTCAGGCCGCGCAAAATCGCAATGGTGTCTTCGACGTTGGGCTCGCCGACATAGACGATCTGGAAGCGCCGCTCCAGCGCCGCATCCTTCTCGATGTACTTGCGGTATTCGTTCAACGTGGTTGCGCCGATGGCTCGCAATTCGCCGCGCGCCAAAGCCGGCTTGAGCATATTGCTGGCGTCTATGGCGCCCTCCGCCGCGCCCGCGCCGACCAGTGTATGCAGCTCATCGATGAAGAGCACGATCTCGCCGTTTGATTCTTCGATCTCCTTGAGCACCGCCTTGAGACGGTCCTCGAACTCGCCGCGATATTTTGCCCCAGCCAGCATCGAGCCGAGATCGAGCGAGATCACACGCTTGTCCTTGAGACTCTCCGGCACGTCGCCGGAGACGATGCGTCGCGCAAGGCCCTCGACGATGGCCGTCTTACCCACGCCAGGTTCGCCGATCAGCACGGGATTGTTTTTGGTGCGCCGGCTCAGTACCTGGATTACGCGGCGAATCTCTTCGTCGCGGCCAATGACCGGGTCCAGCTTACCGCGACGCGCAAGTTCCGTCAGGTCCTTGGCGTATTTTTCCAGAGCCTGAAACTTGCCCTCGGGATTCTGATCCGTCACACGCTGCGAGCCGCGCACCGCGGTCAGCGCCTTCAGAATTGCATCGTGCGTCGCGCCCAGAGCGGCCAGGGCCTCGCGCGCGGCGTCGTTTTTCTGGTGGGCCGCCCCCAGCAAAAGATGTTCCGTGGAAACGTATTCGTCCTTGAAGTTGGCGGCCTCGCGGAATGCCTGATCGAGAACTTTATTGAGCACCTGGCTCACGCTCGGCTGCGCAGCGGCTCCTGCCACACGAGGCAGTTTCTCCTCGATCTGGTGCAGGTCATGCTCCAGCCGTTCCGCAGGAACGCCGATCTTGCCCAACACGGAAGGAATCACGCCCTCGCGATCCTCGACGAGCGCCAGCAACAAATGCACCGGCAGCACTTCGGGGTTGCCCAGTTCGGCAGCTCGCGCCTGTGCCTGCTCCATCGCCTGTTGCGACTTGACGGTCAGTTTTTCCCAACGAATAGCCATTTCAACCTCAGCTTTGAGTTCACAGCAGACAGCTAACAGTTAAAGCTGACGACTGAGAGCTGTCCGCTGTGAACTGTTTGCTGTTGTTACGCAACTTTAACTTCGATCTGCTTGGGCTGGGCTTCCGGTTTCTTCTTCAGCTCCAGCTTCAGCACACCCGCATTGTAACTGGCGGCTACGCTCTCCGTATCCACAGTCGAGGGCAGTGTGAAGGCGCGATAGAAGCTGCCGTAGCGCCGCTCGATGCGATGGAAGTTCTCCTCTTTCTCCTCTTTCTCGAGCTTGCGCTCGCCCTTGACGGTGAGCGTGTGGTTCTCGACGCGCACGTCCAGGTCCTTCTGGTCGATGCCCGGCACTTCCAGCTTGAGCATCACCTTCTGCGCGTCCTCATAAATATCGACCGCCGGCACAAAGCTGGCAGCCGCCACCGGGTCATCCCCTTCGTTCATATCGCGGAACAAAGAGTTGACGCGGTTCTGCAGTGCTACGACTTCCCGATAAGGGTCCCAACGAGTGATTGCCATTAGAGTGTACCTCCTGATGATCTTGGAATGTGGGGCCGGAGGATGAGTCCTAGCCACTCACATAATCTGATAAAATAATAGCATAACGCGCAGAAAATATGCGCAAGATACGCTCATATATTAAAATGTTTTTATAACTATATCTATTATCAATCATTTAAAGAAAATATAAATCTAAATCTTAGCCGGTTTTACCAATTTTAGCCTGCTACTGCCGCTTCCCGCTCCACTCCAGGTAGCTTGTGAAATCTGTTTGGCTGGGCATTTTCAGCTCAAACTGGCCGCTCATCACTCCATCCAGGAAGGTGTAGCTCAAGCGGTATTGCTGCCCCGGTTGCGCCGGATCGGAGAGAAATACCACAGTTCCTGGCTTGGGTATGGTAACGCCATAGTGAATAACGTGGCCCTCATTGTCGAAGTAGATGGATTCGAATGTTTGTCCGGATGCTGCGGGATAGATGTAAAGAAGGTCGCTGTGCTGGCATTCGAAGTC
>Ga0326727_10025286_pt1 | contig 11147 bp, 5 predicted proteins | sample MB2enrmetagenome_FD_207643 | JGI IMG/M metagenome (GOLD analysis project Ga0326727, IMG submission 207643) | Lab enriched peat soil microbial communities from McLean, Ithaca, NY, United States - MB29MY | ecosystem: Environmental > Terrestrial > Soil > Wetlands > Peat | place: USA: New York... | reverse complement strand
GTGCTGCTTGTTGAGGCAGCAGCGCTTGAATTTTTGGCCGGGCCCAGAGATGGAATAAGAAGACTGGTCTCGTTGAGCGGCTTACAGTAAACTGCTGCCTGTATCAAAGTCGCACTCCCGAGGGTGCCAAAGAGCAGACCAGTTCATGAGCAAAGGATATCAAGGAGCCGGCCGAGCAAGCACGCCGATATGTGGGAATCGATTTGGGTGACAAACGCAGTCGTGTCTGCGTGACGAGCGAAAAGGGCGAAATGGGGTATCCACTTGACTCAGGTAATCGCCACGGGCGCAAGGCGTCCTGCACCAACTTGGCGATCTCTGGACACTGTAGAAACAAAGGGCCGCTGCCGCCTCGATCCAGGATGCGGTCCATGGCCCTGGAACGCCTCTCCTGACGGGGCGTGACGCTCCGGAGGGAAGACCCGATTCGCCGGGAGGCTGTTCTGTAAGCGGAAACACAAACAGGGGCTCGCCTACAGATTCCCAATGCGGTAGCCGTCTTTCGTAATGTCTCATCCATGAGGTAAGTCAGAGAAACTCGCAGCTGTAGGCGCCAGGGCCGCCTAAAAGGCGGCTGCAGCCAGGATTGGCTGCCCCACGGGGCCAGAGCCACCTTATGTTAACGCCTATGGGGGACCGCCCCACCCATTCATTTCATTCCACGCGCCTGATCTTCGCACCCACCGACGCCAGCTTTTCCTCGATCTTTTCGTAGCCGCGATCGATGTGATAGACGCGGTCGATCACGGTCTCGCCGCGCGCTACCAAGGCTGCCAGAACCAGCGAGGCGCTGGCGCGCAGGTCGGATGCGATGACTCCCGCTCCGGTCAACTCACTTTTGCCGGCGACCATGGCCTGGTTGCCTTCGAGGCGGATATTGGCGCCCATGCGTACCAGCTCCTGGGCATGCATAAAGCGGTTTTCAAAGATGGTCTCGGTGATGAGCGCGATGCCTTCGGCCTGGGTCATCAGCGCCATGTACTGGGCCTGCAAATCGGTGGCGAAGCCGGGATACTCCTGGGTCCGGATATCGACGGAGCGCAATTTGCCGAAGGCCTTCACCTGAACGGAATTTGCGTCCGTCTGTTGAACGTCGACGCCGGCTTGTTTGAGCTTCATGGAAAGCGCGGCGAACTGATCCGGGATGCAGCCGGTGATTCGGATATCGCCTCCGGTAATGGCGCCCGCCACCACGAATGTTCCGGCTTCGATGCGATCGGGGATGATGGTATGGTCGACACCGCCGAGCTTGGAGACTCCCTGGATGCGGATAGTAGAGGTGCCCGCGCCTTCGATCTGTGCGCCCATAGCGCTCAGCATGGCGGCGAGATCGACCACTTCGGGCTCGCGCGCGGCATTGTCGAGCACGGTTTCGCCTTGCGCGAGGACAGCGGCCATCATCAGGTCCTCGGTACCTGTCACGGTAATTCGCTCGAATTTGACTTGCGCGCCTTTGAGGCCGTCGGGGGCCTGGGCTTCGATGTAGCCGTGTTCCTGAAAGATGCGTGCGCCGAGGGATTCGAGTCCCATGATGTGCAGGTTGATGGGACGCGCGCCGATGGCGCAGCCGCCGGGGAGGGACACGCGGGCGCGTCCGATGCGGGCGACCAGCGGGCCCAGCACCAGGCTGGAGGCGCGCATAGTCTTCACCAGTTCATAGGGTGCTTCGGGCGAGACGATTCGCGGCGTATTGAGGACCACGCACTCGTCTTCCACCACCACCTGCGCGCCGATATCGACCAGCAGGCGCTGCATGGTGCGGATATCGCGCACCCGCGGGATGCGGCGCAGTCTGACCTCGCCGTCAGTGAGCAGAGCCGCGGCCAGCGCGGGCAACGCGGCATTTTTCGACCCGCTGGTGGGGATCTCGCCCTCCAGGCGAGGACCGCCTTCGATAACGAACTTATCCATGTCCTAGAGCTCCTGTGATCCGCCCTCCGGCTGCGTTCAACCGGGATTGAGCGTCTTCGCGCGAACAACCCGCCTTGGCCATGACGATGGCGGTTTTTACGTCGCGTCCGGCGGCGAGCAACGCTTCGCCTGCCTGATCGTAGGATAAGCCCGTTGCGCCGGCAATGATACGCTGCGCGCGATCGATCAGCTTGGAATTTTTGGGCTGCACGTTGACCATGAGGTTGCCGTAGACGTATCCGAGCCGGATAAACGCGCCGGTGGTCAGCATGTTGAGCACGAGTTTGGTTGCGGTGCCGGCTTTGAGGCGGGTGGATCCGGCAATGATTTCCGGGCCGGGGAGCGGGGTGATGGCGATCTGGGCCGCGCGCGCAAGCTGCGACTCGGGCGTGCAACTGAGGCCGATGGTCACCGCGCCGAGGCGGTTGGCTTCGGCAATTGCGCCGAGGACGTAAGGAGTGCGTCCGCTGGCGGCGATGCCGCATAGGACGTCGGACGCGGTGAATCCGCGAGCGAGCATGTCGTGTGCGCCAATGGCGGGGTCGTCTTCGGTGGCTTCGGTGGCGCGGGAGAGCGCCGCTTCGCCTCCAGCGATGATGCCTTGCACCAGGTCCGGTGAGACGCCGAAGGTGGGAGGGCATTCGGAGGCGTCGAGGACTCCCAGGCGTCCGCTGGTTCCCGCGCCGATATAGAAGAGCCGGCCGCCGCGGGTGAAGGCGTCGACGATAACGTCCACGGCGCGGGCGATGTGGGGGAGTTCAGGCGTAAGCGAAGCCGCGACCTGGCGATCTTCGTCGTTGATGACGCGCAGCATGTCAATCGTGGGCAGCGCATCGATGCCGCTCGAATGCGGATTGGGTTGCTCGGTGAGAAGTTCTCCTAGCGTAGGCATTAATGCAGCGTTCCCATGTACTGGCCGGTGCTGGCGTCGACCAGAACGGAATCGCTGCTGGTGGCGACGTTTTCGCCCCAGATGATGCGCCAAACGGCATCGGGGATGTTCTGGTTCAAGGTCAGTTGATAGCTGATGACCATGTTGGGGTGCGCCGCGGCATACTTGGGGTCATTTTTGACCGCGCTCCGATAGGCTTCGTCGCTATCGATCTTGACTGCATCGATAGGGAAGGTTTTACTATTCCCCGACCAGGGCTCGGGGCGTTCGTCGGTGATGCCCTGGTGAATGGACATGCTGATATCGGCGCCGGCCCAGGTGTAGGTTCGGGATTGCTGGAGGCTGGGCGAGACGAAAGTGATCTGCCATCCGCCCGCTTTACCGGGGGTGTCGGGGACTTGCGAGAAATGCATGCTGGTCATGTTGGCGATTTGCAGGTCCTGCGACCAGGTGCGGGCAGCGATGAACATCTGCTGGAGGGCATAGCGTCCGGTCACGGGCTCCGGTGCTTTTTCGACCTCTTTGGGTTTGGGCGGTTCGGAGCAGGAGGTCAGGAAAGCGCATGCCGCAACCGTAAGGAAAAGGGGTTTCATGGGGGTCTACTTTAATTCTGGCATGGCGGCGAAATGAGGGCGCCGGGACGAGGTTGCCGCGCAGCCGGGCAGGCCACGAGAAACGATGGTCTGGTGTGCTCGGTATGACTCTTATTCAAGGGGTGAAAGTCCCCCCATGGACCGTGATGACCGGAACCATCCGTCTAGGCAAGGGTGTCCGTCGCGAGGCGGGATCTGAAGAAAACCGATGACGAAATCGCGGAGCCGACGTACAGAAAGCGGATGTCAGGCCTGTGCAGCGTGGGTGAGCCGGCCAGAGACGGCGAAGCCCGATAGTCTTCCGACGCTGTGGGGTAGATCCGACGGTTCCCTGAGAAGGAGAAGAGTCTTGGCCGCTTAAACTTCTCAGAAGTGTAACCGTAGCGCAAACTGGACCTGCCTGGCATTGGTAATTACCGTGGTAATCGTCCCAGCCGCGGCCGAGCCGATGCTCGCATTGGGCAACCCGAAGTTGGGGTGATTGAGAAAGTTGAAAAACTCCGACCGGAACTGCAGGCCGAAGCGCTCGGTGATGCGGAAATCTTTGTCCGCGCCAAAATCCCAGGTTGCCAGGTTCGGACCGATCAGCACGTTGCGGCCAGTGTTGCCGAAGGTGTAAATAGCCGGCGCGGTGAAGCACGAGAGCTGATACCAGTCATGAATTGATCGCTGGCCACTCGACAGGTTGCCATCGCAACCGCGGTTCGGGCGCTGGAACGTGCCGGTGTTGTCAGTGGCCGTGGCCATCGAAACGGAAAATGGCATCCCGGTTTGCGCGGTGACGATGTTGCTGAGCTGCCATCCGCCGGCCAATGCATCGACCACGCGGTTCGCATTCGCCAGGAACTTCCGTCCGTGGCCGAAAGGCAACTGGTACACCGCGCTCAAGGTGAAGCGCTGCTGGATGTTGAAGTTCGACAGACCGTAATCGGCCGCCACGTTTTGCGGATTCTGAATGTTGATTCGCGATTCGCCGGTGGACGAGTTGCCGCCGGCGCCATTGTCCAGGCTCTTGCCGAAAGTGTAGGAGCCCAGGAAGGAGAGACCGTAGCTCATGCGCTTCTCCGCCGAGAGTTGGAGCGAGTTGTAGAGGGAAGGCCCGCGGGGCTCCCACGAAGAGACCTGCGCGAAGCCCGGATAAGGCCTACGTGCCGGTACCGCGCCTGCCCCGGGCACGGCGACGTTCTCGTCCAGGTTCAGATTGAGGTGGTTGCCCTTGTTGCCGACATACGCACCGCGCACCACCAGCGATTTCGTGATCTGCCGCTCCAGCGTGAAGTTCCACTGCTGGACGTTGGGCGTCAGGTTAGGCGTGGGCTGGTAAACGGCGGTGGGAAGGTTGTTCGAGGAGAACGTCTGGGGTATGCCGGTGGAGGTGCTCAGACACGGCGTGGTAGCGGCACAGGTCACGGCAAACGTCGGGCCGAACGGGTAGTTGATAAACAGGCGGGTCGAGCCGCCGATGCCTTGTTCATTGAAGTAGAACAATCCGTACGCGGCGCGGATCACAGTTTTCCCGGTGAGGCGATAGGCAATGCCAAGCCGCGGACTGAAATCATGGTCCTCGGTGCTGAGAATCGAGCTGGAGATGCCGTTCTGCCCGGCCAGCGCGAGTGCGCCGCTGTTGAGGAAGAAGTCCGACAGCCGGTTGCGACGCTCGGTGACGGGCGTGAATAAATCCCATCGCAGACCCAAGTTGACCGTGAGTTTTTGGGAAACGCGCCACTGATCCTGCATGAACCCCCCGTATTCGGTGTAGCTGTTGTAAGGAACGCCGCTGCCCAGCAGACTCTTGCTGGAACTGACCGGGAGACCGAGCAGAAGGTCGGCGAAGCCCGCACCCGTGCCACTGGACGACGCCGGATTATTGGTGTATGTTCCGGTGAAGCTGAGCGACCCGGAGGGCGCGGCCAGTTGGAAAAAGCCGAATCCGTTATGGATGACGCTGAAGCCGAAGCGCATGGAATGCGCGCCGCGCACGTAGGAAACCGTATCGGTGGCCTGCCAGGTGTTTTGCGGTATCACCTCCGGAACATTCCCGGCGCTGAACCCGCTTTCCGCTGTGATGGTGAGCGAAGGCATCGCGCCCGAGTACGGGCCGGTGTTCGCGCCAATCAAACCCAGCTTCGTCGCGAGGTTGAAATTCTCGTCGATGGGTGTGACCGAAAGCGAGAAACGTGTGTAGCCCAGCGCCACCTGGTTGGTGATCGCGGGCGAGAACTGGTGAATCTCCTGCACTGTTGCCTGGTCGCTGGGTGCATGATTGAAGCGCAGCGAGCCTGCCGTGGCGGAGCCCTGCGCGAAAGCCAGTGGGTTGATGGCTCCATTGATCATGACCGGAGTGCTGGGGAAAGTGATGTCGGCGCTGCCATGAGTGACTCGGCCGAACAGGCTGTCGGTGTGCGAGATCACCTGATCAATTCGGATGTCGTACTGATCCTCGCTTTGCACCGCCAGATTATTGACGCGGAAGTTATTGCTGACGCCGGGGAGATTCGGCAGGGGAAAGACGGCGAGCAGGTTGCGCGCGATGGGATCCTGGGAAGAAAGGGGGATCTGGTTGTTGGCAAACGGCTGGCGCGTGTTGGTGGTGGAATTGTAGGTTGCCGGATCATAGATCACTGCCGGGTACGCGCTGAAGTCGCCGTTACGCATGGCTGCGGTCGGCTCGCTCAAAATCGAAGTGCTCGATTCATGGATGCGCAGCCCCTGGTAATCGCCGAAGAAAAACGTCTCGTTTTTGATGATAGGCCCACCTGCCGAGAATCCGAACTGGTTCTGCTGGAACGGAGGCTCCGTGGCATCGAAGAACTGGCGGGAATTCAGGTCCTTGTTGCGCAGAAATTCGAAGGCCGAGCCGTGAATCTGGTTACTGCCGGATTTAGTGATCACATTGATCACTGCACCCCCGCTGGCGAACTGTGCATCGTAGTTGCCCACCTGCACTTTGAACTCTTCGATGGATTCGAGGTTCGGAAACACTTTTACTGTTCCGACGGACTGGTCGCGGTCGTCGAGACCATCGATCATGAAGAGGTTGAAGCTCCCGCGGGCGCCGTCGGCGTCGATCTCCGCGCCGGCCCGCTGGGTCTCGTTGCCATTGCCCTGCGTGCGGATACCACCGACCGGCCCGGGCGTCGTGCCGGGCGCCAGCAGCCCGAGCTGCGAGAAGTTGCGGCCGTTCAACGGGAGCTGTTCGGTGGATTGCTCATTGATGACGTTGCCCACCTCGGTGGATTCGGTGTTGAGCAGCGGGGCCGCGCCCTCGACGGTCACCTGCGTTTCCACCGCGCCGACCTGCATCTTGAAATCTTCCTGCGCCACTTGCTCGATCTCCAGCGTGATGTCGCCTCGATTAGCGGTGGCGAAGCCGGTGGCGGAAACTTGGATCGAATAAACTCCCGGCTTGAGCAGCGGCACGGTGTAGATTCCATCAGGGGCGGTCTTGCGGGTGAAGATGACGCCGGTTTCCTTGTCGGTAATCTTCACGTTTGCGCCGGGCAGCGCGGATCCGGATGGGTCGGTGACCTGGCCGGTAATGGTTGCCGTGGCGTTGACTTGGGCGCCCAGCCTCGGGCCGAAAAACGACAACGTGAAAGCAATAACCAAGGCGGCATACAAGGCCGTCCGCGGGGTCGTCATAGGATGCTCCTTTCAAATATCAAGTGCTTAAGCCTGTCATGGCTCCCATACTGTGGCCGCGATGAAACGCTCACTCGACGGCTGATCGTTGAAGTAATAGACCGTAACGATCTTCCCGTCGGGACGCTCCGCGCTGCGGACATAGCCGAGATCCCAGGCCGCGCCATCGGCGCGCAAAACAATTTCTCCGCTCCACGTCTTACCGCCGTCGGAGCTGAGCCGCGCCCGGATACCATACGGCTCGCTGCGATAACCGTAGGTGAGGCACAGCCGGCCATCGTGCAGCCGCATCAAGTGCGGCGGGTTCCCGCCGTGTCCGCCCGTGGAAGCGACTATGGGAGGCGACGCCGGCATCCAATGATCGCCGGCATCCGCGCTGCGGAACAAGTCGATGTGATTCAACTCCGGGGGATCATGCGCGCGAATCGCGGTGAGCAGCGTTCCATCGGGGAGCCGCACGGTCGAGGGCATGATGCGGAATCCCTCGGTCTCCTCGCCGAGCCAGGCGACAAAGCGCCAGGTAAGGCCGCCGTCCGTGGTCCTGGCGCAGAAGACACGCCCCTCTTTGCCGTTCTTCTTGGCCGCGGTCAGCAGCAGCAGCGCCTCCCGCTTTCCCTCGATCAGATAATCCGTGCGGGCGGCGACGCCAGGTTGGCCAAACAGTGGAAAACGGTAAGCGCCGTGCCAGCTCCGGCCGCGATCGGTGGAATACCAAAGGCGCGACGCTCCGCTATCCTTGTCGCTGTAACGGATGGTCATGACGAAATCCGGGCTCAAAAAATCCATGGGCTCCCGGAGATCGCTCACCGCCGCGCCACCTTGTTCCGGCGGACGCAGCGACGGCGGTGCTTCGATCTTCCAGGTCTCTCCCCCGTCCAGGCTCCGCGCCAGCCGTGGTTCCTCGGGCCGGGTGTTGTCGTACTGGTGCCGGTCCGCGGGCATAGGTTTGAAATAAGCCGCGCTGAAGCCGACCAGGATTTCATTGCCCCACGACCAGATGCCATGATTCGCGGGCCAGCCCCCAAAGCGGCTGGCCTCGCGAAAGACTAGCACAGTCTTCACTACTCGTGGCGCGTCCCACGGCCAGGCTACGGCGCATGCCGCAACTGCCATAGCGAACGGCGCTGCGCGACGTGGCAGTTTCATTGGAAGTCCTTAAGTGCCATAATTATACTCACAAAACTTACAAAGATACTGCGGCGATTCTCAACAATCGCATCTGGTGACCATCGCCGCAAACGCCGATCGATTCCGGTAGTGAAAAGTGCTCAAAGGGCGATAGTACCGTGCGATTATATACGCAGAGATTATATACGCAGAGAATGATGCTTTCGCGGCGGATAGCGCTACTGTGCGTACTTGGCGCGACTGTGCTCGCGGCAAGCGCCACGAATACGGTCAACGCCGTAGTTTTGCCCGTCGCCGACGCGAGCGACATCCGCTTCATTCGTGTGTCCTTTGGATCCTTCAAGAAGGAGCCGGCCTACAACCGGGTGCATGGGATCTTTCAGGACAGCCTCGGTTTTTTGTGGTTTGTCACGCAGGACAAGCTGCAGCGGTATGACGGATACGAGATCCGGGAATACCCGGAGGGTCCGAGCGGTCCGAGCGCAGTGTACACGGAAGAGTCTATGCTCGTCGATCGGCAAGGCATTATTTGGGGCGGCTGGGAGCTTGGCCTGGACCGATTTGATCCCGCCACCGGGAGCTTTAAGCGATCCACGCCGGATGGACCGATCAATACGCGCGTAATTTCGACTACTCAGGATCGGGAAGGAACATTGTGGTTTGCCACAAACGCGGGATTGGTCCGGATGGATCTCAAAACCGGCCGCACGGTTCGCTATGAACACAGCTCAAGCGACCCTGCCTCGCTGAGCAGCAATCGAGTCCGGAGCACGTTCGAGTCAAAGGATGGGACCCTCTGGGTCGCAACGGCGAGCGGTGTGGACTTGTTCGATCGCCGGACCGCGAAGGTCCGCAAGCACATTGCGATGCCGCACAACTTTCTCGGTCTGGACCCGAATCCGGAACTGCGCATCTCCTTTGGCGAGGATCACGCCGGGATTTTGTGGATGATTTTTTCCTATGGCTACGGTCTCGCCCGAGTCAATCGCGAAGCGGGCACATTGACCTTTTATTCTCTGGACGGTACCGGAAAAGACAACTCGCTTCAGGCCGGAGCGCGCTCCCTTATTGAGCTCGGAGATGGGACACTATGGATCGGAACAACATCGAGCGGCATTCTGAAGCTCAATCGCGAGCGAACGCAGTTCGTGCGCTACCGGAATAATGCAGCCGATCCAAACAGCCTGAGTGGCGACCAGGTACATGCGCTGTTTCTGGACCGCGAGGGAAACATGTGGGCGGGAACAAACGGCGCAGGCATTAACCGGTTTTCTCCGCGCCTGTTGCCATTCAAGGTGTACCAACACAAGGCCGGCGATCCGAACAGCCTGGACCGGAACTATACCACCTCGATCTTTGAGGACAGCCGCGGCCAACTCTGGATTGGGAGCATTAATGCGCTGGGCCGTTTGGACCGCAAAACGGGGAAAATGACTTTCTACCGCAGTGCCGGCGGGCCAGGAGAGCTATCCAGCACCTGGGTGATTTCCGTAGCCGAGGACCGCTCCGGGAATCTTTGGTTCGGAACTGTCGGGGCCGGCGTGAATCGTTTTAATCCCAAAACTGGGAAATTCAGAGTTTTCCGTTATGATCCAGCCGATCCTCACTCGTTAAGCCACAATACCTCTCAAAAGATCTTTGTCGCGCATAATGGCACTGTCTGGATTGGAACTGAGGACGGCTTGAATGAGTTCGATGAGGCTACCGGGAGTTTTCGGATTTACAAAGCCGGCCACGAGCCTGGGCAATCGCGAGTCGATGACATCGCCGAGGACTCAACCGGCGCGTTATGGATCGCTACACAACGAACAGGCCTGAATCGCTTCAGCCCCCAGAACCGGCAGTTCACAGCCTACCGCTACAGTTCGCGGCCGGGAAGCTTGAGCAGCGACATCACAAATTCAGTCTGTGTCGATCATAACGGGACCATCTGGGTGGGCACGCAAAATGGTTTGAACCAGCTTGATCCGTCCACACAGACCTTTACAGCTTATTATGAGCGCGACGGCTTGGCCGGAAGCAACGTCAGCAAAATCCTGGAAGACAACACCGGGGACCTTTGGGTGAGTACGAGCAAAGGCCTCTCTAGGTTCGACGTTCGTAAGAAGATTTTCAAGAACTACTACGTATCCGACGGGATCGCCGGCAACGAGTTCTACAACTATGCGTCCGCGTTTAAGAGTCCCACGGGAGAGTTGTTTTTCAGCTCCTACGCCGGAGTCACTGCCTTCTTCCCACGCGACGTGATCGACAACCCGTATGTTCCTCCTGTGGTCATTACGGATTTGAGAGTTTCCGGCAAGTCCTTGCCCATAGGAGGCGATTCTCCGTTGAGCCGGGCGATTCCTTTCACTAACGCCGTGACTCTTTCTCACAACCAGAATTTGATTTCACTGCAATTCTCGGCTCTCAGTTTCACGAACCCAGACGGGAATCGCTACCGCTATCGGATGGAGAGGCTGGAGAAATCGTGGAACGAATCAGACAGCGGTCAGAGGTTCATCACCTATTCATTGTCGCCGGGCACATACGTGTTCCGCGTCCAGGGCAGCAACAGCCGCGGAACATGGAACGAGGAAGGAACAAGTCTACAGATCGTGATATTGCCGCCCTGGTGGAGCACCGCGTGGTTCCGGATCCTGGCAATTTCCATCATTCTCTTATCGCTTCTCTACTTACATCTTCTGCGCGTAAAGGTTGTGGCGCGCCAAATCACGGAACGCAAACGCGCTGAGGAAGAGCATGAGCGGCTGCGCCGTTTGGAGGCGGATCTCAGGCATCTGAACCGGGTGAGCGTGTTGGGAGAACTGGCCGCCTCGATCTCGCATGAGGTCAAGCAGCCGCTATCCGGCATAGTGAGTAACGGCAGCGCTTGCCTGCACTGGCTGGCCGGAGATCCGCCTAACGTGGACGAAGTCCGTGAGGCGGTCCGCGACATCGTTCGCGACGGGAAGCGAGCCGGTGAAATAATCACCCGGGTT